>Ga0302122_10001422_pt1 | contig 15225 bp, 8 predicted proteins | sample CB21_SCM_MG_FD_203115 | JGI IMG/M metagenome (GOLD analysis project Ga0302122, IMG submission 203115) | Marine microbial communities from Western Arctic Ocean, Canada - CB21_SCM | ecosystem: Environmental > Aquatic > Marine > Oceanic | place: Canada: Western Arctic Ocean | collected 2017-09-28
GTCCTCGATCTGCGCCGACACGTCGTGGCCGGCCGGCGCGGCGGCGACGTCGCCCGACGACGACGACGCCGCCGGCCCCGGCCGCGCGGCGGTGGCCGTCGGCGTCGTGCTCGCGCTGCTCGTCGTCGCGCTCCTCGCGGGGCTCCTCTTCTTCACGCCCCAGGGCCGCGCGTTCCTCGCCCGCGGCCGCGGCCGGGCCGAGGCCGCGCCGCGGAGCTACCTCGAGATGGAGGGCGGGAACGAGTTCGAGCCCGCGGGGGGGCTCGTCGTCACGGAGAACAAGATGCTCGCGTGACCCGCCTCTGTCCGAAGGCCCCCAGGCTCGAAATTCATAACTTTTTATTGCTCGAAGACACCCCAGCGGCGCCAGTGTTCTTCTTTCCAATTTTGGCCGGTCGTCTTACTCCTCGATAGCACGCTGGATCTTTAAAGATCCAGCGTGACTAGGTACTAGGACCCAAAGTACGGGTTTATGAATAGGGGGTAAATAGGTAGGGGTAATTATACTTTGATCGGCACGCGCATGTTTGGGACCCAGATGCAAGCGGAGTTGGATCCGGGAGTGTTAGAAAACGTAGTTTTGGGCCTCAACGCCTGCCGAGGCAGCCCTTTAAACTGGCAAGGCAACCTCCGGACACCGCGGCTGTTGATAGTGCTGCGAGAGCATGGAGAGTGCCGCGGTCGAGGCCGACGCGCCCACGGCGGCGCCATCACGGCGTTCGACAAGTGACGACGCCGTGCCTGCGTCTAGTTCATTGCTGGATGAGGAGGGGGCAGCCGCTAACCCATTCCCTTGTGGCCGCTGCCGCGCGTTCCACAACGACGAAAGTGGGTATTGCAAGAAATGCTCGTCCAGCTGGCTATCGCCTGGGCTCGTCGCACAGGCGCGCCGCCTACAGCGGCGCGCGTACCTGGCGCTCATCACGCTCATCATGAGTTACTTCGAGACCAGCGACCACCTCGTGCTCTCCGTCTTCGTCGGCAGCTGCGGGCTCATTGTGTTCTTCTATCTACTCACGCAGAGCGTCGCTACAGCGTCCGCGACGTGGATCTGCGGGCTCGTCGCGTTCGTCGTCGGGCTCCTGTACCTGATCCCCACGATCCGCAGCACAGTCCTGACGGTCGAGGACATCGACAAGATCAGCTCGCTCTTCGAAGACGCCACGAAGAAGAGCCTCGCGGGCGCGACGGATGACGACCTACGGCCCGCCCCGCGAAAGCTCGCCAATCAATTGCTGCAGCCGACGGACGACCTGCGCCAGCTCTACGTCATGGCACGCGCTCGTGTCGCTGCGTTCGGGTTAGAAGTCGTCGAGCCCCTATCGCGAGCGGGCCGAGCACCAACGGAGCCGTCTCGCGAGACCAAGGGCTGCCAGCTCAAAAGGCTGCACCGGGCCCGCGAGAAGATAGCGATGGACTACGACGGGGACGTGCGGTGCCTGCGAGACATTCTGCGGGCCTCCGTCGTGTGCGAGACGGTGTCCGAGCTGCGGATGATTGCCGATGAGCTCGAGGCGCTCGAGGCGGCGGGCGTCATTCGCGTCGTGCAAGTGAAGAATCGCTTCGGCGGTGAGCCCACGCCGTCGGGCTACCGTGATATTAATTTGAACTTCCTGTACCATCGCCTCGTCGTGGAGGTCCAAATCCATCTTCGGGCGGTGCTTACCATCGCCGACAAGCAGCACGTCGCCTACGACTACGCGCGCGAGATGGACCTGATGGGCGCCCTCGAAAAATCAGAGGCCGAAGACTTCCCGGCAAAGCGCGGGTCAGCGCCGCCCCGCTCGCACTGGGGCTACTTCGTCGCGAGGATGGTGCTCGCGATCCTCAGCGTCTTGATCGGCTGGTTGTATATCGACGCCTTCACGCTAAAGGGATTCGATGTGGTGGTGAAGCGCGCCGGCCTACTCCCGACAAAAGGTTTCAGTCCCCCTTACGTCACGCTACGCTTTTACGGCCTGATTCTGGCTGTGCCGTACTTCACGAACGCATTCATACTCCTGCGCGCCGCGGGGTGCTTCGGCGAGGCGGCGAGGAACCAGCGGAAGGAGAAGACGCGCATCGCGCTGCTGTACGAGCGCAACTTTGGGTACGAGGGCACGTACTTTTTGTGGAAGATATTTCTGACGCAAACGTTCGAAGTGGCGCTTCAGGCCTGTCTATCCACGAGGATCTCAAGTCGTACACTGATACGGAGTCACTATCGGGGTATGCCCGGTACGAGGTTGGATTCGTTACGATCAATGGGAAGACGGGCGAGCCCTTGGACGTCGTCCACTTCGGTGGACACGGTTTTGATGCCCTCATAGCGTTGGAGGTGAACGCCGACAACACGCAAATCGCAGCTTCGGGGCATTTCTTTGGAAACTTGACCTTTACCGGGCTGCCAACGATGTACTCGTCTAATACCGACGCTACCAATACCAACAGAGATGGCTGGATGGCGATGTTTGACGCCAGCATCGTGCCGATCTGGACAAAACGCTGGCCCGAGTCGACGACGCTGACTTCAGATATGCACTCAACTACCTGGGACGTCGCGTTCGATGCGACCAGCCTCTTTGGCGTCGGCGAACAGTGCGGCGAGCCATGCGTCGGGGCCATGTCGAAGATGGCGATCTCGGACAACGTGCCGGCGTGGGAAAAAGTCTTCACAGACGTGCAGAGCTTCGAGCGCATCACCACGTCAAACGATGGCTCAGGGGACATTTTGGTCCGTGGCAAGCTCTACACCACCGATGGCAAAGTCACTGCGGCGAACCCCACACCGTTCGGCGTGTCTTGCGAAGCTGATTATTGCGGGCTTGTCGCGCGCATGACCAATGATGGCGCCGTCGTCTGGGCGCGGACGATCAAAGGGGCGTCCAATATAGAAGGACCTATCGGATATGCTACAATAAAATCAAGTCTCGAGCTCGACGCCACGGGCGCGCCCTACCTTTACGTGGCAATGAAAGGTGCCTCAAATTTCGGTCCAGTCTCACTCGACGCGGAAACGCCCTACGCCGGCTGCAAGGACGACACGACCGGTGTTGTCACTCCGGCTTACGAAATCGACACGACCAAGATGGTGACCGCCGCCGACTGCCCGGCGGGTTCGAATTTTGTTGGTACTGACTCCGCCGACGCCGTCTGGGCGGTTTCCGCACAAACTGGTGCCTACTGCACGAAAAAACAAGGAAATATAATATTCGCACGTGGAGAAGGGGGAGACTGCCTCGTGAAGTACCATGCCTTTACGGGCCTTCCAGTTTGGGCTGTCGTGCTTCCTGACGTCACGGCTATTGCCCCGACGCCCGACGGCGCACTTCACGCTACTGGAAGTAGCGAGGGCCTCACATTTGGCGCGATTCAAACGCCGGCAACATGTAACTTCGAGTGTGAGAGGATCTGGCACGCGATCATCGACGGTACCACGGGAGTTGGGCTGTCAGTTCAGAGCTATGGCTCCATAGAACCGGCTACTACGAACCCGTATGATATGACGCTAACTTCTGACGGCGACGTGTGTCTCTTGGCATATGCGGCGGGTACTTCTATCCGCTTCGACGACAACTTCACGATGACCTGGCCTGAGAAAAAAAGGGCGGACGGATTTATTCATGGCCAGGTCGCTTTGTTCAAAGTGGCAACGTCCGGTACCAAGGTCAAGCCGTCCTGTATCTCTACGTGCACGAGCGACGAGTCGACGACGGTCATCGAAGCAAACTCCTGCTATATCGACGGTATCTGCTACGCAGACGGCGACGGGGTGCCAGAGTTTTCGCTACAATACACAGACGGACAATTGTGTCGAATTTGTGACGTCACGCAGTCGCAGACGTCGTGGAGTGACGATTTGATGATAGTCGGCGTCTCGGAGTGCTTCATCGACGGCGTGTGCTACAAAGGAAACTACTCGGGCGTGGACGCCGATTGGTACTCCTACATACCAGAGGCGTCTTCGGCCAACTTACCGGGGGGGGGGGGTGCCAGCCAGCTCGATATGCCAGTACTGCGATCCAACCAAGGACAAGAACGCGTGGTCCATCGCGGGCGACTACGTAGCCGTCCCTGGAATGAATCCGTCAAACGACTGCCAACTTAATGCGACACGCGGCATTCATACTGGCGAATCTGATGGCACTAGTACGTTGGGCCGTGGAGGCCTGAGTCTGTACGCCGCGGCCCTCGCGTCGCTAGCCGCGATACTTCTCCAGTAGGTTCCTCTGCTTCCGCTCGGCCTCCCCCCCCGAAGTTCCAGGACGTGGAGCTGCAACCGCCCTTGCTTGCATTCTGCTCCAGAAGCCGAATGCCCCCGCTCTGGTCTCCGCCGTTCGAAGACCGACAAGTAAAAGAGCATCCCCCCGACCGACCGACGGGCCGGCCCGGTGAGCGACCGACCGGCCGGTGACCCCCCCCGAAATAATCATGATAATAAACAAACCACGTGGAGAGTACACTGGGCTAATAATAATTATAAGAGCAACCACTAGCTTGAGCACACCTGGGTGCCCAAAACAAGTCCCGAAACACTAGCTCGACAATTCGTCAAACCACGTGGATGAATCATAATATTAGTCGGCACATCCCGAGCACCTTCGGGAAAGAGGGTGTTCAGAGCCGGGGTCTACTCGGTTTCAAATCGTGGTTCTAGGAGCACACCAAGCCCGGCCCACGGACTCGGAAATTACTTCCGGGCGGTCCGGGCGGATGTCGCATGAGAACATTTAAAATTAGGAGCCCCCGCCTCCCCGGCGGCGCCGGCAGCCGGCCGAGTCGAGGTGGGCCACGTACGCCCGGGCGTTCGCGTCGAGGAATTTGAACTTCGCCGGGAGCGCGTCGGGCGCGACCTCGCTGGCCACCGCGGCGAAGAGGGAACCGCCCGCGAGGCGCCCGGCCGCGGCCGCCCGCAGCGTGTCGACGACGGCCGGCGACGCGCCGCACCAGCGGTACCCCAGGCGCGCCCTCGTCAGGTTCGCGCCGACGTGGTTGTGGTCGAGGGGCGCGGGCCGCCCGCCCCGCAGGAACACGTTGTTCTGGCGGTCGTAGTTGCCCAGCACGGCGTCGAAGGCCTCCAGGTCGCCCCAGGCGCGCCACTCGCGCGGCGCCAGCGGGCACGCGCCGGCGGCGCAGAGGGCCCGCGCCCCCCGCAGGAACCAGCGCCCCGGCCGCGCCACGCCGACCAGGCCCCGCGGCTCCCAGCGGACGAGCGCGCCCCGCACCCGCTTCACGTCGTCCAGGAGCGCGCAGCCGTCCAGGTCCGCGCGCGGCGCCAACTGCGTCACCCGGTCGCGGGACACGTAGCGTGGGCAGCGCGACAGCAGCGGCGCGAGGCCCCGCTCCGACACCGCCGCGGCGAGCGCGTCGCTGGGTACGTCGAAGAGCATGGCCGGAGGCACGTTGCGCACGCGCAGCACGCGCGCGAGCGCCGACGCGACGACCTCGCCCAGCGGCTCCTCGAGATGCCGCGCCGCCTCGCCGCCGACGCGCTCGAAGCTCGGGCGGAGCGGTTTGAAGAGCGCGCGCTCGCCGCCGTCGAAGTTGACCAGGTACTTGACCGTGAGGCCGCTCCCAGCCGCCGTCGCGTCCACAATGCGGTAGGGGCGCGCCGCCGCCGCTTTCAGGGCGGCGAGGCCCGCGCGCCCGCCGTCTCCGCCCGCGAGGCCCCTCCTCACGTGTGTCTGGCGGCGCGCCGCGAGGGCCCAGACCAGGACCGGCACCGTGAGTGCTACGATTCGGCGGGCCGGCCCCGCGGGGCGCCGCCGGCGCGCTGTTGGTGCGGTTGCGCGCGGCGGCGGCGCGACGCCCGCGTCAACGAGCGAGCGGTCGGCGTAGCGACCCGCGCCGATTTCCGTCCACCTGTAGCGCGCGGAGGGCCGCTCCATTCACGCGCCCATCATTCGTCCGACAACCTGTCCGACCGCCCAGGCACGTTGCCTTTTGCGAACTATCTGCAGCGCTCTCGTGCGCGCTGGCAACTGCACAAATAGCCCGAAGGGCAGCCCGAACCCGTGTCTATAGCTACCGGAAAGGCACAGCGCAGGCCAAGCCTCGGAAACCCGATTTAAACAATTTGGTCTCTCCCGCAGAAAGCATTCCGCGCTGTGGATTGGTCATAAATAGTAGCTCTATGTACTCACCAGACCCTGCGCATTATACGCGTTACATCGATCGATCGGATTTGAGTGGTACGGGTTTTTCGAAGTCTCAGTTATCGACTTAAGTACTTCAGGGGTACATACGGACATCAAGTTTAACGATGGCCGAGCAATGCGCCGCCCTGCGCGATCCGCGGTACCGCGCCGGCGTGAAATTACGGCGCGGCGGCCGCTTCGAGGCCGCGGCCAACCTGCTGGGGGAGGTGCTGGCCCTGGCCACCGAAAATCAACCCGACAAGCGCCAGCTCGACCCGGAGCTGGCCCCGCTCTACTACGAGTACGGCGTCGCGCTCGTGGGCGTCGCGCGCGAGGCGAGTGCCGCGGAAGACGAGGACGACGGGCCGAGCCCAAAGCGCCGGAAACTGGCCGGCGAAAAGGGCGACGCGGAGGACCACGACGACGGAAGCCTCGACGACGCGGGCGTCGCCTGGCAGCTCGTGGACCAGGCCCGGTCGCTTTTTCTGGCCAGTGGGGACCGGGGGGCGGCGGCGCGCTGCGCCGAGCAGCTCGCGGGGCTCGCCGTCGACCAGCGGCAGTGGGGCGACGCCGTCGCCGAGTTCTCGTGGGGCGTCGCGTTCTACGACGCGGCCGCGGACCTCGGCGTCGAGGACCGCGTGCACCACCTCAGCTGCGTCGCCGGCTTGGCGGCCGCGCTCGGCGCGCACGGCGCCGAAGCGCCCGCGACGGACGTGGCGGTGGACGTCGCCGGCCTGCGAGAGGTCGTCGTCCCCGCGGCCGAGGTCCAGGAGCGGTGCGCGGCGCACGCGCGCGACTGCGAGCGGGGCCTGAACGCGCTCCTGGGGGAGCTCGCGCAAGCGCGCACCGCGCTCGACGCCGGGCGGAAGCGCGACCTCTGCGCGCTCGCCGTCGAGGTGAGCCACGCCAAGGAGGTCGCGGGTTCGTTACCCGCGCCCGCGCCCGCGCCCGCGCCAAAATGAAGTACCCCTTGCATTAAAATATAACATATCCCGTCGACGGGATATGTTATACGCCACTCCCGGGTAGGAGGACCTCAAACCAGGTACTCGGCCCAAACTTAAATCCGCGGCTTTCCCCTTGAAAGAGTAGGAGATGCACAGAAGACCCGAAAAACGCAAAATCGTAAGCCAAATAGCTTAATTTAAAAGGGAAAATAAATTTTGCCTTGGGGGTGGGGTTTTGCATGCAAGCGCGCGCGCGCGCGTTTTTTTTTACTGTTACTATTAAGAATTCTATTAAGCCGCGGCGGGATAATTGGCGGGATCATGATGGGGGTTTTGTGTGCTGGACGTTCCGAGTCCGGTTTGTACTTCAAGTTTACTATAGTATTCCGAGTCAAGTTTATCCGCCGGAACAGGCTTACTCCTCAGCGACCCACCCGTCCCGCGGCACGCGCCGCATGATGGGCTTCGAGTTGATAATGCCCTTCTTCTTGGGCCCCGGGAGGGGCCTGCGCAGCGCGTAGGCGCGCTCGACGCGCCAGCCATACATGGCGCCGCGCCTGTTCCAGTCGTAGTCCGACCCGGCCACGATGCGGTGATTATCTTCGTCTGCGCGCCACTGCTCAAGGGACGTGTAGCGCACGGCCTCGCTCGAAAATTTAACGCAGCCCGTGATGTGCGCCGTGTCGCCCTCCTGCCTCTCCGCGCCCGGCGTCTCCACGAGCCAGAACCACTCGTCCCCGAAGCCGCCCTGGGCGCTGATGTCGTACGTGCGGGCTTCGACGATCTTCGACCCGTCCAGCCTGCGTGCCGAGCAAAATTGTGGGGCGGGCGTCGCCGGGAATTGCCTTGGGCACCGCACGCATGCAGCATCGGCGCCCAGGGTCTTTGTACGTTGAAGCCACGTAACGTCGCCTGCCGGGTCCGCAGCTGCAGGTCGCCGCGGGTCCACGGCGGCGGGCCCGCGGATTTGCTCCTCTTCGGCGGCGGCGGAGATGCAGCCGGAGATGCTTTGCCTCTGCCTCGCTTGCGAGTTGGCGGAGATGGCGCTGCTTCCTCCCGCTTGCTTGCTTTACTGCTTCTTCGCGGCTTTTTGGAGTCCCTCTGTGCTTCCATCTCTTGGATTGGGGGCAGCTTGAGTGACGCGTGAAAGCTTAGATATCACCTTTGAACCATACAGAGCCTCCCAAAACAAACCCGAATTGACTATAGTTCCGATACAGAGCTGGGGTCCGAGGAAAATTGGAGGAAGCATATTATCCTCTTGAAAGCGGGTACTTGACTTCCAGTACTACTATTCCCGGTGCTACCACGCCTAGGTAGGAAGCGGGGGCTGGGGGGGCTACCTAGGGTACGCGGAGGGGGCTACTATGTACTCCGAGTCTGCACTTACCAATATATCATATATCTTGCAAAGGCGGTGCCGAGCTATACAGCCGCAGGTGCGCCCGGACTGCGTGCAGCATTTGAGAGCACCAACGGCGACCGCCTCACGAATATGGAGGCGACGCTGCTGCCGCCGGCGGGCACCGCCGCGGACCCCTACGCGTGCCTCGGCACGAAGAACGCCAAGCACGTCCAGGACTGCCTCGAGCTCTACATGAACGACCGGGGCATCGACTTCATCGAAGAGGGCGTCTTCGAGCGCTTCACGGACCTCAAGTACCTGTGGCTCGCGCGCAACAACCTGACCGAGCTCTCGAACCTGGACAGTAACTTTAGGCTGCACTGCCTCTACCTGAACAACAACCGGCTCACGACGCTGGTGGACTCGTCGCTGACCAAGCTCAAGAACCTCGAGGAGCTCCACGCGAGCGACAACCAGTTGGCGGACCTGCACGGACACATTGACGTGCTGAAGAAGCTCCGGCGGTTGAAGCGCCTCGACCTGAACGGCAACCCGCTATGCCAGGAGACGAAGTATAGGTTGCACGTGATCAAGCACATGCCCTGGCTGGAGCTGCTGGATTTGTGCGCGGTGACGGACGACGAGCGCCTCCGGGCGCGGCGCGTGACGCGGCCGACGTTCTCCGCGGCGGCGCCGCCGCCCCAGCTCAGCACCGAGGAGCGGGCCCGCGCGGCCGAGCGCGAGGGGGAGCGCGCGGCCAAGGCCGCGCGGCGCGCGGCCCGCGCGCTCGCGCCGGTGAAACGCCGCGTGCTCGAGAAGCGGATCCTCCTGCGGCCGCACTGGGCCGAGGACGATCGGCGGCGGCGCGGGCTCGTCACGCGAGACAAGTTCGAGGACATCCTCCGCGTCTACCGGCTGTGGCCCGAGCGCGCCCGGGACGCCGACGCTTTGCTCGGGGCCTACGCCGAGGGAGACCTCATCGCGTACGTGCGCTTCTGCAAGGACGTCGAGCCGCGCGGGCACCGGGGCCGCGATTCGGTGATCCGGGCGCTGCTCGAGGCCGAGGCGAACGCGGCGCCGTGCCCCGCGGTGAGCGTGTGCATGCAGATGGCGCTGACCAAAGCCAACGGCATCCGGCGGCGCCGCGCGAAGGAGGCGCACGCGGCGAAGCTGGCGCTGCTAGGGCGTGGCTCCGTCGTCGCGGAGGAGGGCCCGACGCGCTCGACCGCGCGGCCGCCCAGCGACGTCTTCACGATGTTTGTGTATCCGGACGCCACCGGCGCGCGACCCGTGACGAACACGAAGGGGTACTCCGATGGGCGCGAGGGGTTTTCGCGGCGGGAGCGGCCGCCGCCCGTGCCGTCCACGCGGACGATCGTGCTCTAGACAATTCTCTAAACCTGAATACATAGATAGACTCGGACTCCCGAGGATAGAGAGGCCTGCCAATTCAACTTGATACTGTCTAAGTTGAACCTTCCGAAGTTCACTCGAATTAAAAGCGGACGAGGGCGGAGGGCGGACCGGGCGTACGGTCACGCAGGCCGCGCATCGGGCCGTGGCTATCTACTACCTAGGCTAGGTAACCCAGCTCTAAGCAAAAACCGCCGGCCCGGGAAGCCTTGAAGTTGAAGTACTAAAGAATGTCACTGGCAGTATGAACTTAGCGCCGCCGCCCGCGCCGGCGCGCCGAGCCGCGCCGCGCGCCGGTGGGGGGCAAAAAATTGCCGCCTGGCCGGCCCGCCAGCGACGCCTCGTAGGCGAGTTCGGCCGCCGTCGGGCCGTCGCCCGACTCGGCGGGCGGCGCGCGCTTGGCCACCCAGGTCGCCTGGATGCGCCGCGCGGCGAACTTGCGCATCCAGTTCCGGTCGTTGAGCTTGAGGAACGATCCGGGGTCGTTCGTCATGAGGCACTTGTGCGACGGCGGCGCGACGGCGTCCACGACGTCCGACGCGGCCGGATCTCGGAGAAAACTCAGGTTCGACCGCAGCAGCTGCTGGATGTCCTGATCCAAAAAACATATCTTGCGTAGCAACTCGCTCTTGGCGTCTCCGCTGCGATCGAGGTGCCACCTGCATGGACATCGAGTGTTTCGAGGCGACGTTGGCCCCACGACCACGTCTCGTGATGGCGTGGAGGTTGACGGAGGTCCCTCGAAAACATTTCCTGGCTGATTTCCACGCGGGTCGCCACCGCACCGGACTTTTCACAAGTTCCGGCAGGCACCGGTTCGCGCGGAGGCACCGGCCGACGGCTCGCAGGGCGTCGGGGTCGACGTCGCACCGACTCAAGCGTATCTGCGTCAGCGCGCAGTTCCGCCGCAGCGCATCGAGTAACGCCTCGCTGGGCCGCCGCCAGTAGCGTGGATCCTGCAACAACGGCTCGTCCCCGCTAAAGCATCGCCAGTTGCCGCTCAAGTCCAGCCCTCGCAAACTCGGGCACCGCGGCAGCGCGTCGCACAGGTCGTAGAGCGCCGGCCGCGGCAGGTCCAGGTCGCACAGATCCGCGTCCACGAGCGTGCGCGACAGTTCGCAGGCCCGCGCTAACCGCCGCGCGGTCCGTGCGCCGCAGAGCGGGTTGCCGCCCAGCCTCAAGCGTTGCACGCCGCCGCCGCCCGGCTTCTCCGTGCAGCGGTCGATGAGGACCACGGCCGCGGCGTCGTCGAAGCCGCCGTTGCGGCTGAGATCCAACCCCGTCAGGCTCCCGTGCCGCCCGCACGCCGCCGCAAGCGCCGACAACCCCGACGGCGCCGCCCGGCCCGCCGCGTCCTGCCCCAGGTAGTTGTCGGACAGGTCCAGCGTTCGGAGCGCGGCGAGGCCCGGGGTGTCGAGCATCTGCGCGACGAACGCGCACGCGGCCTCGTGCAGCGCGTTGCGCCCGAGGCACAGCGTCTCCAGGCGGGCCGTGCGCCGCGGCGCCGCCTCGAGCGCGCGCGTGAGCGCCGCCAGGCCCGTGTTGCGCATGCCGTCGGGCCCCAGCAAAAGGTTGCCGCTCAGGTCCAGCCGCCGTAAATGCGTGAACCCGGGGAGGTGGCCCTCGGTGCGGGCCGCCGCCAGGCGCGTCGCCAACCCCCCCGCGAGCTTCTGGAGGCCGAGCTGCGACCGGGCGCCCAGCTCGTTGTCGCTCAGGCCTAGGCCGGCGAAGCCCCAGTCGCAGTTTGTCATGACGGTCTCCGCCACGAAGACTGTGAGCGGCGGCGGCGGCGCGAAGTGGCCCACGCCCTTCTGGCGCTTGGCGTCGTCGACGCCGCGCGTGCCCAGCCCGTTCTCGCCTAGATCGAGGGAGGCGTCCTCGTAGCCGTCTGACGCGTCGAAGAGGCTCGCGAGGTCCTTGAGGCCCTGCAGCGCGTCCGCGGCGGTCCCCGCGCCGGCGATGCGCGCGTGCCGGCGGAGGTCGAGGCGCTTCGCCTCGTCGAACGGCTGCCACACGTCCTTGTAGGCGTCGAAGCGCCCGTCCTCGTCCAGGATAACGCACTCCTCGTCCAGCGTGCCGCCGTCCTCCGGCTCCTCGAAGACCACGTCAGCAGTAATGACCGCGCGCGAGCTGAACGTGGTCGTGGAGGGCGAGCTGGTCCACATCATGGATCGATCACGTATCGCAGGACGCCAGGTGGGAGCCGTTCTCCGAGAAGCTCACCGAGGTGATGGGCCGTGGTCCTGCTCCATCGTATTGTCCGCCCCGCAGGGACTGCCGTCTGCGAAGAGCGCGTGCCGCGGTTAGTGTCGGGCAGCCGTTCCTTCAGCGGCGTGTGTTTGAGCGCCAACAGTGACAAGAAAATCCGTTTTTTGCTCAATCCCACCATTTCTTCATCTTCTTCATCACCAGCTCAACGTCCCTGACTGCTCAGGTGCACGAACACCTTCCGGGCACTCGCGAAAGGTTCTTATAAGGTGCTTGAAAGATGTAACATAGTGTTCCTCGGCTGCGAGGCGTCGCGCGATGCTAGTGCCCCCAAAACCCGTTTTTTGCTCAATCCCACCGTTTCTTCATCTTCTTCATCATCAGCTCAAAGTCCCTGAATGCTCAGGTGCACGAACACCTTCCGGGCACTCGCGAAAGGTTCTTATAAGGTACTTAAAAGTTGTAACTTAGTGTTCCTCGGCTGCGAGGCGTCGCGCGGTGTCTCCCCCCCGGGGCTCCGCCCACTAGGAACGTTCCTAGTCCTAGCGACGGTCCGGGGTCTACAAATTCAACAATTAATTGAGCGTGCAGGCCGGCGGCCGGCCCGAGAGCCGCGCGCGGCACGCGCCGCGCGCCGGCGCCGGGAGCCGCTCTAGCATATCCCACCACGCCCGCGTCGCGGCGGCGTGTGCCGTGCATATTCCCGTTTGGCTCGGGCACGCGTCGGCCAGGCCCGGGGCGCAGCCCGCGCTCGTGTCCGCGCACCAGGGCACGCTATCCAGGAAGAAGTGGTACGCGTCGAACTCGCGGGAGAAATCAGCGAGCGTCGACGAGCAGCGCCGTTTCGCTCGCCCAGGCGTGGCGGTCGACCAGTCCTTCGAGGAGATCGCGCGCCAGTCGTGGAACGCGCGGTTTAGCGCGGGCTGGTCGTGCCCGGGACAGAGGCCCCGCTGGTGGCGGTGCAACCGGAGCGCTTCCTCCGTGTACGAGGCGTAGGCTTTTGCGGAAGGCCGCAGCAGCATCAGGCCGGAGTTGAAGCAGCGCTGCGTCAACCCCTCGCGCTCGAACGGCACCGCGGCCAACCGTTCGGAGTCGCCGTACTTGGTCCACAGCAGGTCCAAGCGCGCCGTCGGAAAGGGAACGTCGTCAACGTCTAAAAACAGCACCCGATCGTAGGGCAGCAACCAGAGCCCCGCCTTGCGGTTCGCCGGCACGCCGTCCTTTATCTTTAGGGCGCCGCTCGCGCCGTACCGGACCTTTGTCACGGGGGGGCCGTCGAACAGGCTCCAGGTGCTCCGCAAAATGGTCCGCGTCGCCTCGCTGACGTTCCACACCACGCACACGCGCGGCCGCGCCGGGTCCGCGTCCCGCAGCGCGCGTCCGAGCACGGCGGCGCCGCACGCGAAGGGCCCGTCGCCGTACAGGAGGGTCGCGTACGCCTCGCGCGGTCTGGAGAGCCCGAGGAAGCGCTCCAGTTTCGCGGAGGTCCCGTCCGCCGCGAGGTCATTGGGGCCGAGTTCCAGGGCGTCCTCTCCGCCGTCGACGGCTCGCGTGGCGACGCGGACGACCCGCACGGTCGATTCGAGGGCGAAGGTCTTCATCCACTTGCGCTGGTGGGGGGCGTCCTCGTCGGGCGCCAGGAAACCCACGACCCGCCCGGCCCGGGCCGCGCCCGCCTTCTTCGCGACCAAGCAGGCCAGCTGGGGCAGCGTCTCGAATGCCTCCCCCTCGGCGTCGAAGTGGAACTTCGCCCGTTTGACCGCGCGCAGCCGCCGGCCGTCGAGGCTCTTGTGGTGGAAGGCGAGGGCCGCCTCCGCGAAGACGACGTCCGGGTGCCGCGCGAGCGCCCCGGCGACGCGCTCGGAATCGGTTTGTAAAACGACGAGGGGCGCCCGGTCGCCCAGCGCCACGCCGGGGCAGTGCACGGCAGCGCCGTCCCAGACCCGGCCCGCGAGCACGTCGGCCGCGAAGCCCGCGCCGGCCTTGGCGTCCAGGAACCCGTCCTCGTCGACGGCCAGCGTGCGGTTCAGCGCGGGCACGTCGTCGCGGAACGTCCCCCCCAGGCCGTCCCGCCGGTCACTCCAGATGCGGTAGTGGAAGAACGCGGCCTCACTCACCTCGGTCTGAGCGCCGACGACCGCGCGCGCCGCCACCGATGAGCCGTTCGCGACGACGGCGTAGAGGCGCCGGTCGTCCGGCAGGCGCGCGCACGCCGCGGACCGGGAGCACGACTCGGCGAGCCAGTCCATTTTGCGGGAGACGCAGGGCCGCTCGACGCGCAGCGGGGCGCCCTCCGGAGCCAGCCCTATGACGCGGCGCGGGCCCTTGGCGTGATCCGCCACGGCGGCCGCGCAGCGCGGCCCGGCCAGTTGCGTGCAACGGAACACGCGCCCCCCGGTCCACCAGACGCGCCCGAGGCCGTGGTCGCTGAGCACAGCGGGCAGCACGATGATCGAAAGCGGCCGCAGCAGGGCCGCGGCCTCCGCCACCGAATAGCCGCGGGACCCTGCCAGCCCCCAGAACCGCGCCGCGAACTCCGCCGCCTCGTCGCCCGCCACCGGCGCGAAGAAGGCGCAGCTGTAGCACGCCTCGGCCGACACGTAGCGGTCCGCGGGCCGCTCCGGGTACACGGTGGGGCAGCCGCCCGTCGCGTCGAACGACCGCTCCCCGGGGCTCAGCCGCCCCCCCCGGGCCTTCAGATCCAGGTTGCGCAGCAGCGCCGTCGAGAGGTGGGCGCACCGGAGCCACCGCAACTGCGCCGCGTCGTCGTCAAGCTTCAGCAGCAGCCACTGGCCCCGCGCAAACAACCGCGCGGGCGCCTCGCCCTCCGCGAAGCTCCACGTCGCCGCGTCGTAGCCCGCGCTCGCGTCGGCCCACGGCTTGACGTCGCCCCAGACCGCGTCGAGGTCGGCGAACGTCGCCCGCTCGAACCCCGCCCGCACCAAGCGCGCGCGCCAGGCGTAGACCCACAGCGGCTTGAGCTCGATGACCAGGGAGGGCATGCGGTGCAGGGCGGCCACGACCCGCTCGCTCACTATTTTGGAGTGGGGCGGGTCGAGCCGCAGGCCGCGCGCGGCCGCCTCGCCCAAGCCTCGCGCGACGCCGCCGTCGCCGACCGCCCACACGCGCGCGTGGTCCAGGCACTCGCGCGGCACGCTCGCCTTGTCGTCGACAATTAATACGAGCGTCGCTTCGG
>Ga0302122_10001424_pt1 | contig 15217 bp, 10 predicted proteins | sample CB21_SCM_MG_FD_203115 | JGI IMG/M metagenome (GOLD analysis project Ga0302122, IMG submission 203115) | Marine microbial communities from Western Arctic Ocean, Canada - CB21_SCM | ecosystem: Environmental > Aquatic > Marine > Oceanic | place: Canada: Western Arctic Ocean | collected 2017-09-28
TGCTGGCGGGGCCGCCGCAGCTTCCTCGGCCGCAGGTGGCGCCACTTCGTCGGCCGCCGGCGCGACTTCGGCCGCAGGCTCTACCGCTTCTGCTGGCGGGGCCACCGCAGCTTCCTCGGCCGCAGGTGGCGCCACTTCGTCGGCCGCCGGTGCGACTTCGGCCGCAGGCTCGGGAGGCGGTTCCGCCGCAGGCTCGGGAGTCGCTTCCGCCGTAGGCTCGGGAGTCGGTTCCGCCGCAGGCTCCGGTTCTGCCGCAAGCTCGGGAGTCGGCTCCGCTGCGGGCTCGGGTTCCGGTTCCGCCGCGGGCTCGGGAGTCGGTTCCGCCGCGGGCTCCGGTTCTGCCGCAGGCTCGGGTGTAGGTTCCGCCGCAGGCTCGGGCGCCGGTGTCGCCGCGGCTTCTACCGCTGGCGCCGCCGCTGTGGAATCCTCGGCCGCTGGCTCTACCGCCGGTGCCGCCGCGGCCTCTTCGGCCGCCGGGGGCGCCGCGGCCGGCGCCTCCTTGACCGGCGACGCTGCGGGCGACGCTTCGTTAGAAGCGGGCGCGACGGCTGGCGCTTCGTTAGAAGCGGGCGCGACGGCCGGCGCCTCGCTCGACGCGGGCGCCGGCGCCGCGGCGGGCGGCGGGAAGAGGGCATCCAGCCGGAGTCGTTCGGCCTCCGTCGCCGCCTCCGCCGCTAGGCGCTCGGCCTCCGCCGCCGCGAAGAGGTCGTCGTACCGCGCCTGGGCGCCGGCCAGGTCCTTGACGCCCGCGGCCGTCGCCGCGTCCAGGGCTGCTTCGAGCGCCGCGAGGTCGTCGCCGGCCGCCGCGGCCTCGAGCGACACTAACGCCTCCGCGGCGAGCTTCGCGCGCCGCTCCTTGTCCGCAGCGAGCTCGGCGCGGAGCTTGGTGGCCGCCTCCTCCGCGGGGTCCACCACGCGCTCCTGCTTGACGTGCACGACCTTCACAAGGTGGCACTTGAGCTTCGTGAAGCGCCCTTTGCCTTGCAAAGCCAGGTGGTCCAAGATGACGCAGCCCACGTCGAAGGCGTCCGTCTCCCAGTCCTTACCTACTAAAGCTTTGTGGTCCCAGTCCAGGTCGTCCTTACTTAAGACCAGTTGACAGGCCTTGCCCGTGTCGGCCGGTAGCACGTCGCAGGTGATGGCACTGTCGGTTCGAGAGCATTTGATGCCGCACATGCGCCCATTGAGCTCGCTCTCCTTCTCAATGGGGTACTCTTTTTTTGGCGGCGGCGTTTTCGGTCGCGCGGCCTCCTCGGCGGCCAGTTTCGCTTCGCGCTCGGCGATGGCCTGGCGCTTCTCCTCCTTCTCCTTGAGCATCTTCTCCTTAGCCACTGCTTCATCTTTTAAAGCCTGTTCGGCGAGGCGCGCCTTCTCCTTCTCCGCTTCAATGGCCATCTCCTTCGCCACGGCGCGCTTCTCCTCCTCGGCCTTGGCCGTTCTCACAGCGCTCTCGGCAATCTCCTTGTCATTGAGTAGCATCTGCGCCTCGTAGTCCCGGCACTTCTGCACGGCCTTGTCCGCCGCTTCGCGCTCGATCCGCATCTCTTCACTCTTGTAGAAGCCCACCAAGAAAATAGCCGTCAGGCGCGCCACGGCGTCCGCGACGGCCCGTTCCGCTCTATTTCTATCCTTCTGCTTCTCCTTCTGCTTCCGGCGCAGTTCGGTGGCCGCTTTTTTGGCCTTGGCGCGCTTCGCCAAAGCCTCGTCCTGGCCCATAAAGGCCGTGATGTCGCTCATGACCAGCTTCTCGAGCCAGTCCTTGGCCGCGTCCGCGGCGTCCTGGGCGGCCTGGCGGTCGGCTTCTAAACGTGCTTTGTGCTCCGCGCGCATCTTCTTTACGTAGGAGACGCGCCCGTCGGCTCTCACAATAATGTCGCCCTGCGGCGGCGCGCCCTCGGTCTCCTTCGCGCGCCACCGCTCCTCCGCTTGTATCGTGAGTCTCACTCTTTCTAGCGCCGCCGCCCGCTCCCGCTTTTTCCGCAGGATCTCTTGCCGTTCGGCCTCCTCGCGCTTCTTCCGGGCGATGATCTGGAGGGAGCACATGCGCCGCACGTACTTTTGGAGCGTCGTGGCCGCGGGCTGCGTGAACTTGTTCAACTCGATGAGCAAGTCCGCCACAAGCTCGTCCCAGTCCACTTCTGAAAAGATGCGCTGCTTCTCCGCCTCGCTCACCGTCTTGTAGGCCTCCGGGATGGTCGCGGGGTCCGGCACGAGGGGGTCGAACGTCTTCTTCTTCCGGCGCTTCCCGGGCGGGCGACCATAAATCTTCTGCGAGAGCTTCACAAGTTTCTTCTGCAGGGGCGCCCAGGCCGCCTTGAGCTGCACGGAGCCGTAGTCGAGCGTGTCCCCGTACTGCGAATCGGTCAGGGCGGACTGCACGGACCTACTGGTTTTCTGGAGCTTGACGGCCTTGGGGATGATCTCGACCTTGCCTCCAAACTCCGCGACGCGCCGGTAGGGCTCGCGCGTGCCTCTCACACTTTGGCCGGTCTGGCTCACGAACGCGAACCGCGGCGGCATGAGTCTGACATCAATATGTTCCGTGATGGCCGCGCGCAGATCCGTGAGCGACGCTTTGGCAGCCACGGGCACGACCCCCAGCGCTTTGGGCACGCCCTTCAGCGAGACCTCGATCGTGGTCTGCGCTTGTTCGCCGATGGGTTCCACTTTAGGCTTGCCGCTGTCGGCGGCCCAGGCGGCGCGCGGCGACGCGTCAGTCGCGGCCGGCTCCGCCATCGATGCTTAAATGCGTAAGTGCGCGCTGCTCGCTCCGGTGCGGGGCTGCCTCGGAGGGGGCAGCTATTCAGCGCGGCTGATGCGCAGCCCTTCGATGCGCAGCGTCCCACTCCACGCCCGACGGTGCTGGCGGCACGAGCGGCTTCCTTTTGGCAGCGAAGGCCTCCTCGCGTCCAAAGCCCCGGCCTGGCGCTACCTTTGTTGGCCAAGTTACCCCCTAGTCCATCGTGGAGGGGTGCGCTCTACCAACCCTCCGAACAGTCACAGGCCGGTCCGCAGGATTAGCTGAGCGGTGCTCGACGCCCGGTTTATAGAGCCTTCTCGGCACGGGTTTCGCGCCCCACCTGCGCCTGCATATATGCGCGGCGTGCCCCTGCGCCGGTAGCTACTAGCTTGACGTTAAGCGACGTAACACAGCGTCGAGCGCACGCCTGCTGGCACCGCTGCGCTTCACAGGCGCGCGGTACTAATACAGGGCACCGCTGCTGACCGCAAGCGACGATGCTACGCACAGCGACGCGCCTCGCTCGCGCGCTGGCGCCGCGGCCCGGGCGCCGGGCGGCGACCCTGACCGACGCCGACATCAGTGCGTCGCGCGTCGTCAAGGTCAAGACCCTGCCCTTCGACCTGAACACGGAAGCGCTGCTCCGAGGCGCCTTCGAGGACGCGGACATCGCGCCGACCGACATCGCCCTGCAGCAGCGGTCCAGCGGCCGCTTCAATGGAACAGCCACCTTGACGTTCGACGACGTCGACGACGCGACCACGGCGTTTAAACGCTTGCGGCACGAGAGCGTGGAAGTGGGCGGCCGGAGCGTCAAGGTCGCGTGGGGCCAGGCGCCGTTCGAGCCGGAGCCCGAGCTCACGCGGGAGGAGGTGGTGGAGGACCCGTTGAAGGTTATTACGCGCATCCTAGATGAAAGGCGCCTGCCGACGTTAGAGCAAATACGACAGGAGATGCTGCAGAACGACCAGCACGAGATCGTACGGTCCGCGCGCCTGCCCGGTCTGACCTGGCCCGAGGACGAGGTCCAGGAGTGGACGGAGGCGAAGCCCGAGAAGCAGAAAGGTGACCCCTCGGAGCCGCTGGGCAAGTGGGCGGAGACGATCGTAAAAATTAATCGGGTCCAGAAGGTGGTGCGGGGCGGGACGATCATGCGCTATCGAGCGCTGGTGGTGGTCGGGAACCTGATGGGCGCCGGCGGTTTTGCCTATGGGAAAGGCCGGTCGCCGCGGGATGCAGTAGAACGGGCGTCACGGGCGGCGAAGCGGGACCTGCGGTTCGTCGAGCGGTTCCGGGATGTCGCTCTACTCCACGACGTGCGCGGCAAGCATAACAACTGCATCGTGGACATTTACGCCAAGCCGCCCGGCAGCGGCATCGTAGGCGGGCCCCTGGGCCGGCGCATCCTGACGCAGCTCGGCTTCTCCAGTTTCTCCATCAAGGGCCGGGGCCGGCGGACGCCCTACTCCTACGTGAGCGCCACCTTCGCGGCGCTGGCGGCGCACACGAGCGTGGAGGAGCTCGCGCGCAAGCGGGGCCGGCGCATCCTGGAGGTGGAGCACGCCGCCGCGCGCCACGCCCGGACCCCCTTCGCGGCCGATTAAAATGTGTTATCCAGACAAGTTCTGCCACCGACGCGGCAGGGGCTCTGGAGCTCTGCTCGGCGGCGTGGGGGCCGGCGAGATGCCACTAGCGCGCAGCGGACACTGTTGTTGGGAGAAGGGGGGGGGAGCTTATGCTAATAGCTGTTGTTGGGAGAAGGGGGGAAGCTTATGCTAATAGCTATGTTGGGAGAGCGTGTACGCCGCACGACAGACGGTCTGAGGGCACGCGACCTCACCAGCGCGGACACGACCCGGGCAGTCAGCCCAGCGCGGACGCGACCGGGCAGTCACAGCGCTGCCCACATGCATGGCGGCGCGCCGGCCCTGGGTGGGCAACATAACAATCTACACGGACCGCCAGCGGAAGAAGGAGAAGGGCGACACGCTCAGCGGCCACAACCATGTATTGGACCATCTCGTGGGCTACAACACGCCCAAAGCGGCGCGGCCCCTGTCCAAGGTGGAGCGCTATAGGAAGGAGTACGCGGAGCTCCACGTCAGTTTGGACGCCATGGAATTAGAAAGGCACCGCGCCAAGTTCCGGCGGAAGGCGCTGACGCGGTACGGGCGGGAGCGCGACGAGCTCAGGCAGCCGGCCTGGAGCGCTTCACGGAGGCCGACGCCCGGCTACGACGCGGAGATCCGGTTCAACCGGGGGGTCGAGGGGGCCAAAGTTTGTAAACCGCCCGACTGGCTGCACGAGGTGCAGATGACCGCGGGCCGCACGAAACGACGACCGCTGTCCGCGCGGCTCGGGCTGCGGCGCACGAAAATCATTGAACCGAAGAACGCGTTGGAGAGGGAGATCGACGCTCACAAGGACTCCAAGAAGAAGCGGCCGGCCTCCGCGCCGGTAAAGCGGCAAGCGAGCGTCGAGGAACAGCTGAGGAAGCTCGCCGACCTCAAAGCAGCGGGCGCGCTCACGGACGCCGAATATAACAAAGCCAAGGCGCAGTACGCCAAGGCGAGCGCGTGGTCCCCGGTGCCCGAAACGGCGCGCAAGCCCGGCTCGCTCGGTTTCCGCATCTTCGGCGCCGGGAAAAAGGTGAAGGCGCCGGCGGCCCCCGACCGGGAGCAACTGGCCGACCAGCGGAAGGCGGACATCGCGAAGAGCCTCCTTCTGGGCGGGCTCGGGAGCATGTAATGTCCCTGTTGTGTTCAAGGTATAAAGTCCCCGCTAGATCGCATCGGGGACTATTGGGCATCTCCTGTAAAACCTATGTACGGGTTTTTCGCAATAAAAGAGCGCGATCGACGCCACGCTCACGCTACGCACCCGCCACCACCGCGGCTGTTCAACGGACACTGCGAAGCCGCTATCCACCGGCACGCCACCGCCAGAGACCAGCAGAGTCCTCCGCGCGACGCTAAGCGACCATGTACAATGGCATCGGCCTGCGCACGACGCGCGGCTCCGGCACGAACGGCTACGTCCAGTCCAATAGGGCGTTCGTGAAGCCCGTGAACGTGCGGCGCGCGGAGGAGATCAACCGCACGGGCGGCGTCGGCGCGCGCGACGGCGACTGGAAGGCCCAGACGGCGCGGCAGGGCAACAAGGAGATCAACGAGCACAATCGGAAGCGGGAGGTCGAGGCCCAGGTCTACGCTCTGAGAGATGAGTTGGAGGAGGAAGGCGTCGACGAGGCGGAGATAGAAAAGAAATGCGACGACCTACGAACGGAGCTCCTAGCCCGAGCGCCCAAAGTGCAGATGAAGGTCGGCACGGACTCGCACCAGAACGCGGAGGCCAAGGCCCGCGACGACCAGAAGTTGCGGGACGCCTTCGGCATCACATCGGACCGGCACGTGCCGGGCGCGGCCTTCGACCGCGAGCTCCAGGAGCAGTTGAAAACTCAACGGGCGGCGCAGTGGGAAGAAAATGCCCTGGAGGACGCCGAACGGGCGCGCGCGAGGAAGCAGAAGGACTTGGATAGGCGCGAGAAGGAGCTGCGGGAGCGGGAGCGGGCGCTGGACCGGCGCGCCTCGAAGCGGCCGCCGAAGCGGGACTCGGACGACGGCCGCGCCCCGAAGCGGCGGCGGGCGCGGTCCGCGTCGTCCTCTTCGTCGTCCTCCTCGTCCTCGTCCTCGTCGAGCTCGTCGAGCTCGTCCTCCAGCTCGTCGTCGTCGTCGTCATCGTCGAGCTCTTCGTCGTCCAGCAGCCCGGGTTCATAAGCAGCTTCGTTTCCTTCATTGGGTCCCTTGGGTCCCGAGAGATAACGCTATCGAGCGGAGATGCCCGCGATCACCCGAAGATTGACTTTTTGGGACGCCCCGCGGCCACCGTAATTAGAACGTATGGGTGGAATGTCTAACACCACGTGCCCGTCAGAAACGAACATTGTTTTGAAATTCCCGCGGCTGTCCGAAGGCATCGAGCGGTGCTGCCCGCGCAACACGTCGCACCCCGCCATCTGCACGGACTTCTTCGCGGCGCGACCGACGGCGATGAACCACTCCGCCTGGGCGCACGGTCCGCAACTCCGGGGCCGCGTGCACAACGAGTGGGCCGCGGCATTGGTTTTCCAGCGGGCGGTCGACGACGGAACGGCCACGGTCTGGGATATCGAGGAGGCGTACCGGACGCAGGGCTGCCGCGTCGGCGGGCGTGGCATCTACCACGACCATGCCTATTGCGCCGGGCTGCCCGCGGAAGCGCCGCCCGCCGCGGCCGGCCCGGCGCTCATAGCCGGTCGACGGCCCCTATTGTGCGCCTCGGCGGACTACGTGACGGCGCCGTCCCATCGCTCCTTCGCCGTTGGGCGCTTCCTCGCCGTGTTTCTGGTGTCGTTCGCCGCCGTGCGCTTGCTTTGTTCCACGCAACGGGCGACGGCTCACGAGCAATGACGTGGCGGACGAAAGGTGTCCCAGGCGCCCCTAGGAGGGGGGTTGGTAAACTATCACATATATATCACGACGCGCCGTCCCAGCCGACGACGCGTCCCCGCGGAGTCCTGGCGACGACGCCGATGCGGCCCACAAGACCCCGACGTTCCGTAGCCGCCCGCTCGACCGCCTCAGCGAACTCGCGTAGCGACGCCGGCGCGCCCTGGCGGGCACGGACAGGAACGCGCCGCGCCGTTGGTTTACGCGCTTGCGCGGCCGCCTCATGGGCCGACTCGTCCCAGACGAGCAGATCCGACGGAGTCCGCGAATACTCGAAATGTCTGCGGCCGGGGCAGGAGTCCGGCTGCTGCGTAATTGGCCCAGATGAGACCGGCCCGCGCGGCGGCGGCGGCGCTGGCGGCTCCGGCTCCGACGGCGCCGCTACTGGTCCTTCGCGCTGGTACCGCGCCGCAGGCGTCCGCAAGTGCCTTCGCGCCGTCGGCTCACCGGCGGCGTGCGTCGGCGCGGCACCAGCGTGGGTCGGCGCGCCGCGCGCCTCGCGCAGGCTCGTGCCGCCCTGGCGCGGCGGTGGCGGTGAGTCCGCGGGGTCGCGGCGCCGCGCGCCCAGACCCAGCCAGCCCGCCGCCTCGTCCGCGTCCACGCCCTCCTGGGCGACGAGTGAATCGACCGACTGCCTTCCAAACGACTGGCCCGCCACTACGCGGCGCGCGGGCCTCCGGCTCTTGTATTGGAGGTCTGCGGGTGTCCGGGTGAAGTCTTCGTTCCATGCGGGGCGCGCCGCCATGATGTCTGTGTTATAATTTGTAATGACCGGCTGACCAAAAGGGGCTGCCGGCAGTATCTGTGCAGCAACGCGACGTGTGCACCTAACGCGCCGTTGTCCGTCGAACAGCTGCGGCGGAATGCGTGCTGTGGCGGCAGAAAGGGCTGCGTTCTGCTTGTGGTGCGTGACGCGTCGACGGCGTCGACCTGACCTGACGTGCAAATAACTATAGTCAATTCGGGTCCTGACCTGACGTGACGCGTCTTTTACGCACGGGTTTTATAGACGGGTCTTTGCTGCCCCTGATGTAATACTTGGATCTGCAGCCTCCATCCACTCATCACCACGATAGCTCATCGTCGTCGTGAGGAGATCTGTTGCACGAGAACGCGACAACGGATCGAACGAAAACCCACGGCTGCATGTCTTTTGCCTGGCGCCTGCTCATTGCTGAGCCCGCCTATGAGGTGCAGATCATGTTAGCCGTCCTGCACGCCATCGCCTGGCAACTGGCGGTGCGACGCCTCGCGGTTGGCTTCATCTCGCCGTGGATTAATCGGCAGCCGTGGGCGCGCGTGTATAAACGACGGAGCCACGACACGTTGACGAACGGCTACGGTGTGCGCTTCAAGGACGAGGCCGCCGCGTTCAATTTTAGTTCGCTGTTCGCGGCGTTCGTGGCGATCCATCTCGTCGGCGGCGTACTGTGCATCCCGTCCCTCCTCTTCGGTCAAACACCAGTGACGACGGCGCTCGCCGCGCAAGGCTCGCTCATCGAGTGCGGCTGGGAGGCCTCGGACCTCGCGGTCCGCGCATGGCAGCTCTGTGGCTTCGAGGGCCAGGCGGGCCGCGACATCAATCCGCCAGCGCTCGTCTTTTTTGCCGTCTGCCACCACGTCATGGGCGTGTCGATGATATTACCTATGAACGTGTACTTTCGGTCCAGCCGCGACTATCACGAAATGGTCTGGCTCTTGCAGTTCGGAGCGGTGATTAGCTTCTACGCCCAGGCCTACGGCTTCACGTTAGACGTTACTACAAGGGAGGGGCTTGGGAGCATGCGACGGGCCGTGGCGTGGACGTTCGTCTCGGTCCTCTGGGGGCGAGGCATCCGCTACGTCGTCATCGGCGCGCGGCTGCTGGACACGATCAAAGGCACGGAACATGAAATGATGTGGCAAGGCGGCGTCGTGGGCCTGTCTCTCATGGGGTTATTCAACATCGTGGTCGTAGTGGACACCTGTCGGAAGCTGTGGAAGTTCTCCGTCCGGACTCCGATGCCGCTCGTGAGTCGTGTCGACAAAGATAACTAGGCGCCCCCCGCCATACTTGCTCCGACCCTGCTGCCCCTGCTGCTGCATGCGGCCATTAGCTTAAAATGATATTCTTACATGGTGAACAAGAAGGGGGTACAGTAGACAGGATGGTTTGTTTCAGACCGGCACGGTCGTAGCGGCCGCCGGTGTAGTAGCCGTGTTCACGACGGCCTGGAGCGCCGCCGCGTCGAGCGTCTCGTGTTTGACGAGCGCGTCGGCGAGCGCGCGAATCACGCCTTCGCGCTCCTTTACCAGCTCATAAGCGCGAGTCTCCGCCTCCACGAGCTCCGCGCGCACGGCTTGGTCCGCGTCCTCCCCGCCGATGGCGTGCTTTTTCCCGTACTCGTCGACCCAGGACGTGAAGACAGCCCCATCCTTCGACAACCCGTAGGTTTTGACGATGGCCTCGGCGAGCACCGCAGCTCTCCTGACGTCGTCCGAAGCGCCCGTCGATGCGTCGCCCAAACAATGCGCTTCGGCAGCTTTGCCCGCCAGCATCATCACGATGCGATCCTGGAGCTCGGCGCGTCGCAAATTCTTCGCGTCTGCGCCGGCGCCAAACATGGTGACGCCAAGCGACCCACCGCTCCGAGGGCGGACACTGGCGCGCTTTGCCTCGTCGACGTCTTCCAGAAAAAACGACGCGACGACGTGTCCGGCCTCATGAATCGCCGTACGGTGGTCCGGCGGGGGCGAGACGCCGTCGGGGTGCGTTGGCGCGCCAAGAATCGCATCTTCCAACGCTCGCAAATAGTCGTCCCGGCCCGCGTAGTCCTGGTCTTTATTTAAAGCTGCCAAGGCCGCGTCGTTCACGATCGCAGCGACGTCGCTGCCGACCAAGCCAGGGGACAGGCCCGCCAGCGTCGCGGCCAGGTCTCCGTCGACCTCAGTAGCAGTAGGAGTACCGCCGTCATAAGACACGGAAAAGTGCACGTCCGCCACCCCGCTCGTCTTCTGAGAGCGGCGGCCCTGGGCCCGCGCGGCGATGGCCTCCAGATCCCGCGCGTCTAAACGAGCCGTATTGTTGGCGAAGAGCGTGACCTTGGCGCGGAGGCCCGCGGCCCGCGCGGGCCGGAAGACGCGTAACGTGGTATTGGTGCTGCTCTCGTTCAAGGCCTGGCAGGCGACCTCGGTGGCATCGACCTGGAGCACGATTTCGCGCGCGGCGAAGGCGCTCCGCTGCCGGCCGACGTAATGCTCGAACAGCGCCTCCCGCCCGTCGCGGTCGGGGGCCGCCATCTCCACCACGCGGTCGAAGCGGCCGCGCCGCGTCAGCGCCGGGTCGAGCATATCCCGCCGGTTCGTCGCGGCCAGCACGACGACGTCTGGGTTCGTGGCGTCGCGCGCGCCAAACCCGTCCATCTCCACAAGCAGCTGGTTCAACGTGTTGTCGTGGTCCGCGCCGACGGCGCTGGCGTCGCCGCCCCGGACTCGTCCGCAGCTGTCGAGCTCGTCGATAAAAATAACGGCCAAGCGGCCTTCGCTCCTCGCGGCGACGCGCCGCGCCGCGGCAAAGAGCGTCCGGACCCGCTCCACGCCTACACCCGCGTACTTGCCCTTGACTATCTCCGCGGCGGACGCCACCAGGAGGGGCGCGTCGAGCTGCGCGGCCGCAGCTCTCGCTATCAAGGTCTTCCCTGTCCCGGGAGGACCCGCCAGCAACACGTTACGCGGCGGCGTCGCGCCGGCCCTCCGCGCCTTGTCGGCCGCGTCGGCCGCGCCGGCGACTCTTAAGATGCGCCTCAGCTCGGAGACCGCTGCTGGAGCACCTACTACATCGTCCCAAGTGGTCGCATCGGGTCCCGCACCGCCTCCATACACGGTAATGAAGTCGTCTACTCCTTCCTCGCCCATGGCTCCGCCCTCTTGGCCGAGTCGTCGCTTGACCGATCGCACGACGCTGTGGAACGTGTAGGCGCAGCTCCGCGGCGCGAGGATGCAGCCCTGGAGCAGCGCCAGCGCTATTCGGCCGGCGGTCTTCGGGTCGGCGAAGCGCCTGGTCGTCGCGGTCGTGTTCGTCACAAAGTCTTCCGGCGCTGGTGGCGTGTGCGAGGCGTTCTTGCCGCCACTGGGCGCCTTGCCGTCACTTGGCGCCTCGGGCTTCGGGTCGCGCGGCTTCGGTGCTCGCGGCGCGCGGCGGTGGTCTTTGTGGCGTGGCGTGAGCGGTGTGCTGCCGGCGCCGACGCCGAGCAGAGGGCAAATGGCCAATGCCCAGAAGGCTGTCAGCACGGGGACCGGCGCACGCATCGCGGCTCTTCCTCCTGGGCGACTCCTGTGTACGCTGAAAGCTTTTTGTGAGTGTCGTCTCCTGTAGTGGCTGCCACGCGTAGCAGAAACTTGCTCAGAGCTGGCAGTACATTGTAATACCCGTGCGATAAACCCGCGCGTTAGCGTCGACAAGCAGCTCACTTTACCGCGATAAGTTGCCTCTGCATGGTGTACCGCTGATAAGTAGTGCTCGTACGCATTGCATGCGGCTAGCGCTGACGAGCATAGCTCGCGCCTCGAGCATGACAGCTGAGCCGAGGCGCTCCTTTGGCACCGAGCTGGCGTCTGCTTCCCCAAAACCGCCACGATTCGTCGACGTCGACAAATTCGACGTCGCCGATGCGGCCGCGCGCACACATCTAGACGAGCGCGGCTTTGTCGTGTTCCGAAGCGTGCTGGACGCCGCCGAGGTCGATAGGGCGAACGAGCTCTTCTTTGATTACCTCGAAGCATTTGGCAGCGGCGTGGTACGCCAGGACGCCGAGTCGTGGGGCGACGACAAATGGCCGCCGTGCGCTGGTGATGCGGGCATACTGCCCTGGTTCGGTATTGGTCAGTCTCCTTTTATGTGGTACGTTCGCACTCGACCACGCGTCGCCGCAGCCTATCGCCAGACTTGGGGTTTAGACGCTGACGCCGCGCTCGCGAGCTCTTTTGACGGCTGCTGCGCCTGGGGCCCTGGCCAGAAGACGCGGTCGGGCTGGCTACACGTCGACCAAGACGCACTCAGGGGCGACAAACTGGAGATGCTCCAGGGCCTCGTACATCTCTCGCGACCGTTCTCCGCGGCGACGGGCGGGCTCGTGTTAGTCGACAGGTCGCATCGCACTGTCTTCCCGCGCCTCGCCGAACAGTACGGGGAGGCGCTGCGAGCGAATGCAGGCGACGACTACTTCGAGCTCGGCGCCGACGACGACGCGTACGTCGATCCAATTTGCTGCCGCCTGGATCCGGGCGATGTGATCATCTGGGACTCTAGAGGGGCCCACGCATCGCACCCGCCGACCGAACCGTCCGTTGATCCAGCGTCTCTGGTGCGCCTCTGCGCCTACGTCTGCATGGCGCCACCCTCTCCAGACGAGGCCGTGCGGCGGGCGCGGCGTGCAGCATTTGACGACGGTCAGACCACTACCCATTGGCCCACGAAGGTCGTGACGAATGACGTGTACGGGAGCTTCGCTGCGCTGCCCGCCTCTGTTAGGTTGCGCTACGGTGAAGCGCCGCGCGCCGCACTGACGCCGGAGATCAATGCGTTGTTGTGAAAGGCGCCATCGCCGCGACTTTAAGTTGTACTTGTAAACGTGAGTTTGATAAAGCGCCCGAGTCGTCGCGCGCGGAGTCGTCGCGGAGTGGAGGGGAGAGTAGGGGAGTCGCAAAACGGGTTTTAGGTGCCTTTCTCTTTATCGACACACTTGCACCTTGATACGGAGGCTGCGTGATCACAGGCACCAACAGCTGCAAAACCTGCATTACTACGATATACAAGTAGCCATGGCGTCACTGTGCGCAACTGGAACGCCCGCGGACCCGTTGGAACTCATCATCGTCGGCGCGGGCCCGCAAGCCCTGGCGCTGCTGGTACGGTTGCTCGATGACGCGCCGGACGAGAGCGGCGACTTCTTCGTCGGGCTCGGCAGCAAACCGCGCGGCTGGCGCAAGACTCGCGCGGCCGTCGAACAACAACGCTGCTCGAAGGCGACGGCGAAGGCGATCTTGGACCGCGTGCGCGTCGTCGACGAGGGCGGCTCGTGGCTCAACCGCTGGGACGACCAGTTCGCCGCGCTGGAGATCCCGCACCTCCGCAGTCCGAGCGACCAGAGCCCCTGCCCCTACGACTCGTTCGCGCTCCAGCAGTTCGCGGCGGCACGGGGCCGCGAAGGCGAGTTCGTCGACCTCGACCCGGGCGCGGTGCGCGGCGGCGTCGTGTGCGAGTCCACCGATTTGAGGGGAACTTCCGATTGCCGTCGACGGCGCTGTTCCGCGACTTCTGCACGTACCTGATCGACCAATAACCGGGCGCGCGCGACCACGTCACGCGGGGCCGGGTCGTGGCCGTGGAGCGGATAAGTGCAGACCTAGCGCACGTTTCGCTCGCGGACGGCACGTCGATGGTCGCGCGAAGGGTGGTCGTGGCGGTGGGCCCCAGCGCGGCGCCGCGGCTGCCCGACTGGGCGCCGAGCGGCGCGACGCACGCGTGTGACGTGGTGGCCGCGCGGGCGCGCGGCGAAGTTATCGCGGCGGCGGGCGACCGCGTCTGCGTCGTAGGAGGAAGGCTTACGTCGGCGCACCTCTGCTTCGTCGCGGAGCGGCTCGGCTGCATTCCTACACTGGTCGCACGGCGCGAGCGATTACGGGTGAAGCAGTACGACCTCGATCTGAAGTGGCTCGGCTGGCGGACGCGGCCGGGGCGCCTGGCCCGCTTCCTCTCAGAAAGGCGCTCGCCGCCCGAGGCCCGGCTCGCGATGATAAAGGAGGCACGCAAGGGCGGCAGCATCTCGCCAGAGGCTCGACGGCTGCTCGACGCGTCCGCCACGACGGTGGTGGAAGGCGCGGAGGTGCTCGGCGTCGAATGCGTAGACGGCGAGACGTGGCTCGAGACGGCGGATAAAAAGCTGGGGCCGTTCGAGCGCGTCTGGCTCGCCACCGGCGGCGCCCCAGGCGTCGCGGGCTCGCCGCTCTTCGCGGGTCTGCTACGCGCGAGGCCGATCGACGTGGTGGGCGGCTACCCGCGCCTGCACCCGAGTCTGCGCTGGGACCTCGACACACCGGTCTACGTCATCGGCGCCTACGCCGCGCTGGCGCTCGGCCCGGACGCCCTGAACCTCGCGGGGACGCGCATGAGTAGTTGCCGTGTGGCGTCGGTCATCCGCACATCATTACGAACGCGCTGCCTTGGGGGGGACAGGTCCGCCCGGGAGGAACGCGTAAACGCGCGGCGCCTCGAGAACCTCACGGTTGATTACAAGGCTGGGTCGGGGACCGTCGTCGTGCGCGGCCGGCCGGGCGACGCGGCCGCGGGCCGGCGGCGGACGCGGGTCAATGAATAATAACTACTAGTGCACCTCCCCTTTATTAATCACCCGGGCCGCGGACAGTCTTTGCTACCAGCCGCGCACCCTTCGAAGAAGTCCGAGACGCAAAGTGATACTTGTAACCGTGAGTTAGATAAAGCGCGCGTCGACTAGATGCCCAGTAGGTCGTCGATGTCGTCCGTGTCGGCCGCCGTGAAGTGCGTCTCCCCCGATTCCGCCGCGGGCGCCGGCGCCGGGGCGTCGGCCGCGCCGGCCCGCGTGCCCACGTCCCGCTGGCAGAGCGGGCACGACCGGTTGAGCTTGAGCCACTGGTCCAGGCACTCGGCGTGCTCCGCGTGCCGGCACGGTAAAATACGGACGACGTCCTCGTCCTCGTACTCGCAGCAGCAGATGGCGCACTTTTCGCCCAGGATCGCAAAGGCCTCGCCCTTGGCTTTCGCCTCGCCGTACGAACAAGTGGGTAAATCATCCAGCTGCGCCTGGTCCGTGCCCTTACTCACTTTGCCGACGTTGTCCCCCAGCGCCAACAACTGGTCGTAGGTCATCTGGGAGGGGCTTAGCGACCGCGCCGTCGCGCCCTCCGGCGGCTCGTGCCCGCCGTTCATGGCCATCAATAACGCGCGGTCGTCGTCCTCCTGCTGCAGGCGCCA
>Ga0302122_10001426_pt1 | contig 15195 bp, 11 predicted proteins | sample CB21_SCM_MG_FD_203115 | JGI IMG/M metagenome (GOLD analysis project Ga0302122, IMG submission 203115) | Marine microbial communities from Western Arctic Ocean, Canada - CB21_SCM | ecosystem: Environmental > Aquatic > Marine > Oceanic | place: Canada: Western Arctic Ocean | collected 2017-09-28
GCCCGTGCTCAGATCATTTAAATTGCGCTTCGACGCCGTCTCCTTGATCTTCGCCGTGAACCCCGCGTCCTCCCAGTTTTGATGAACAAAACAAATGGACTGCGCGGAGCATTTTTGGCCGGAAAAGGCGTACGCGTCCTGATCCGATTGCCACACGACGTACTCGAAATCGTCGACGTCCGGCCCCAGGATCTTCCAGTCGAAGCCCGCGTCCTCCAGTTTGACCTTGCCTTTTAGATCTAGTGTGAGTTTTTCTGCAATATGCTGGCTCCCCGTGAAGAGCGTCATTCGCGAATCGCCGCGTACGAGCACGTCGTTGAACGCGGGCCCCGAGCAGTAGATGAGGTCCAGGGCTTCCTTGGGGAAGCCGCAGTCGTGGCAGAGCCGCAGGAACTGCTCGTAGACGATCTGCACCCTTTCATCAATTTTTACGGTGCACTTGTTGCCCATCCACACCGAAGCTAAAGACTGGAGCGCGGGGATTTCGAGAGGAAAGTTGAAGGGCGTGATGACCGAGGTCGCGCCGTAGGGCCACCGGTAGCTCCGCGTCTCCTGGCCCACGTGGTCGCCCGGTAATGATGAAGCCGCGGCCAGCCTTCTCACCCCGTCGCCCGCGAAGCCCTCGACCCACTTCCGCACCGTCGTGACCTCGCCGAGAGCTTGGACGTCGTGCTTCGGGACGACGCGCTGCAGTAGTTCTGCGAAGAAGTTCTCTGTTTCTGGCTTGCGCAGCTCGGCGCCGATCAGCGCGTTGCACTCGCCCAGCTCGAAGTATCTTTCTGGAGACTTCAACGGGCTGTGGAGGCCCGACTTGGGCGTGCGGCGCATGGCCTCCACAAAAGGGTCCAGGTCCGCGCCCTGCGCGTCGGGCACGACGATGAACGCCTCGCCGTTGAGCGGGTCCGGGACCGTTTTGGTATGAGCGGCGTCTTTCCATTCACCATCAACAAAATTCTGGCAACGCGCCGGCGTCGCACCGGACATGGACCAGGGGTCGACCGTGGCCCAGGCCGGGAGGGCGCCCTTCTGGAAGCTCCTCCTCTGTAGACAGCGCGCGAGCTTCAGGCTGGGGCGCAGCATCGTTCTTGGGTGTTCTAGGGGGCGCGCGAAGTGTGCAGGCCGCGTGCTCTGTTTTGATGATGTCGAGCTGATGCCAGAGGTCACGAGGGACCAAGGCGCAGTACGTGTCCGACAGCTTAAACACAGTGCGTGCTCTGTTTTGTCCGTCGAGCTCGCGTGACGGGTTTTTGATACGGGTTTCTTATGCTCCCGTACCCCATGCACGTGCGCAGCCTCACGCTACCGACGTTGTGTACACGCAACGCGACGTCTGCTCACAGCTGCATTGCAAACGCCCCAAGCCTTGCTTGGCCACGCACGAGTCGCATCTCTGCAGTTCCAGACTGCAGACTGCACAATGCGCGCGATGGCAACGCTGGCGCGGCGACTCGGGCGACGCACTGCCAGCACCAACAGCAACAAGTTCCAGGGCGTCTGGCCTATAATCGCGACGCCGTTCCACGACGACGAATCGCTGGACCTTGAGGGCTTCGCGAAAAGCATCCGTTTCTTCGCGGAGTGCGGAGCTTCGGGCGCGACCGTCTGCGGCGTGCTGGGCGAGTCGAATCGGCTCACGGACGCGGAGCGCGCGAAGCTCATCGAGACGGCCGTTAAGGCAGCAGAAGGGATACCTGTGTGCGTCGGAGCGTCCCATGCCGGCACGCGCGCCACTGTAGATCTATGCCAGATGGCCCAGGACCTAGGTGCACACTCGGTCATGGTCACATCAACAAAGGAGGCCTTTCCGCAATCCGATACGCAATTATACGACTACTACGAGGCCGTGCAAGACGGTTGCGACCTCCCAATAGTGCTGCAGGATCACCCAGCAAGTACAGGTGTCTTCATGTCGTCCGAGCTCTTAGTGCGAATATGCGCACAGCTCGCCTCCGTGCAATGCATCAAGCTAGAGGCCGTGCCGACGCCTCCCAAGATCGCGGCGCTCCGCAAGGCCTGGGCGGCGGCGCCGCCGGCATATGCGGAGTGCTCTATCCTGACCGGGCTAGGAGCGCTCTACGGCGGATTTGATGTGGAGCAGGGCACGGACGGCTTCATGACAGGATTTGCGTTCCCTGAAATATTGATGGCCATACACAGTGCGGCGCGCTCGGGCAACGTCGAGAGCGCTCATGCTATCTATGCGATGTTTTTGCCGCTGATTGTGTTCGAGCAGCAGCCCGGAGTTGGCATCCGCAAGGAGGTCTACCGGCTCCGGGGGCTGATCGAGTGCGGCCGCGTGCGGAGGCCTGCACCTCCGGTCTCGACCGTTGCGGCGGCGGCGCTCGCCGCGCAGGTCGAGCGGTCGCTCTACGACCCGTTTCCGGGCGTCGACCTCACGAAGCCGCTGACACCGCTGTTCGACCAGCTCGCGCGGTCGTGAAGGCGCGGCGCATCCGACGACATTTATAAGTATCCGACTCATTCATCGGTGCCAAACAGCACTGAGAAAAAAAAATCGCCGATTTTGGTTTATTTTTTGTCAGCGGCTTCTCTCGTAGTGGTGGAATGTCAAACGCGAATTCCCCCCGGATTAGGGACACATCGGTCACGATAAGAAAACACGGTCGTTATCCGGTCGGACGGCGGGGCGGGGAGCGCTTCCCCCTAGAGCTTCTTCTCGACGTGGGGCGTGAGCTGCGTCACGCACGACGCGGCGCTGTCGGCCATGTACTGGTCGCAGAAGGCCTGGATCTTCTGCGTGTGGTCCTCGCCCTCGAACACCTGCAGATAGATCTCCCGGTCGTCCACGGTCACGGGTAATGACACTAACAACCGGGGCTCCGTCGCCGCGGGCTCCGGCGACGGCGGCGCCTCTTCCTGGACCTCGGGCTCGGGCTCCGGCGCGCGCCTCGTTTGCGTTTCCACGGGCGGCGCGGCCTGTTTGGCCGGGCCCACGTCGATGGTCAGGCCCTTGTCGAAGCCCTTGCCGTAGCCGCTCCGGCAGCTCTTGCCCATGGTGGGCTTGGGCGTCTTCGCCGTGTACTCCCGGCAGAAATTTCCCATCAATCCTTCCCGCCGCGGCGGGTCCCGGCCCTCGCACCGCGCCGCGCAGACCGCGAAGGCGGCGTCGTCGTAGGCTTGGGTGCACGCCTTCCCCACCTTGGGCCGGGGCAGCATCATGCGCCAGTCCCGGCAGTCCAGGGCCTGGGGCAGGTTGCCCAGCGCCTCGTTGCATTTCATTTTGCACTCCCGGGACACGTCCTGGGCGCTGGCGGCGGCCAGCACCATTGCAACGGCGCTGTAGGAGCGCGCCATCGTCCAGCAGCGACGATGCGCGCACTTTTGCCCCGCGTCTCCTGTTAACAGGCCGCGGACCTCCGAAGCGTAAAGTCCGTTTTCACGCGCGCCGCGGGTTACTCGATCGACACCCCCTCCGCCGCCTTGTGCCTCACTGCTCCGGGATGAACAGCCGAGGCGTATGAGACGGAAGTGTGCCACCATAAAAGCCGCGGTCGCGGCGCCGCGCCGGAGCTCCGCGATCCTTCCAACCGGCGGCGCGCTGTGGACGGCGATCGTGTATGCGTCCGCAGACTCTAAACCTAAGCTTATACTCTCCTACGACCCCTTGCGTAGCAGCGTGAACACCTCCGCGTCGACCTTGAGCTTCTTCAGGTGGCGCTGGTCGCCCCTAAACCGCGCCAAGAGCCCACCGTGCGACACGTACACCTCGACCTTCGTGTCCTTGACGTGCTGGAACTTGTACACCGTGCCGTGCATGGCGTAGTCAAACTGGTCCAGCAAACTACTCTTCGCCCCCCGCGCGTAGTCGATGGGCTTGGCCTCGGCGCTTCCGTCCGTGCTCAGCGACGTCGCCAGCGCCACCGTGAGCTTGTCGCCCACCTCGCACTCGAAGAGCTCACTATTCACGTCCAGCAGGAACTCGATCTCATACACTACACCTTTGCACACGAGGCGGTTCACCTTCTCGAACTTGGCGCCCTCGGGGTTGATCTGCGCCACCTCGAAGTCGTCCTGGAACACGACGCCGGCCATGGCTGCACCGCCGCGCGTCCCGCTACGCCGCGGCGAGTTTTATGGTAGCAGTGCTGCTCGCTCTACGAGAGTTATTTTGCCCGGGCGGAATGTCGCCGGAACGAAGCCAAAGCAGTCTGCTGAGCACAACGCGACTACTAGTGTGTGTACGGTGAGGTAGCGTGTATATTGGCGCGTCGCTCTGGCGCCCACGGGTTTTTCCTTACGGGTTTTCCACCTAACTCTCAGCTCAACTCTCCAACACCCGTCTAAACACCGCGACGAAACAGTGCTAGGAAAACAGAGTCCGAGTTCAATTTAATACAGCTCGGCACGCTCAGAGCTCCTCCTTCTGCGTCAGGATGGTAAAAAGGCCCATGGCGAGGACCGGCATGACCAGGGTCATGACGGGCACGAGGATCGCCGGCAGGTACGCCGCCGTGAACGCGTTCGCCGGCATGGCAGCGAACAGCGTCGTCGCGGCGGCGGCCTGGCCGACCGTCGCGACGCTCAAAGAGGACGCCGCCTTCTCGGCGAGGAGCGGAGCGCTTCGTGCGACGGCGCTCTGCGGCGCGACGAACCTGCGTGGTGGGGCGGCGCGTTAGGGGACTGTCCAAGCGTCCGACGTCGGATGGCGTCTCCGCGGAGTTGCTGTGTTGGCTGTGGCCGCGGTCGCGCGGTGGCCGTCGACGACGCTCGCTGTGCCGCCGGGGCCACACTTAGCGGGACGCTCCTCCGTGCTGCCGGGGGCTCACATAGCGCGGCGCTCCTCCTTCCTCGCTTTGGCCGAAATCTCTCGTTACTCAACCGTATTCGACACTGTCAGCTACGCCGTGGCCGTCGCCAGGCAGCAGGCAGCGATGAACGCCCTTGAAACAGCCATTTGGTCTGTCTATGCCGCTATAAAAGCTAAAGTGCAGTGCCTGATCGGCAAAAAAACCCGTCACTGTCACAAAAGAATGACGCAATCTGAACCGGCTTCGGAACTTTCCCTTCTTTCGCGAGTCCTCAGCGAGTGCGGGCAGCGTCTCCGCGAAACCCGATTTCAGGCAGGCCAACATTTTGAGCACGCCTGGCACAGTCACAGCCGACTGCGTAGAGGAGTTTGAGCAGAGCTGAGACAGCATACATACGAGTCATAACACTGCTTAGCAGCGCTCAGCGCAACCAATACATACGAGTAATACCACTGCCCAGCAGCACTCAGCGTAACAGATGACCACCCAACAAGGCGACCTCCTCGTGCGCCAGCGCAATGCGCAGACGCAGCGGCCCGAGTGGGCGCGCGCCTACGTCGTGCTGGCGGTGGACGAGCGGACGCTGTTCTGCTTCACGGACGACAAGCTCGACGCGCCGCGCTGCGTGCTGCAGCTGAGCGGCGCGCGCGTCGGCCGCGTCGACGGCGCACGCGACGGCGCGCACCGGTTCTCCGTCGTTACGGACGCGCCGCGACCGCGGTCGTTTGGACCCGCGGCGGCGGCCGGCGCGCTCGCCGCCGGCGCGGCGTTGGCCTCGAGTCTAGCGCTCGCCCTCATTGCGCTGGTCGCGCTCGCGGCCGCGCTCCTCGCGGCGGTCGCGCCGCGCCTCCAGCGCGCCGGCGCCACGAAACTATTATTAGCGGCGACGTCGCGCCGGCGCGCGGAGCACTGGCGGCAGCACATCGCCAGCTGCGCAGAATTGGAACCGGTCGTATCTCAAAAGGTCGCGCACGAGTCGGGCGCGCACCGGTGCGCCGCGTCCGTCCGGTCGACCCGGGACGATCTGATCCGGGCCGTCAAGGAGTGCGTCCACGCGACGGAGCAAGGCGGCGCCACGCGCATCAGGGCGCCGCGGCGCGGCGCGGCCCTCGCCCGCGGGTCGAGCGACGACGTCGCGTGTTTGGCCAAAGCGGAGCCGTGGGGCGCCTCGTTGGAGGCGCACTTCTTCGACGACGACGACATCTCGGTCAAGGCCACCTTTCGCGTGCGGGAGGGCGCGGACTGGGACGGCGTGGCTTTGGACTGCGAGGCCGTCGCCGTGTCCCGCAAAGCCTTAAGCGTGGAGAAATTGGACGACGTCGCGCGGCGCGTCGCTCTGTTGGGTTTGGGCGCCAAGGACGCGGCCGAGGCGCGGCGCTTCGTGGACGTGGGCATGCGCGCGCGGGACGAGCTGTACCGCTTCGCGACGGCCGAGGAGGAAGTTGAGGCCGAGGTCGTGCCACCGTTCGTGGCGGAGGAGGAGGCCGCGGACGAAAGTGCCCCGTGGCGGCCCTGGGCGCGGGCGCTGCACGACGCCTGCCCCACGTTAGGGAAGGGCTACTGGTCGTCGCCGCGCGCGGACACCTTTCCGGTGAGAGGGGCGAATTACCTACGCGACAAGATCAAGATCCTGAATAGAGGCGAGGCCCAGTTCGCACTGGTGGCCATCGACCTGCTGTGGCACCGTGATCCCGATAGTATGGACGAGGACGGTGTCGTGCGGAAGGGCCTGCACGTGTGCGAGCACGGGGCGAGCCGTCTATCACAAGCGTGCAAGGCCTATGAAGGTGGAGACGCGTTCACGCTCGTCGTCACCTTGGTGGTCCCGGGCCCGCCGGCGTATACGTTGGCGATGTACTACGTGTGCAAGGACCCCGCCAAACTCAGGGACGCCTCGACGCCCTTGGGCCGCGTGGCCCAACCCTTCTTTTTTGGAGACGACGACGCGTACCGGGACGCGCGCTTCAAGCTCACGCCGCGCATGCTGGACTCGAACTGGGTCGTGCGCAAGGCCGTGGGGCAGCGGCCCGCCGTGCTCGGTAAACAATTGAAGCAGTGGTACTGGCGCGGTGCCGACTACCTTGAGATCGACATCGACATCGGGAGTTCGCAGATCGCCGCGGGCGTCGTCCGCCTGTGCGGCGGCTACGCCAAGGCGTTGGTCGTGGACATTTCGTTCGTGATCGAAGGGAAGCGGGACGACGAGCTGCCCGAGCAGATCCTGGGCACGATCCAGATCCGGAACCTGGACGTGACCAAGGGCCGGCCGCTGCCCGCCTAGCTGTGTGGTAAGTTCCCTGTGTGGTGTGCTTCAATTCTTGAGTCCTTCGCCATCCGGCGGCGGCGCGGCGCGTCTGCTTTTGGCCCAAATCTAGCGGCGTCGTCGTTGTTGTTATAGGAGTGTGAATGCGAGTTCTGGCCAGAAGCCTGCGGGCGCAAGGCGCCGAGGGAATTTTCAGATCCGTACGGGGCGCAGAGCATCTCAGGAATTCAGGAGGCTCATCTCTCACGGGGCAGCCTGCCGGCGCTGCGCCTTGACCCCGCCTGGACTGCCCTTCTCGCTTTGTTGAGCAGTCTGCGAACGAATGCCTCGCAGGGCGGGGAGACGAGGCGGCCGGCGCGGCAGCGGCAGCCGAATTGGGCAGCCCACTCATAGCCCCGTGCGGCCACCGGTGATGCCGATCGGGATATATGGCCGACCCGTGTACTACGCGCCGATCCCTTACGCACCGATGTACGCGGCGTCGGCGCCGCCGGCGCCCGGCGGCGGCAGCCCGCCCACGGGTTATTCGCCGCGCTCCGTCGCCGAATGGCAGCGCTATTACGCAAAGCCCCAGCAACCGTACCCCTACTATGGCGCCTACGTGTCGGTGCCGCCCTGGCCGCCGCAGCACGCGCATTACGCGCCGGCGCCTCTGGTCCTAGAAGAACCGCCGCCGCCGCCGTCCCGAAAACGGAACCGCTACACGACGACCTACAAGCAGGGCCAGAGCGCCTTCCGCTTCAAGGGCACGGCCGCGAACATCCTCGCGACGCCGGCCGACGACACGGTCCAGCATTTCCCGGACTCGCGCGGGCGCACCACGGCGCGGTCGCCGCCGTCGAAGCGCGACGTGTCGCCCGTAACGTCGCCGCGCGGAACGACGCGGTTCCGCATCAAGCCCGGCGTCTACGACAACTTAATCCCCTCGTCTCCGGAGGCGGCCGACGACGGCTCCGTGGAATTGGGCGACGACGCGGTGCCGCCGGCGCTGCTGGAGCGGTTCCGCGCCTTGGACGCGGCCGAGACGCGCAAGCGCGCGGAGTCGGACGTGCAGTCCGCCGCTTCGAGCCCGCGGACCATCACGTCGCCAGGGACGACGCCGCCGGCCTCACCACGGGCGCGGCCCATCTGGTCCGGCGTCTGTGACGACGACGCGTCGTGGGCGGAGGAGCCCGCACCGGCGGAGAACGGCTTTGTGCATCAGGGGGAAATCTTCTTCTCGCCGGGCAAGCCCGTGGTCGTGCCGACGCTGCGCAGCAGCCGCGGGTCCAAGTTCGACCTCCCGTCGCCGTCGACGGCAATTCGGGTGCTCAAGAACGACCTCTTCTAGGGAATAATATCATGGTGTCTTCTTCTTTTTACCTGTTTCGCGCCGCGTTGTATATGACATCACATGTCGACGGGATGTTATGACAGTCCGTTGTTGCGGTGCTAGGACGGGCGCGACAACAGTTACGACCCGCGCCCTAGGCAACAAAAACCCGCCGTTTGTCTCCATGCCACAACGAAGAGCAGGGAGGATCCATACGCCCCCGAGGTGAGTAGGACGGCTCCGCGTAGTACTAGGAATCTAGTAGGATCGGCCTCTGCCAAAAAACCTGGAGAGTGAGCTGCAGCGCTGCGGCACGTGAGCACCTCCGGGCGAAGGCTCCGGCGCTCGCATTGATGGAGACTGGTGAGCAGAAGGAGGCCGAGGACAGTACGGACAGCGTCGCGGCGCTGCCCCCGGGCCTCATGCAGGCGTCGAGCATGCAGGAACTGGAGGAGGAGCCGCGCGAGTTCCCGCAGTACATGCTGCACCCGTTCGCCAGCTTTAGAAGTGCATGGGACGTCGCGACGCTGTTCTTACTGTTTGTGGCCGCGGTCCAGATGCCCGTCGTGGAGTGCTTCGAGATCGGCATGTGGACGAAGACCGGGAAACCGAACGGCATCATGGTCTTCACGATGATTGTTGATAGTTTCTTCGTGCTGGATATCATCCTGAACTTCAACACGGCGGTCGAGGTCGAGGTTAAGGAAGGGCGGGAAGTGAGTAGACGATTGATGGTGGACCGGAGAGATATCGCCGTGGAGTACGGCAAGACGTGGTTCTTAATCGACTTCGCGGCCATCGTACCCTTGTTGCTGGACATTGTGGCTATAGCCACGCCGACGAACGCGGACAACGGCGGGCGTCGTTTAAATGAGGGGGACGTGAATTTTGTCAGATACTTTAAATTATTAAAATCGATGCGGCTCGTGCGGGCCCTGAAGATCTTCAAATTCTTGAGGATGAACCGGGTGTTAGCTCGATTAGAATACACGTTCATCATGTCGCAGAACTACTTCCAGATGGTCAACTTTCTAGTGGTGACATTGATTTTCTGCCACTTCTTCGCGTGCGCCTTTTATTTTGTGGCGACGCAAAACCGGTACGACCACGACCGGTGCGCGGAGTACGATGCGGGGGTCTGCGTGTACTACGCGCATAAGAAAGGCGACTTCCGCCCGGCCTCGTGGATCGCGCGCCACGGCATGAACGGGAGGTCCAAGCAGGACCACTACATCGCTTCTTTTTATTGGACCGTGATGATCGTGACCACCGTGGGTTTGGGCGACGTCGCGGCGGCCTCGACCGCGGAGCGCTGTTTGAGCATCGTGGTGATGATCGTGGGCGCGGGCATCTTCACCGTGGGCACGTCCTCGATGATCCATTTGAGAGATCAGCTCCAGTGGAAGAAGCGGCAGTTCGCGCAGTTGATGCACCAGTTAAACCTGTACATGGACGAGCACAAGATCAGCGCGGTGTTAAGGAGCGAAATCCGGGAGCACGCCGTGGCCAAAGCTCAAAGATATACATTAACATTGGGCGAAGAGCAGCGGTTGTTGGACGGGCTCACGTTGGAACTGAGGTCCAAACTCACTTTAGAAAGGAACCTCCACTTCCTGGAGCAGGTGAACTTCTTCAAGGACGCCTCGGCGCCCGCTCTCTTAAGAGCGATCGCGTCCAAGCTCCACATTGCCCACTTCAGCCCGGGCGACATCGTCATGCGCCAAGGTTCTGAGGCGGACTCCATGTTCTTTCTGGTGCGGGGGGCCGTGGAGGTCCTCGTGGCCCACGGGCAGTCCAGGCAGCGGCGCGTCGCGCTCTTGTCCCGGAACCAGTTCTTCGGGGAAGGAGCCATGATGGCGGAGCCGGAGAACCGGAACGCGACCATCCGGGCCATCATGCTCACGGAGGCTCGAACGTTGTCGCGCGCGGACATGTTCGACGCCGTGCGGCGGTCCGAACGCGACGTATTGGCGGCGCTGCGGACCGCTGATTTGCTAAAATCCAGGAAGAAACTGAGCCGGTTCCCTTCATTGCGGCGGCGGCGCGTCGAGCCCGCCTCTACACCTACGCCCCTACCGACGCCCGACGAGACCGTGCCCGCGAATTCTTTATTATCAACAATGCGCCGGACCCTGTCGTCGCGCGTGATGGAGAACCAGGCGCTCTTCCGGCGGCGGAGCGGGTCCCAGGACGGCCCGACGCCGCCGCCGTCGCGCACGGGCACGCCTCGCCGGCGCAGCGGGTCGTCGTCGTCGACGCCTCGCCGCACGCCCCGGCGCGGCTCGCAGTCGTCCGGGAACTTGCTCCACCCCCTACCGAACCTCGTGTCGCACGCCTGCAAGGAGCAGGGCTCGCCCCGCTTACTCACGGTCCCGGAGTGGCACGACAGCACCTCCGAGCTGCGCGACACCGTCTCGGCCGGCCTGGACGCGAGCGGCGCGGGCCCCGTAAACGCCATCGACGGGCGCCTCCGCGCGCAGTTCGAGGAGCTGCGCCACGACCAGGCGCAGTTCCGCGACGCGGTCCTCTCGAAGCTCGCGGCCGTCGCGACGATGCTCTCGGAGCGGGGGGCGCCCCCGGGCGTCGCGTAATTCATAAACACGTCACTCCATCGGTATCTGGCCCGTGGTCGTCGGGTAGCCCGCCCCCAGCGTGAAGGTGCCGTCCCACCGCTCCGTTTCCCGCTTGGCGATGTACGCCGCCTCGGCGGTCACGGAGTCGTCGTCCGAGGAGGACCCGTCGCTCGAAGCGTCGCGCGCGGGCGCCCGGGGCTCTTCCACGTTTTCCATCAGCGCGTCGACCTCGCCCCGGAGCTTCGCGGCCTCGTCCTCCTTGCCGAGCGCCCCGTAAATCGCCACGAGCTCCAATAGCACGCTCGCGCGGTCCATCGCACTGGCCTGGCCGCGCCCCGCGAGTTCCTTCAGAATCAGGAGCTGCCGCTCGTGCATCGTCGCGGCCATCTTGTGCTTCCGCTGGGCGGCGCAGGCCTTGGCGAGGTAGCCCAGGCAATTCGCCGTGAGGCGACTGTCCGGGTCGAGCGCCGAGCTTTGCTCGAGGGCGGCGGCGAAGCAGCTCTCCGCTAATCCAAACTGCTCCTTCCCAATGGCGTCCAGGCCGTGCTCCAGCTCCCTACGGATCTCGCGGTGCGTGTCCGCGAACGTCGCTTCGCCGAGGGGCTGGACCTGGGCCGCCATCAGGTTGGGGCTGCCTCTCTTGTGGTGGGGCTGCCCTTGTTTGTTGGGCTCCCTTGGGATCGCGTCTCCGACACCGCGGCCAACTGGCCGCGGCGCCCGGCGGCGCCATTTCTTTTGAACAACAAAAGTTCGCACACATGGACAGGTCCCTCCGCCCAGAGCGCGTGCGCCGCACGGATACGCGCCGATTTTCCGGCCCGATAACCCCGCACGACATAACGCCGGCGCGACATTGCAATTGGCAAAGCCAGCGCCCCCCGCTCCACCGACAAGTCGGTCAAGGCTGCCCCCACGCCCGGCAAGCGCACGCAGTGGCAAGCGCACCGCAGGAACCATGGCGGCCCCCGCGGCCTACTCCAAGGAGGAGATCAGCGCCCTCCGGGGCATCTTCGCCCTGTACGACCCCGACGGCACGGGCGAGATCTCGTCCCAAGATCTGGAGTCGCTCCTCCAGAAGATCGGGCTGCAGCAGGAGGCCGCGCGGGAATTGATCGAAAGGTTCGACGTCTCGGAGCCGAACACCGTAGACTTTGCCAAGTTCCTGGAACTGGTCAAGGCGGGCCAGCCGGACCAGCCCGGCGAGGAGCCCGACCCGAAAGTGCTGGAATTCCTCAGAATCCTGGAGCAGTACCGGCGGAAGTGCGAGAAGGAGGGGAATTACCTGGAAGCGGACCGGGCGCACCAGCAGCTGGAGATGTTACGAAAACAAGAAGAGAGTAGACAACAAAAAGCCGTGCGAGCGAGGCAGATCGCGGAAAGACAAGATGTCCAGATCGCGCACAACATGCAGTACACCGACTTCAACTCGAGCTGGGACAAGTATCTCAGTGAATATGATAGGATGGCCCAGATCTACATCCAGCAGATGACGGAGCGGCACGCTACTAATTTATTAGAGTTCCAGCGGAAGTTGCAGTCAGAGATGAGCGAACGGCCGCCGAAGTGGTCCCGGGAACTTTTAGAGTGGCGGCGGCGCCAGCACATGCTCGCGCGCCAGAAGAACTACGCCGAGGCCCAGCGCATCAAGAAGATCGCGGATCAACTCGAGAACAAGGAGCGGAAGGCGTGCGAAAACGTGGGCGGCGGCGCGTTCTCGCGAAAGGACGGCCAGTTCCGGACGCAGCAGCAGAGCGAACTGCAGGCCCTACTAAAGCGCATCGACGCGCGGCGCAAGGAGCACCTCAAGCAGAGGACGTTGGACTCGAAGCGACTCCTCCAACGAAACCGGAACGTCCAAAGTGTCCTCGAGTCCAAGCAGAGCGCGGAGTCGTCCGCCACATTCATGGAGATCCGCAAGAACCTCATGCGGTCGACGGCGCAGCTGCAGGCGGCCCACTGAGTAAACACTTGTCTAAACTCATGTTACGCGCGGCTTCTCGTCCACGGCGCAGTCGACGCAGTCCTCGGCGGCGGGCGCCTTCCGGCGTTTGGCATCCCGGGGGGGCGCGCCGACGATGGCGTCGGCGGCGCTTTTCGCGGCCGTCGACGACGGCGGCGCCCCGAGCGCGGCCTCGAGCGCGGCGAGTGTCTGGACGCCCGTCAGCGTCTGGCCGTTGACGACCCACGTCGGGTAGGCCTCCACATTGACGGCCGCGCACTTGCCCGGCTGGGCCTGGGCGCCGCGCGGGTCGCACTCGTAGGAGGGCACGCGCGCCCACGCGGTCTTCCCAAAGAGCTGCCGCTGCAGGTCGCAGTAGCGGCACCAGTAGGTGCCGTAGAAGACGGCGCCGCTCTTGGCTAAGAGGGCCGCCACCCGTATCGCGTCGGGAGACGACGGCGCCAGCACGGGCGGCGGCTTATTGGACGCCGCCTTGCTCTTGGCCGGCGCAGCCTTCTTCTTGATGCCGACGAGCACCTCCAAATCGTCGAGCGACTGCATGCCGCTGATGAGGCGCCCGTCCGGCGCCGCCCAGGTCGGATAGGATCCTATTTTGGCCGCCTGGCACAGCCCCGGCGCGGCGTTGAGGCCCCCGGGGTCGCATTCCACGTACGCGACGGCGGCGGCCCCCTCCTTCCCCAGCACCTGGCGCTGCTCGTCGCAGTAGCGGCACCAGTAGGCGCCGTAGAACTCGAAGCCCTTCGCGTTCAACGCCTCGACCACGCGCAACTGGCGCTTGCTCGAGGGCGCGGTCACCTCGGGCGGCGGCCGGTTCTCGATCGCTATGGGAGGGATGGCGGTCGCGTCGAGCGGCGCGAGCGTTGCGAGCCCTACATGTGCGAGAGCGCGCCGCCGCGTCGTCGGCTCGAGCGCCGTCGCGGTGCTGAGTACGAGAGCTAGGATGAAGGTGCGCATGCTGAGGCTGGCTGCTTCAGAACAAGATGTAATTAGAGCTGTGGCAGAGCAACTGTGCGGTGCTCTGCTGGAGCGCCGCGTGCTCGTGCTGCAAGTGCTGCCCAAAACAGAAAAGCAAGCAAAACCCGCACGCAAGAGGTCACCTCTACACGCGACGCGCTGAGTCGTCCGGGAGCCCGTGGCGCATCGCTGCAGGGCTGGGCTCGACACCGAGCCAAATCAGCGTCATGCATGAGGCCACTCTAACCTGTCGGCGAGAGAGGCTGCCCGCCCCCGCTGCACAGCCTTGAGATCAGATGGCGCCGTCCATCCTCACGAACCTCGGCTGCGCCGGCGGCGCGGCGGTCATCACCGTGACCTTCATCCACCCCATCGATACGGTCAAGACGCGGCTCCAGGTGAGCGGCACGGGCAACGCCCGGAACTATGCCGAACTGGGCCTGGGTGGCACCATCTCGACGATCGCCAAGGAGGAGGGCATCGCCGCCTTCTGGAAGGGCATCCAGGCCGCGTGGATGCGCGAGGCCTCGTACACGTCGTTCCGGTTGGGCCTGTACGCCCCCCTCAAGAAGGCGTTTGGAGCCGACAAGCCCGACTCGCCCTTCATCATGAAGTTCGCGGCGGGCGGCGCGTCGGGCGGCCTGGGGTCTATCGTGGGCAACCCCTTCGACATTTTGAAAACGAAGATGATGGCGAGCGAGACCGGGTTGGGGCTGGGCGCCACCGCGAGCGGCATCTACACGAACCAGGGCATGCTGGGCTTCTACAAGGGCATCGACGCCAACGTCATGCGCGCCATCGTGAACAACGGCACGAAGATGGCCTGCTACGACCAGTCCAAAGCCCTCATCAAGGACAACCTCGGTTTAGGGGGCGTCGCATTACAGGCATCCGCATCCTTCATTGCGGGCTTCTTCATGACCTGCACGGTGGCGCCCTTCGACATCTGCCGCACGCGGCTGATGAACCAGGACCCGGCCAAGCCCAAGATCTACACCAATTTATTTCAAACGTTTGGCAAGATCGCGGCGGAGGAGGGGCCGCTGGCGCTCTGGCGGGGGTTCATCCCCATGTGGGCGCGCATCGCGCCCACCACCACGCTGCAGCTCCTCTTCTTCGAGAAGTTCACGCAGATGGCCGGCGTCTCGGCGACGTAGTCCCCCTTCCTTGAAAGAACCCTCGACGCTGGGTCGGGTGTAATAGTTTGCGCACATACTCGGCGCCGCGATGGCGAAGCCTCGGCGCGTAGCGGCTCAAATCCGCAAAATACCCCTAGATAGGGGTATTTTGGCGAGGCGCCGGCGCGCCGTTAGTGTTCTAACCCTAATAAAACCCGCACGATACATACTCTAACCTTAACCCTA
>Ga0302122_10001427_pt1 | contig 15188 bp, 8 predicted proteins | sample CB21_SCM_MG_FD_203115 | JGI IMG/M metagenome (GOLD analysis project Ga0302122, IMG submission 203115) | Marine microbial communities from Western Arctic Ocean, Canada - CB21_SCM | ecosystem: Environmental > Aquatic > Marine > Oceanic | place: Canada: Western Arctic Ocean | collected 2017-09-28
GGGCCCGCGCGGCGCCGACGCCCGGGCAGAAGGTCGTCGTCCCCAGGGCGCGGAGCGCGGCGCTCGTTTTAGCATCGAGCGCCCCTTCGCCGCGGTCGCACGATACAAAGAGCTGGCCCGCGCCCGCCTCGAGCGCGGGCGGCGGACCGCAGTACGCCCCGTCCACGCACGTCGCGCGCGGCAGCGCCTCCTTTACTTTTGCGACCACGGCCCGGCCGTCGTCGGGCGAGCCGCTGGCTACATTGGCCAGCACCTTATCAAAGGCGAGGCCGCGGCAGTCGTCGACGACGGCCTTCACCGCGTCCGTCGTCGTGAGCAGCGCGATGCAGAGGTCCGCGCTTTCCACCGCCTCGCGGGCCGACGCCGCGACGGTGATGGCCGGCGTGCTTGCAGCGAGCCTTTGCGCTTTGGCCGACGTCCGGTTCCAGACGCGGACGTCGTAGCCGAGGCCTGCGAGGCGCCGCGCGGCCGCGGCGCCCATCTTGCCGGCGCCGAGGATCGAGACGCGGGCCAGCTGGGGCGCGGCCATGTTCTTTGCTGCTTGTCTGCCGCGTGCTAAGACGCACTTTGTTACGATCCTGTCGTGCTGAGACGCGATTGCCAAGTGCTGAGACCAGATGCCGACAGACTCTGCTCTGTGAACAAGCTGGGCGCGCAAATAGATGAAATTTTAAGCCAGCAAAGCTCAGTAAAGCTGCGAATCGATGTATGAGGATGCGTGTAAACGACCGTGGTCAACGCTATGTGCGTTTTTGCTGTCGCAAAGAAAATACGGAGCAGCGAAACCCGTTTAGTAAAACTGAAAACGCGCGAAAACTATTTCGCACGCACGGGGCGCTATACCTAGCGCTCCCAATTTCACGAGGGCTCCGCCTTGACAAACAACTTAACATTTACCCCTATCCCGCCGGCCGCGACTGGCGCCTCGACCCCCCCGCCGGAGGTAGTGTCCCGCTAGGCACCGCTTCGACTCGCTTTGAAGATCTGTCTGAACGTGTTCGTGGTGTCGAGGGTGGTGAGCTTGGCGTTTCCCGCAAGGACTTTGATCGAATCCTCTGTCAACAACCTACAGCCGAAGATTCGTAGCGTGTGCAGCTCAGCGAGTGACGCTACTGCTGTGACCGCCTCGTCGCTGAGCAGTTTGCAGTTTCGCAAGTTAAGTTTTGTGAGGGACGGGCAGTCGGCGACGAGAGCCTTCACTGATGCATCTGTCAGCTTCGGGCACCGCGAGCAATCAAGTTCGGTGAGAGAGCCGCAGCCGGCCGCGATCGCCGTCAGTCCTCGGTCCGTGATAAATTTACAGTCCGCGATTACGAGCCTTTTTAAGGATGGGCAGCTGGCGGCGACGGCCAAGACCGACTCGTCCGTGAGCCTCTGTCCACACATCGCGACTGAGAGGTCGACAAGCGAACTCGTGGCTATAGTTTTAATACCCTCGTCTGTCAGGCCGCGGCAGCAGCTCAGATTGACTGAGGTGAGCACGCGGCCCTCGATCATGGTCTGCAAAGCCTCGTCTGTGAGTAAAGGGTCTGAGACGTCGAGTGTCGGTGACGTGCCCGAAGCACTTCTCGGCGACGCCATCCGAGCGTTCCGGCTGAAGACAAAGCTGAAGACAGATGGGGCCACCAAGAGGATACGCAGTTGTTGCATCAAGGGACCACGTGTGTCGCGCCGTCAGACTGGGACTGTCTGTCAGAGTGGGAGGCCGTCAGAGCTGCAGCCAGGCGAGTTGTTACTACGCGCTTTGCGTGCAGTAGCAGCGATGATCACAGCTCTTATAAATGCAGTGCTAGCGGCTTTTAGCAGTGCTCGCTGACAAGCCACTTGTCCTAGCACCCCCAGGTTGCAAAACCCGTCTTGACGATGTCGGGCTCCAGCCAGAGGTCACGTTTTGCCGCGAGCAGTGCTCAGCGCCATAGCGCGCCTGCGAGACACCGTCGCCGGGGGATTCCTAAGTCACGGCGAAGTAGACACTTAATATTTCACACGAACGGCCGGGGGAAAGGGGCAAGTCAGTTCGACGTCTCGTCCGTCGAGTCCCGCGAGGCCGGCGCGGACGCCTGGTCCATGCGCCGCCGCGTGTCGGAGATGTGCGCGCCGCACCACTCGGCCGCGTCGCCCGAGTTGCGAAGCCCGAGGACGCGCCGCGTGTCCCCTACTCGCTGCCGCGCCGTGGCATACATCCCCGAGGCGCCGAACATGCGCGAGTCGCTGAGCCCAGGACACGCCCCGTCCTCGGGCGGTTGGGCACTAAAGTGCGCCGCAAAGTCCCGCGACGGAAGCGCGTGGTGAGGGTCGACCCAGTGCTCCACGCCGTCGTGCTCGCCGTGGTGGGAAACCCGGTCCTCCTCGAGCTTGAAGACCGCCTCGAGGTCCTCGTGAACCTCCTCCAGCAGCACCTCCTTCTCCCGCGTGGAGACGAGGCCGCGCTTTGAAAGCGAGCACACGGCGTCCCTTTGAATGGACAGGATCGTCTGGGCCACGAACAGCGTGCGCATCCGCTTGCGCAGGGCCGAGTCGATGGCGAACCGGACGTCGTTCGCCTTCTTGAGCTCGTCGCGGCACTCCCGCACGAGGACGCGACTCACATCCTCGGCTTCCCCGACCTTGCACACGCATGGTTTTTGCGCGCGGTCTGAGAAGTAGGCCGCCACGGTTTCTAGCGCGGTTTCGTGGGCAAGGCGGAACGATGTCACGAGCAGGAAGGTCTCATTTTTGCGACCGTAGCCGAAAGCGACGCCCCCAATGAAGGCGAGCGCCAGGTAGGGGTGCGACGGGTTATTACTTTCGTGCGCTTCTTCGTCCTCAAAGTCTTCCGTGAGAGCGCGGTGGTCGCACGCGCCGCGGCGCCAGCCGTCGGCGACGGCGCCCCCGCAGAGCGCGTGGGCGTACGCGACCGCGACCGCCACGTGGTCCGCCGTGGCGGTGTAGGGGCTCTCCTCCTCCTCGATGGTGTCGGGCTGGTCGAGGAAGTGGCGGAACTCGACCTCGTCAAAGTCGCGGTCGGTGGGTGCGTCGGATACGACCGACGCCGCGTTCGCCGCCAGGCACTTGATGCGTTCCGCTTGCACCGCATCGTTCCGCTTTTGGGCCTCGCTTCGGGGGCGCCACGGCATGTGCGAGAGCACCGCCGCCGCTGTGGTCTCCGTCGTCGTGTGTCCGGGATTCGAGTCGAGGAACGCCTTGGTGACCACAATAAAACCGGGCCAGGCCTCGAGCGCGCGCGGCGTCATCGGCAAAGCGCCCAGCGCCGCGCGCAGCACCATGCTCTCCGGCGCGCCGTTGTACCAGTCGGCCAGGCGGTGGTACATGCGGTCGGTCCCGTCGTAGCCTCCGCGGCCCTCGTCCGGAGCCTTGGTGGGCTCGGGCGCCCGGACCACGCCGTCGACGGCGAGGTCGTCGCGCATCGGGTGTAACGACGGCGGCTTGCTCATTTTCCGCCGCCTCCGTGCCCGGAGGCAGAGGCCCGCGGCGCAGGCGAGAATACAGGCGGCCCCCACGACGCCGAGGATCGATACAAACGAGGTCGGGACGTCGATGGGGGCGTCGGTGCGTTCGGATCGAAGACGTAGGCAAAGCAGTAGCGGGTCACGTACGTACCCGCTACGTACGGCATGGCCGTGACCGCGATGGTGCCACCGTCGATCGCCACGGCGCGGCCGAAGTAGATGTTCGCCCCGGCGTCAGCGGGCGTCAGCTTGGTCACGTTCCCGTACGTGGCCCCGCCGTCGCTCGTGCGGAAGACGTAGGCCGAGCCGCCGGAGCCGGAGCCTGAGGAACCGGCGCTGTCGTCCAACTCGGCCCCGGCCACCACGATACCGCCGTCGATCGCCACGGAATGGCCGAGGGAGGCGTCCGCCGAGGCTCGTCCGCCGGGAGCTTGGTCTCGACCCACGTGGCCCCGCCGTCGCTCGTGCGGAAGGTGTAGACAGCGCCGCCAATCCCAGCGTAGGGCGACCCAACCACGACGGTGCTCGCATTGTGAAGCGTAGCATCACCTTCGATCGCCTCGGAGTAGCCGATCTCGTCGCTCGGTGCGGCGTCCGAGGCCGTCAGCTTGGCCACCTCGACGTACGTACCGCCGCCGTCGGTCGTGCAGAAGACGTGGGCCGCGCCCGCTTCGGAGCCGGCGGCGTCGTCGCCGCGGGCCCCGACCACGACGGTGCCGCCGTCGATCGCCACGGACCAGCCGAACTCGTTGTTTACCGCGGGGTTGGTCAGCTTGGCCACCTGGCCGTACGTGGCGCCGCCGTCCGTCGTGCGGAAGATGTAGGCCGCGTCGCGAGCGTAGATTGCATTGGACCAGTCCACATAGCCTTCCAATCGGCTGGCCCCCACGACGACGGTGTCGCCGTCGATGGCCACGGATTTGCCGAAGTAGTCGCCCGCCGTCTTATCGGCAAGCGTCAGCTTGGCCACCTGGTCGTACGTCGTGCCGCCGTCCAGGGTGCGGAAGATGTAGACGGCGCCCGTGCTGGAGTCGTCGCCCTCGGCCCCGATTACCACGGTGCCGCCGTCGACCGCCACGGTGCTCCCGAAGTAGTCGATAGAATCGGCGTCGGCGGCCGTCAGCTTGACCACATGGCCGTACGTGGCGCCGCCGTCGCTCGTGCGAAAGACGTAGGCCGAGCCCGCCCAAAAGCCGCTAGAGAAATCGCCGCGGGGGGTCCCGATCACGAGGATGTCGCCCCGGATCGTCACGGTGATCTTGTCGGTGTCGCCCGCGTACACGGTGAGCTGGAGCTGCGCATAGGCGGCGGCGCCCAGGCGGCGGTGGCCCGGGACCGCGCGGGCGTCCAGCAGCGCCCGCGCAGCGGGTGCCGCCGCTGCGAAGCAAAGCAGGCTAAACTATGCATCAATGGGCTGCCCCGGTTCGTTATGTTCAGAATGCACTTCGCACAGGCTTTTGCACGCTGTGTTTGTGTTGATTGATGCGCTACGGCGGGATACGCGGGCAGTAGCAAATGGTGATTTACAGATGGGGCTAGTAACTTTTCTCGGCTAGTGGCCTCTCAGCGGGGCCCCGGACGCCTCCGCGCCGGGCACGTCGTGGCCGCGAGGGGTGCCGGAGAGCCGTCGGCCGGCGCGGCCGGGCCATTTGCCGCTCCCCCATTCGCAGCGCTGCCATCGTCTCGGCATTTGAGCAGAGTTGCTGCCCCGCCCCGGGCTGCCAGCGCCGCGTCTCGTCCCGTCGGGTTGAGCTTCGCTCGCGCGGCCCGACCATGGGCCGCCCCTCGCTGCACAGCCAGCACGAGCAGCTCCTGCCCACCAAGGTCCTGAGGGGCGTGGTCATGAAGATGCACGCGGCCTTCCCTAGATTGTGCGCCCTGTGGAACGAGGAGTCGTGCATGCGCAAGAACTGGGCGTTGTTGTTTGGCAGATTGGACACGGACGGGAGCGGCCGCTTGGACTACGGCGAGTTCAGGCAAGCTTTGGTTGATGTCCTGGAGATCAAGGTCAGTGACAAGGAGTGCAAGGGTTTATGGGGCTACATCGACCACGACAAGAGCGACATCGTGTCCATAAAAGAGTTCCAGCACGGCTGCTACCTCCTTTTACTGGACGACTGGCCGCGGTTGGACAAGCCAACGTTAGCAAGGCTCTGCGATGTCATTAATGAAGCAGCGGTGCACGAATATTCTAAAGAAGGGAGTGGCACCTCCAGTGGCAACTGGTTCCAGATCTTCGGCCATTTCGACACGGACGAGTCGGGCAGACTGGGCTGGGAGGAGCTGGAGCAGGTGTCTCGTCGACGGGATCCGGGCTTAAATCTGAACGAGGCCATGATTACATTACATGAGTTAAGGGGTTTGTGGCGGGCCATCGACTTGGACTGCAGCGGCGACGTGACCGTCGACGAGTTCATGCACTTCATGAAGAAGCACGCGTCGGCCCAGTTGACGCAGCTGACGGAGTTCTCGAAGAAGGCGCGGGGGCTGGCGACGTCGGGTCTCAAAAGGTCTTCGAAGTTAGACGCGCCGGAAGAGACGCGGCAAGAGCGCATCAAGCGCTTGGCGGAGACCCTGAACGCCAATCGGAAGCCGCGGAAGCCGCGGAAGAAGCCCGATTATTTAGTGAATTCTAAATTTGCGAAACAACTCGCTGTTCTACAGTGGCGCAAACGCGACACTAACCGCAAGATCCACTCCACGCTCCAAGCTAGAGCGGCTGAAGCGGAAAGAGACTTCGTGACGCGCTTCGTGCAGCCGCCCCAGTTAAAGGAGGAGGCGCGGCGCCAGGTCATTTTAGATGAATTGTCTAGACCCCTCGCGGTCGACGTGGACCTCTTCCAGGCGTATGAAAAGACCGCTCGAAATAGTAACGACGTGGAGCTGGGCGAGGCCTCAAGGCATGCCACTGCTTTGAAAAGGTTGGAGTCAAAACTCCGGAGAAGAGAGCTCGGGGTCTTAGCTCGGCCGGGCTCGCCGACGCAGACCTTTGAATTGATGCGGGCCTCCGTCAACGGCCTGCGCGAGAAGATGTCCGCGTATGCTGAGGGGCGCTTCGGCGCGGGCACGCGCGCCGCGGACTGGACGCGGCCCGCCTTCGCGCTCGGGATCGACTACCAGGCGCGGCCGCCGGGCTTCTCCACGCGGCCGTCGCCGTACGCATGAGTAAGGGGCTGGGGCTGCTTGGGGGTGTCGCGGTGGGGGCGCACTGGGGAGCAGATGCTATAGTGGGCTGCCGCGGGGGGGCGATTTCGGACGGATGCCGTTCTAAGGCGGCGCCCGGTTGCGTTTCGCCCCCCATCGATGGAACAGAGGTTTTTGGGACTGATAAGGCGCAACGGGGGCGTCGGACGGCTGCAACGCTTAAACCCGTACGCCGGTAAAAAAAGCGCTCGAGCAAATAGCACGCCGTAGCGGCCTACTCGTACATTAGGCACGCAGCTGTGGGCTCCAGCTGTTCGCTGCACTCACGCCGGGGCGCCCTAGAAGGCTGCTCGTCAACGGACCGGTGCGCGTTGAGCAAACGCCGCCGACGCGCCAGTCGTTAAGTCGCTTATAGCGCCGCCCGCCGGCGCGCCACGCCAAAATCATGGCCGAGACCACGGTAAAAGTCGTCGTGCGCTGCCGCCCGCTCCTCCCGCACGAGTGCGACAAGGACGTCAAGAACGTGTCCACGATCGACGAGAGCGGCGCCCGCATCACGATCGAGGGACGGACCCACGACTACGGCGACGGCGGCGTCGTGGGCGGCGGCGACCGCCACGCGGACATGTACGCGCGGACGGCCAAGCCCTTGATCGCGCAGCTCTTCGACGGCTACAACGCGACCGTCTTAGCCTACGGCCAGACCGGAAGTGGCAAGACGCACACCATGGGCACGTCCTTCGACGAGGCGGAGATCGACGGCGTCGTGCCCCGCGCCGTGGCGGAGATCATTTCCAGAAGACAGCAGATGACACAAGAGGGCCGGGAGTGCTTGATCGTCTGCTCGATGTGCGAAGTTTACAACGAGGAGGTCAGGGACTTGTTAGCGGACTACGACCCCGAGGACGACGAGAAGCGCGTCGCCCTGGCTGTGCGCGAAGCCCCCAACGGCGGCGGCGTGCAGATCGTCGGACTTTCCGAAAGGGAGGTCTCCAGCACGGCGGAGGTCGTGAGTTTGACGCGCGAGGGCACGAGGCACCGCATGACGGCTAGTACGAACATGAACGAGCACTCGAGCCGGTCGCACATGATCCTCAGTTTTAGAGTGGAGGTGGGGGGCGGCGGGGGCCGGTCCAAAACAAGCTCCAAGCTGCATTTGGTGGACCTGGCCGGTTCTGAAAGAGTAAAGAGAACGAACGCCGAGGGGCAGCGCCTGCTGGAGGGCATCGAGATCAACAAGTCCCTGTTCACGTTGGGCACGGTGATCCAGCGCTTGGTGGAGCTCCAGTCCAGCGACCGACGCAAGGCCGGCCACGTCCCCTACCGCGACTCGACGCTGACGCGCCTGCTTTCCGATAGCTTGGGCGGCACGGCCCACACGTGCATGGTCGCGTGCGTGTCGCCGGGCGACGACAACGTAAACGAGTCCCTGAACACGCTGCGCTGGGCCGATAAAGCGAGCGCGGTGAAGAACGTGGCCGGCATCCACGTGGTGGTGGACCCGAAGGCGGAAAGGTTGCAGATCGCCGAGCGGGCCGAGCTGGAGTCGCTGCGGGAGACCGTGCGGCTCTTGAAGGCCGATGTGCTCACTGGCGGGACGCCGGAAAGTGACGAGCGCTGCCGCGTCTTAGCCAAGGCTCTGGCCAAGGCGGAGAAGGGTTACAGGAAGGAGACCGTGTCGTTGCGGAAGACAGTCGACGGTTTACAGGCGAAGAACGACGCCCTCGCCAAGCGGTGCGACGTGCTACGATTGGCCCTCGATCCGGCCGCGGCGGCCGCGGCCGAGGCCGCCTTACCTGTGGACGACGACGTGGCCATCGCCTCGCTTAGTGGCGACGCCGACGAGGAGAGCTCCGAGTCGGAGGAGGAGGAGGACGACGACGAAACGGAGCAGGAGCGGAAGTTGGCAGCTTTCTTATTAGAAGGCAAGTGCATGGACTCGCTGAAGCAGCATTACGAACGGGCCATCGAGAAGCTGGAGACGGAGGTCTGTGCGTTAGAAAGGGAGCGTACGGAGCTGCAGCGCAAGGCCTGCGCGAGCGATTCCGAGGCGACGACGCGCATTCTCCGGGAAAAGACGCGGAAGCTGGACCTGGCCATGGAGCGGGTTAAAAAAGAACAGAAGCGGGCGGCGTCGGAGGTGAATCGATGCGGCGGTTTGAAAGCGCGGGCGGAGACGGAGGCCCAGCGGTTGCGGCAGGAGGTCGAGGAGGCGCGGCGGAAGCGCGGGGAGCTGCAGCGGCGGCTGCAGCAGCGGGACGCGGACCACAGCCGCGCGGCGCGCGAGTGGAAGCGCGAGGCGAAGCGGCTCCGGCGGGACAACGAGCGGGTGCGCGGCGAGAAGACGAAGCTCGTGCATCGGTTCGCGCGGCAGGAGCAGACCCAGGCGCGGGTCTTAGCCGAGACGCGGGGCACGCTGCGGAAGGCGCGCGCGGGGCTCGTGGGCGCGCCCAAGACCCGGCCCCGGAGCCCGCCCCCGCTGCGGCACCGCGGCCGCACGATCCAAAGGGTCGTGGAATGCGATTCGAGCCACATGCCCGACTGGCTGGAGGCCGAGGTGGAGCGACGGGTGGCGCACGTCAAACAGGGCGAGGCGTGCAAGGGGGCGTCCATCCAGGCGGACCCGCTGTGCACGTTGAGCGCGTCGCCGGACGAGGCGCGGACGTTACTGCGGTTATTAGCGGACGAGGCGGCTAGAGCCAGAGCCGCGGAGCGCGACGCGCGAAGTAACGTGGCCGAGCGCGAGGCCGTGGACCGCGCCCAGCACCGGTCCTGGCTGGCCGACGAACGTTTAAAGTTCAAGGCCCGGCAGTCTGAGGAGACCTCGAGACGGTCCGAGACGCTCTCGGCATTAATGGCCGGTGTCAGTTCGTTGGCGGGGCGGTCTCTCACTGATAACCCGGGCACGCCGGCGGTGCCTCCCCCTAGAATGGTGAACCATGACCCTGACGACGACGTCCCGACCAAGCAAATCGTGGAGGGGGACGCCGACTCCCTCGCTTTACGGGAGTACGCGCGGCGCCGCGCGCGCCACCGCGCTTCGTTAAGCGGTTTGGACGAGGCCGCGCCCGAGGACGAAGGCGAGGACGACCAGGTGGGGCAGATGATGCGGGCCGTGTCGGCCCTCCAGAAGCATGGGTTGCCTACCACGGATTCGAACCAATTGCGGAACCGCGTCGAGCGGACGTATGCGAAGCCGTGGCAGGTGAACGCGCGCATCGGGGAGGAGTGCGCCGTGCCGCCCTTGCCGCCGCCGCCGCAGGACGACGAGCCGCGGAAGGCCAACAAGGACTACCAGAAGCCCTGGCGCCACATGGCCAAGCCGCCGGCGCCGCCCGCGGAGTTCGAGGTGACGGGCACTTCATTGGCCGGGCCGGCCACAGTTCAACAAGCGGCCGTGCCGGGCGGGCCGCCGTCGCCCGGCACCTCCGAGAACGCCGTGCCCCGGTCGCCGGCGCGGTCTTCATTAGCGAAGGCGCTGGACGTCGCGCTCATGCCGCGCCGGGCGCTCGGCGAGCTGTCCGCGCAGGGCCTCTAGATCACTCCTAAGTTTACGAAACCCTTACAGGTAGAAGCCCCGCAGCCCCATCATGCGGCTAATTTTGTCCTTCTCCGCTCGTAACTGTTTCTCCTCAGGACTCGCCTCGGCGAAGGGATTCCAGTCCAACGAGAAGATCCCCAGCTTGCGGTCGATCCGCAGCTTCTCGAGCCTCCTCTCCTCCGCGTCCGGGTCCACGGAGAAGGGCTTGTTCCAGGCACTTCCATAGTCCTCCGCGACCAAACATTCCACATCAAAACAAGGCCCCCGCGCCCACCGCCGCGGCAATCTTTTGGCCAGGAACGCCACGAAGCGCGCGCCGCCCGGGAACCGCACGACCAGCGGCACCACCACCGGGATCTTCAAGGCCCAGCCGAACCAAAAGAGTAAGACGTCGGCGTTCGCCGAGATGGCGTAGGACTGGCTTCCCAGCAGTATGGGATCCACGCACGGCACGAGCCTCCTAAATTGCGGCGCCAAAACTTGCAGGTGCGGTCGCAGCAGGGGGAGGTGCGGCCCGAGGGCGTCCAGCCGGCTCACGAAGAAGGGCAGGTACGGCAGGAAGTCGTCCGCCCACTTGTACTCGTCGTCCGCGAAGAGGAGCAGTTCGTCGATGTGCCGCATCAAGGAGGACACGTAGGGCGCCAGGTCGTCGATGTTCTCCAGGACCCAGGGGAGGTGCGGCTCGATGTCGTCGAAGCGATCCAGGATCCCGTCCAGCTCCGGTTCTATGGCTGTCAAGTACCCGCCGTCCAGGATCTTCTCCAGGATGCCCGGCACGAACCGTTCGAGCTTGTCCAATCGTGCTAGTATACCGGGCGCGTGCACCACTAATAGAGGCGCGTGCTTCCGGATCGTGGCGAGTCGAGCCATTCTTTGCGCGTGGGGTAATGTCACCAGCGTGGCGGTGATGCCCAATGCTGCTCTCGTTTTATTCGACATCCAATTGACCCGGTCGTCCTGGCGGTTGTACCGCCGGAAAAACACGTCCGACGACTCGCGCAGGGCCGCCACGAAATTACCGCCGTGGATCCTTGGTTTGAGTTTAGATAGGGTGGACGCCACGCTCGGCGACTCGAGTTCACCGCTCAGGCGCTTCTCGAGCTGCGCGAGCTCGGCGCGCTGGGCCAGGATGTTCCGTTTGAGGATGTCCGCCCTTAGGATGTCGCCCTGCGTCTTCCGCCGGCCGAGCAGGCGGCCGACGATGGCGCCGGCGGGCCGCGCGGCGCACGCGGCGAGGAGGAGGTGGTGGAGCCGCATGGTCCAAGGCCCGGCGCCGTGCCGCGGGCGCGGCGACTGGCGTTTTGCTCTGGAGCTTCAGGTGGGCAGCAGAGCTCCTGTAACGCGCCAAAACCGGCGGCTGTGCACACCAGCGAGCAGGGCGAGGATAGATGGCTTTTGTGATGAGGTTGGGGGCGAAGATTTTCCTCAGCGCGTGCCCCAGTTCACTTCAATGCCGCCGCGCTAAAGACGCTAAAAAAAAAGCGCTAATTCATCTCAAAACGGGTTTCTCTGCCACCGGGAAGAGCTGGGGGCTGCCCTGCCGTACGGATGGCTGACCGTTCACTGCAACATACGCAAGCGCCCACACGCGGCCTTGTGCGAGACGTGCGGCAGCGCTGACAACGAATTGGGCTGCCCGCGCCACCGATGCGATGCATGCTGCTGCTCACCGCTTGCGCCTATGCCGAGACGGACTTTGACCGCGCCCTAGCGCTCGTCGAAGAGGCGCAGGCGAAGTGCGACGCCCCCGTCGATGCGTTACGGACGAGTCCCCGGGACGGCGGCTTCGCCAACGGCATCCACGGCATCATGACGGCGCTGTCGCGGTCGCTCCTCGCGGGCCGCGTGCTCACGCTGGAGCCCAAGGACCACTGCACGGCGCGCGGCCGGCAGTCGTACGCCGCGACGCCCTTCCACGACGTCGCCTGCGCCTACGGGCCGCTGTTCGAGGCGCTGTCGCACTGCCCGGCGTCGGGCCGGCCCGTGCGCGGGACGACGCGCTTCAAGCTCAGCGGGCCGGCCGCCTTCGAGGAGCACAACAGCTCCTTCGTGAAGGGCGTGGTGCTCCAGGGGCTGCATGATAGACCGCCCTACTTCTGGGCGGCCGTCCTCGCGCGGTACGCGACGCGGCCGACGCCGTGCTTGAATGATCGCGTCGACTTACTGCAGCACGCGCTCTTCGGGGACCTCCCCCTGGATTCAGTCATAGCGGCGCACGCGCGCGTGGACCGCGCCAAGGCGAAGGAGGCGCGGACGCACCCCACGAAGTCTTACGCCTCGCGCATTATCAGTGTAGTGAACGCCTACGGCTACGCGGGGCTCCTCGTCTGCGCGGACCGCCCGGACGCGGCCGAGCTGATCGCCAAGGACGTGCAGCGGTGGCGGCCCGCCCTGAAGATCGGCGTGGCCTTCACGCCCCGCGGCCACTTCGCCCGCGGGGCCTCCCAGGCATGCGCCCGGGCGCCGGCCCTCGGCATCGCGAGCGAGGTTCTACTCATGGCGCGGTGCGGCTTCGTGATTGGCACGCTGTCGTCGAACATCGGGAGACTGGTCCACGCGCTCCAGGGGACTCGGCACCGCTTCCACGACTTGGATGGATTGCCGGCGTGGTACGGCGCGGGCGACGGCCTTATTGAAAACAACATCCGGGGCTTCTGGCAGCACTTCGCGAGCCACCAGCACGCCCACTGCGTGTTGAAGGATCCACGCCACCATAGGCCCCACTGCGCGGCGGCGACGGATGTCTCACCGGCGGGGCTCTTCCTGAAGGATGTGTGTATAGCGGGCTGCGGGCGGCTAGACATAGTAGCTAAGGTTACTTGAAGCCCCGCGGCGTGCCCATGCCCACCTCGTACCCCATAAGCTCGAGCTCCTGGGGCCACACGGCTGTGAGGAGCATGAGCGCCATGATGATGGGGAAGACGATGCCAAAGACGACCTGGCCCGAGGGCTTGTGCTTGCAGCACGCGTAGTTGTACTGGGATCTACATTCCACGTATGAGAAGATGCACTGCTTCACCTCCGAACCAACAGAAGAAGAACCGTACTTCAGGTGGGCCGGCGGCGGCCCGTCGTAGCAGTCCCTCCCATCCGAGTCGCACCAGCGCGTGTCGCAGATCCACCTCTGCTCTCGATCCTTCTGCAGCTTGGCCTGGCACTGCTGCGAGTACTCGGTCTCGTGCAGCCAGTCCGGATGGGCGTCGCGCCAGTCATCTGTTGTATCCAGCATGCGGTCGTCCTGGGCGGACATGCCGAGGTTGTAGTTCTCCTCGCCCGTTATTCGTCGCACGGCCACCAGGAGGAGCGCGTACCGGAGGACCATGGTTGATGGCCCCAGCTCCGCGGCTCCGCGGCGGCGGCGTCAACGGCGTCCGCGCGGGCGTTCAAAAGGCTGGCTTCAAAAAGCCGGCTACCGGTCCGGCCGCGCGGGGTCGATCGGGGCTGCCCGGCGCAACGTTTTAACAGCGACCGCGTCTCTGGACGCGGCGAGCACCGCTGCGACTCGTCGAGCCGCTCCGTCGCGTTAATCAATCACCGCCACCACTCAAAAACCCTGTGAGTTAGAGTTCAGGAAAATAAAAACGCCTCATTCGTCGCGCGGAAGCTTCCCAGGGGTCGCTCCGGACCTGTAACCTGAGTTCCGAGGCGCGCCGCGCTAGCGAGCATTTTGCTAGCCTTTGCGTGCGGGATCTCTCACAAGCTTAACGCGAGAGCGCCGGCACCCCAGCCCGTAAACGGCTGCCCCAACGCGGCAGCAGTATATACCATGCCCACGCCCGCGGAGCGCGCCGCCGCGCTGGCGGCGGAGCTCGAGCAGGAGGCGGAGGCGGCCGCCAGCGTCAAGCGCTCCCTGAGTCCGAAGTTGGGACGCCACGCCCAGCACGTCTTGGCCCGGCCGCGGCACACGGAGTCCGACCTGAAGCGCCTCGCGCATGCCTACTCGGCCGCCGGGCGAAGTGGCGAGGAGAGCGCCTACTGGCGGTACGGGATCGAGCTGACGGAGCGGTCCCTCTCCAAAATTGATAGGGAGTCGCCTTTGTGCGCGGCGCTCATCGAAGAGGTCGATAAGAAGATGGATAAGCGGCTCACCCGAGCGCGGCGGCAGGAAATTAAGAAGGAGCAGGAAAAGAAGCAAAAGGCGAAGCTCAAGAAGTTGGAGGAGGAGGGCGACTCCTTGGCGAGCGACTCGCTGACGCACCACCCTCTTGATGGAGAGAGTTCGGTGAGCACGTGGTACGGCAAGACGTTACGGGTGGGTAATAAGGACGTGGAGGTGAGCGACGTGCACGCCGGCCAGCACGTGCGCCACCGCACTACTCGTTTCTACGCCCAGGCGCGTTTAGGGTTTGCGAAATGCGCGCTGTGCAATTTGCACTTTGAACAGTCCTCCGTAAGTGGCATCACGTGCAACTCTAATGTGATGCAGTTTCGGGAGAAGCGAGGTATTACGGAAGAAGGGCGGCGGTTCAAGACGGCGTCGAACATGTACGACGAAGTTAAATTATGTGTGTTCTGCACCCAGTTGCTATCGAACGAAGCCGTGGACAAGGCCACGAAGAAGCAGCACGGCGACAAGCTGGGGGTGACCATGGTGCCGCCCACCGAGCCCGCTACTTTAGTGAAAATCGAGCACGTCGAGGAGTCGGACGACCGTTTACTCAGCGCCGAAGCGGCGCAGTCCTCGACGTGCGACGGGCGCCATGCGTCGCTCGCGGTCGATGGCGACGGCACGACCGCGAGTCGGACGAGGAGAGAACCGGAGGCCTGGTGGGAGGCGGACTGTGACCCGCGGCACCCCATAAGGGAAGTTATTATTACCTTAGAGAAGGAGGTGCCGGGTGCCATACACGTGTTCTTATTATTGACCCGGGTGGGCCCCGGCGCGCTCAAGGACGCCCGGAAACGGAGTGTTGTGGCGTTCGTGGCGGACGGTACGAAAAAGTGTATACGGTGGACGCTGCAGAAACCATTAAGGGCCGCGGCCGTGCGCATTCAAGCGGAGGGGACGCACGCGTTGCAATTAAAAAGCTTACAATTATACCGGGCGGAGCATG
>Ga0302122_10001428_pt1 | contig 15184 bp, 12 predicted proteins | sample CB21_SCM_MG_FD_203115 | JGI IMG/M metagenome (GOLD analysis project Ga0302122, IMG submission 203115) | Marine microbial communities from Western Arctic Ocean, Canada - CB21_SCM | ecosystem: Environmental > Aquatic > Marine > Oceanic | place: Canada: Western Arctic Ocean | collected 2017-09-28
GAAGGAATTTCAGGTATTCGTTTGCTATTGCTTGAGCCCCAGTTGTGAAGTGGCCTAGGACGTCGGTATGTGTGGGTAGGGAGACCACTTGTGTTTGGTCTGGGAAGTACGAATGGGCGTACGCGGTTTCTTCCGCTAGGTCGTCGGGGACGTCGAGAACGAGCACTGGTTGGTCCAGTTCCTTGAGGAGAATCCCGGCGTTGTGGTCGAAGACCGCATGATGAGGCCACCATGCATCGGGTTGGGCAAGCAGGTGGTCGATTAGGTGCCGGTTGAGGATGTCGGGCGGCCAGTCGCGTGATCGCACAGCTGAACCGGCAAAACCACCAGTTCTCCACCACCTCCAATACCAGTCCAGATGCGTCCCCTCTTGGTCGGGTTCCGGCTCGAGGAGATAACGAGCCTTGTAACCCGGGAGTGTCTCTGGTTTGAACACCGGCACTGTGACTAGTCCGATGCTCTTGACCTGGTCAGGAAACTTGGCGGCTAGTTCGATTGCCTCGCACGAGCCCGTATGGACGCCCAGGATATGAAATGAGTGCACTCCGATTTCCTCTAGTGCTTCTGTAGTTGCCTCGGCGTATTGCTCGAGAGACAATTGCTGACTGGGGTGATCGGAGAAGCCTGAGCCCAGCCGGTCGGGAGCGATGGAGGGGTAATAAGGGGCCAGTAGGCCAGCGAATTCCCGATACATCCGACCAGAACACATACTCATGTGCAGCAGGATCACTGGTGTGTCACCCTCACCTTGCATCCAGAGGTGCATAGCCCCGAAACGAGTTTGCACAAGGCGTCGATGCTCACCCTCAACAATATGAACCAAGGTAGATCCTTTGACTCCGGCGACTTTAAGAAAATTAAATACAATTCTCGCTACTAGTCTACATTTAGCCTCAACGGGATTAGGTATTGAACGCTTAAGCTAGGCAGGGTATGATATTCCAATGACCCGCCGTTACGCAAATACTGAGAACGGTCAAATCCATTATCAAGATTTAGGCAGTGGCGAGCCCATCGTTCTGTTACATCAGACAGCCAGCAGTTCTGTTATGTACGAACGAGCATTCCCATATCTGACGGAGTCAAATCGCGTAATCGCGATCGATACACCCGGATTTGGGATGTCCGATTCTCCGCCTGGTCCAGATGAGATAATTCAGTACTATGCAGAAGCAGTAGTGGCCGTCCTAGACGACGCAAATATTCTTAAAGCCCATATCGTCGGATTTCATACTGGTGCAACTACGGCCTTAGAGGTTAGTACTAGCTTTAAAGAAAGAGTTCTTTCCCTAACCATATTTTGTGTACTTGCGTTAACTCCAGAGGAGCGTGTTGAGTGGATGACCAGGAGTGACCTGTCGGCACGCTGGCAACCCGATGGCGAAGGCCGCTTTCTTGACACCGACATCCTTGACTACGTTGCATGGTTTGCTACCGCCGATGATGGAGAGACCTACCTGCGCGAGATAATTGCAAAGTTGCAAGCTGGCCCCAACTATTGGTGGGCCTATGAGGGAGTCGTCAATTACGACCATTACGGTCGATACAGGCTTGTTGAGTGCCCTACCCTGGTACTCAACGCGATTGACGAAGTATTGTTTGAGTACACGGTCCGTGCTCACGAATGCATCGAAGGAAGTGCATATAAGGTAATTTCTGGTTTGCCACCTGATACCCGCGGTTGGACAGCGGTTGTGCCCGAGTATCCGGGGGAGTTCTCAACTGCGATAACAGACTTTATTCGTGAAATAAAGGCTTAGGAACTGTCTCGTGGAGTTTCGTACTGCAATACAAAGCTACTTTGATAATGTTTTGACCGCTGTCGATACAAGCGTCGCTGAGGACATCTTGACTCCGGAGGTTAGATGCAGTCTTCCGCACGGTGAGATCTCAATTGGGATTGATAGAATATTAGACTCAGTCGCATATTCGTCTACTGCATTTCCGCATAGAGAAATTGAGATTAACCACTTCATAGTGGATGGCAGTTGTGCAGCAGTCATGTACACCTTGGAGATGAAGCACACTGGAAAATATGCAGATTATGAGGCGACCGGCAAGACAGTGAAGCTATCCGGTGTAAATGTCTTCCAGTTCGACGGCAGCAGGATCTGTAGTATCGACGTATTCTTTAATCCAGATCTGGTCACTCAGCAGATCTCATAGTTACTGCGTTGCGTCGATCTCAGTAGATGACATGCCCAGTAGTGAGCGAAAGATTTCGTCGTTGTGTTCGCCAAGAGTTGGGCCTGTCCATCGGATTCGCCCAGGTGTCCGCGACAATTTTGGAACCACATTAGGCATTTTGATTGAACCGAATTTGTCGCTTGGTAGCTCAGCGATAGATTCGCGTGCCTCAAAGTGCGGATCTTCAAGCATTTCCGGTGCTCTATAAATCTTCCCCGTTGGTACACCATGTTCTTCGAGAACCTCAACTAAGTGGTCACTTTTCAGAGTTGATGTCCAAGTGGCAATGATGGTATCCAAGAGCTCCTGGTTGTTGCCGCGAGCCGTATGACTAGAAAATCGCTCATCTGATTTCAGGTCCGGTTCGTTCATGGCATCAGCAAGTCGAACAAACACGGTGTCTTGGTTAGCGGCTATCAAGACCATCGTGTTGTCAAGAGTGGGGTAGATATTCGATGGTGCGACATTAGGAATGATGGGGCCGGTGCGCTCTCGAATAAATCCAGTGAGCTGGTACTCAGTAACCAGTGATTCAGTGAACGCAAGTACTGATTCATAGATCGCTGCATCTATTTCTTGGCCACGTCCAGAAAGGGAAAGCTCGCGAACGGCAACTAGGCAGCCAAAGGCTGCGCAGATTCCTGCCATACTGTCGCCGATACTGATTCCCATCCGGCTAGGAGGGGAACTTGGATCGCCGACAATGTGGCGTAGACCTCCCATTGCTTCACCGATTGACCCGTATCCAGCGCGCGATGAATATGGCCCAGTTTGGCCAAATCCACTGACGTGTACCATTATGATTCGGGAATTTACCTTCGATACGTCAGCGTAACCTATGCCCCAATTGTCAATCGTTTTTGGTCGAAAGTTTTCGACGACTATATCAGACTGTTTTGCTAGTTCTATAAATGTTTTTTGGCCAGCACTCTTTCGTAAGTCAAGAGTGACAGATTTTTTATTCCTCGCTATCGTTGGCCACCACAGGGATTCGCCATCAGATTTTTCTCGCCCCCACTCTCTCATCGGATCCCCGATGCCTGGTTGTTCAATTTTGATAACCTCCGCACCAAAATCACCAAGTAACTGACCGCAGAAAGGCCCAGCGAGCAGTTGCCCTATCTCGAGCACCCGTATTCCCTCAAGTGGGAGGCGTGTTTCTACTGATGGTAAGGAAGAAGAGTTGTCGTGAATCATTACTACTCCCAGTTGTAGGCTTTAGAACAAGAAGAAATGATAGTGTAGGCTACCTATAGGCCTGTTTGTCGCGAGGGAGTGGTAGTGGTTCCAGTAGTAGTCGATGTCGGGCCGCGTGACGGTCTACAGGATGAGGCAATGGTTCTTGATCCTGCCATGCGTGCTGAATATATAAATCGATTGAGTTCCGCAGGATTTGAGAGAATTGAGATTACTAGTTTTGTGAATCCAGCCAGAGTTCCCCAAATGGCTAATGCCGAAGCTGTGATATCGAAGTTAACGAAGAAGTCTCTCTCGGGTGCCAGTGCTCTGGTGCTAAATGAGCGAGGGCTTGAACGGGCAGTGCTCGCTGGTATCCGGGAGATAAATTATGTGGCAGTGGTCACGGATACGTTTTCTTTGAAAAATCAAGGGTTTGATACGGACAGTTCCCTCAGTCGTTGGAACACGATACGAAATCAATGTGAGGCGGACAATATAAAAAACACCCTCACCTTGGCGGCAGCGTTTGGATGCCCCTTTGAGGGAGAAGTCTCAAATAGCTATTTACATTCGCTGTTACTTAGAGTCGCGGAGTTCCCGCCCGATGAAATCTGCGTCGCAGATACAATTGGAGCAGCGGTTCCTACAGACGTAATACGGGTCTTGAACCTCGTGCAGGAGGTATTGCCAGCGGTTCGTACCCGTCTTCATTGTCACAACACGAGGAACTCTGGTATGGCTAATGCCTACGCAGCGGTGGTTTGGGGTGTCGGATCTCTCGACTCGAGTACGGGCGGCCTAGGTGGCTGTCCGTTTTCGAATTCAACTACTGGAAATATTCCTAGTGAAGATCTGATCTACATGTTGGACCGAATGGGTTACGACACGGGCATACGGCTTAGTGAAGTTATCGACACTGCCTCCTGGGTCTGCGGAGAGTTGAATCGAGTCCCTGATGGAATGGTAGTTAGTGCAGGTCAGTTCCCACCGGGTTACGATGCAACAAATGAATAGATCCTCATGAATGTGCGAACTCGACCTTCGCTAGTTGTTTTTACTGCTTCGACGGCTGGTTTGATTTTAAATGTAGACCAAGCGTCTATCATTATTACTTTGGGGCGTATAGCCGAAGAGTTCGGCCGTGGAATATCCGGATCTCAATGGATACTGGCCGCCTACCTCCTGCCTTTAGCATCTCTAGTAATCCTTGGTGGAACGATCTCGGATCGTTATCCAGTCCTTAGAGTATTCCTTCTTGGGTTAGCGCTATTTACTGTTGGTTCGCTTGTGAGCTCAATAACTCAAAGTTTTGCCTTACTAATTATTGCAAGAGTAATCTGTGGTATTGGAGCCGCTGCCGTATTTCCGGCCTCGTTAGCCATGATTCGAAAAGGTCTACCAGAGGCCAGCACTCAACGAGCATTTGGAATTTGGTTTGGTGCAGCAATAGGAGGATCTGCACTCGGACCATTAGTCAATGGCTACTTATTAGACAGTACAAGCTGGCGCATTGTTTTTATTGTCTCTGCAGGACTATCAATCGGTTTGGCAGCAATCGTCATAGGATCGCGATTGTCAATACCGGCAATCTTGCAGCCTGCGAAGATATCTGCTGGATCCATAGCTCTCACGGCAGGGGCATTATTGGGAGTCGTATTTGGCCTTATACGGGCAGGAACCTTTGGTTGGACTGCGAAAGAAACACTTCTCCCACTGATGGCCGGCCTCACTATCCTTATAGTGAAGTTAGGTTTCAAACGTTATCAACTCAGGCTTAACGGAAGTACAAAATCCGAATTGGGAAGAGCCGCTCCATTTATTGGAATTATGCTGGTGAGTATCATCCCAGTAGTTGGTGTTGTAGTCATCCTAATCCTTTACTTCGATGTTGTTAGAGATTTGGCTTCGTTTGAAATAGGGTTGGCAATACTTCCGTTTGGTTTAACTGCAGCGTTTGTGGCGCCCCTTGTCCCACACTTAATCACAAGATATGGATTCGGCAGACTACTAGGATTTGCAATTGTCGCTCAACTCATGGGAATGGCAGGCTTGTCCCAGATCGGACCAAGTTCTAGCTATCTACTTTTGGGGATTTCACTATTTAGCTTTGGTGCATCAATGGCTATATTCCCACCACTGACCCTGAGTCAGGCCTCCCATTACGTTCCTGTCGCAAAGTCGGGATACTTAGCGGGCGTACACAGCGCTGCCATCCAGGTCGGCCAACTGCTATCTATTGCTTTGATCGGCTCTATCGCGAATAGCAAGATTGCGAGTTCGCTTCGATATGAATTCGGATCAGGGTCTCAATGGAGCGAGCTACCGGAAGAAGGGTATAAGGCTTTAGGAGCCGGTGAAGAATGGTTGCCTGCCGGCCTTGGTGAGGCGGAAGCGAGCGTATTCGCTGACCTTGCAGATCTAGGCTTCACTGACGGATTCGGAAATACAGTGAAATTAGTCTTCTATTCTGGGATCATTGTGGCTGCACTTGGATGCATTCTAAGTTGGAAGACAACCAGGCATGTACGAGAATCTGCTGTGATCGCTGAGTCGTAAATAACTACATCCTGAGAGCCATTAGCTCACCGTTCGATGATGGCAGCACCATTTATAAACACTCAATGTATCCGGTTACCTCACTAAGTGGTAATACATCTGCGTATTTGGAGTCAAGATCAAACAATGAAGCGTCATGACTAGTCTGTGTCCGGTCGTAAACACACTCATCTGGAATCACGACTGCAAAGTTGTAGGAGAACGCATCAACTGCTGTTGCCCGGATACAACCACTTGTAGTACAGCCAACAAGTATCAATGTATCTACCTTTAAGTCAATCAAATAACTCGTGAGAGCAGTACCAAAGAAGGCACTGGCATGTCGTTTCGGTAGTAGAATGTCTCCCTCCTCAGGCGACACCTCTTCAACAAAGTTATAACCCCTGTCATCGATTGAGGTGACGTGCGGATTTATTTGACCAAATCTTCCTGCATCAACTTGCTTCTTGGGAGCCACGTGGGGGAAAAATATTGGAACATTCTGAGAGCGACAACTATTGATGACGTTAGCGATACTTGGGATCGTCGCCCATGCCCGATCACCGCATGAAGTCGGATAGTCACTCTGTATCGATAGTCGAATCGGTTTGTTTGAGTTCCCGGTTGTGCGATATTGGACGTCGATAACTAACAGAGCAGGAGATTTCCCATATCCCACGCTGCCACCGAATCCTGCCAACCGATAGATCTCGGAATCTTCGGTAGGTATATTGCTTCTCCAACTTCTTTGCATCTAATGAGTCTCCGGAAAGTGTTTGGCTACATTGTCATAAATGTCAAGATCAACAAGATTCTGACGATCTTCCCAAGGAAGAATTGGAAACGCAAACCCTTCTGATGTCCCTGCGGAGTTTAGGTGGATCAGTGCCTGTTCACCTGCATACACCATCGCGCGAAGAAGAAAGTTTGCATACAGGATTATGGTAAAACCTAGGTCAGCTAGATCACTCACTGGCAGCCTTGGCGTCTTGCCTCCTTCGACGATGTTGACGACGAGCGGAACTCCTTGGAGAGCAGTTCCAATCTGCGCTAACTCATCGATTGATTGTGGAGCCTCTACGAAGATTGCATCAGCTCCTGCGTCGGCATAAGCAAGACCTCTCTGTATCGCATCCTCTAGACCAGTGACAGCCCTGGCGTCAGTTCGGGCAATTATGACCAAGTTGGGGTCGGAACGGGCCCGTTGGGCTGCGTCTAGTTTCTGGATCATCGAATCACAATCAATGACAGCCTTATCTTCGAAGTGACCACACCGTTTCGGCATAACCTGGTCTTCAAGCTGTATAGCCGTAGCTCCGAGTCGTTCAAGTTGGTGAACGGTTCTCATTACAGAAAGTGGCCCACCAAAGCCCGTGTCTGCGTCGATAATTGCGGGCAAGTCTGTGGCATCAAGAATCTTGGAAGTTTCATTACATAGGTCGGTCAGGGAGAGTAGGCCGATATCGGGCAAGGCATATTCACTGTTTGCCAAACCGGCACCTGTGACGAAGAAAGACTCGAAGCCTGAGCGTTGTATCAGGCGAGCACCTAGGGCGTTTGCTGCACCTGGTACCACCATCGGCTTGTTGCTTGAAAGCAAGGTGCGAAAATGTGAACGGATCGCTCCGGCATCCTTCTGTCGCAGCCCTAAAGGCAAGTCAGTTGAGTTAAGGTCCATGAGATTCCACCTTACTGGGAGTTTGTTTTGGGATACAGGTATCTAGGCGTCTCTTGTCGCAGGTCGGTGGAGCCCTTAGACTGCCCACCGATATAGCGGTATAGACGTTTCGTTAGTTGTTCACTTGGTGTCGAAATCTAGGAGATGACTTAATCAATCTCGATCTGCTCGACGTAGACACCCGGCTCCTTCCCCCGATCGAGGCCTGATGGGCGCGAAGCAATGGGCCTGGTTGGTCGTGCGTCGGGTCTTGTTCATGGCACCGATTCTACTTGGGGTGGTAACTGGCACGTTTATCATGACCAGAGTTGCCGGAGGTGATCCGGCATATCTGATTGCAGGGCCATTCGCAACGGACGAAGTCATAGCCACCCTTAGAGAGCAACTAGGGACAGATCGATCGATCGCCGCTCAGTATTGGTCTTATCTCAGCGATTTGATTCGAGGTGACCTTGGAACATCTCTGTATAGCAACAGACCAGTTCTGACGGAGTTGATCAACAGAACTCCAGCGACACTTGAACTGATCCTTCTCGCATTGACAATTTCCGTGGCACTCGGAACATTGCTAGGGTCAATTTCTGCGAGATCGCGTGGCCGAGTAGCGGACCGTGTAGTTCGTTCTGGGACGTTTTCTGCTCTGGCACTACCGGATTTCTGGTTAGGTCTTGTCTTGATATACGTGGTGTTCTTTCGGCTTGGCATCGCTCCACCACCACTAGGGCAGGTAGCTCCTGGCAGGCCTCGTCCCGACCTAATCACTGGTGCTGCAGTCATTGATTCGCTTTTGACTGCAAACGGAGCCGCACTAAAGGCTTCGTTGAATCAGTTGTGGTTGCCATTAATGACAATGATACCTATCTTTACTGCGCCGATCGCTAGGTTGTCGCGATCAGCGAACATTGAGGTACTTAACTCCGATTGGCACACCTTCGGTAGAGCCTGTGGTCTGCCTTCGCGCTGCCTCAATCGTTACACAATAAGAGCTGCGTTACCGCCAGTAGTAACCTTCGCAGGGATTCTTTTTAGTGTGATGTTAGGAAGTGCCGTCTTGGTCGAAACCGTATTTTCTTGGGGCGGGGTAGCACAATATGCTATCAATTCAATTAGAGTTAATGACTTCCCGGCTATACAGGGTTTCATTGCTATGACTGGGGTCTTCTCCGTTATCTGCTTTCTCATTGTTGATATCGCTTATGCCCTGATCGATCCAAGAGTGCGGTTGTGATGATATCTAAGCTGCTAGCCCGACTAAATGCCTCGTTGGTCACGAGCACCGTTCTAATCGGGCTACTTGTAGTTGGATCGTTTGCAGTTCCAGCGTTATCACAATGGGACGCAGAGATAGCTAATCCTCGAGAAGCGCTGAGGTCACCTAGTTGGAGCCATCCGTTTGGAACTGATAGGTCAGGACTCGATATCTTTGTTCGTGTCTTCCAAGCACCACGAATAGATTTATCAGTTGTCGCAATAGGTGTAGTGATTGGTGGCTGTATAGGTGTTCTATTAGGTGTCCTCATGGGGTTTGCGCGTGGCAGGTGGGGAGAACTCGCGATGAGGTTAACCGATGTAATTCAAGCATTTCCACTATTGATCCTTGCAATCACCTTAGTCTCCTTGGCAGGTAACGATCTCTCAAACATTGTTATCGTGTTAGCATTTGTAAATATTCCAGTGTTTATCCGGCTTACGCGAGGTCAAGTGCTGACAGTTCGAGAACTTCGATATATAGACGCCTCGCTTGCGCTCGGCAACTCCAAGGGACGGTTGATATTTAGGCATATTCTGCCAAATTCATTGGGCCCTGCGGTGGTCCAATTCGGGTTGTCCATGGGTTACGGAATCCTTACCCTGGCCGGCATGGCGTTTCTTGGTGTTGGCATTCAAGCACCGACTCCAGAGTGGGGTTCGATGATTCTTACCGGAACCGCCTACATCACGACTGGTCAATGGTGGATTTCGGTATTTCCGGGCCTGGGATTGGCGATCGCGGTGTTCTCATTTAATCTGCTAAGTGAGGGAATTGAACAAATGCGAGAACGGAAATCGATTTGAACGATCCCATTCTCGATGTGACGGGTATCAGGGTAGGGATTAGCAATGTTCCCGATATAGACCCAATATTGGACGGCATCTCTTTACGTGTTATGTCAGGAACCATGCATGGTCTCGTCGGTGAGACAGGTTCCGGCAAGTCCATGACAGCAAAGGCAGTTGTTGGACTATTACCTCGGGGAATAGAAGTCGTTGATGGCTCGATTGTGTTCAACGGCCTTGAATGCGTGGGAATGGATGAACAGACCTACTCTGGGTTGCGGGGTCGTGATATCGGAATGATTTTTCAGAACCCGCGTACCGCGCTGTACCCGTTAGCAACTGTTAGGGCACAGATCTCGAATATTCTCAAAGCCCATCTTGAGCTATCGTCCGAGGAACGTACAAGTAGAATTTATGAAATCCTTAATCAGGTCGGGATCGACGATGCTGAACGCGTTGGTAGTTCATATCCCCATGAGTTAAGTGGGGGAATGGCGCAACGAGTGGTTATTGCGGCCGCAATTGTCTGCGATCCCAAATTTGTCATCGCTGATGAACCAACAACAGGTCTAGATCTTACGATACAACGGCAAATTCTTGAACTAATCTCAGAACTCCAGGAATCACTAGGACTCTCAATCCTTATGATCACTCATGACTTGGGAATTGTTGCCCAGTATTGTGATTCAGTAACGGTGCTGAGGTCAGGTTTTGTAGTTGAGGCTGGGGATGTAGGAACAGTGTTGGTTGAGCCCAATCAAGAATATACAAAACAATTAATTGAGTCGTCTCGACTCGAACGAATGAAGAAATGATCATGATGACGACACTATCTCTGCTAATTTCTATCGATCTAGAGCTTGTCTATGAGAGATTGATGAGTGATATTTCAATCTCCCCTGACCCACTGGTTGTTGTCTCCTGATATGAGCGACTCAATTGTTGAAGTAAGTCATCTGACTAAAACTTTTATAAGTCGACGCGGACGTGGAGAAGTATTTGCAGTGCGGGATGTGAGTTTTGAAGTCCGCGAAGGTCAAACGTTGGGCATAGTGGGAGAGAGTGGTTCCGGAAAATCAACAGTAGCTCGTTGTATCACGGGGCTGTTAGATTTTGAAGTGGGGCAGATCTCTATAATGGGAAAGGCTATTTCTGAAATTCCGGCCAGGGAGATGCGAAAGTTTCGACAAAATCTTCAGATTGTATTTCAGGAGCCGTTGGAGTCTTTAGATCCTCGTTACAGGGTCCGGCAACTAATATCGGAACCACTTGAGCTTCACAGCGGATTGGATGCCAAGACTCGTAGGGACCGAGTCGAGGAGCTGATGGATCAGGTCTCGTTGGAGACTGGATTGAGTGAGCGTTACCCACATGAATTGTCAGGCGGCCAGCAGCAGAGAGTCAACATTGCTAGGGCTCTCGCGACTGGTCCGAAGGTTGTGGTTCTTGATGAACCAACCGCTTCCTTGGATGTGTCGGTTCAACTTGAGATCTTGGAGTTGCTGATCCGGCTTCAGGCAGAATTCGGCTTAACCTATATTCTGATCTCTCACAATCTGTCAGCAATCCGCGCTATCTGTGACACGGTTGCAGTCATGTATATGGGTCGTATCGTGGAGTCGGGTCCCGTAGATTCAATTTACTCAGCCACTGAGCATCCGTATACCGACACCCTCTTAGGTGCCTATCTTCCGGTAGATCCACGTGTACCTGCAAAGAAGGCTTTGGCCCGTGGTGAGATTACTGGAGGCCTTCGTACCGGTGGATGTGATTTTGCTCCAAGATGTGAATACCGGATTTCAGAATGCCAGGACACAACCCCCGATCTACAAGTTGTGAACGAACACCATCTTGCGCGCTGTATAAGAGTCGGTCTATGGAAGTAACTTAGCAACTCAGTAACTCATAGCGTCTCTGGCGAGGCACGCTACTGCGTTGCGAAATCTCGAAGTCCGGCATGTGGTGGCAAGAGTGACGCAGTCTAGGTACTGAAAGTTGTTTTATCGAGCGTGGTTGCGAATTGTGAGCTCAAATAGTTAAGAGAACTCCCGGAATGAAACCAAGCTATTTGTTCATCAGTAAAACTGTGAAGCACCTCAAACTCCTCAGCTGAGCTGTCCGAGTGATTTAAGTGCACGCTTAGCGGGCGATGAGGTTGGAGGGACTTGATACCAACGATCGATACCAGATCATCGGGTAAGAATCTCTTGTAGTCATCGGGGTCGCTAAATGTAACTGCAAGGATTCCATGCCGTTTAAGGTTTGATTCAAAGATTCGTGAAAATGACCGGGCGATTACAGCTCGACAGCCCAGGTAGCGAGGTTCTAATGACGCGTGTTCACGCGACGAGCCTTCACCCATATTGTGGTCTCCCACGATAATCCACGAACGGTTTACTGATGAGTAGTACTTCGCAATCTCGGCGAGCGTGCCGAGAGACCCTGTTAGTTGGTTGATTCCGTGGCCAACCTGTGAACAATGTGCATTGGTAGCGCCTAAGAGAAGATTATCAGAAAGAGCGTCAAGGTTGCCCCGATATTTCATCCATTTGCCGGCGGGCGATATCTGATCGGTAGTGCATTTGCCTGATGTCTGACACAAAAGCAATAAATTATCTAGGTCTTTACCATCCCATTTATCAAATGGGATAATCCTTTGAATCCTGTCGTTTTCGAGTGATGTCATGGTTCTGCCTAAGGTGGTACCAGAGTACGCGGCTTCGTAGCCAGAGTCTTCTAAACAGAATCCATTAGTGGGGATTGAGATACGGTCTGGGCTTGTGAGATAAAAATCCTTGCCGGAGGGGTCAGTCAAGGTATCGAATTCAGGGTTAAAAGCTAAACGGCCACTAAGCGCTTTTGCGATAACCATTTCCGTGGACATTAGGAATGCGTGGGTTTTAAGCGAACCGTCATTTCGACCGGGAAAGTTTCTATTGAAACTGGTCACGATCGAGTTGTCCAGGTCGCTAAGTGAGTCGACTCGGTTCCATAAACCGATACACGGTCCGCATGCACTCGCCAAGACCGTGGCCCCAATGGCAACGAGGTCATCTATGAGACCGTCTCTGATCACCGTCTCAAGAATATTTTGGGAACCTGGAGAGATGTATAACGGACATTTGGCAACGAGACCGCGTTGCCGTGCTTGGCGAGCAATCGAGGCTGCACCGCTAATATCCTCATAACTGGAGTTGGTGCACGATCCAATGAATGCTGCGCTTACAGTATCGGGCCACGAGTGTTGACCTACTTGTGTAGAGAAGTCAGAAATACTGTTGCCGCGATCTGGTGAAAATGGTCCGTTTACCTGTGGCTGTAGTTTGTTAAGATCTATCAAGATGAATTGATCGAAAATCTGTTCCGGATCTTCTAGGACCTCAGGATCGGCTACAAGATAGTCTCGATAAGTAGTGATTGAGTTCAAGTACTCAGTGCGGTGCGTAGCTATAAGAAAGTCTTCGGTTCGCGAGTCATACGGGAAGATGGAGCTTGTAGCTCCGAGTTCTGCTCCCATATTACATATAGTGGCCCGTCCAGTCGCTGACAGATTGTTAATACCGTCACCGAAGTACTCAATTACACAACCAGTCGCGCCTGCCACGCCAAGCAAATCCGTAAGATATAAAATAATGTCCTTTGGTGTGGCCCAATCATGAAGTTCGCCTTTCAAATGAACGCCTATTGTCTTGGGCCAAATCATGCTCCAGGGCATGCCTGCCATGACCTCGACGGCGTCGGCGCCTCCAACCCCGATAGCTAACATGCCCAAACCGCCTGCATTTGGCGTATGACTATCAGCACCTATGATCAATCCACCTGGAAAACCGTAGCGCTCTAGCACTACTTGATGAATGATTCCAGAACCTGCATCCCAGAAATCGCCGCCGTGCTTGGTCGTTGCGAATCTCAGAAAGTCATAGACCTCGTGGTTTTCGATATTCGCACTTCGGAGGTCAAGTGGTCCGTTCACGGTCGCCTCAATGAGGTGATCACAATGCGTAGTAGTAGGGACTTTTACTGAGTCAATGCCGGTTGACATAAACTGCAACCAAACCATTTGCCCCGACGAATCTGGCAGAATCACTCGATCCGGCTTGAGAGATACTTCTGTTACGCCACCCACTGGTTTGACAGGTAGTGGGGCGGTTAGATGCGTAGACAATATCTTCTCTGTCAACGTTAATGGCCGAGTAAATGGAGCTTTGTAGTCGTCTAACGACTTGGCATTAGCGAAAAGAGTATTCATTAACGCCACACTGACCGTTAGATAGTCAGGTATGGCAGTCATACGAATCTCCATGTCATAGAGTTGATCCTACGGCTTAGTGGCAGTATTCAAGTTCCTGAGCTTTGCAGAATAGTATACAAGATGGTTGATTTTTAATAATTACCAAGATGTCACTGAAGCATACGTTTATCTTGCCAACACCGCCAGAAGGCTCGCCGATGGCTGATCGACGATCGGGTTCATGACGGCGGTTCTCCGATCGACGGAGGTGGTGGACCCGAAGCCTGGCCCGCGCTCATCTCAATGGTGGTGCTGGGTGGCTGGCTGGACCTAGGCAAGACGACGCTGTTGATCCAGCTACTAATGGCGGCGGGCGACGGCGAGTTCATAACGGGGGCCGATTTAGGTCGTAAGGAAGGCGGTGGGCCCAGGGTGATGACCATTCACGGATTACCAGGTGGGTTCGATCCGGAAGCTACTGGAGTGATCTTCGACTAGATCCTTCCGGCAGACCGCGCACAGGCCGCGATCCAGTTATCTGCTACAACGGCAGGCCACAGACGGGTTCCTGGTGTTTTCGCAGGTCAACGGTTTGGGGTGCATCTATCTCTGGACGGAAGGTCGGGAGTTCCAATCTCCCCAGCCCGACAAACAGTGTGCAGGCCATGCGGTGTTTGTTGAAAGCACCCTCTGGCCTGTCGTCGCGTTGGGGGCCTGAGTGGGGGGCCTGAAAGATTCGACTAGACGACTCTTTCAAGGCCCTATTCGACCAGATCGAAGATCGTGATCCTGAATGCAGGTGGCAGGGTGCTCAAGGCGGCGGACAGCCCTAGCAATAAAGCATGAACAGACCCGACGGGCTTAGGCATCGGGAATCCATGATTGCACGATTCGACGGTAACCCTCGACGGTCTGAACTGGTTTGACGGGACACAACGGGACACAAACCCAGCGGACCAGACCGCAGACGATGGACTGAACGGACGCGGACACCCGACGAGACGAACCCAAACCGGGTGTATGGACTCCCCGGCCATAAACCACTAGGACCGGCACCGTTCAGGAGCGTTCCTGATTCGCCCAAATAGCGTTCTGGCTCCATCGGAGCATCCCCGGGAACCTTTTCGTTGCAGGGGTCTAGGGGGCTAAGGGTTTCGCGACGCCCTCCGTGGAAGGGGTGTCAGTCAGCGATGGGTGCGGCCGGGCCGTGGTCCCGCACGAGGCCCTCCCAGAGGTCGGCGTAGAGGCCGCCGGCATCGCGGAGCAGCGCGTGGCGCCCGCGTTCGACGATCCGTCCATTCTCGAGCACCACGATCTCGTCTGCGTCGATGACCGTG
>Ga0302122_10001430_pt1 | contig 15172 bp, 12 predicted proteins | sample CB21_SCM_MG_FD_203115 | JGI IMG/M metagenome (GOLD analysis project Ga0302122, IMG submission 203115) | Marine microbial communities from Western Arctic Ocean, Canada - CB21_SCM | ecosystem: Environmental > Aquatic > Marine > Oceanic | place: Canada: Western Arctic Ocean | collected 2017-09-28
AGGTGTAATTGCCATATAAATGTTAGCTGGATAAACAGCAACCAAAAGAGCAACCAAACCCCAGCCAGCTATTTTACGCAGACGAGGTATCAAAACACCCACGCCTCCAAGAACTTCAAAAAATCCGCTTATGTAAACTGCCTCAAGATGTAACGGAAAAGCTGGAGGCATAATCGACAAATAAAATTCTGGATTAACAAAGTGATCTACGCCTACGTTGATAAAAAAAGCAGCCAGTCCGAATAAAACTATCTTTTTCCACCAACCAGTAGGTAGTTTCATTAAAGAAGAAAGGTTTGATAAAAACGTCATTTTTGTTCCTAGGGTTAATGATTGTTTACAGTGGATCGCCTCCCAATACGGCGGGAGTCTCGCAATAAGTCGTTAGAATATATCGTTGGTGATCTTCAACTCGTTGTGTCAGAGCCTCAGCAATCTCAGGCATTTTAGAATTGCCTTCAAACCACATTAACATGCCTTGATTTTGCTGAGTCTTAGGCATAATTTCAGGCGGAACTGGAAGCGCACTCATACTCAAAGTAGCCCAATATATATCAACAGCAGTGAGCGAATCACCCACAAGATAACGCGAGCCAAGCTTTTCCTGTGCTTCGAGACGACCATCTATCAATCCTATCACCTCAGCAATCTTAGCTGGAGCGGTTGAGCTAGCCTCCTCGCTGTATCCATACTTTCGACCTAAAGGACTGTCATTAAGAATTCGTATATTCCAAACGAGACCATCCTCAGCCAAAACAACGGCACAGAGACCGAACATCTCAACTCTCAGTTCAAACTTATCAGGGATTAAACTTGGACTTCCCACATCACCAATTTCTTCCGCCAAAGCAAGTTGCTCAATCCAGACATTTCTTGGTCTTTCTTCATCATGAAGCATTGTTGGCAAACTTGTCTGACACGTTAGATTAAACAGTTGCGCTTGCCGGTCCTCGCCGGTCTCCTTATCGATTCCCATAAGCGGATGTAAAACTCTGATAATAGGTATTTTTTTTACGTAACATATGTTTTTAAGCGCTTCCGCGTATAAAGCTTGCACACCGGGTACAAAAGTTACCCTGGTTCCATTCTTCATTTCTGCTGCATCAGCAAGTGAAATAAACTCCGGACTTTGTAAATTTTTTTTATCAGTCAAAATCATCCTCCTTAAAATATGGAATTAAAAAACTGTTACATGCATCTTATTGCTATATATGCCCATCTTCCCTGAGATCTTCAAAGGTTCTCTTAAATGCTTCTATGACTTCATCGATCACTTCAGGCTTATGTGCAAATGAAATAAAAGCAAGATGAATTCCAGGCACGATTACGTTATGACCTAACAAATGAAGATAGAATTCTTTTTCTAATTTGTATTGACTGTGATCGATATCACGAGATGAATCAATGGTTTCCCCACCAAAAATTAGGTGCAACATAGAGCCTGCATTCATCATCTGAACCGGGATATTACTTGATCGACAAAATTCATTTATTTCCTTAGCTATTCGATTCCCTTGAGAGTGTAAATAGGGATAAATCTCATCCTTATTTTCCTTGAGATACTCCAATGCACCAAAGCCTGCTGCCATTGTGAGAGGATTGCCGCTAAAAGTTCCTCCTGCAAAGATCGCTGGAGTATCTTCAGCTCCAGAGAAAGTATTCATCACACGTTTAGACCCTGCAACAACTCCGATTGGTAGACCGCCTCCTACGGCTTTACCGTAAGTTATAAGATCCGGATTAATATTGTAATACTCCTGACAACCTCCGTATTCTATGCGAAACCCAGTAATAACTTCATCAAACATTAATAGAACTTCACACTCGGTACAAACATCCCTTAGACCATTTAAAAAGTCTTGATTATCCAGTCTAGGATTGGAGCTTTGAACTGGTTCAATGACGACTAAAGCCAGATCATCCTTATACTTTCGAATCAAATCGTATGCATTTTTATCACGATATGGAAGCATCAACATAAGATCACGTGAAACTTCTTCAGGAATACCTGCCCCAAGCGTAATGCTGGACGGATTCGAACGTTCACTCTTCAAATCAGCTCTTACTAATGCGTAGTCATGAATACCATGGTATGAACCATCGAATAAGGCGACAACTCTTTTACCAGTAAAAGCTCGAGCAGCCCTAAAAGCGAACATAGTAGCCTCGCTGCCGGAATTACAGAACATGACTTCATCTACCGCTGGAGAAGATTCTTTTATCAATTCTGCTAAATCCGCCTGTCCATCTCCAGGAATGCCGTAATGCCAACCTTTTTTAATTTGAGAAGCAAGAGCCTTTTCTACCGCTTCAGGTTTATTGCCCAATACGTTGGGTCCAAAACCCCCCGTGAGATCAATATAACGATTTCCATCAAGATCATTTAAGTAAGGACCATCTGCCGAATCAATGTAAATTGGATGAGGGAGATCTACGGTTTGAACGACTTCCTGAGCTAGAGCAACTTGCCCTCGACGAGCCACTTCTTCACATTTTGAGGTCCTATTAATAAGTTTAGCTCGTACAGCACTCGAATTTTTTCCCATCTCCTGCTCCACATGTTTATTACTGACTTTCATTACCTTTCCTCTAGTTAAAATTGTTTAAACAACAATAAATTAAAAAACTTTTTGTATCAATTTTTATATTCCTCTCCAGCTTTTTTTACGGAGTTATTCAACACGGAAGTTGAGTTCTTGAATCCCTACTCTCTGAACTCCGCCCTAGCCCTCTAACATCAAAACTAATGATATTAAAACGATTTCCTAAGTATTCAATTGCTTGATCCCATATTCGTAAACTACAGCCTGCTCCATGCCATAACATAAGAGAAGGTTTTCTCAAATCACCCGATAACTTAACTTCAAGAAAACTGCCGTCTGCTTTAATCTTCATTGCCTTTAGGCTTGATAAGAATTTTCAACCAAATATCTTTATAAAATATTTTCCCCATTCTAATGACCTTGATAATTTGTTCAATTTTTTAGGATTAAATTTCTTAGTTTTTAGAAAAAGAGGACAGCCTTAAAAAAAATCTTCTTAGGCTATTAAATAAAGCTATCAGGATATATATTTTCTAGTTAACTTCTAATTAGAGTAGAGCTCAATGTTGTTACAATTTCTTTAATTCTTAATTTTTCAGATTTGTTAATTAAAGAAAACCAAGAAAAAAATAATACTATAAGGGCTAATAACCCAAAAATAAGAATACGATTTATAATTAAGAGAACTTCATTCAAGTAGAAAAAAGAAGAAAATAACAGAATAGAAAAAATAAATATTTTTATCATAGTTGAGTAAAAACCTTTATTGGGATTTAGGTATCGAACATAAAATGTTAATGAAGCAAGAAAACCTAGAGAAATTCCGCAAAGCTCGGTGATAAAGTAACCATTCAGAGAAAAAATAGGTATTAAATAACTTCCTACAAGAAACCATAACGCGATGCAGAATATATTAGAAAGCATTACTGAGTTAGCAAATTTCCTAGCAAGAAGCGCACTTGTAACTATATTATAAAGAACAACCAATGTGACCGTCGGTAAATAATATGGAGCGCTCTTTATTACATCTACATATTGACCTCCAAATAAATAACCCACTATTGCAGGAAGAATAGCTAAGAGTGCAAGAGAGGATAAAATACTAAAAATCCAGACAATCTTTATATTCATTAGAAATAAATCATTTAATTTACCTTGATTATCACTATTATCCTCTTCGGCAAACCTGCTTAAAAAAACTGTAGTTATAGCTCCGGGAATAGCTTGGACTATCATTCCCATCGACACACAAATTTTTAAAAAAGCCATTGACTCTAAACCTCCAGCCTTTGTCAGTAGTGACAATAAAATTACACTCACAGGTGCTGCAATTAATGTAGGTGCATAATAAGGAGCTGCGATTGCAAAATGTGATCTAAGAGATTGAATAAAATTATTAATATTTATAGTTATCTCTTCTTCCCCTAAAGTCCTATAAGTATAGTAAATACTAAAGACCGCTCTTAAGAATTGGATAAAAGAATACAAATATATAGCACCTTTTAAACTAAAAAAAGCAACGAAAATAGGAGCGACTATTAAAAATATGATTGCTATAAAAGAGTTAAACAATCCTACTATTTTAAATCTTCCAAAACCTTTAAGTATTGCTTCAAGTGCATTCTCAAAAGCTTGGAAGAAACAAAAAATTACTAAACAGTATATCCAAGGTTTGATGCTTTCTTGTTGAAATAAATCTTGTGATACGGAATCCCTAAAAGCTACTAAATAAATCGATCCTAAAAATATTATTACCAGGTTGGTTAATAGAGCTGCACCTATTAAGGAACCTTTACTTGTTGAAAGTAATTCTTTTGATTCTGGTTCGGCCACCAGAACTTGTGTCGAAATAGTTAGGCCAAACCTAAAAACTGAAGATGTCGTGTCACAAAGTCTCTGAAAAAGCGCAAAGATACCGAAAGTCGCAGGTATTAAGAGGTTTGCTAATACAATATTAACAACCAATCCTGATAATCTTTGCAGGAAGACCATCATTATCATATAACTAGCGCTAGAAAAAGAAGAAACTCTATTCATGTCTTAAGATGGGGTATTAATATTATTTATAAAATTTTAACAGCTTCTCCAAATTAAAAAATAAAAAATATTTAATTACGTGGTCTACATTCGTAAACTACAGCCTACTCCACAACATAAGAGAAGGTTTACTCGAATCGCCCGATATCTCAACTTCAAGGGCAGCCCTTTCTGCCTTATTCTTCATTCTTGCAAGGTTTAAAAGTTATTGCTTCTTCTATCCTATTTAATGCTTAAAAACCCCAATTGTTAACTACGAGCCAAGAAATAGAAATCTTAAGGGCCCAAATAGATTGAATTAATAAAATAGTAAAAGTGACGAAAGCTCCTGCTGCTCTTAATTTACTTTTCCCTCTTATCTTGAAGAACCGTTGAAGTATGCTAAGTCTCAAGTAAAATAATTTCAATTCTATAAGGGCTTAAGAGTAGAAAATTTTAGTTTGAAGTAAGTTTGTAGCAAACTAGTAGCTGCACTTTTTTTAACCTTCTCGAATTATTAGCCTTATATTTTTAGTACTTTTTCCGAGTCTCAAACATCATAGGAAGGAATTCCAGCATAAATTTTTAATGATTATCTGCCTTATTAATAATTTTTATTAAAGGTTTTAATTCATTTTCATAATTTTTCCAAAGATTAATTGAACTACTGTAAATGGGTTGTTTAACCTGTACAGCACTGGCAGTAACAACTTCTCTTTTTGTAGAATGGAAAGACATACAGCTTTCCTCCCATCGTAGATCACAAAATTCTATCATCTTTTTGCTTACTACTTCTTGGTTAGCAATAAGTTCTTCATATTTAACTCTGTAGATTTTTTTTGGTAATACTGATTCCCAGTGAGCTATTAACTCAAGATATAAATTATAATATTCCCCTACTTCTTCAAGGTTATAGGCATATCGACTGCCTGTTCCAAATTTTTGTTTAAAAATTGAGAAACAGTTATCTAAAGGATCTCTCTCACAAAGAATAATTTTAGCTTCAGGTAAAGCTTTGTGTATTACACCAACATACTGAAAATTATATGGCATCTTATCAACAACAATCCGTCCTTCATCCTTTACAAAATTTTCAATTAGCTGAAGATATAATCTACCTAAATTATCAAATGAATCTTGATTATGTAGACTTACATTTTTAGGAAAATTGACTTCTTCTACCGAGAATAGAGCTTCATTTATAGCCTGATAAAGAAAAGGCCTCTCACCAGCTCCATAAATTCTGGAATGACTGGATAAGATCTGCTCTACTAAAGAAGTTCCAGATCTTGGCATACCTAATACAAAAATCATTTTCTTACCTTGTTTAGATAGCTCTTTGGGTGAATTAAAGAAGTCTTTTGTGAAGTTTTCTTTTAAAAGGGAAAACAATTTATTTGTGTCTGCAGAACTATATTTAAAGGTTTTTCTATATAGCTTATTGCCTTCTTTTAAGTAGAAGAAAGATTTTCTAAATTTTTTTACATCCTCAAAGCTCTTACCCAGGCCAAATGCTAATTGAAATCTATCTTCTAAACCTAAAGAATTACTATTGTAAATAGACTCCATCTCAACTATATGCGGATCTGCTGCATTTGAATAAGTTAACAACGAGGTCAAATGCCGATGTGCCATTCCAAAGTCAGATCTAGCATCAATAGCTTTTTTACAGATCTCTTTTGACTGCTCAAATTCTCCTAAATTCTTCAAACAAAGGCTATGCAACAGAAAAGCTTCTGAATGATTTGGATCCAACTTTATGACACTATCATAAGAAATGATTGCCTCATCTATTCTTCCTGCTTTCCTGAGTGCGTTTCCAAGATGGAAGTGAGCTTTAACATTCAATCTATTTGAACCTACAGACTTTCTAAAAGCAGAGATAGCCTCATTCAATCTATCCAATTTTAAGAGAGTTACCCCCATATTAGCCAAATAAATAGATGTATTTTTAGAGAACTTAATGGCTAGATTAAAACAGTCTAAGCTTTCTTCAAGCCTACCCTGATTTGCTAAAGTTGAGCCCAGCAAGTTATGTAGGAAAGGAGAGTCTGGAAATTCTTTAAGGTAAAGTGCTGATTCTTTTTCTAAAAGCAAAAAATCTTTTTTTTTATTTAAGTCTAATAAATCCTTAATTACTTGAGGGCTAGGGTTAAGGTTTTGTTTTGCTTTCATTTATTTTTTATATTACTGTAAAAGAAAGATTATATATAAAGAAGAAATAAAAAAATGATTAACCTTTACTATAATTCCACTCAAAAATAGTTATTTCAGACTTACATAGATATTCTGCAACACACTTTATTAAACTGTCTCTTAAGCCTCTATCTTATAGGCCTTTAAGAAAAGCAATTATTGATCGAATAAAGCATTCCTAAAAATAACCTCCGTAGCGTCAGCTGGAATTTTTTCTATTTAATAAATCCTTTATATATATCTAGGTTTTTTCTATACCATTCAATGGTTTCCGGAAGATAATTATCCAATTCCTTGGTTACTTTCCACCCAGTATCTGCCTCAATATCCATATCTTTAAAAAATGGATAGGTAGTATCATTAAATACTCTATCTGGAAGAAACTCTATGAAATCTTCAAGATCTAAATAAGAACCTATTTTTTCTGCAATCTCTAAATTGGTATATTTATTATGATGACTAGTATGATAAATTTTTCCGTTTATTCCTTTTTCTAAAATCATAGAAAGAGCTGTAACAGCATCCTTCACCCATAAATATCTTCTTTCAGAAGAGCCATTTCCATGAATAGTCATCTTCTTGCCCATTAAAGCTAAGCAACTAAATCTTGGAATTATATTTCTGATAAATTGACGAGGTCCAGCTATATTATTAGATCTTAGTGTGTTGACATGCATATCAGGATACATATGCTTATAAGCATTAACGATCATATCACCAGCAGCTTTAGAAGCACTATAAGGATTAGTTGGGTCTAGCAGATTAAAATCTAAAACTTTATCCTTAGAGCCATATACTTCGTCTGTGCTCATAATAAGAATTTTTTCTGCTTCATTTTCCTTGCAAGCCCTCATTACGTTTTCAGTAGCCAACACATTACTTAATATTGTCTGGTGGGGTTTGCTAAAAGAAACATCTACATGAGATTGAGCAGCTAAATGAATTACCCGATCGTCTTTTTTTATAATCTTCTTAAGGACATCCGGATCAGATATATCTGAAAAAAAATGTGTTACTTTTTTATTTACAATATCTGTATTAGAGTGATTTGAAAGTACGTCAACTACGACAACTTCTTTACCTTGATCCAGGAGTAAATCAACAAGGTGAGATCCTACAAATCCGCTTCCACCAGTCACCACTATTCTCATATAGGTTTATATTTTATTAAATGAATTAAGAATCCAATAAGGAGAGATTTCGTCACATTGTATATGATATATCTTTATCTTGTATATTTTAAAAAAATTTTAAACTACTTCATCAATTTTTCTTTACAAAATTATATTTGTATTTCCATCGTTTACTTTTTCTAATTTATTCTTTATATAATTCTTATGTGAGCTAGATGTTTCAGGAGTCTGGGGCAATAGCAGTATCGACCGGCTGCTTGATTGCCATCAAGAATTTTGCCACAGACTTGGTTCCGTTGGACCTGCCCCCCCCTTCCGAAATCCTGATATCAAGAAAAGTATCAAATATCCTTTTAAACCAATACTTTGCAACACCATATATCTTACTTTGTAACTTTTTTGTAACTAATTACTCCCACTCAGATAAAGCAGATCAATTTCTTTTATACGAGTGGAAAAAAAGGATTCATCAAAATTTACGAAATCATCCTCCATTCCAAATTGACCAGCGTCATTAATAATTGATATCGCAGCAGCCAGATTTCCATATTCATTCCAATGGCCATCATTAACGAATTTCCAACTCCTATTTTGAAGAAGAGGAAAGTCGCTGTTATGACTTAATTGAAATTGATTCTCTAAATCCAGTATTGATGCTAATTTAACCGCAGGTTCCAAAGGTAAAATCAAGACATAAAAATCTGCACCGCCTGCCTCAACATCAAGCTTCCATTTCTTTAGCGTATTTTTAAAATGGTCTATTATTATTTTATCTTCGTCATTAGGGTTCAATGAAATAACACGCTGAAGAATTGAATCAGCATATACATCATGAGAGCGCTGATCCTGTTCACGCCTCCCTTGGGAAAATTTTTGACCTAGTCTGTTGCTAAACGATTCAGTTTGCATCTTCACAGTATAAAAAAATTTATAGTAACCCTCAATCGCGAGATAGGTAACGTGTAATTTACTCACAAACTGTATATACCATGGCACCGAAGTTGCGTTTGGATTACGATTTACTATCCCATTTCTCATGGAAGACTTATCAAATAACTGAACTTCGTAGGTATTCCTAAGGTCGTTATGATAAAAGACATAAAAGACCTTGTCGAATTTCATTAGATTTCTTTTACTGAGGTACTGAGAATAGCTTTGTTCCAATCCAAAACCATCAACCCCAAAATTATAAAATTGAGCAGAATTACTCTGTTCATTTAAGACTTCTATAAACGAGTACTTATTTTCTACGCGTCTATTTTCGGTAGATGAATCGCCAAAAAAAGCAATTTTACGTTTGTTGTCTGCTTCATTTGGCGATGACACTCTTGCCGAATATTGATCAAATATGATTTCTATTTCCCTTTTCAAATCTGGGTGTGAATAATATTCAATCGAATTTTTTTCGCGAGTCCATATAGTTTCTGAACCACCGACTTTATGAGAAGCTTGATCCTCATATCTCGCATCGATTCGCAAACCTATTTCAAACAGGCTGAAGGCTAATAATGTTGAAATACAAACCAATAATATATTTTTAATCCAATTCATACCGTTCCTCATAATTCTCTTTCAACAACTCGCCTTGTTCTTCTTTGAGGAGAAAATAATTTCCTACTGCCAAAACATCTAACTCAGTACCCATAAAGCATTTAAATGCATCTGTGGGTGTACAAATGATTGGCTCACCACGGACGTTAAAAGAAGTATTTACAACAAGAGGACAGCCTGTCTTCTCTTTGAACTTTGATATCAATGCGTGGTATCGAGGATTGGTATCAGCATGGACTGTCTGAATGCGTGCAGAGTAATCAACGTGTGTGATTGCGGGCACGAATGAACGTGGTACTTTTAATTTATCGATCCCAAACAATACTTCTACTTCAGAAGTCATTGCGCGGCGCTTATCTTTCCGAACATCTGCTACCAAAAGCATGTATGCGCTATCTGTATTATGCTCAAACCATTCGCTTACGTCTTCACGCAGCACACTGGGAGCAAAAGGGCGGAAGCTTTCACGATACTTAACTTTAAGATTAAGTTGCTTCTGCATAACAGGGGAACGAGGATCAGCAATAATGCTTCGTCCACCAAGTGCACGCGGACCAAACTCCATACGCCCTTGCATCCATCCTACGGCTTTCTCATCTGCCAATGCAGCAGCAGCTTGGTCAATCAAATCTTCTTCAGAGAGCTTTTTGAAAACTGCGCCACATGAGTTAAGTTCGGTTTCGATCTCGTTATCGCTGAACTCCGGACCAAGATACGCACCCTTCATTGCATCTCGCTCTGAAGATACGCTTCTCTCTTTTTGGTGATGTAAGTACCAAGTAGAAAGTGCCGCACCAAGTGCTCCACCTGCATCACCAGCGGCTGGTTGAATCCAGATGTTATCGAAGATTTTTTCACGTATGAGAATACCGTTTGCGACGCAATTAAGTGCAACTCCACCAGCTAGACATAGATTACGTTCACCCGTGTCTTTAGCAATCCCTTTTGCTATTTGAACAACTATGTCTTCAGTTACCTTTTGCACAGATGCAGCCAAGTCCATTTCGCGTTGTGTCAGTTCCATCTCAGATATGCGCGGTGGTCCACCAAACAATGCATCAAACTTTTTGTTTGTCATGGTTAAGCCAGTTGCATAATCAAAGTAGCTCATGTCCAGCTGGAAGCTACCATCATCTGCAACTGTGATCAATTTTTCTAGGATTAAATCAGCATAACGAGGCTCACCATAAGGCGCTAAGCCCATGACTTTGTACTCACCCGAATTAACTTTGAAGCCCGTGTAGTAAGTAAATGCCGAGTAAAGAAGTCCTAATGAGTGCGGAAAATGGATTTCCTTCACGACTTTTAAGTCACTACCCTTGCCAACTGCTAAGGACGTAGTTGTCCACTCGCCTACACCATCAAGTGTTAATACTGCAGCGCTTTCAAAAGGCGAAGGGTAAAAAGCACTAGCTGCATGGGATAAGTGATGTTCAGAAAACAGCAGTCGCTCACGCCAATTGATATCCTCATCTAGCGTAGCCTTTAGTTCTTCAATGAGCGCAGACTTTTGGAAGAGCTTATCCTTAATCCATACAGGCATTGCCTTTGCAAAACTTATAAAGCCTTTTGGTGCAAATGCCAGATACGTTTCAAGTAATCGTTCAAACTTAACGAACGGTTTTTCATAAAAGACGACGTTATCGATTTGACTCGCAGCTAAATTTACCTCTTTCAAGCAGTACTGTATGGCTTGATGCGGAAACCCAGCGTCATGCTTCTTACGTGTAAACCGCTCTTCTTGCGCCGCTGAAACTATCTCGCCATCTTTCAGCAAGCATGCTGCGCTATCATGGTAAAATGCAGAAATGCCTAGGATATACACCCGCTTGCTCCTAGAAAAGTGTGTAAATGAAAGGTGCGACAACTGAACCTTGAGCAAGTATCAACAGTCCACCCAATATCAGCATTACGATAATGATAGGTGCAAGCCATAGTTTTTTACGTAAACGAAGAAAAACCCAAAGCTCTTTTAAAAGTTCCAATATCTTAGCCTGTCTTAGAATTGATTTTTGAAGGAGTCAGCCTGAATTGTATCATCACGTGTAATCCAGTGAGTATTTTTTTGCTTGAATTTGAGACGCAATTCATCTCGCCCACTGAATCGCATTAGAAAAGCGATTGGAGTAAACAACCCAAAGAATATTACACCAAGCACGATAGGGCTCACGATCATCCCCAGTAAAAGCCCAAATCTCATCCAAAGCTTGTTGAAAGGCAATAGCAACTCAGCTTTTACCAATGTGACTAGAAATAAAACTACTGCTGTAACAGCGAAGAGGTATGCCAAAGTTAAAGAGCTGTTTGTGTAAAAATATCCTGCCGCAATTAAAAATATAAAAGTAAAGAAATATCCAAATTTTTTATTAGATGGAATCTCTATTTCTGAAAACCTCATACTTTTTTTCCTTATTAGAGTTTTTTCTATACCTTTCTACTTCCGAGACTTTTCTTGTGAGGGAAATTTTTAGGGCTTTTGTACAAATATAAACAAATTACCGGATATTATTTTAGGCATTATTCGATGTACTATTGATTGAAGTTTGTAAAGTACTTTACTGCCAAAATAATAGTCTGGATCACTCCTAAAAATAAAAGATTTATTATTCCAACCTTCAAAAGCATTACTGATATCCCTCATTGTATTCATTCTGAATCTCGTTGGAAAAATATCGATTTCTTTTCTATCTGGCTGAGCCCTACTCAACACTTTTGAATGTAGTATATTTTTAATTAAAGATGCCGCTATACTTACATACGAGAATTTGTGAGGAGTTCTTGCACAAAACCACCCGCCACTTTTTAGACATGCCTCAGCTTGCTTAACAAATTCCTTAGGGTCTTCAATATGTTCGAGAACGTAGTCGCTAACAATTAAATCTATTGAATTTTCTTCAATATCGAGGTTACCTTCTTTCATGTAAAGTTGCTCATCGCTTGCACGATTTTCAAGTACCGCTTTATCTAAGTCACACGCGATAACTTTCTTTACTTTGCCTTTTAGCATCCTAATCTCACGCTTAGTTTCACATTTATCTTCAAGCCACGAAGCTCTTCCTGCACCAAAATCTAATACAATTTGATCTTTAGAAATTAGCGAATTTACTCTCAAGTAAAAATCAATTGTTCCATCGTTATCTGAAAATCCACCCACCATATTCAAGTTAGGATCGTAGTTCATTTCTTCTTCCTTATTTTTGCTCATCCATTTAAACATGAATAATACACCTCTCTTTATTCTCAAGTAAATAATTAGCTGTTTCTTTTACAGTCGACATTAATTCTTATTCCGACTCAATAATAGCCTAATTTGAAACCCTTATATACATTAGGTTTCAGAGACATTTTTTTTAACTTTGTAACTACTTTGTAACCACCTCATCAATTTCGCTTTACGAAAAATATATTATATCCTGCTATTATTTCTCCTAAAGCGACTCCTTCTGCATCTAAGGCAATAAACTCATATTCTGCTAAAAGCTTAAAAACCTCTTTATGGTTTAGGCTTACCTCTACCATTAACGCTCTTGCGTTTTGGAGAACTTGCTTTGCTCCCTTTAACACTGATAATTCAGAACCCTCTGCGTCAATCTTCAAAAAACTTGGGCTCACCGAATGCTGCTCACATATTGAGTCTACTGTTTTTACTTCTACAGTTACCTTTGAAATCTGATTCTTGTGATTCTGCTGGGAACCTGAAAGGGGATTGTTAGGTGATTCAGTAAACCCTCTCACTAAAGAATTTGTAAAACCTCCAAGCTCATCTGTATAGAACTCCATCTCACCATCTATATCCGCCATAGCAAAGGGGAGAACCAAAGTGTTATCTCTTGCATTCTTCTCCAAAAAATACCTACTGTTTAGTGTTGGCTCAGCAACAAGAACCTTCCCATCTGCGCCAACTAGATCTTCAAAAATTTGTGTGACATAACCTATATGTCCTCCAATTTCAAAAACGCAGTCCCCTTTATTAATTAACTTTCTGTACATCCTTAGCTCAGAGGCCTCCCTCTGCGAGCCATGAAACCAATACCCTTTATGAAGCCATGTCATTAAAGAAAATTTTCTTCCAGTGATATCGTGCTTCCATTCATATTCAAAATTCAATCTCTTAAGCATTGGAAATAAAATGCTTCTTAAGAGATTTATTTCATATATTTTTTTTCTCACCCTAAAATCCTCATAAAATTTAATAAAGAGCCTATATTTGTTCAGACTAAATCAGTATATACATCATCAAGTAACTTGCTACAGCGTACTTGATACACTTATAAAGTGTAGTAGTAGCAGAACTTTATCACATTGTTTACAACAAAGACGCAAGAATGCGTCTTTACAACATGGGAAACAGCGTAGGAATGGGGGTTTGAGAGGTGCGTTTTACTAGTGTGCAGTAAGTGTGTAGTAAACAGATTATTTTTAATTTGTTCCCTTCCATCATTATCAATAACTTACCATGTTCTAACTACACAGTGTGTAGTGAATTTACATTTATACACTTGCTAAGCTAAAACTCCTTCATGAACCTACTAAATGACAAGAGTCTTAAATGGAAGCGCTACACCGAGGGGGAAGACTTTGATTACCCCATAGATTACTCTGACGATATTCTAGATGCGAGAGAAGACGGACGCTTGGAGATTCTAGTTAAATGGGAACCAAATTGTTATTGTCATTTTCATAGGCATACCGCTGAAATAAGTTCTTTAGTTCTAGAGGGCGAGCTTCATGTCACCGATATTGATATTGGAACCGGTAAAGAGCTTGGTAAGCGAGTAAGAGTTGCGGGAGACTTTGTTCATAAAGAACCAGGTGATGTGCACATGGAACAAGGAGGAGTAAACGGAGCGCTGGTTCTCTTTAATATCTATGCTCCTGAAGGCGAAGGCAAACTAGTGGAATCTTTGAAAAAAGATGGCAGCGTAATAAGCGTCTCAACTATGGATAGAATTTTAAGAAAACGTAAGTAATTGTGCTTTGTAACCCATATAGATAGTAAGTTTCATGAGTTTGAGGCAATAGCAGTATCGACTGGCTCCTTGATTGGTATCAAGAATTTTTGCCATAGACTTGGTTCCGTTGGACCGGTCCGCCATGCAACACAAAAACCACAGGTCGCTCTACCATCTGCGTACTTTCAGCAACTAGACCCGAACCAACCACGTCTACGTATAAACGGCAGTTGTTTACCTAGATTAACATCGCCCTTCTCCTATGTTGTTAATACTTTTCTCCGTCTTCTCTAGGCTGAAAAAATTTTACCATTTCTTCTTCTGAAGCTTTATTAATTTCTTTTCTAGAGAGTATATTTTCAAAGTGAGATCTTAGTGAGTCATCCCATGCAGGATGAGATAAGATATAAAAAATATTTTCTTTTATAGCTTCATAAACTATGTCCGCAACTTCTTCGGGTTTTTTGCCTTGTCTTAGCATGACAGACATAATCTCTGCTCCCACTGGTGGTACAACTTCTTCTGATTTACTCAGATGATTAGGTCTATTTCTCTCAGAATTGTCTATGTTCGTGTCGACGAAACCCGGACATAACACTGAAGCATTTATTTTTGCTCCTTTGGCTACAAGATCTCTGCTCAAGGCTTCAGTGAGTGCCATGACAGCATGCTTACTAACACCGTAAGTTCCTGCACCTGGCATTAAGCCTGCTAAAGAAACTGTTGTAACGACATGCCCTTCTTCTCCGTGCTCAAGCATGTGAGGAATGAAGGTCTGGAG
>Ga0302122_10001431_pt1 | contig 15160 bp, 6 predicted proteins | sample CB21_SCM_MG_FD_203115 | JGI IMG/M metagenome (GOLD analysis project Ga0302122, IMG submission 203115) | Marine microbial communities from Western Arctic Ocean, Canada - CB21_SCM | ecosystem: Environmental > Aquatic > Marine > Oceanic | place: Canada: Western Arctic Ocean | collected 2017-09-28
TGTTTGGTGACATTCATCTACATAAAAACGAATATACAATGGTGGGCGTACAGAGATTAAAAAATTTTGCAGCGTCAATTGCAGAAGTCAACCGAGAGAAAATACCTGGGGCTATCGTTGAACTTGGCGTGTGGCGAGGAGGCGGTATGATGGTAGCTTCGGCTATAAACATTGAAGCTATTGAACAGCGTGAACTGTATTTATTCGACGCATTTGAGAACATACCCGGTTATGGCTCAAATGTAAAGTATTTACAAGTTGAAGAATCTTTTGTGAAAGACGGGTTTCTCAAATTTGGCGTGATGAACGAACACGTGCATTTCAGGAAAGGTCTCTTTCAAGAGACTGTTCCGTCATGGGATAAAAATGACAAAGTAGCCGTTTTGCGTGTCGATGGGAATTTTTACGATTCGTACCAAGATGCAATGTACTATATGTATGAATCAGTGCCTGTAGGCGGAATTATCATTTTTGATGACGTCATGTCTCATACGAGTGTGATGCGGTTTTGGAAGGATTTTAAGAAAGAGCAAGGACTCGAAGAAGATTTGAATCGCATTGACAAACACAGCGCATGGTTTAGAAAGGTAAAAGATGTCGTGCTTGATTGGAAGTATTTTAGAGCGCCCCAAGACGTTAACAAAAAAACCCCTTGTCCCATGTATATTCGTGAGTGTCATCCAAGTTGGCCGAAAAGACCAACTAAAACATATCATTCTTCTAAATGGGAACAGTTATGGCTTGACAACATTGAACAATGGCAAGACCATAAAATATGTGAAGCGCTCACCAAACAAACAGAACAAATACGCGCGTTTATGAAAGATACATGTTCGGCTTCAACGGATACAGACTGGTGTTTGATTGACGATAGTGTCCATCAAGTTTGGTACAATACAAAGAACGGTCAATCTGTTACGCAAAAACCTTCTTCTGTGACTATGGTGACACCCTTGAAAAAAATGACCCCGAAAGACGATTCGATATGGTCGTATTTCGAACTGTCGGACGGTACGCGCGAATACATAGAACCTCTCGTATCGCATTTACGCCATCCATTAGCACGCTGCATGTTTGGTGGTACGTTTTTGGTCGATAGGTCCTATGTTTTGCCGGGCAATCCTGGCTCCTCAAAAACGTTTTTATTCGATGCTGGAGCTTCGCATTGGAGTCAGGGAGCAGGAGGGCCATCTCTAAGTTATTTCACGTCTGTATGGAAACGTTATGGATTTGATTGGTCACACATTGAAGGTTGGGAAGGCGGTACAACCGTAGCCAAATTTGAAGCAACTGTTCCACAAGAATGGCGTTCCAAAACGCATTTTCATCAAGATTGGATTTCAACCTCCCCGGATAAACAACCATTCGTGCCTGACGTAATACGTTCGACCGTATCAAAAGAAGATTACGTTGTATTCAAGTTAGATATTGATTCCAAATCAGTTGAAACAGCCGTCGTCGATTATTTATTAACTCACCCCGAAGCTTTAGAGTACATAGATGAAGTTGTATGGGAACAACACGTGAACAATTATCTTATGGCGGGTAATTGGGGTCATACACAAGACATGTCAAAAACCATAGCCGATTCATATACATATTTCCTAAAATTACGAAAACTAGGCGTGAGAGCACATTCTTGGGTATGAATCCAATTTACTGACTAAAAAAAAATCATTATAATTACTGAATGTATTAATATAACATGTCTATTCTTGTCACAGGTGGTTGTGGTTTTATTGGTTCTAATCTTGTTCGTCATTTACTTTCTAAGGGTGTCTTCGTCGTTAATGTAGACTGTATGTCCTACAACAGTCGCACACCGGACGTTACTGACGAATCTAATTATATCTTTATTCAAAAAAATTTGAGAGACGCGGACCTTCTTAAAATTCTTGTAGACCACAATATACAGTACGTGTACCATCTCGCCGCACAAACGCACGTGGACTTGTCTTTTCGAAATTCCGTTCATTTTTCTCAGGATAACGTCGTGGGTACCCACAACTTACTGGAAGCCGTCTGCAAATACGGCAAAATAAAACGCTTTGTCCATATGTCCACCGACGAAGTGTACGGACAAGTATTCGATAATGTTTCCGAAACGGCTATTATGAATCCGACAAACCCGTATGCTGCCACGAAATGCGGAGCGGAAATGCTCGTTCGTGCGTACGGTCATTCTTACGGCCTTCAATACGTGATTGCGCGCGGAAACAATGTGTATGGCCCTCGGCAGTATTCAGACAAATTGATTCCTATCTTTTTGGGCAAAATGTTCAAGGGAGAACCTTGCGAGATTCACGGTGACGGGAACGCCCAACGCCATTTTGTATTTGTTCGAGACGTCTGCGAAGCTCTCGAAATAATGATGTCTTCTGGAAACCCCGGAGGAGTCTACAACATTGCATGTCCTGATGAATTCTCTGTAAATAAGGTTTTTGACATTCTCAAGTCGGCAACTGGTTCTGAATCAGAAAAGATAAACGTCTCTGATAGACCTTTCAATGACCAACGATACCATATCGACTGCTCAAAACTCTTAGAACTCGGATGGTGTCCCAAAGTGTCTTGGGAAGACGGACTTGCCGAGACCATCGCGTGGTATCGCGAGCACGGTGACACATACTGGCGCAGAAAGCCTCGCTGGCTTATGTATGGCGCCCGCGGTTGGATAGGACAAAAATATTGTTCGATTGCCGACGAACACGTGGAACTTGTTCATGGAACGGCCCGCGCCGATTGTCCAGAATCCATTCGCGCCGAAATGGATGCAGTTGGCGCGGAGCACGTTGTGTGTATCATCGGACGTACACATGGCCCAGGATGTGGCACTATCGATTGGCTTGAACAGCCAGGCCATTTACGCTACAATGTGCGTGACAATCTCTTTGGACCATTTGTTTTGGCGTCAGAATGTCATCGAAGAGGTATCAAAATGACTTATATGGGCACGGGATGCATTTTTAAATTCACCGACGAACAAAAAATATTTACGGAAGAAGATTTGCCCAACTTTTTCGGGTCTTCTTATTCGATTGTTAAAGGATTTACAGACCAAATGATGAAATTGTACCCTGAAACGGTACTAAATTGTCGCATTCGAATGCCCATTTCGTCCGACCGCTCGCCACGTAATTTCATTACTAAGATTACGACCTATGAAAAGATTTGTAGTATGCCCAATTCGATGACGGTTCTCGAAGAGATTCTTCCCATCATGGTAGATATGGCGTTGAACGGGCGCACTGGCACCTATAATATGACAAATCCTGGGCTCATTTCGCACAATGAGATTCTCGAAATGTATCGCGAGATTGTACAGCCCGATTTCACATGGAAAAATTTTTCACAAGAAGAGCAGCTCAAGATTTTAGCGGCAGACCGTTCTAACAACGAGCTAACTACGGACAAATTAAAGTCGCTCTATCCTTCGTTGCGCCCGATTCAGCAAGCCGTCAGAGAAACGCTGATGAATATGAGCAAATAAACATTAAATAAAAATTACTTAAACTATTTCTATCTCTGGATTTAACATCCAATTTCGTATTGTTAAGGCCTTCTCTGTCGCCCTTTCTTTTAAACCCTCCGTTTCCATCAACACACCAAAACGCATCTCCACTGGCCTTGAATCTGTAATTCCTTGTCCCAGACCACGCGCATCGTCTTGGTTGCCACGTCTGTCCAACATGAGCACAAGCGCACCATCGTGAAATCCCACGCCCGTCGGTTGCGCTCCCGTCCATGTCATCCTGTCTGACGATGAGGCCAGCCATGCCATCGTCGGCATCGGCCAAAATTTGGCTTGTAAAGGCGCATCTTTTCTTTCGACGTGACATTCCCATGTTAACCCGTGCACATCTGAGCACAACCGTTCTGCCGTCCATTCTGGTTTATACATTGCCCACAACTCGCCATTGTTTCGCGCATGAATATCCACATCATAGATAAACTCAATGGTGCCGTCATTGTAGACGCGAATGCGTCGTTTTAGCAGGTCAAAGGTTGTCTCTAATTGCTTGTACATTTTGGCGATGCACGTTGTATGTTTTATTGGTTGTAACATGTCTTCTTTTGGCGTCACAGACATTAAATAAGCCCCCGCTACGCCTTGGCCAGGTTTGTTGGAACGCCAGACAAGTGATTCGTGAACAGGTGTATCGTTTATTTGTACAAGGCGTCCATGTCCATCTACTTTTATATTTTCAAATTGAAGGCCTGCCGCCGGCACTGAAACACATGCGTCTTCTTCATAGGGTCGAATCTCATCTGCTTTCATGGTAGGTGTGTCCACAGACAGAGGATTGACGAGGACATAGCCGGCAATATCTAAACATGTCTTCAGTTTTAATTTTAGTTCGGTGACAGCTTTCTGCATTGTCTGATAATAATCCTGCACGACATGCGATTTTGCAGTTCCTGTAATGCCGTCATGGTGCTGAAAGAGACCGAGCGCTCTTTTTTGTAAATGAATATCAACCGTGGGGCATTTTGTCTCCACGGCCGCAATCAACGACTCGAGAAGACGGTCGTATCCCTTGTAAAAGATGCGCGAATTGAAATACCCGGTCCAGTAATCTTGTTTACGGTCAGAATATGGGAAGAACGAACCTTCTAAACGCGGTAGGACTACCGCCGGCACACGAACCGCGTCAAAATATCTTGTTAATGTAGAAAAAGATACCTTTACCGACGGGAGATGGACACCAATCCAATCAAACATCCGCTGGTAATTTGTGAATTGTTTGTGCGCCTCGTCCATCGTTTGATAGCGGAAATCATCACCCACAGGTATCAGGACATTCTTTCCACGGTAGAGCATGGCTTTCTTGTACACTTGGTCCAGCCATGTTCTCGACCGTTCGGCGACGTTGCTGTCCGTAATCGGTACAGAGGGCTTGTGCCATGGACAACCACTGTATCCACCACCAATGCGCGCAAAATCAAACTGGCAACATACCGATGGGTCAGGGCCACATGTATGAGGCCCGTCGTACGAATAGAACGGCATCATGTGCGTAAATATCTCACCGGCAGGCGTTTGCCACTGAAATTCCAGTTGTTGTTTTTCTGCCAATTGTTTTTTGACAGCATAATGCACGCGCTGGATGAGCATTCCTTTGTATCCTAGTTCTTTGAGGACTTGTGCTTGTCCCGCAGAGTGTCCAAATGGGTCAATGGCCCACGAATATTGTGGCGTGATACCAAATGTTTTCTGGAGCCATTCGCGCCCTTCTTGCAAATGCCAACGCGTGGCACGGGCCGTGACAGACGCCTCGTCATTCATGACCCAACCACCGGTGACGAAATCGAGTCGTTTTTCCGCGACCAGTTTCTTGGCTTGTTCTTTTTGTTCTGAAGAAGCATCGTCCCACCACAGCGAAAAGTACGATATCTCGGCCCATATGAAGGTTCGTCGTGGGTCTTCGGTCAATGCGGCGACAACGGTATCGAGAATATGTTTGGTTTGAGTCGAGTAATAGGTGTGGTAGGTTTTAATCCACCCGGGGTCGTTGTGGGAATGTGGTACGACATGCACTGTAAGTCCATCTTTAAATCGACCATCATATTCATAGTCCCAGCCTTGTTTCCACGGGCCTTTGTTTTCGGGTGCGTTATAGTCGATGTTGGCAAACAGGTCGGATGTTTGAATAATTGTTTGAGTATTTTTTATGGTTGGAGTATTTGTCTGATACAAGACCAGACGGTTCTTTTCGGCCCATGTTGTATAATCATTACATAATTTATCATTTGATTTGACAAAATAACAACATTCTTTTGCAATATCTTTGAAATAGGAATAAGAACAAACGTGACGATGGGTCGAGATTATTTTTTCTGCGGATGGCTCTTTATTGAATTGTGCCATAAAACCATAGTGAACCTCGCCAACCATATCTTTAATCTTTGCCTGGCCCGACAAATATGGCAAAAACTCATACTCGCATCCTTCACAATCGAGTTTCATCATGCTAATCGGATACTGGTTCGACGTTTCACCTAAAACAGTATCTAAAGATGATATATGAACGTCGAATTCAATATCTTCAGATGGGTTATATTCAGAAATTGGATTCCAATTGCGTGTAGATGTTGTTGAAGAGGGTCTGTACATCATCTTCATCGTTCCATCCGTTTTTCCTAATCCAACACATACAGATTTAATAGTTTGGTAGGATGGAATATTACACAACAAATTTAATTGTTGGTAAAACCATGTGGGCGGCGAAGCTTCAATAGACAAAATTCGAATATCAGGATATTGCAAAGCCGCTAATATTGAAACAACTCCTAAATTCGAACCCACGTCTACGAATAAGTCTTCCGCCTTTAAATTCCATTGCCTCAATCGATATTCGTCTTTTTTTTGTTCTGCAATAACCGTTTTTAAACCAATGTCATCTTTTGGTGCAAATAACATTAATTCATGGCCATGAATATTCGTCTTTGTTGGGTACATATTTTTGGAAAATATTTGGACTTTGTTAAATGTTAAAATCGCAAATATATTTTCCAGCGTACGCGTTTGTTGTTTTTGTGAACCACATTTACAAATCATTGGAATAAGTTCACATAGAGTAAGTGAACGTGGTGTATTATGTTCAATAGCCTTAAATAGCATTTTATTCAATGCAGAATACCAAGAAGAATGCATGTGGGCGTTATCTAAATGCTTTATAGATTTTGAAGCGTCAAATAATCGAACAACCCATACATAATCAAATTCCTTTGTTTTCTCAAATATCATGTCATTCCACTTTTTCAAACGGGGCGTTGTTTGAAAATACGTTTGTGTAGCGACATCTGTCAGTTCAATCCACACAATTTTTTGACAATTGCGTTTCAATATATTGAAATACCATCCCATGTTCTGAACAAAAGTCTGGTCTGTGATATTTCGAATTGCCATGTCGTGCATTCCCGTATTGACAATACAAATATCGTGTTGTTCATGCTTACCAAGAAAATACGACAGCGACTCTTGGGTTGTTTTTCCAACAGTTGTTTGCATCTCAACATCACGAGCAAACTCAACTGCGATATAATTTTGTTGTACACACGAATCCGTATTGGTAACGCCTGTCCTAAATTCACTTGAACAACCACTGCAATCCGTACAAAAGGGATGAGTTTTTCCATAATCTACAGGGCCTTCCATTTTTGCTTCGGGTGGTGTCCAAACGGGTAAACGTGTCATTCCAAAATCTTCAATCCATCTACATCTTGAACTGCGCATGACTTTCTGTGCAGGACACTGGTGTATTGAAGAGTGTGTAAACAATCTCCACATTGTAGAATCACCCAAAAACAGGACTCTCTTGTTCGCTATTTTTGGCAGGGTTTTAATACACTCTTCGTTTCCTGTATAATCAATCACTATTCCATTGTTGTTTTCGGGATTCCATGAACATGATCGTTTATGAACTTGGGAAGAGGGCCTACGAATATGTTTTGACGATTTTTTACCAACGTGTGTAATCAATGGTATTCTTTTAGGAACATTATATTTCGCTTCCGGTGGCCGAGGGTCAAAGATAATCCAATCGATGGGCATAGTTAACTTATTTGCTTCTATTTTCGGAATAAGTTCTTCAACAAATTTCCTTGAAAATAGATAGGCCACAGCACCACAATAATCGTTGCCGTCTCTCAAACACACGATATCATCGTTTACCAATGATGCGAACAGGTCTTTGTTTACAATTACATCGTCTTGCATCCATATTATGTATTCTGTATGGAGTTTTAGAGCTTCACGAAGACCAAACAGCGCATGTTCTGTTTCTGTCGTTCTCCATCGCAAAAAGTGTTCGGAGTCACCACGTTTATCGTTCGAAATAGCATCTTTTATCAATGATTCTGGTACTTTTGGAGGGTTAATACACTTGTATTTTTCATGAGAAGAACACCATTCGCGTAAATATGTATGCTCTTCAACCGGTTGATTAGCATTCACGTGTAAAACCGAAACATCAGCAGGTTTCGCTTTTTCTAACGAATCCAATGTTTTTATGAGGTATTCGTCATTGTTTCGTTTAACGGATGGCATGACCACTACATACTTTTTAGAACTAGTAGAAACCTTTCGAGCAGAAACCTTTTCACAAATGCGACACGCCATGAAATCGGTCTTTTTAAATAGTGTCTTCACAAACTCACGTCGAATGCCTTTCTTTTTCCATGCCATGTGTTTTTGATAAGCTTTGTCATCTGTTGTTAAACGCAATAAATATTTAGCTAATTCAGTTGGGTCATTGTCGTGGTCTTCTGGATAAATTACAGAATTTTCACCAGGTGTATACTGTTCTGAATTGTCATTTTTCCAAACAATTGGCACTGTTAACGCCAAAAAAGATTGATAACGCTTTTCCGTAAAATAATCTCGTGATTTTGTATTTTCAAGTGCAAAAGAAAATTTATACCCTGTAAAGACATCTGTCTTTGTGGTATCGCGATTGCCTTGAGAATCTCCCCAATACCATTTTTCTCGCGGTGGTTCAATGGTTTTTATGTCTTTGTTTCGCCAACATTTACCATATCTATCAATAGGAATAATGCCTTCCTGAATCATTTTGGATACAAAAGTACCTCTTTCATGTCCACAGTCAGAATGAATAAAGACGGCCTTATCCTCTTGCATAGGCGGCATTTCCAGATATCTTTCCATTTCATTACTCACTGTTAATATTTTTTTATATTGAGGCGGTGTTAAATGTAAATGACTATACGCATCTTGAAAATCATGGTTCAAAAAGCTGGCGTCATAATCACACTTATGAATGCCCGAATTGAAATATGATGACCCTGTACCTTTTTGCGATTCGCCACACGAACACACTAAAATTTGTTCTTTATAATCTTTTCGTGGATTTGAAGGACATCCCGGTACCCATTTAACAGTCGCGGATCGGTCATTGACAAACTCACAGTTGGGACATTGTGTTTTGTGTTTTTCAGGCCAGTTTTTTGTGGATATAGCTATATTTTCAACCGGTGCATCAAACGTAATGGACACATGATTCGGTATATCAAACGTCAATATCTTTTTCTCGATGGATTTCACATCTGTGGGAAAGAGATAATCACGATTGGGTAAATAATACTCAAGCCGTTCTAAAAAATGCATTCCAAAAGGTTTCGATTCATCATTCCCCAGACAATGCGCCCAATCTTTAGGGTGACCCCAACCACCATTCGGCTTGCTATGTGCTGTCAACCACTTACGCTTGACTATATGGACTGGTATTGACTTTCCGAGCCAATGTTCAACATTGGCGTGAATCTTTACAATTTTTTGAGGGGTGCATGCTTTATCACGCCCACCCGCATCCCACCCACCACAATCACCCACGTGCATCGACAACGACACAGAAGGCACTGATGCTTCATTTGGACCATGCCCATGCTCTTTCATCCATGCAATCGTTTGGTCCCAGTTGTAGTCGTCATGCTCACAAAACGCTTTCGGTTCAATCGTCTGCCACTCCTTTGCAGACATACACCATGGCACTGCAATCTCCTCGGGTGTCAGTTTTACATTGCCTGAGTGGCTTGCAAGCCATTCAAATGCTTGAGGATGTATCACCGTATCGTCCTCGAGGACACACACGCGCTCCGGTTTGCGAGCCCAGGCCTGCTTCATCATCCACCACCAATGATGTTTGAGACAGGTGGCCCAAGGAGAACGCGGATTCCCATACGTATCGCCCTTATAATTCTCGTTAAGCGATTCGTCCTTGGCCGGGAATTGATTGGGATGCCTCGAGCAGGACCAGGGGTGGGAAATAACATCCGCAGAATACTTTTTCAAGACAGAATCTATTTCATCGGAATCCGCGTCTTTAGAGACTAAAATATTGTTCTGAGAGGCCAACGACTTTAAAACGAGGTCTAAAGACCACGCGCGCTTGAAGGCGGGAATTACCCATAAGATATCCGGTACCTCACCAATAGACACCTTGTCATAATGGTTAGGTAGTTTTTTGTTTGTAGATTCAGTTGGTTTCGCACCTTTTAAAAAGTGTTCGGCTTGTTGACGCACATCCACCGACAATTCGCCCATCGGAAACCCAACAGACTTTTCAGCAGAAGTCTCATGAGACCACGAACCATGCATACCTATATGTAGAACAGCGGACTCTTTCAAAGCCTCCATTGGAACCTTGTTTTTCGCACACCACTCCGACCAACCCCAATCAAAACCACCATCGCGGTTGGGAATTTCGGACAACATTTTTGTGACCAGCGCGCGCCGCCACACCGTCCCAGCATTGCCCATAGATGGCATTCTACACAATACGGCATCACAGCTTGACGATTTGTGCTTGGGAGCGCCGGAACGATACAAGGACAGTAGACCAGTCGATTGGCGCAAACCGTCTCGCAATTTGGGCAGCCAATTTGGCGAAACCAATAAATCGGAATCCAATAAGACAAGAACGTCGTACTTGGTCTTTAAAAACCACTCTAGGATATGACGCGCCATCGCGTCCGCTTTCATACGTTTTGTAGACTGCCAAACATGTTCGGTGCCGTACCATTCAAGCAAATCGTCGGTAGAATATTCGCTAGATTTGTCGTCGAATATCCATATATCCTCGGCGGGAAATGTCCCCTTCAAGGCGGCGGACGTCAACTGGACATAACCGATACGATTATGCGTAGGCACAGCGACGACTATTGTTTCTGCGGGAACTTCTTTCGGTGCAGCGAAGTGGGTCGTCGAAACCGGTTGTTTTCGAAGCATCGGGGGTTCTTTGGCCGCCTCGCTAACATCTTGGTGTGCTTCTACATTCACATGTTTACGAAACCGATATTTCTCATGGTCGTGCGACTCAGGCCCGTGCGTCCAATGTAGATAATACGTGGAACACGTTACCATTAAAATTAAAAACATAACAATATATTCAGGTGCTCGCAATTTCATCTTGTTCACCAAAAAATCATCCTATATACAAGCCATGGTCTACAAATTAAATCCAATCGGCCACCAACAAACGAAATGGACTATATAACTTTAGATTCATAAGTCGATGAGAAAAAGAGCGCTCTCCGACGAAGGTCTACATTTGTATTTGAACGGTATCGTAACTCGTCGTTCAAGGCACTGGACGCGCAAACTGGTCTGCTCAATATTCCATTCCGACTACGACGACCGACTCGAAGATGTCGTCTGGCGATGCAGAGCCTCGACACAAGCTCTCGCGGCACAATTCAATCAACCAAACATGCGCGAAAGACTCGACGCGGGGATTTTACATACCATTCGAATCATTCTTACCCGCGACGACAAACGCGTCCGCCGCCGCCATCTTTTACGCAGTTTTCGATTTTTTACAGACGTGATGCGTAACGCGCTCGAACAACAAGACCATCAGACTGTCCACATGCTCTACTTGGCACTAACGCACCCCGCCATCGTAAATCTAAACCTCAAAGCGCGCAAAAAAGACCCCGCACTCTTCAAAGAAATAAAACAGGCCTATGGCGCACCAACCTACCAAAAACATATTGATTTTTGGCGGGGCGTGCGCACGGACGCCATTCTACCGTCATTAATCGCGTTTAAAATTTATATTACGCGCAGAGAATTTCAGGCGCGCGATTTGGAAGCGGTGGAAGCCAGGGATATGATAAACATCTTTGAATTCCTCGAACATAATCCGGACGATATACTACCATTGTACAGTCAAAAGCGCTTAAACAATAAAACACTACTAGAATTAGCTGAAAAATATCATTAATATTCTGTAAAAAAACATTCTTTTTTAATTATCCGGACGACTGCCGACAATAAACGACACAGAGTCCACCATATATTGATGAAGGTAATTAATATATCACATGATTTTGATTGCAATCAAAATTCGGGAAAAATATTGGCCAGCGTTTGATTTGATTCAAATCAAAATTTGAAAAAATGTGGGCCAACAATAAGTTTGATTGCAATCAAATTTCGGGAAAAATATTGGCCAGCGTTTGATTTGATTCAAATCAAAATTTGAAAAAATGTGGGCCAACAATAAGTTTGATTGCAATCAAATTTCGGGAAAAATATTGGCCAGCGTTTGATTTGAATTGCAATCAAATTTCGGAAAAAAAATGTAGACCAACAATGAGTTGTATTAATTACTATCATTAAAATACTTTTATCGGGTGTGCTTCCGTATTAAATACATATTTATCTAGGGGTATCACGGAATCTGGTTGGAAAGTGAGCCACAGATATTTCAGCGTTTCGGCCAAAAACCACGATTCCTGCTTGTCCATCTTGGTGGGTGTGTCTGAAGTCACGTGGCGCACGTCCGTAAATCCACCGGAATCCACCTGACAATGTTTGGCAATCGCTCGCCATATGTCACGGGCATAATCGCGCCATTTTTGGTCGTGCGTCTCGCGCCACGCGTAAAAAATAGACTCTACGGCTTCGGGCCTCAATAAATAGATGTCGTTGATGCAATGAATACTGCCGTCGCGCTGTATCCTCGCTTTGTCACACGCAATGCCTGAGGGATTGGTGGTGTACATGCGCGCACATGTTTCGGTCATCGCGAGGCCCTCTTTGACGTACTTCTTGCCCATGATGAGCATACCGCCCAAAAAACAGCCCAAATGCTCAAGGTCGTCCGAACCAGCGGCTCTCGCAAAGGTTGTTTCACCATAGGTGACGAACATTTGTTTGACAATCATTTTTTCAAAGGTTTTGTACAACGCACCTGCCAGAGGGTCACCCGTCAACTGTCGCAACTTGATGAGATATTCGTACGTCGAGTCAATGCCACCGCCAATGGTAGCAGGGCCCGACATCTGTTCTGTCTTTGGGTCAATATTCATTTGTAACAATTTGTGGTCGTGCTCTCGCCAGTAATTATTGATAGCTTGAATCTTATCTGACCAGCGCGCATCGCCCGTAAACTTGGACAATGCCACAAATTCAATCGCTAGCGTGCCGACTTCAGCGTTGACCGATTTGCCACCTGCCCACGATTGCGCACCACACCATCCTGGACGATTCGTATCAATCACGCCACACGGAATACGCTGTGGAAACGCTGCCAATAAAACCTCTCCCACCATCTTTGCGTTTGTTAAAAAAATTTCATCTTTCGTCAATGAATACGCCGACAACAGACCACCCAAAACACGTATCGTATTTTCAAAGACGTTGATATGACCCTTAAATTGAAAGTCTGACTCGACAAAGGAACGTGCACGGCCAAACTCCTCGTGGAGACCCATTAGATACAGTGTATCTAACGAGTCGATGATGGTTAAACCTTTGCCGCCAAACGTATTGGTGCCACGTTTCTGCACAGGCATGTATTCGTCAGCTTTCCAGGCATCGCGCATGTAGGCTTGGAAAGCCCGTCGCATTCCGGTACGAATTTCATCGGCGATAGGGTTGTCCAATGTGATAATTGGCTGGAAAATTTCCATGGGTTCTGCTTCTGGCTCTGCGACTGGCCTTGGCTCTGCGACTGGCCTTGGCTCCACTTTGGTTGGCGCGGAATTTTCGAGAGTTCTTTTTTCTATGGTATCGACCAAACGTTCCACTTCGCGAAAAAAAGGCGTCTTTTTGTCAGTGTTTTTGATGTAAAGATAGGGTACTAAGATGGAAAGGGTTGCCAGGACACCCAAGCAAAAACACAACGCGCCTCTGTTTAATCGGAACTTTCTTTGATTTCCTTTAGGCATTATGCTTACAGATGTACAAAATATATATAGAAAGTACATAAAAATTAGGATTTAAATGTGTATCCAATAAAAACACATACTACTTGAATCGCGAGTAATATCCACATCAGTTTCTTTTCGTGTATGGGCCCTGTTATTTTTAATACAATGTTCATCAACGTTCCTTTGCCAGATGCAACTAAAACATCGTTTTCGGCATCATATTTAGGCATACGATGTCTTGGACACTCACAGTAACCAGTCAGTTCGGGCAATGACAGTAGCGTATTGACAATTTGAGGCAGCATAAAAAACGCCAACGTTTCGGTTTCGTGTTGTGCCATGGAAACAAAAAACATCCCACTCATATAACACCAAGAATCACCTACGAATACCATCGATGGATAATAATTTAACGCAAAAAGACCCATAGCTACGCATATATAACTCAGTAAGGTGGCTGTGTCATCAACAATGGGTAACAGGCCAAGTGCCATGACAATCGTTTGACCCACTTCGAGTCCATTGATACCCGCGTGGATGTTGATAGCATTTCCACACCATATGCACCACAATAACATGTAGACGTGATACAGAGGCCCAAGATAGATGAGACGGCCAAAGATAACAACTGTCGTCAAATTCTGATACAGTGGTAAATATGCAAGCGCGCTACCGATTATCTTATACCTCCAGCGCAAGTCGATGATATCGTCGAGCGCACCTATCCAAAGACCAGCCATTGTACACAATAATACCGACGGCTGACGGATGAACAGACATAATATGACACCGGCGACGAGGCCCATGGCTTCCGGCAATACCGGTTTCTCGCGTTTGTGCAAATCTTTACCCGAGATACCGAATTTTACGAACAAGGGGCCACACAAAGATACCGAAGTATATGTCAGTAATGTTTCCATTTGTACAGAGCGAAGAACATTTATACTCTGTGTGATTTTAGTTGACATGTTCGACCAAAAATTGTTCATAGTCTCCCGAACCATTTCTAGTTAGACCCATCTCCTTGTCTATACAACTCTGAATATGCTTACAGACAGTTCTTTGTTCGCCGCGGTCTTTGAATTCGAAATCCGGACACGTGCACGACCACAGTGGTCTTTCTTGAATGTCGGCACGACCATCATACACAACCGCATACGCCAGTCTCGCTGCGTATTTCAAATACGTGACTTTATATACACGTCTAAATTCGCCCACGTCGACAAACGGCCCTCCCGTGGGTATTTGAAACTTCCCACGAGGCGCTGTAGCACATTCGTGTCCAGGTGGATTATGTGATTGGAAACATGCGTTAGACATTATACATAGAAACCACTACTTTATATACTTTATCTGTATTTAAAGGCGTTCCGTTAAAAAAAATGCCCGTACCAGAAGACGAAGAAACAAATCCGTTAATGCAACGAAGTCGGAGAAATGTAACCACAGGCCTAAAATTTTTGGGCCCCCTGACACCCAAAGA
>Ga0302122_10001439_pt1 | contig 15129 bp, 13 predicted proteins | sample CB21_SCM_MG_FD_203115 | JGI IMG/M metagenome (GOLD analysis project Ga0302122, IMG submission 203115) | Marine microbial communities from Western Arctic Ocean, Canada - CB21_SCM | ecosystem: Environmental > Aquatic > Marine > Oceanic | place: Canada: Western Arctic Ocean | collected 2017-09-28
ATCTGATTTTGAGTATTTAGCTCGTTAGCGCGAAAAATCCCACGAGATCCAAAGGGTTCTCGGGGCGGAGATGGAAAGCAAGCCGGCTGAAGAAAGGCCGGTTTCGATTTCCGAATCGAAGAGATTTTCAATGCGAGCGGACAGCGCGTGTTGTCCAGAGATCGCGTAGCGAGCTCCGAGATCGAGCTGGACGGAACCGTCGAGTTCTCGCTGATTTTCAAGATCTTCGTAGTCGCTTTTTCGGTAACGCAGGCTGGACCAGAAAGCGATGCCGTCAGCTGGCTGCCAATCTAAGTTAAGCGTGGCTCGCAGAGGAGATGCGTGTGGGAACTCGTTGCCAAGAAGCGAGGGAATAGCGAGGAAAGATGTAATGTCGCTTTGAGCGTAGACGAGTTGAAACTCGGCATTGAAGTTGTCAGCTAGTGTTGTGTTCCACGTGATCTCGAGTCCTTCGACTTCGCTTTCGGGAATATTTTGCCGTTGGCCGCAAAGTCCTCCAGTCGGGACGAATCCGCAAAGTGGATCGAATCCGGGTTCTCGTGAAAGGACTACGTTGCCGATCATATCTTCGAGTTCGTAGTGGAAAAGGTTGGCGCTGAATGTCCAACGTTCGTCTTCGCCATCGATCGATATGCCGGCCTCGAAACCGCTATGTTGCTCTGTATCCAAGTTTTGGTTGGATTCGGTTATGTCGTTTTTGACGCGAAATGGACGGTATAGTTCGTTGAGAGTGGGAGCTCGAAATCCGCTTGTGTGACGGAGCATGAAACGCGTGCTGTCGGATACTTGACGATAGAAAGTGAGGTTGTTGGAGAAAAAGCTGTCCTTTCGGCTGGCGAATTGGTCGTCGCGGATTTGCGTGTCGGTTTCCGTGTTCCATTCTAGGCGACGACCTTGAGCGTTTTCGACTTCGTCGATGCGAGCCGTGGCGACGATCCAACTATCGTTTGAGAGTGAAAGGGTAGTGGTGGCGAAAACTCCTGTAGTCGTTTGTTCTCCACCTGCATTTCTCAGGCGAGTAAAGCCATTGCCGAGATTGCGGAATCGTTCGTGGACTTCGCCTTCGACTTCTCGGAAATCGACGCCAGCCATGAGCTCATTGCCATTATCGAAATTGATGAAGTAGTTGAGGTTCATGCCTTGGGCTTCAGCTGGCATGTCGAATTGATCGAGGGCGGGTCGCTCTGAATTGCGGTCGGCGGCGACGGCCGTGAATACATTATGGAAATCGCGGTCCTGGGCGTAGGTTACGAATTGGAGGCCGCTGGATGTTTCGTTGAAGATGCGGAGAATGTTAGTGGAAAAATCGGTGGCTTCCGTTCCGTTGAGACCTAGAGTAGTTCCGTTGACGCGATCCTCTTCGTAGGTGTCGGCTTTTATCGAAATTCGCCATAGGTCATTGGGAGAGTAGTTGAGTTGTCCTTGGTAGTTCGCTATTTCGGAGTTGGCTTTGCGATCGACAGCGCCTCGTTGATCGGGGCTGAGCGTGTAGAATCCGTCCGTCTCGGCGGCTATTGCGGAGAGGTTGATCGAGAGGCCGGGCCCTAGGCTTGAATTCGAGGAAAACGCAGCGGCTCGTTTTCCGTCGGTTCCGAGCGTTAATTTTGCGTGGAGCCGATTTTCGTCGGAGGATAGGGACTGGAGCGAGATTCTTCCACCTGTCCCGAAGTTACCCCAAGCTTCGCTGCCGCTCGATGGACGGATTTCGATGCTGGAGAGGGTGGACGGATTGTAGCGCTGCCAGTAGACCCAGGCGCCGAAAGGATCGTTTTGAGGAACGCCGTCAAGGGTGACTATGGTTCGCGAGCTTGCGTTGATTCCTAAGTTGCGAAGACGAATTCCTTGGGTTGTAGGATGCGCTGCTCGAGAGGGAGTAGCTCTAAAAGCGGAGTAGCCAGGGTAGCGAGCAATTGTTTCCGAAAGATCGTCGATCGCAATTGTGGTTCCGTTCAGCAGCGCGGAACTAAAGCTGGCTCCGGAGTTCGATGGGGCGAAGAGCTCGGGCTGCGAAACGCGATCCGCGTTAACTTGGAGAGTTGCCAGGGAAAAGGCATCGCCTTCTTGGGTTGTTTGGGCCAGGCATAGGCTACCCAAAAAGAGTGAAAGCAAGGAGATGCTTTGGTGGCTGGTTCTTTGCAAGGATGCAAAGGGTAGGGATGAAGGAGCTATCATTAGGCGAACGCTTGATTGTGAAATTCGAAGGGATGGCATAGGGCGATTTCGACGGGGTCAACCTGGTTCTATTGGTAAATACGGAATTGAAGCGTTCTCGAGTAGAGTCAGAACCCTAGGGGGTATGGAGGCGAGGAAACCTACGGTTGAGTAGGATTCGCTCTTTAAAATTCCTTATTCGCGCCGATGCAGTGACTTGGCTTTACAAAACCACAATTAGTCATGCTCAAAATAAAATTATCTGGTTCAAAAGGGCTCTTCGGAGCTGGGTTCTTAGTCGCGTGTTTTCTTTTGCTCAGTGGAGTGAATGTATCCGGCGCTGATTACGATGGTTCGTCGATCGAGTGGAAGATTGATGCGGGCCTCGAAAAGGAACGTTTCGAAAAGCTTTTGATTGAACGCTGCAAAGCGGGAATGCGCGTGGTCGATTTCGAGCAATACCGATCAGGTAGAGTGAACAAACAGGCTGCTATTTGGGTGAAATCGATGCCGAGTGACGAATGGCTGAACAAAAGCGGCTTGATGGTCACCGAGTTTAAGAAAGAAAATGAAGATGCTTTGAAGCGCGGTTTTGTTCCAGTGGATATCGAAGTCTATCGGACTGGAGCCACTTTGCATTTCGGTGGAGTTTGGCTGAAGAACAACGAGGGGTTCGAAACTGAAATGCAGTTTGGGATGAGTGATTTGATGTTCTCGAATCGCTACGGGGAGATGGCTGATCGGGGTTACCGACTAATCGATTTCGAAGTTTACGAAGCGAACGGAAAAAACGTGTACGCGGCAATTTGGAAGCCTCGGGGTGAGGAATTAGTGCGGTTCTATCGCGGTTTGACGAAAGAAGTTTTCGGTAGTGTCTCGGCAACTTTGAGAGAAGAGGGTTTTCGCCTTTCGGATATCGAAGGGTATTACGTCGATGGCAGGTTAACGTTCGCTTGCGGATGGGTTTCCTTAGAGGAATCGCAGAAGACGGATTTCGCTTATCACATGATGGCTGACGAGTTTTATCAGAGAAACGCCAGCATGATGATGGAAGGGTATCGCCTGACGGATATCGAAGCTTACGATATTGGCCGTGGGGAGCTTCGCTATGCGGGTAGCTGGACGGCTGGTGCGGCTCGCGTCGAAGCGAAGCCTATTGCATCGAATCGGAACCGAGATATCTTCAAGCGGCCGAACTAATTCGGCTGAGAGTATTTCAAAAAGACGCAGTTGCTCGCCTTCGGGTTGAAGAGCGACTGCGTCTTTTTTTAAACATTGCGCTTAGGGCCGCCTTGCGTCGTGGTTTCGGCTGTGTCCTATGAAATCTGGCAATGGCTCTTTTTCGCGCTTGCGGCGATGATCATTGGCATGAGCAAGTGCGGTATACCTGGCTTGGGTATCCTGAATGTTGTTATCTTTCAGAACATTCTCCTGGCGAAAGACGCCACGGGATTTGGACTTCCGTTGCTGATTGTCGGCGACATTTGCGCAATGATCGCCTATCGGCGTCACGCGGAGTGGAAGCAAATCGTAAAGCTGATTCCTTGGGCTGGCTTTGGGGTGATCGTCGGATTTTTCGTTTTGGGAGCGATCGACAATGTACAGGCTCGATTGTTGATCGGCGTTTCCTTGGTGATTATGATCGTATTGCACATTACCAAAGGTGGGAAGTCGACGATTGAAGGCAGTGGACTGAACTCGCCTATGGTGGCTCCATTCATCGGAGCTATGGCTGGATTCGTGTCGATGATTGCGAACGCAGCGGGACCGTTAATGATGCTGTATCTTTTAGCAATGCGAATGCCTAAGATGGCATTTATGGGAACGAGTGTTTACTTCTTCACTATATTGAATTTGTTCAAAGTGCCGTTTCTCGCGTATTTGGATATCGTGACTTTTGAAAGCATAGGGGCGAATTTGCGCTTGATTCCTATTGTGATTGGTGGAGCATTTTTTGGATACGCGTTTGCTCGAAGAGTGAATCAATTATGGTTCGAGCGAACGGCTTTTTGGTTAACGATTATCGCAGTTGTTTATATGATCTGGAACGCGGCTAAAGAAGTGATCAACGCATATGCCTAGGAGAAGTTCTCGTCAGCTTTGGAAAGACAAAATAGAGGGAAAGCCGGTTTCCGGAGGGCTCGGAAATCGATACTCGGCTGCGCGTTTGCCTTTTCGCGGAACGATATTGGGTATTGATCCAAGCCTAAGAGGAACGGGTCTTGCGGTGCTTGAATTTGAAAAGCGAGATAGGCCGGTGTTACTGCATAGTCGCACGATTAAGCTCAAACCGGCGATTTCTATGTTCGATTGTTTGGGGCGCATTAATGGCAACGTAGCCGAAATCCTGGATGCCTACAGAATTGATGTGGTGGCGGTCGAACAAACGATTTACGTGCAAAATTTTCAGACGGCTCAAATATTGGGGGCCGCTCGCGGAGCCGCAATTGCTGCTGCAGCGATATTGGGAAAACCGATTTTCGAATACGCCCCGCTACGCGTGAAGCAAGCCGTTGTTGGAGTGGGGAGGGCAAGCAAGGAGCAAGTTGCCCGAACAGTAATGTCTTTGGCCGGTTTGGGAGTTGCGCTCGAGTACGACGAGTCTGATGCGGCAGCGGTCGCTTTGTGTCACGCATTCACGTACATTCCAGACGCGAAGTAGCGTTTGAGTTTCCTTCCGGCTAACGAGAGACGAGCGCGAGGATTAGGTTGCCGTTTTGCGAAGGCGCTGAAGGTCCACCCAGGATCGTGGGAACCCCTTTGGTCATGTTGATCGTAGTATTGATCAGCGTTCGACGTCCGTCCGTCCAACGAACGCTTAATCGGATTTTACCGCCACCGCCGGATTGAGCCGTCAGGTTCAGCTTATAGCCCGAGCCAAGGTTAATACTGGATTCGCCCGGTAGCGATAGCTTGGTACCCGAACGCGCTTGGAGCTTGTAGGATTTGTATTTGAACAAACGTTTGAGGTTGCTCTCGTAGGATTTGAGTGCCGGATCGATTCCGCCTTCTTCAGAAGAAGCCAGAATTAAAGTAGCGCTTATGTTCGCTTCTTGAGCTTGGCTTCGGGGTGAAGCGAACAAGGCAATTGAGGCGAAGAGAATGGCGATTTGATAGATTGATTTGGTCTTCATGATAGAAAGTCCTTCATGTCGGTTTGGATGGCTTTGCGAGCATTGAAAATTCGAGACATCACGGTTCCAGTCTTACAGCCAGTTTTCTGGGCGATTTCCTTGTAGGTGAGACCTTCGTTTTCGCGGAGCATGAGAGCGGTTCTGTGATGTTCTGGTAGCTTGTTAAGCGCCTCCATGAATCGATCGCGTATTTCTTGGTTCTCAAGGTTGCGGATTTGTTCGGGCGGCGCAACTACCGAAATGGACGAGTCTTGGATGGCTTCGCTGGAGTTTTCTGGATTTTCGTAGGAAAGTTCGCGGCGCGAGTCACGTTTGCGAATGGCGTCGAGGGCAGTGAATGTAGCTACTCTGTAGAGCCAACTGGAGAAGGCTGATTCAAAGCGAAAGGAGTCGATTTTCTTCCAAACCTTGATCCAGGTAAGTTGGGCGATTTCCTTGGCGTCCTCTGAATTGCGTACCATGCGTAAAATTTGGCCATAGATTTGGCTGTGATGAATTTTTACCAACTCGCCGAAAGCCTTTTGGTCGCCGTTCTGAGCTTGTTCAACGAACGTTTTCGTCTGATGCGTATCAGTTGAACTCATTGCAATGGAACGGCGCTGACAAAAATAGATCTGCGGATTGTCTTTTTGATCATTCGGCGCGTGTTTAGGACTCGGCTAGGGGATGCCTTATTCATTCTTTAACGTGAGGAGACGGTCAATCTTGGAATGCGTCTATTGGATTTGCTTGTCAAAAATAGCTAAAGTTGTCGCCTAATTGGTCGCAAATAGCTTGTAACGCAGTAAATTCGCTTCTCATTAAGCGGGTCGTAATAAATAATTCGAATCTATGAATATCTGTTGTCTAGGAGCAGGATACGTTGGAGGTCCCACAATGGCGATGATCGCCTATAAATGTCCCGATATCACTGTTACAGTGGCGGATATAAACGAGTCGCGAATAGCGGCTTGGAATTCTGATGAATTGCCGGTTTTCGAGCCAGGCTTGGATGACGTCGTGAAAGCGGCCCGCGGCAAAAATCTGTTTTTTACTACAGATAAGGTTAATGCTATCAAGGGAGCCGATATCGTTTTCGTAAGCGTGGGCACGCCGACCAAAACGTACGGAATGAACAAAGGGCAGGCGGCTGATTTGATGTACGTCGAACTCTGCGCCCGCGATATTGCCGAGCATGCCGAGCATTCCACGATCGTAGTCGAAAAATCGACCTTACCCGTCAAGACGGCGGAATCTCTTAAATCGGTACTGAATGCTAATTCGAGGGACAATATTCAGTTCCAGGTTTTGTCGAATCCCGAGTTTCTTGCAGAAGGAACGGCGGTCGAAGATCTTAGCAATCCGGATCGGGTGTTGATCGGAGGCGAGGAAACACCTGAGGGACAAGCGGCGATGGCGACTCTCGTTGATGTTTATGCAAACTGGATTTCTAGAGATAGGATCATCACTACGAACTTGTGGTCCTCTGAGCTTTCCAAGTTGGTCGCGAATGCATTTTTGGCTCAGCGGATTTCCAGTATTAACTCGATTTCAGCGCTCTGCGAAGAGACGGGAGCGAATGTTGACGAAGTTGCTTTCGCTATCGGTATGGATTCTCGGATCGGACCGAAATTCCTCAAAGCGTCTGTCGGATTTGGCGGCTCTTGTTTTCAAAAGGACATTCTGAATTTGGTTTACCTGTGCAACCATTTCGGTCTACCGGAAGTGGCTGATTACTGGAAGCAGGTGATCGACATGAACGACTGGCAGAAGCATCGTTTTTCGAAGCGTATCATCACTTCGCTTTTCAATACGGTGAACGGCAAGCGAATTGCCATGTTCGGGTTTGCATTCAAAAAGGACACCAATGACACGCGGGAATCGCCTGCTACTTATGTTGGACGCGATTTGCTGGAAGAGCAGGCTCGTCTGGCGATTTTCGATCCCAAAGTTTCGCCGACTCAAATGTATCTGGATTTACAGACGGAAGAGGGCAGTGATCGTAGTGAATTGATCGACGTTTGCGGAGATCCGTATGAAGCGGCGAAAGGCGCGCATGCATTGGCTATCTTGACGGAGTGGGATATGTTCGCGTCTCTGGATTATCAGAAAATCTACGATAACATGATGAAACCCGCTTTCATGTTTGATGGCCGCAACGTTGCCGACCACAAGCAATTGAGAGAGATCGGCTTCACCGTTTATACGATTGGCCGATAGGCCGTACCATCTCAATTCTGCTGAATGCAGAATGAAACGTTTTTTTAGAAAAAGGGCGCCGTTTAAAGGCCTCCTTTTCGCTAGAACAAGCTGGTCACGTTGAGACTCGCTCTGTGTGTTAGGAAGCTCAAGACCGAGAGGATAGTCATTAATACGACCATCTTTGGGTTCTTCGAGTGTTTCACTACAATGAACGCGATAGCGATTCCAAGCAGTGAATTGAGGATCAAATGGGTCGAACTTATCGTTATGGCGAAACTCGTGCTGGTTTCCAGTTCCGCGACGTGAATGAGATAAAGGCTCACCGCTTTTAGAAAACCGAACACGGTCCCGGATAAAATCGGGCGTTTGGTTTTGTTGGCCATCGAGGCCAATACGATAAGAAAGAGAAGGTCGATGAGTGCGTCCGCGTCCATATCTTTAATAGGTCAGGAAGCCTTTTTCTTTGCGACTTTCTTAGCCACCTTTTTGGCGACTTTTTTGGCTGCCTTCTTGGGAGCTCTCGGAGGAAATTCAAATTTAGTTTGGCCGCTGTCTTTGAGAACCAGATACGCGTCAAATGGGCGCTTGGTGCGTTTGGACCAAAACTTTTGCAGGAGATCGGTTTTCCCGGTTTCGAGCAATTTGATCATTTGTTCCTGAGGGATCTCTCGGTCGAGGATCTTGCGGCTTACGCGAATCGGAGTTTTCTCCTCTTCGCCTTCGACTACGCGAACGACATAGGCGTTGGCTGTTTCGTAGACGTAACCCCCTGTACGTGGGCATTTTGCGAACGGAGTGAGCTGCGTGAAGTCGATTGCGCCGCTATCAGAGTCACCGTTGCCGAAATCGAATTTTATGCGTTTCGTTTCGTCATCAAGGTTTAGGTACGCGCTGTAGTGTTTACCGTTTTTGGATCGGAAGTCATCGAGTGGGCCAACGCGTTTCTTTTCTAGAAGTTCGCGTATTTCCTCCTTGGACATCTTTCGGTTGCCAATGATTTTGTAGACAGCGAAGGAGTTATCCAGGGTACGGTACGAACGGAGCGATTCGAAGAGGGCTTCTCCGCTGTAAGGAGAAACGAAATCAGTTGGATCCAAATCGTCTTCAGTCTCTTCGTAGCTTTTGATCCCGTTGACGATCTCTTCGGTCATCGTGACGATCTCCTTCATGAAGGATTTACGATCGAGTTCCCCGTTTTCTATTTGGTGAAGCTTTTGCTCCCATTCTCCTGTAAGACCGGGTTTCGTAAGGGCTTCCGCTTTGATTGCCGCCAGAAAATCGAGTAGATTTTCTGCCTTGGGAGTCGGAGCTAGATTGCGGTGGTCGCGCTCCATGTAACGTTCGGCAATTAGCCGCTCGATAATGGTGGCTCGAGTTGCTGGGGTTCCGAGGCCACTATCCTTCATTGCTTCGGCTAGTTCGTCGTCTTCGACGAATTTACCTGCGCCTTCCATTGCTGAAAGAAGCGTCGCTTCCGTATAGCGAGCGGGAGGTCTTGTTTCCTCGTGGATTGACTCGGAACTTTCGATTTTGCTTTGAGCCGGGTTGCCGTCGGCGTCCGACAAAGCAGGTAAGGTACCTTCGGTAGGGGCATCCGAAGAAGACTTTCCGTAGACCTCCATCCAGCCCGGAGCAACGAGAACCTTGCCGTCGGTTTTGAAAATGCGCGACTCCACTTCATTGATACGAGTGGTGATGGCGAATTCAGCAGAAGGGTAGAAAATCGCGATAAAGCGACGCGCAATCATGTCGAAGATTTTCTCTTCGTCCTCGCTGAGCTTCTTGGTCTTTTCAGGAGTAGGGATGATCGCAAAGTGATCCGAAATCTGCTTATTGTTGAAAACGCGTTTGTTGGATGGGACGATCCAGTTGTTGGATACTACTTTTCGAGCGACGCCTTCGAGTCGGCCTTCCAGGTTTTCGAGCGTTGTTCTACACGTCTCTGGATAATCTTCCGGCAGGGCTTTGGAGTCCGTACGCGGATAGGTGATCATCTTGTGCTTTTCGTAAAGCGCTTGGGCGATCTGAAGCGTACGTCTTGCTGAGAAACCGAAGCGATTGTTGGCCTCTCTCTGAAGCGTGGTCAGGTCGTAGAGTCGAGCTGCCGCTTGGGTGGATTTCTTCTTCTCTTCGGAAACGTTAGCTTCGCTATTGCGAGAGAGGGCTTCCATGACGACTTTGTACTCTTCTTCGGTCCAGAGACGATCTTTACGATCGTGTTCGTCGTCGGATTTCTTGAATTTCGGTTTTTGGTAGATCCCTTGGTAGCCGCCATTTGAGATTTCGAAATCGACGACGATCCGCCAATATTCACGCGGTTTGAATTGTTCGATCTCGCGTTCTCTTTTTACGACGATGGCCAAAGTCGGTGTCTGAACGCGACCAACACCGGCGACATTTCCGGCGCGAGATCCATAGAGACGCTTGGTGACTCCTCGGGTGCAATTGATTCCGATGAGCCAATCGGCCTCCGAGCGGGATTGAGCTGCGTCGGCTAGGTTCTGCATCTCTTCGCCAGAACGCATGTTCTCGAAAGCGGCTTTGATGCTGGCAGGAGTCATGGAGAGCATCCAAAGGCGCTTCACCGGTTTCTTGCATTTGGTAAGTTTGTAGAGATAGCTGAAAATCAGTTCCCCTTCGCGGCCGGCGTCACAAGCGTTGATTACGGTTTCTATGTCTTTGCGATTGATGAGTTTCTTGACCGCTTTGTACTTCGTGTTGGTCCTCTCGATCGGCTTGAGCTTGAAAGTGGGAGGAACAAGCGGAAGATTGGCCAGTCTCCAAAACGCATCGCGTTTGTCGTAATCCTCAGGCATGAAAAGCTCGACGATGTGACCGACCGCGGAAGTGACGACGTAGTCGTCGTTCTCGAAATATTCGTCGAATTTCTGGAATTTTCCTCCGAGCACTTTGCAAAGATCTCGCGCGACGCTGGGTTTTTCCGCTATGATGAGGGACTTCATTGACTGATCGGATTCTGGTTTTTCGGATTTACTCATGGTCGCTTGTTGGGCTTTTGGAAGGCGCTTGATTTTTAGACGGGTACGAGGATTTTTTAGATGTTTCTCTCAAAATCGCTAAAATTCGGTCGATGAAGCGCGAATTGGCTTCTTGCAAGTACAATTTTACAATTCAAATTTTGAAGCCGCCTGATTGGGCTTCGTGAGCTTTGTTGAGCAACCTGCTTGAAAATGGCAAGATGCAGGTGGCTCGGGTAGCGCTTTTGCGCTCGTCTTATGGAAGCGATTCGCTTGCATCTTTCTACGTCGTCGTTTTTGGGTGACACACTGTATGGCGATTTCTCGATTCAAAAAAACGCTCTTTCAAATAGAAGAGTTCGCCGTCGATGTATTTTTCGATCGGCGGCGGGGAAAACGGGCGGTTGCTTTGGGGATCTTTCTTTATTGCTTGTCATTGCTCTTCGGGCTGATTGCGGGATTGCGCTTCTTTCTTTATAAGAAGCGCATTTTAAAGGATCAGCCTTTGGGGTGTTTGGTCGTCGTGGTTGGGAATCTCACTGTCGGTGGAACTGGAAAAACACCGATTGTCGAAAAATTTGCCCGATCCTTGCATCAACGTGGTCGCCGGGTGGCTATTTTGAGTCGCGGTTACAAGAGTAAGGATACGGTCAAGGAAACAGCGTTTCAACGATTGTGGAGAACCTTCGTTACCGGTGCGGAAGCGCCGTTGCCGAAAATTGTAAGCGATGGGGAAAACGTTTTGCTAGATTCGGAGATCGCCGGCGACGAGCCGTTCATGCTCGCTCGTAATTTGCCTGGGGTCGTAGTCTTGGTCGACAAGAATCGCGTCAAGAGCGGCACTTACGCTATTAAGCATTTTGGTTGCGATACTTTGGTGCTCGATGATGGGTTTCAGTACCTGCCTTTGAAGGGACGGTTGAATTTGCTGCTAGTGGATAAGAGCAACCCATTTGGAAATCGGCACTTAATGCCTCGGGGGATTTTGCGAGAGCCAGTGCGGCACTTGAAACGGGCATCGTATGTTTTTCTGACAAAATCCGATGGGGTTCCGGATCCGGAATTGGAAGCTCTTATCCAGAAGTACAATCCAGGTGTCGATGTCATCGAATGCGCTCACAAACCGCAGTATCTTCAGGAAGTGAACGGGGAAGGCCGTCTTTCTTTGGATGAATTACTTGAAAAGCGTATTGGCGCATTTAGTGGGATTGCGGTACCGGAGAGTTTTGAAGGATTTTTACGCGATTTCGGAGCGAACCTGCTCTACACAAAACGATTTTTCGACCATCATCGCTTCGAGACTGACGAGTTGAAGGAGATATTCGATGAAGCAGCGGCGGCGAATTTGGATTTCATAGTGACGACGGAGAAGGATGCGGTACGAATTTCTGACGACACGGAGTTTCCACTTCCATTGTATTATCTGAGGTTGGAAATCAAGATACTCAGAGGAGTAAAAGATTTCGAGGCAGCCGTATCCAAGATTTGCTTTCCGGAAGAGCGGCAGCGTCGCGAAGCAGCCGAGCGGTTGGAATGAAATGGCTTGAGGGTTGCATTCGGCGGAATTTTTCTATGCAAACGGTGCAATGCTCGACCTTAGATTCACGCAACTGGCGCAAAACCTAACGGGATTTTCGACACGGTTGAAGCTGGGCGAAAAGGTGTTGATCGATGCTTTCGACGTACCCGATGAGATGATCATTGAATTGCTTAGGGCGACTCGGGAGCGGGGAGCTATTCCGTATGTGAACCTTAATCACGCCCGAGTATCGCGAGAAATGGCTCTCGAAGCAACGGAAGATCAAATGCGAACGCATGGGGCTATCGAATTGCAGCGCATGAAATCGATGGATGCGTATATCGCTCTTCGCGGATCGATGAATATTTTCGAAGCATCGGATGTGGCTTCGGAGCAGGTGCAAATGGTTTCGGAAGTGATGAAGCCGGTGCTCGATTGGCGCGTGAACAAGACGAAATGGGTCGTGCTTCGCTGGCCGACGCCTTCGATGGCGCAGCAGGCAATGATGAGCACCGAGGCGTTCGAGGATTTTTATTTCAAGGTTTGCAACTTGGACTACTCGTTAATGGAGGAGGGTAGCAAACGTCTGGCCGAGCTCATGCGGAATGCGGACAGAGTCGAAATTAAGGGCAATGGCACTGATCTGAGTTTCTCGATAAAGGATATTAATGCGATTCCTTGCGTAGGGGAGCATAACATTCCTGATGGCGAGGTGTTTTCCTGTCCCGTTCGTGAAAGCGTAGAAGGTGTTATCCAATACAATGCTCCGACGGTCTACCAAGGTGTGTCCTTCGATGATATTCGTCTAGAGTTCAGCGAAGGAAAGATCGTCAATGCGACCGCGAATAACACGGTTAGGCTCAACGAAATTCTCGATTCCGATATTGGAGCGCGATACATTGGAGAATTTGCGATCGGATTTAATCCGCACATTCGGGAGCCCATGCGTGATATTCTTTTTGACGAGAAAATTGCGGGTTCGTTTCACTTCACTCCCGGCCAAGCCTACGAGGATGCGGACAATGGCAACAAATCGCAAGTTCACTGGGACATGGTTTGCATCCAGCGCCCGGAGTATGGCGGGGGTGAGATTTGGTTCGACGGCGAGTTGATTCGAAAAGACGGCCTTTTCGTAAGCGAAGAGCTTCAGTCGTTGAATCCGGACAATTTGCTCCAGAGTCGGCGTTAGGTTATGGATTCGAAAGATTCTTCACTGGAAGGTGATTCGCCAGAGAGTCGGATTCAAGCGATTCCGAAAACGGAAACGCATCTGCATATAGAAGGGGCGCTCCCGTACGAATTACTACACGAGCTTGATCCGGACACGTTTCCTGAGAAACCGTTTTTCCGTGCACCTGACTACCGCTACCCGAATTTCGTCGATTTCGAATCGCTTCTCATCGAGCACGCAGTGACGTGGTTCACCGGCCCGGAACGTTATCATCAAGCTTGTAAGCGCATTTTTGCCGGCCTTGTTGAGCAAAATGTGAGCTATCTCGAGACAAGCCTCCATCTTCCGATGATCGAGTTCATCGGGGCTGATGGGCATGAATTGATCCACGCGATTAAGTCGGCTGCTCCGGAGGGATTGGAGGTGAAGGTTATTGGTGGTCTGACTCGCGATAGCTATTCGGAGGTCATGGGCCCGATTATCGAAGAGCTTCACAATTGGGAAGACTTGGATGGGATTGATCTTCATGGGCAGGAGTGGCTCGAGTTGGAAGCCTGGACGCCGGCCCTTTGGCAACGTTGCGGCGAAGCTGGTAAGATCCTAAAAGCGCATGCTGGCGAATTCGGCGGTCACGAAAACGTTACTGAAGTATTGGATAAGCTCGGGGCGACTCGCATTCAGCACGGAGTGCGAGCTATTGAAGATCAAGATTTGGTAAGTCGGTTGCGCGACGAAGGCGTGATTTTGGATATGTGCCCGATCAGCAATGAAAAACTGCAAGTCGTTTCGGAGTTGGAAGGGCATCCTATTCGCTCGTTTTTCGATGCAGGGGTCGTTTGCACGATAAACACGGATGACCCGCTTTGCTTTTCGAATACGCTAAACGACGAATATCTCGCTTTGTCGAATCGACTCGGCTTTTCTAACGCGGAACTTGCGGAAATCGCTAAAAACGGATTTCGGCACGCTCAGATGGACGAGACGCTGAAACGCAAACGCATCGCGGAAATCGATTCGCTGCTAATCGACTGATTTTGGAAACGGAAAACAAAGAATACATTGTACCTGAAGGGACGCGTAAAACGCGTGCCGATAAACTGCTCTCCGGGGCGTTTGACGAGCATAGCCGATCGGATTTCGAACGAGCATTCGAGGCCGAGCTCGTGCATGTCAATGGTCAGCCGATTGTCAAAAATCGAAAGCTATCCTTTGGAGACATTGTCACTTTCAGTATGCCGAAAGTCGAGAAGTGCGATATGACGCCTGTCGACTTGAACCTCAGCATAATTTTCGAGGATGAGTATTTGCTGGTGGTCGATAAGGTCTCAGGCCTGATTACTCACCCGGGAGCGGGAGCTCCGGAAAAGACGCTCGCCCATGGATTGCTTTTTCATTGCCAAGGACAATTGAGTGGTATCGGGGGAGTTGAACGACCTGGAATCGTCCACCGCTTGGATCGCGATACAAGCGGCTTGATCATCGCCGCCAAGACTGATGTGGCCCATCGTGGGCTAAGCGAAATTTTTCAAACGAGAACGCTCATAAAGGAGTACTCGGCTTTGGTCGCGGGACATCCTGAATTGAAGAGCGGCTCCATTCGCAAGCCGATTGAACGCAACCCTATGCATCGTCACAAGATGCGGATTTGCCAGGAAGGGTATGGTCGTGAAGCTCATACGGACTGGCGACTCGAACACCTTTATCAAGGCGGGTACGCCTTGTTGCGTTGTCGTATTCACTCGGGAAGGACGCACCAAATTCGCGTGCACATGAAGAGCCTCAAGCATTCGATTTTAGGCGATATCGTTTATGGCTTCCGAGAGATGCCGCTGCTTCCGGCTGTGCCGGACCGCGTTTTGTTGCATAGTGCTCGGTTGGCGTTTACGCATCCTATCACGGAAGAGGAGCTCGATCTCGAAGCTCCACTACCTGAAGTTTTTCAGCCGTTTGTCAATCCGAGGCTTGAGGTCGGTTGAGCTGATCGTTCCTGAAGCT
>Ga0302122_10001440_pt1:0-5000 | contig 15120 bp, 10 predicted proteins | sample CB21_SCM_MG_FD_203115 | JGI IMG/M metagenome (GOLD analysis project Ga0302122, IMG submission 203115) | Marine microbial communities from Western Arctic Ocean, Canada - CB21_SCM | ecosystem: Environmental > Aquatic > Marine > Oceanic | place: Canada: Western Arctic Ocean | collected...
GGGGCAAACTGTTTTCCGATAAAGCGAAGAAGTTCTTCGACTAGATAGACTTCGGTAGGGGGGACTGGTTTTGCCCTCCGTTTTGGTTGCGAAGAGGACCGGACCGGTCCTCCCTACCTACAGTGATGTCCCGTTTGCTTCGGGGTTACTTTTTGTGGACCCACGACGTTCGTTGCTCGACTTTTAGCGGATGGTTTTTATAGATGGAGATTACCCCGTGTCCATGGCGATGCCTCGGATTCAATGGGTCGCCTTTTGGCGGCCTTCGTTTTCTTCAGAAAGACCGACCATGCCAATTGCAAAACTCAAGGATTATCTAGTCAGGAATGACGTGGAGTATCGTTTGATCCCGCATGCGCGGGCGATTCCCGCGCAGGAGGTTGCCGCTCGTTCCCATATCACGGGTCATGAGATCGCGAAAACGGTGATCGTCAAAATTGACGGCGAGTTCGCAATGGCGGTACTGCCAGCGTCGGAGATAATCGACCTGGAACAGTTTGCGGCGATAGTGGGGGCGACTTTGGTAGAGCTCGCATATGAAAAGGAATTCGAACGTTTTTTCAATGAATGCGAAGTGGGAGCGATGCCTCCATTTGGGAATCTATTTGGAATGAAAGTGTACGTGGATTCCGAATTGGCTTTGGACGAACAAATCGTTCAATGCCGGTAATCATGTGGAATTGATCCAGCTTGACTATACGGATTTCGAAGAATTGGTGCAGCCCATAATGCTGGAATTCGGCGTTTATGCATAAGGCTGTTTTTTCTCCTTCTTAATCCCACATTCTTGCGTCTTACTGGGGAGAATGTTCGAATTAAAAGCAAAATTGACTCGGGAGGAATTCGAGATTGTTGAAAACCTGATTTTCGAATCGGAAGGAATGGAGCATTGGAATTTGTATGAAAATTTCGATGACAAAGGTTTTTGGGCTCAGGGCGTTTACAATACGGAGGCGGAGGCGATAGCGGGAAAGGCTGAGTTTCAAGGTTTGATTCAGATTGCCGAGGAATTGAAAATCGCCGAGTTGGAAGACAAAGATTGGAAGGAGAGCTATAAGGAGCATTTTAAGCCTTGGGCGATCGGCGAATTACACTGGGCTCCATTGTGGCTAAAAGATGAATACGAGCTTCCGGTGGGACACGAGGCGGTATGGTTGGATCCGGGGATGGCGTTTGGAACGGGTAATCATGGTACGACGCGATTGTGCGTGGAGCAATTGATAGCGTTCAAAGAAAGCGGTCGCGATGCGAAGGCATCTCGGGTTGCGGATGCGGGTTGCGGGTCGGGGATCTTGGCGATCTCGGCTGCGAAGCTTGGATTCGAGCAAATCGGGGGATTTGATATTGATGAAGATGCGGTCCGAATTGCCGAGGAGAATGCCGAGATCAATGGGGTTTCGGAAATTCGTTTTTCGGTAGGCGGACTTGAAAAGGGATTGAGCGCGGAGGGTTCGGATTGTTTACTGGCAAATATATTGGCGAACATTCTCGTGCAGAATTCCGAGCTTTTGATTGATTCGATGGCACCGGGAGGTTGGTTGATTTTAAGTGGGATTCTCGGGACGGAGGTTGAGGAAGTCGCTGATCATTTCCGTAAAGCGGATTGTTGGACGAACCTGCAAATCGACACCCTTGATGAATGGGCCAGCGTGAGACTGGAGAAGGTGCGGTAGCCTTGCTGTGGGCTGAGCGATATGGGGGTTAGCCGAATTTTGATCGTCGAAGATTGCTCCACTGCCTCATTGTAGGAGGCGGGTTTGCCCCGCGACGATGCGTGCCTCTACCATGAAAATGAAAAATCGCGGTCCACGCTCAGCGGGACCGCTCCTACAATGACTTATTTAACAGCCTCTTAGAGAATTGCGTAATTACTCTTTAACGCTCGGGCGTGGGGGGTGGGTCCTTGCTTTGGAGAGTCGAGCTGGCGGGATCGGCGATTGGAATATCGTCGACGTCGCTTTTGCCGAAACTGGTGACCATGATTTCGATATTTCCAATCTGGTCGAAGTTGAGCGACTTTTGGAGAAGCTCGGAAATGCGCATTTGCAGGCGTTCGCTGGTCTTCTTGAGGTTGGTGGGCGAGGTTAGTCGAAGGTCGACGCTTGTATTGATTTTCGAGCCGTTTATCTTAACGGCAGGTCGAGCTGCTTCAACGAAATCGTCTCTTAGACAAGCTTGCCGAATGAGTTCTTGGAGGGCTTTCCTAGATACCAGTACCGATCCGGTTTCGCTAGAGAATGCGGTTAGTCGCGATGGGGGCTTATTCACTAAGCGTCCGAGTCCAATGATAATGAGCACGAACACGGCAAAGATGCCGACAATCGTATAAGGGTGAAGCTCATCTAGAAGCTCGCTGGCTTGTTGGACTAATTCGGGCATGTCCACTTAGGTTTCCATTCGCTATTCGGGGTTTTCGGGGTCTTCGTTTCCGATGTCGTCGGCCATTTTTACGCCTTCGATTATGACGTCGACGTTGGCAACCGGTTTTCCGGTCATGTTCGTGACCTGTTTGGCGACGATCATCTGGAGTGTTTCGGCAGTTTTGGCAAGTTCGACTCCGTATTCCATAAGGACGCGAATCTCGATCTGGTAGTTGCCCGCTTCGTCTTCGGAAACGCGTACGCCTTTGTCGGATTCTTTGCTGGAAATTTGAGCGATGAAGTTTTCAACGAAGTTGCCTCCAATCGCCAATACTCCGGAGACGTTGATTGCGGCCATTTTAACGATTGTAGATACAACCGTGTGATTGACTTTGATTTGTCCGAGAGAGCCTTCTTGGTCGTCTCCTGTTTCGATGGTGCTTTCCTGAGAGTCCATAGCTGAATTTGTTGAGAATTGTACGTTTAAATGTGTGAATTGCTAAGCTTTAGAATCGCTCGAGAGCCAATTTGTTTCAAGCGAAGAGCCGATTTATTGAAAAAACATTTCCATGGCCTGTTTTTTTGGGCGTATGGCTACTCGAAGTTGTGTTTGCGCTCCATGAATTCTTCCATGAACCCGGTGGTTACTTCGCCCGATTGGAATTTGGGATCGCTGATAATCGCTTTCTGGAGAGGGATTGTGGTTTTGACTCCTCTGATGATGTATTCGCTTAAGGCGCGATACATGCGCGCAATCGCGACTTCGCGCGTACGTCCGTAGGTAATAAGTTTGCCGATCATACTATCGTAATAGGGCGGGATGATGTATCCGCCGTAAGCGTGCGAATCGACTCGTACGCCGTGGCCGCCGGGAGCGTAGTAGAGGTCTATGCAACCGGGACTAGGCATGAAGTTTCGGGCCGGATCTTCGGCATTAATGCGGCATTCGATCGCATGGTAGTTCAGCTTGACCTCGTCTTGGCGGAAGCTCAGTGGTTTGCCGCAAGCAATTAGAATTTGCTGTTTGATGAGATCGATGCCGGTAGCTTCTTCCGTAACTGGATGCTCGACCTGAATGCGAGTATTCATTTCTAAGAAGAAGAAATCGCCGTTCTTATCGACGAGGAACTCGATGGTTCCGGCCCCTTCGTAGTTGGCGGCAGCAGTAGCGTTGACGGCTGCTTCGCCCATTTTTTGGCGCAATTCCTCGTTCAAGAACGGAGAGGGCGCTTCTTCGATGAGTTTCTGGTGGCGTCGTTGGACGGAACAATCGCGTTCTCCGAGATGGACGACGTTGCCTTGTTGGTCGGCGAGGATCTGGAATTCGATGTGTCGCGGATTCTCGATGTATTTTTCGATGTAGACTTCACCGTTGCCAAAAGACTTTTCGGCTTCGTTCCGAGCGACGTGGAACTCTTTACGAAGCGATACGTCGTTGTGAGCGACACGCATTCCTCGGCCACCGCCTCCTGCGACGGCTTTGATAATGACGGGATAGCCAATGCCAGAAGCGATTTTGACGGCTTTGTCTTCGGTGGGAATCGTACCTTTGCTTCCTTCAACGACAGGGACCCCGGCTTTTCGGACGGTTCTCTTTGCGACTGCCTTGTCGCCCATTTTCCGAATTGCGGCCGAGGAAGGGCCGATGAACTTAATATTGCACGATTCGCATTGCTCAGCGAAATCCGCGTTTTCGGAAAGAAATCCGTAACCCGGGTGGATCGCGTCTACATCTGCGATTTCTGCGGCGCTGATAATTCGATCGGCTCGTAGATAGCTCTCGGAACTTTGCGGGCCACCTATGCAAATGGCTTCGTCCGCAAGTTGAACGTGAAGCGATTCGACATCGGCTTCTGAATACACAGCGAGTGTCTTGATGCCCAGTTCGCGGCATGCCCGAACAATTCGCAGGGCGATTTCGCCTCTGTTGGCGATTAGTATTTTCTGCATGAGGGAGAGTCGATTTATGGCTTGGCAGCCAGATTGTTTCGGCTGCCAGTTTTTGTATGAAATTAAGACCTCAAGAAAATGGAATTAACTTAGGCGAAACAGGCGTTGACCATACTCGACGGGTTGACCGTCTTCCACGAGAATTTCGGCTATGGTTCCGCTTTGCTCAGCCTGAATCTCATTCATGATTTTCATGGCTTCTATGATACATACGATGGTATCCGTTGATACCTTGTCTCCGTTTTTCGCGTATGCAGGATTCTCCGGAGAGGGAGAACCGTAGAACGTTCCTACCATTGGGGAGGTGATGAAGGTTCCAGCGTCATCTTCCTTTGCAGTCGATTCGAGCGATGAAGCCAGAATGACTGGTGCGGCAGCCGGTGCGGCTTGCACTGGCGGCGCGTAATTGAGGATTTGCGATTGGGCTTCTTTGCCGGTTTCGCGCTTGATCTTCAATTTGAAATTCTCTTCTTCGACCGCAAATTCCGACAGGTCGGATTTTTTCATGAGGTCGACGATTTGTTTGATTTCCTTTATATCCAAAGCTCTGAGGGAGTTTAGGTTGTAATGTTTAGAGAGAACGTTTCGTCAGGGGGATTGCGGTTGCTGCAAAGTCCAAATTCAACGCGATTGTTGCGAAATTGTTGAATTATGGGGAATTGGCGAGCGCGGAATGACATCGTTTATGAG
>Ga0302122_10001440_pt1:10000-15120 | contig 15120 bp, 10 predicted proteins | sample CB21_SCM_MG_FD_203115 | JGI IMG/M metagenome (GOLD analysis project Ga0302122, IMG submission 203115) | Marine microbial communities from Western Arctic Ocean, Canada - CB21_SCM | ecosystem: Environmental > Aquatic > Marine > Oceanic | place: Canada: Western Arctic Ocean | collected...
TTGTCGGGTAAGTTCCGACCCGCACGAATCGTGTAACGAGTTGAACGCTGTCTCGGAGAGATGCTCAGTGAAATTGTAGTCGCGGTCAAGATGCCGCGTACCCGCAGCAGGACGGAAAGACCCTTTGCACCTTTACTGTAAGCTGATATTGGCATTTGATTTTCATTGCGTAGGATAGGTGGGAGACTTTGAAGCGTTATCTCCGGATGACGTGGAGTCGTTGGTGAAATACCACCCTATGTTTGTTAGATGTCTAACCATACGCCATTAACTGGCTGTGGGACAGTGTTAGCGGGTCAGTTTTACTGGGGCGGTATCCTCCTAAAAGGTAACGGAGGATTACGAAGGTTCCCTCTGCCTGGTTGGCAATCAGGCGATAGAGCATATTGGTATAAGGGAGCTTTACTGTGAGACACACAAGTCGAGCAGTTGCGAAAGCAGGTCAAAGTGATCCGGTGGTTGAATATGGAATTGCCATCGCTAAAAGGACAAAAGGTACGCTAGGGATAACAGGCTAATCCCACCCAAGCGTTCATAGCGACGGTGGGGTTTGGCACCTCGATGTCGGCTCATCACATCCTGGGGCTGGAGAAGGTCCCAAGGGTTCGGCTGTTCGCCGATTAAAGTGGTACGCGAGCTGGGTTCAGAACGTCGTGAGACAGTTCGGTCCTCTATCCGCTGTGGGCGTAGGAAAATTGAGGGGTTCATTCTTCAGTACGAGAGGACCGAGAATGACGGACCGCTGGTGTTCCGGTTATCGTGTCAACGGTATCGCCGGGTAGCTAAGTCCGGAATGGATAAGCGCTGAAAGCATCTAAGCGCCAAGCCAATCCCAAGATAAATTTTCCCTTGAGAGTCGTGGAAGACTACCACGTTGATAGGCTGGATGTGTAAGTACGGTAACGTATTGAGCTAACCAGTACTAATTACTCGATAGATTTAGTCGTGATATTCTACGTTCTGGGCGCTTGTATTACTTTCTGAATTATAAGAAAAGATTTTTAACTAAAATTTCCACCAATGAAGGCATGCGTGCATCTGGCAACGCAGGAAGTAGCCTCATTTTAAACTTTTGGTGATCATAGGCGAAGTGACCCACCCGTTCCCATACCGAACACGGCCGTGAAACCTTCAGCCGCCGATGGTAGTGAGACGCAATGTCTTGTGAGAGTAGGTTATTGCCAGATTATGGCCCGGTTTTCCGAAAGGAGAGCCGGGCCCCTTTTGTGTCTGGAAACTTCTGCTTTAGGGGGAAACGTCTATTTCCAATTCAATTAAAGGCTCTTGCGGCAAAGTGCCTGACTATTCATCTTTTTAGATGATTCATGAAGCGCGTTGAAGAATCCAATAGAGAACCGATAGTGATTTTGCCGAACTTGGGTAGGCGGTTTTCAGGCGTAATGTCGACCCTGTTGCAGAATTTGTCTCAACAAATAACGTTGAGTTCTGGTTCACCCGTGATCGCTAGGAGAACAGGTGGTTTTGAGTTGGTAATTCGTGATCAAGTCGATGGATCTATTGTGGATTGTGGAGATTCCGCTCAAATCGCAGCGGCTTTTTCGGAAATGGCTTCTGATCCTGTACGACTGGCAGCGATGAGTCGATCGAGCCGAAAACGTATCGAAGAATCGTTTACAATTGAACGAGAAGCTCGAACTTTGGTCGATGTTTATGAAACGTTTTCCAAATGCGAAGCGGAAGAAGTATTAAGGAATCCGTAGGTTCGACTACCGGTTAATTCACTGAATATTTTTGGTAGATTACCTAAATGGAACGAGCTCTTTAGCTCGCTTGTTGGTCATAGAGATTTCGATATAGCTTACACCGGTCGTATAGATCGGCGTGGGAGCCTTCATCATCGATTTCTCCGTTACTGAAAACGATGATTTTATGAGCGTTTCTAATTGTGCTGAAGCGATGAGCTATCATGAGAACCGTTTTGCCGACCACGAGCTGGTTGAGGGCTTGTTGGATTTTCTTTTCGCTTTCAGAATCCAATGCTGAAGTGGCTTCGTCTAGTATTAGGATCGGTGCGTTTCTCAGGAAAGCCCGAGCAATCGCGATACGTTGTTTTTGCCCTCCTGACAGGCGAGTTCCACGTTCGCCTACGATTGTTTTGTATCCATTAGGTTGGTCTTTAATAAACTCGTCGGCGAATGCTTGGCGAGCAGCTTCGATAACATCTTGGTCGGTTGCATCTTGTCGACCGAGCCGAATGTTTTCGATTATAGTATCGTCGAAAAGTACAGGATCCTGCGAGACGACTGCGATATGTTGCCTTAAATCCTTGGTTTTTAGGTTTCGGATATTGTATCCATCTATCGTGATACAACCGTCGTTTACGTCGTAGAATCGGGGCACGAGATTGGCGAAAGTGCTTTTCCCTGCACCACTTGGACCGACCAATGCGCAAACGCATCCGGGTTCTATTGATGCATGAATGTTCTTGAGAGCAGGGGCGTCACCGTAGGAAAAAGAGACGTTGTTGAACTCGATTTTACCTTGTATCGATTTTATGGATACAGGATTATCTGGTTCGTCAATGTGTATTGGCTCCGATGTAATCTCTTGAATGCGCTTAAGGGACTCGGCCCCTTTTTTGAGCTCCCCAGCGAGATAGCTGATGCGTTTTATGGGCGAATAGCTGAAGTAAAGAGCGGTAAAGATAACTATGAATTCTTCGCCGGCAATACCTTGATGATAGCCGATTACAAAAGCGGACCCTAGTCCGATCGACGAAATGATTTCAACGATTGGCGAGAGAGCGAAAGTGTATTTGACTACTTTCATCTGCGATCGGAACAGCTCGCTTACTTTGTTTGAGAATCGCGTATTTTCTCGTTCCTGCAGATTGAATGCTCGCACTTCTTTCGCGGCTCCAATGTTTTGGGAAAGATCGCTGGTGACGTTGGAAAGTTCTTCTTGTTGAGCTTTAGCCTTTTCGCCAAGCTTTTTGGTCAGTTTTCTTACCGGTAGAACGACCAGTGGGAGAAGGGCGATGCTACAATAAACGTAGACGACGCCATCGTTTTCCCAGCCTTTGTAGGCGAGCATTGATAGGGCGCCCAGGAACGTGAGGGGCGCTATCGCGAGATCTCGAGCAGTGATCGTTAGCGCGTATTGCATGGCTTGCGTATCAGCGGTCAGTCGAGCGATAAGGTCACCTGTTTTCTTCCTTTGGAAAAATGCGATCGGAAGGCGTTGGAGGTGCGCGAATAGGTCTCTTCTCAAGTCGCGAATAACAGCGAGACCGGCAAAATTAAGGTGATACGTACTTAGGAATGTGCTGACTCCAATGATTAAGAAAAGGACTGGAAAAACGCTGGCCATCAGAATGACTTCGCGGAGATCCCGGTCGTGCGATCCATTGAGTACGATGGCGAACAGTTTCCCCGCGCCGAATGTGATTCCGGCTCCGGTGCCCAATCCAGCGATAGCGCCGATGAAGAGAGCGAAGCGCACGCGCCGCTTGTAGGGTCGGAGTAGTTCCAAAAAGAGCTTTAGGTCCTTCAGCATAGTCGGGATCAGACTGGCGTTTGCTTGGCTGGGTTCAATCTTTTGATGATTTCACGTCGAGCGCGTCCCTCAATCCATCACCGAGAAAGTTCATGGAAAAAAGTGTGATTGAGAAGAACGCGGCGGGAACGATGAGAAGCCAAGGGAAAACCATCATCTTTTCAGCCCCTTCCTTGATGAGCGTCCCCCAAGAGGCGTTGGGGGGTTGGACGCCTAAGCCTAGAAAGCTGAGCGTAGATTCCAAAAGCATTACGGCTGGTATGAGCAAAGTCGCATAGACGATGACTGGACCGAGAATATTTGGAGCGAGGTGGCGTAATATTATAACGTGGGTTCGGACCCCGGTGGCTTTCGCCGCTTCGATGAATTCTTGATTCTTCAAGTTGACGACTTGCCCGCGAACGATACGTGCCATCGTAAGCCACTCGACAGCGCCGATAGCCAAAAATATCAGGAGCAATTGATGGTCGGAGCCTTCGAAAACGACCATGAGCAGAATGACCAAAATGAGGAAAGGAAGCGCGTAGAGAATATCTACCAGCCTCATCATGAAGGCATCGGTTTTTCCTCCTACGTAGCCGGAGATTGATCCGTAAAGGACTCCGATGAGCAAGGAAACGAAGGTGGCTAAGAAGCCAACTCCCAGCGATATTCGCCCGCCCTGGAAAATTCTCGCCATAAGATCACGCCCATGGCTATCCGTACCCAATAGGTGGGTTTTGGGAGATTTTCTGAAAACGATCCCGTTGATATCAAGGATTTCTCCGTCGCGTATTCGGGTGACGTCGCTCGCTGGGTTTTCGGCGTAGAGGTCCGAAAATTCTTTGGGAGTTATCGTTTCGTCAGGCTCGATTGCCTCCGCATCGTAACGAACCTCAATAGCCATTGTGAGGGGTGGCGTTGCTCCGAAGGACAGGGTCTGAAAGGTGGGAGAATGGGGGTAGAAGAGTGGGCTTGCGTAGCAAAGCGACACCATGATCAAGAACCCCCCTAAGCCAATCATTGCCAATCGGTTTTCGCTTAGTTTAAACCAAGCATCTTTCCATGGAGATCGAGGCTGAGCCTCGGTTTCAAGTTCAATTTGAACGCTCATCCGTATCGAAGTTTTGGGTTTAGCATAACCTGGGCAATGTCGACGACCATATTGGCTATGATGATGAGAGCTGCGTAGAATAGAACGGTCGACAGAATCAGCGAATGATCTCGACTGAGAGCGGCTTGAATGAAGTGCCTTCCTAGGCCTGGTACTTGGAAAATGGTTTCCACTACGAATGATCCGCTAATGAGACCGGCTAACGCGGGTCCGAAAAAAGAGATGACCGGCATTATGCCACCTCGTAGCGCATGAACGAGTACAACGGCTCTTTCGGATGCTCCTTTTGCTCGAGCCGAACGAATGTAGTCCATGTTTAGCGCTTCGAGCATTCCTCCTCGGGTAAGTCTGGCTATGTACGCGGCGTAGAATAGTCCCAGAGTGAGCGCAGGTAGAATTCGATCCGACCAAGAGAACCAGCCTGAAATATTGAGCCATCCGAGCCAGACTCCGAGCAACAGCGCCAGAAGGGGGCCTATCACAAATGTTGGGAGGCAAATGCCAATCATGG
>Ga0302122_10001441_pt1 | contig 15115 bp, 11 predicted proteins | sample CB21_SCM_MG_FD_203115 | JGI IMG/M metagenome (GOLD analysis project Ga0302122, IMG submission 203115) | Marine microbial communities from Western Arctic Ocean, Canada - CB21_SCM | ecosystem: Environmental > Aquatic > Marine > Oceanic | place: Canada: Western Arctic Ocean | collected 2017-09-28
CAAGCTCTTACCCTAGCTTCTGCCCCCCCATAAAAACCCGTTTTTGGGACTATTACGAAAAAACAAAAAGCTGCCCAGTAGTGGCCAAACTGCGTCGAAGCCATCGACCGCCGTGTTGATTCACTTCGGAGAGTACACCATGCCGCCCGCGCGACGGCGGCCGCTGGTCGCCGTGCTCTTGGCATGCGCCGCATCGATTGCGGACGCCGGCGCAGCCCTGGACGCGGCACGGGCAGCCGCTGCTGGGAAGAAAGGTTCAGTGAAAGGCCCGTCCGCGGCCGACCGCGCGCGGGCGGCCCAGGCCCGCGCCACCGGCAGCACACCGACACCAGACGCACCGCGGGCCGCCACCGGCAGCAAGCCGACACCCTACGCGCCGCGTGCCGCGGCGCCGATCACGGGCAAGCGGTCGGCGGCGGGCGAGATCGCGGCCGCCAAGGCGGCCGCGGCCAAGGCGCGCGCTGCGGCGGCCAAGGCGCCGCCACCGCCCACTCCGGAGGCCGCCGCGCCGCCGCCGCCCAAGGCCCCGGAGGAACCGACGGCGGCGAAGTCCCCGCCGGCAGCAGGAGAAGAGGCCAAAACAGGCTTTCTCGGCGGACTCCTCACCAAGGCGACCCAAAAGGAGGAACTGACACCACCCGTGCAGAAGGAACAACCTTCGCCGCCCCCCGCGCTGGCGACGACCGCCACGATGACGGTCCGGCCGCCGGCGGAGGAGACCGTAGCGCCGCCCCCGGTGCCAGCGACGCCGCAAGCGAGGAAGGGCGTCGAGACCTCGGCGTCGGTCTACAAGCGCCTCGAGGCCGCGAACACGACCCAGTTATTAGATTTGGTGCTCAAGGTGCCGCTGCGCAGCTTCGAGCTCGCCCACGACTCGCGGACGGGCCGGAGGCAGCTCGGGTCGCTGGGCGAGGACCTCGAGTACTTCATGCCCGAGGCCGTGAACGTTGGGAGGCGGGCGTTTCCCGATCCCGACAATCCACGTGTACCTATTTACGTGGAGAACTTCGCCCACGTGGACTCGACCGTGCTGTTCATGCACTCGCTGGGCGCCACGCAGGAGTTGGCGCGACGGCAGGAGGTCGCCGAGGCGGCGTTGGTGACGCTCACGGACGCGGCGCAACGAACGCGGCAGCGGCTGTCGGTGGTGCAGGCGGCGGCCGCGGCCGAGCAGCTGGCGGCCGACGCCGAGCGCAACTACACGCTGACCGAGCGGGCCGAGGCGGCGCGCCTGGAGGAGCGGCGGGTCCAGGCCGAAGACCTGGCGGAGCGCGACGCCGTGGAGCGGCGCGGGCGCCGGGAAAACGAAACGCTGGCGGGCATCGACGAGGCGATGCGCAAGCGCATCGAGGACGCGGACGCCAAGATGCGCCAGCGCCAGGTGCGGTCCCTGGAGCTCGAGGAGGAGACGGTCAAGCACGCCGAGGGTCTGCGGCGGGCGACGGACGAGGCGTTGGCCCGGCGCAAGCTGGAGGACGAGCTGGCCATCGAAGCATTAAGGGCCAAGGCCGAGCAGGCCCGGGCCGTCGCGGCGGAGCGGGCAAAGGCCGAGATGGAGCGGCTCAACGAAGATGTCAGACTAAGAGCCATGCGTGCTCGAGCCGACGAGGCCCGGAGACGACTATTGGCGGCCATCGCCCTCGCCTTCGACTACATCGCGCGGGGCGCCATGACGTTACTAGGCGAGGACCCGCGCATGCTGGCTCAATTGGTGGGTGCGGTGATCGCCTGCGTGGCGGGAGCGTACTTCTCGCGCGAGTTCGCCATCCTGGCGCGCAACCTGGCCGAGGCGTACTTTGGACGGCCTAGACTCGTGCGGGAGACGAGCCGCGTGCGGGCCGCCCGGTTACGGGACCTGGCCGCCTTTGTGTTCCGCAAGACCGTCAAGGTGCCGCTCGATCTTGCGGTGGGCCGCGCGCGCTTCCTGGGCGAGGAGGGTTTACTGGTGGGGCGCGTGCTTGCGACGAGTGCGGGAAACGGGTCCCGGACCCTGGGGGCGGTGCTTCGCGACGGTGGCCGCGCGCTGCTGGCCGCGCTGGCCGCGATATGGCTGTGTCTGGTGAACGCGGCGTTGGCCCTCGCTGGGCTCATAACACTCGCCGCGTTCGCGGTGAGCGCGAAAATGCGGGTGCTCTGGCGGCAGGTGGCGCTGCCGAGGGACGCGGCCGCGGCCAAGCTGGCTGCCTTCGATCTAAAAGCGGAGCTCACCGGCGTCGCGGCCTTCAAGCGCAAGGACGCCGCGAAGCTGCGCCTGCAGCGGCGCAAGAAGGCGGACGCGGTGCGTGACGCCGCGGCGCAGAAAAGGCGAGCGCGGCACGCGGCGCGGCACGCGGCGCGGGACCGCCGCGCGGCCCAGGCGGCGGCCTCGAGGGCGAGCGCGAGGGAACGCGTCCGGGACGCGCGCCACGCGCGCGTCGAAGCCATCGAAGACGCGCTGGTACGACGCGAGACGGACTTCCTGGACGAAGTCGTGCTGCCGCCGGGTTTGCGAGAGCGACTTGTGCGCCTCGCCACGGCCACGCGGAACGCCAAGCAGAACCACAGCCCCTTCCGCCACATGTTGCTGCACGGCCCGCCGGGCACGGGCAAGACGCTGTGCGCGAAGCGGCTGGCCAAGGCGACGGGGTTGGAGTACGCGTTGATGTCCGGCGGCGACGTCGGGCCGCTCGGGCCCGAGGGCGTCACTGCGCTGCACGCGCTGTTTCGCTGGGCGCGCACGTCCACACGCGGGGTCCTTGTTTTTATCGATGAAGCGGAGGCCTTCCTGGCGTCGCGGGCCAACGGTCGATTGACAGAACACATGCGCAACGCGCTCAACGCGTTCCTCTACCAGACGGGCACGCAGTCGCCGCATTTCGTCCTCGTGTTAGCCACGAACCGCGCCTCCGATTTGGACGAGGCTGTTCTAGATAGAACAGATGAGGAGATTTATGTTGGTTTACCTGATTTACCGGGGAGAAGGACACTCGTGAGATTGTACTACGGCATCTACCTTAGAAGATTAGCGGAGCTGTCCACGTCGAGACTCGCGCGCATGTGGAGAGTCATACGACGTTTGCCAGCACCGCTGAAGGTGGAAAAGGGCGTCGACGAAGAGGCGACCTTCGACAAAATCGCGGACGAGACGCGCGGGTTCTCCGGGAGAGAAATAGAGAAGCTCTTCGTGGCGGTGCAGGCCGTAGCCTACGGGTCGGACGGCGTGCTGGACCTGGACACATTTCTATCGGTAGTCCAGCACAAGCTCGCGGAGCACCGCAACAAGGCGTTGATGAACGATTCGGGCGACGCGCGGCCGCCGTCCGCGGTGAAGGCGGCGCGGTCGTGGATCACGGACGCCCAGGCCGGTTTAGATCATGAGGACTCGCCGTCGCGCGATACAGTAAAAGCGCCGACGACGTGGCAGGTGAAGAGCGGCCGCAAGCCCGCCATCACGACGCAGCCCTTCGAAGAGCGCCCGCCCTCCCGGGGACCGTCCGAGAAAGCGGAGGTCGTGTCCGTCTTCCTGGAGGACGACGAGGAGTCGCTGTATGGGGACGAGGGCGTGCTCGGCTTCGAGTCCCCGGAGGCGCGTTTGAAGAGCCCGGCGGGCCCGCGGTTCAAGTCGCCAGCGCGCCGGCCCCAGTCGCGCGAGACGTCGCCGAGCGGCCCGCCGCTGTCGCGGGATCCGCTCACGCCGCCGCCCAAGGCCGGAAGCCCGCCCATCAACCTGCGGAGCCCGCGCCACACCCCGGTGGCCAAGCTGTCGCCCTTCGAGGCGGCGATCGCGAAGCGGCGCGAACAGATGGAGGAGAAGTAAAAAGTGTGTTCTATTAGTGCTATCTTGGGTTTGTAGGTTGGTGGACAGTAGGTGGACAGGCCGCCCGCGTCGGTCGCAACACGCCATCCGACGCGCACCGGGGTGGCACGAAGCAGCCCCACATCGCCCGGAGGAGCGGGTGGCTCGCAAGCGCGCTATCGACGCGCGCTCTTCCGGGGGCTCCGCCGAGCAGAGTGTCGAGGGGAACCGACTCGTGGGTCCGGAATAACTGAATAGATCGCTCGGCGGGGCAGCCGGGCAGCGACACATTGTAAGTACCGGTGCCATCGCGACATTTCCGCGCGAGCGTATTCTTCGATTGCGCCGCGAGCACCGCTTGCGAGGCGCGGAGCGACAGGGGCGCACCGCGGAGCCTCGGGAGCCCCAGGTACGCGTCGATGTCTCGCAAGATCGTCGGACCGGCCGGCGACGCGAGGAGTTCGTAGCGGAACGGCAGCGCCGAAGCGTTGCCACCGGCATCATAACCTCCGATGAAGAGTCGGCGAAGCCGCGCCGTCTCGCGGTCCTGCTGCGCCGCGACCGCCCAGACCGACGCGCGCGGCGGCAGCTGCCCCCGCACGACGAGCCGCCGGTAGCGGAAGTGCGACGCTTGCCGACTTCTGGAATCGCGTAGAACAATAAGATTGGCGCATGCCGGCTGATCCTGGCGGACTGGCCGGTGTTTCGTGCAGTCGCAGTTTGGCGTGCGGCCGTACGAGGCATAGATGACGCCGGCGCGCCATCGCACGGAAGCGGTGGACGTCGCCTCGTCCCAGGCAAATGTACAGTCGGGACGCGTGGCGCACGTTTGCTTCAGGATTTCGGCGACGACGGCTTCGGTCCACGTCGAGCCGGACTGCGAGAGGGCCCGGATGCAGACCTCGCGCTCGTTCCTTGCTTGCCGCCCCGGTCGACGGATGCTTGCCGATGCCGGACGCTTGCCGAGTGGAGCGAAGGCGTGGCAACGCGAGCCGCGTCGACGGAGCTCGTCGCTGAGTGTTTTGCCGCCGCGCCCGAGGTCACATTTATCAAGGCCGCACGCCGGCTCGGCGGCGGCGATGGCGACGAGGCAGAGGAGTCGCATTTTGTCAATACGGCGCGCCGAGCAGCGCTAGCGCGGGTCGCGAGGCACTGGCCATTGGCGGACAGAAATGCTGATCTAAGGTGCTCTCTAGGTACATGCCGATGTGGTATATTATGAGGGCCCATGACACGAAAGCATAATACAATGACCAAAAAGCATACCACAAAAAAATAACAAGATAATCAAGGAGCGGGTCCCACCAAGGCGTGCCCATGGCTCTCCGTCTCTGCCTATGATCGAGTTTGGTTGTGCGTATCTGCCGGCATCGATGCCGTGCCAACAGGCCGAGACTGGCGCTTGGCGTGTTGTCGGGACAACTTTGAAAAACCCGAGTTTCGCCCTCACTCGCCACTCGCATCCGGGCATCCCCACAGCTACCCCCGCGATATAACCTTTCCTTAACGCACATTCACAAACATATTACCCGTAGTAGCTCACCACCGCCATCCGTCGTCCTTCGCCAGGCTCACCTTGGCCCCGCGCTGTCCGAGCATCCGCCGCGTCTTCGCCACCTCGAGGTCCTCGAAGGCCTGCTTCGTGGCCCCGTCTAGCTCCCTGGCCTCCTCTTCCTTCTCAGCAGGCCGCACTTTCCGGATGGTCCCGCGTGCGTGCTCAAACCGCTCCGGCGACCTGATGATTGTCAGCGACCGGATGGCCTTGTTGCCGAAGGCCTCGATTTCCAACGCCGCACCGGGAAGATAAACCGTGAACTTCTCTACGAAGGCGTTTTTGGATTTGTGGCCTCCATACCTGCGAACGGAACCACGTCACATCGACGGCGTGGGGCTCGACGCCATCAACACGAATGTAATTGACGGACGCGACGTCCGCACGCCCCCCCTGCTAAATCAAATAGATCCTGGTAATTGCGCGTGTTGCCGGCAAACTGTTCCGAGTCCGTCTTGAGCGGCTTCGGCGGCGTTTTTGATCGTCCAGGATCATGACGCGTGGCGAAGAAGTCCGTGGGAATAGCGTTCCGCGGGAACTCGGCCGTGAAGAGGGGTCGGCCATTGCCACCGCCCTTGGATGTGGCGGGCCGCCACGCGCTCCGCTTCCCATGGTCAAGCTCGGTGATGCGTTTCACGATTTGCGTGGGCTTGCCGCCTCTATCGAACTCCTCGCGCGCGTAGCCTAGAAGCCGCCGCGCCTCCAACACGTACGCGTCGATGGCCTTGCGCGCGTTCTCCCGATCGCGCGACGCCTCCGCCGCGTCCAGTGACCGCAGCAAGCGCTGCAGCCGCCCGGCGCACCGGTCGAGCGCGGGCCCGCTCTGCAGCTTCAGACGGTGCGCCACGATGCTGAAGCCCTTGGTCTCCCGTAGGAGGAGTTCGAGCGTGTCGCGCCGGCGCCCTCTTTCTAACGCGTCCGCTCTTCTAAATGCCGAGATGGACAGGTCCCGGCGCGGCGCGCGGTCGACGGCGTGGGTGCGCTTGATCGCGCTGTGGAAGAGGGACGTGGCCCGCCCGTGGCGCGAGCCGACGCCGCGCACCGGGCTCTTGGAGTAGATGGACATGGTCCTGGTCGTTTCACGCTGCCCGCGTCGACTGTGTGCTGCCCTTTCACGCTGCCCGCGTCGACGTGCTGCCCTGTGGCGTATCTGAGAGCGAATTGGCCGGGAGCGCGCTGTTTTTTACGCCACGGGTTTTACTCCACTCGGTTCTTACGAACCTTCGATCAAACAAGGGGCACTTAACTAACTAACCGGCAGGCGGAGGGGTAACGTGCCCGTGGTGGCGCGCGCCGCGCGCGTCTGCCGCGCGCGGCGGCGATCGCGCTTCTCCGCGGCGGCCTGGAGTCGTGCGAGCTCCTCGGCCGCGGCGCGTGCCGTCGCCTCAGCCTTGGACACGGTACCGTCGGAGTTCGTGGACGCCGTTCGCACCGGTGCGGCCGCGCCGAAGTTGCCCCGCCACGCGGCCTCTTCGAGCGCGTTGCGCGGCTCGAGCGGCGTCGCCGTCCGGCGTACCGGCGGCACCGTCGGCGCCGCCCGCGGCGTCATACCCTCGAGCGTTTTCGCCTTGGCGGTCTCGACGTGCTCCCGTGCTTGCGCGATCTCGCCTTCGGCCAGGTCGAGCGCGCGTAGTGCATTGTCCAGCGCGCAGGCGGCGCTCCGGCGGCGGATCGACGCTTCGCGGCGGCAGCTTCGTGAGAAATCGTCCAGAGGATCCGAGAGCGTCGCCGCAGCGGGCGTCGCAACAGCGGGCGTCGCTGCGGTCCGCGTGGACGGCGGCGTCTCAGTGCGCGAGCGCGACTCCGAACGGGTCGACGCGCGGCCGCGCTCTGAACCCAGCTCGGAGCTGCGCTCGGCGCCGCCGGAGCCGCTCGGGCGCAGAGGGCTTGTCGGGCAAGGCGGCGTCGAGACCGACAGGGCTTTGCGCCGCCGGCGCCGGCCGCCTCCGGAGCTCTTCCGTCGTCGCGGCGGTTTGAGGCCGCCCGGCGTCGCCGACTCTCTGTTTGATGGGACGAGGACCATCGCCTGCCGGTCAAGATAGGCGCGTCGACGGGCAAGATAGGCCTTTCACAGAACTTTTCGCGCTTTGGGCCGTTTCTCGCCGGCGGCACGGGGTCTTTTCCCAGAGAGAGGGCGCGCTTGGTCGCTGGCGCTCGACGGGAATCGTCTGGTTGGCTACAGCGTGCGTAAGCGCGCGCGGAACGAGTTTTCGGCCTAATTATAACTTCACGGGTTTTCTCCCAGGCCTCAGAGCACTAAAACTGTGCAGGACGGACAACAGGGAGGTCTCACGCACCTGATCTTGTCCTAGCGGTTCGGCACGACACAGCGACAACAAATTTTTGCGAGTGGCGCCGCAGAAGATCAAATTTGAGTCTTCATCTAAGGAGTCAAGGATGCGACGCGTCCTCGTCCTGACGACGGCCTTGACAGCCTCGGCGTTGCGACCGCTTGCCCTCGAGTTACCACGCGGCGGCAATAAAAAGCACGCCGAGAAAGCCAGCACCCTAGCGCACGCCGGCGCGGCGGTCTTCGCGGCGGCCGAACTGTCCGAGGGTGTTCTCGAAATCGGGCACCACCACGGCCTCGCGCTCGTCGCCGTCTCCAAACTCGCGAGAGGCCTGCAGCAGGTCGAGATCGGGTTCCCAGGCCGAAAGCGCCTTCTCAAGTCCCGCATCACGCTACCGTTAGTTTGTCTCGCGGCGATCGGCACGTCCGCATGGGAGGTCTACAAGGACGCGAGGCTCGACGCGAAGGTCGGCGGGCACCACGGGATGCTTATCCTGGCACTCTACGCGCTCCAGGAGGCGATCGAGGAGACCGCTGGCACCACGCGGCGTGGATATATCACACAGCCCGTCGTGACTTACTGGTTGATCCCGCGCAGGCGAGGAGGCGCGGGTCTTGTTCGGGAAAATTATTCATTTCCGCCCTCTGAAGTTGGCGCTCGCGGTGGGCGCGTTGGCGGCAGCAGGTCTCGAGCTTTCAGAAGACTTGAGGCCCGGCGGCCACCACGGCGTAGCCATCCTCGCGCTCGCGCTCGTCGTCAAGACCTGCGTGTCCATCTGGGAGGCGAAGTAAGTAGTTTGAAAATATTGTGAAGGAAGAAGCGAAAGGTCAATTGGAAGATCGCGAGCGCACCCTCCACGCCATCGATAAGACGCCCCGTGGATCACTAGAGTCGATGGCGTGGACAGGCTAAAATCTCCATCGCGGTTACTCCTAGGGGGGCGTCCCACAAGGAAAATGGAGGGGGAGGAGGAAACTGTCTATCGCTTGCCCGGCGGCGGCATGGGCGTCGCCGGCCGCCGCGCGCCGCCCACGAGGCCCGTGGCCCGCCGGTCCGGGGCCGGGCTCAAGGTATCGATGGCCACGGCCGGCTTCAGGATGTGGAAGCTGCACATCAAGGTCTCGTCGATGGACATGATGGCCCCCGCGTTGTCGAACTCGCCGCAGTAGTTGGGCGCGCTGAACAGCGTCACGAGCTGGCGCGAGGCGAAGAACTCGTAGCCGTCCTCGACCACCTGGTGGGCCCTTACGAGTAAGTCCAAGTCGTGCTGCTTCAAAAACTTCTCGACGACGTCCGGCCCGAACGTATAGGATACACCTCTCTCACTTTCAGCCCAGCCCTTGGTGTGGGGCTCGGGGTCCGCCCACAAGAAGTCGCACATCATGCCCGCGTCCGGCACGTCCGTGGGCCGCCTCAAGCTGGTGATCTGGTCAAAAGTGCGCAACTCCGGAGATAATCCGCCGTGCACGCAAAAAATCTTGTCGTCCACCACGGCCGCCACGGGCATGCAGTTGAAGACGTCGTTGAACTGCTTCCAGATCTTCAGGCCGTAGGCTCGTTTGCACTCGTCGCAGAAGCCGTAGATGCGGTTGATCGCCGCGCACTCGTGGTTGCCCCGGAGCATGAAGAAGGTATCTCTATGTTTTGCTTTATAACATAGTAAGAGGAGCACCGCTTCCAAGCCCGAAGGTCCGCGGTCCACATAATCCCCTAGAAATAAGTAGTGCACGTCGCGCGGCCAGCCGCACTCCTCGAACAACCTTAACAGGTCCTTGTACTGGCCGTGGATGTCGCCCACGATTTTCAGAGGCGCGGTGAGCTCCAGGAGCATCGGTTGCGCCAAAAACACCTCCTTCATCTTTCTAAGTAGGGCCATCACATCTTTCTGCGGCACGCACGCTTGCCCGCGGCCGCCGCCCAAGCCCCCCAGGCCCATGGGCCCGCTGCGCCGCGGGTGCGCCGGGCCCTTCTGGTGATCTAATAATTTCTTGATCATCTCGTCGACCATGGCGTTGAACTCCGGTTCGCTGTCGCCGATGCTGTCGGCCCGCCGCCGCGCAGGGCCATCGACGAGCTGTCGGCCCGGGCCGCCGCGCCGGCCCGTGGCGGACATCTGCCGGTCCGGGCGCGCTTGCTTACGTATCGTGGCGAGGGCGCGCGCCTCGGCGAACGCTTGGAGCAAGAGTTTTAGTGCAAACTCGTGCTGGCGGTTTCAATCCGCGGGGCTGCCCGCCTTCTTTCGTCCTTTTGCAGACGACGGGGCTCCACTGCTCGCCTGCAAGCGTGGCGATTCGGGCGCTGCAAATTGCCAGTGGACGCTGCGCCGCCTTTCAATCAAATGCGGGAGGGGGGGATCGTTGTGATGTCCGTGCTGAAGTACGGGTGTGGACGCCGCACCTCTGCTGGTGCTCCCCCCGTCGAGCGGCGTTCGTGGCGTCGGCTTTAGATGGGTAGTGTGCTGCACGGGTTTTAAACCAAAATTAATGTCTCTGCAACCTGACCGCTCTGGCTAGGCTTGCTGCAGCAGTGAGCGGAGCAAGCAGCATTTCGTATAGACGTCGCGCCAGCCCAGCACCTAGACCGCATGCTCAGCTATTGCTGCTGCAGTCGAGCACGTCGGAGCAAGTCGGATACAGCTGCGCCAATCGAGCCGAGCAAGCAGCAGTCTCGTATAGACTCGTATAGACGTTTCCAGCAGGGAGCCACAATGTCCGATTTCCTGGGAGAGCTGGCGGAGATGTTCCCGTCGTGGGACGCGGAGGCGCTGCGAGCGGTCCACGAGGCGAATAACGGAGACCAGGAGAAGACCCTCACGCAGCTCTTAGCCTGGACCGCGGAGGACACGCCCAGCGCGCCGAGCAGCAGCGCGCCGCGGCCGAGCGGCACCGCGCCGCAGCCGGCGGCGGCCTTCCCCGTGGTCTGCCCGCCGAACGCGGGCCCGGGCACGCAGCTGCTTGTGCATTCGCCGACCACCGGCCAGCAGATGACGGTGGTTGTTCCGGCGGGCATCGGGCCCGGTCTGCAGTTCCTCGTCGCCCTGCCGCCGCAGTTCGCGTGCGCGACGCCCGTCACCTCCCAACCGGCGCCGCCCCGGATCCACGACGCCGCGCCGCTCGTGCTGGAACGCGCCTTCTACGACGACATCATGTCTAAAAGAATCACGGACAAGATGGCGCCCAAGGCCACGGCGGCCCTCCTCAAGGCCACGGTCAAGCTCAAGGCGCTCGCCCACAAGGCCAAGGCCGAGGTCGCGCGGCGGCCCCACGTGCGGCGCCTGCCGTCCTCGCAGGACGCGCAAGCGATCCACAACGCCACGCGCGCGGACAAGATCGCCGCGGGCAAGGCCTTGCTCGGGCAGCGCCTGTCCTTTCTGGCGCTGCGCATGGTGGAGATGGCCGACGACGGCAACTGCCAGTTCCGGGCCGTGTCGCACGAATTGTACGGGACGCAGGACCATCACCTCCGCGTGCGCGCGGGCGCCGTCGCCTACCTGCGGGCGCACGAGGCGGACTTCGCGCCGTTCGTGGGTACTTCCGCCGACTTCGAGGCCTATCTCCGGCGCATGACGCAATCAAAGCAGTGGGGCGATGAGCTTACGCTCCAGGGAGCATGCGGTGCCTTCTCCGTCGACATGCACGTGATCACCACGGAGACGGAGCACTTCCACCTCGAGTACGCGTGTCTCGTCGCGGGGGCGAACAAACCGCGCAAGCTGTTCTTGTCGTACATCTCGCCGATCCACTACAACGTGGTCGTGCCGGATAAGTAGTACTCTCCTGTAGCAAATTCTGTAGCATATATGCCCCAGTGAACAACTTGAACGCTATCGAGGAGTAAGACGACCGGACGCCACTGGGGCCCAGGCTGGGAACCGGGCAACTAGGTAAGCTCGGTAAACAAAAAACACATTAGTGGCTCACGAGGAACGGGTTGAAGGGCTTCTTCGCCACCTCCTCCGGCGCAGCTTCAACCACCTCCTCGCCCCGCAGGAGCGCGTCGAGCTCGGCCTCGGTGACCGGCGGCGGCTCGGGCACGTCGAAGCCGTAGATGCCGCGGTTGATCTCGGCCCGGGGCGGCCGGAACTTCGGAGGTTTTGGAGCCTGCTCGAACTGCGGCTGGTCGAAGCGGTCGTCGTCGAAGGACTTGGTGCTCATGGACTTGGCGACGTCGCCTTTCTTCCAGTGGCGCTTCAGCAGCTTGGCCGCCGCGGCCTCGGCCGCGACCGGCGCCGCCGCGGCCAACTTAGCCTTTTCGCGCTCCGCGGCCTCGCGCAACTTTACGCGGTCGCCGCCAAAGGCCCGGACCACCTTTACCTGCTTCCCGACCATGTCCGCGGCCCGCGTCACCTTGCCCAGGCCCCGCGCGGCCCATGTTCTTTTAGCGTGCTCCATCGCGCAGCACTGCGCCACGGTCAGGTTGTCGTACTCGATCTCCATCAGGTGGCGGTCGCCGGGCGGCATGGTCTTCCCCTTCTTCTGGAGCTTCTTGTACTGTTTCACGAAGGCGATTTCGATGCGATCCACATCGATCACGCTCTCATCTAGTCCTAAACGGGCGTAGTGCTCGGGCAACCGTAAAACCGCCGCGTGCTTCTCCCGGATGAAGTCCGCGTGCGCCACGCACTCATTTTCCCCCAGCGGCCGGCCGTCGTCCCCCAGGAACAGCTCCACGTCCTCGGACGGCGGCAGCGGATCTTGCTCGACCATCTGCGGGAAGCCCTTGCCTCTCAGTCGTTTCGCGGCGGCGTACTTCTCGTAGAGCGGCACCGGGTCCTTTTTTGGAACACCCGTGAGGTGCGCCGTCGCCTTGGCCATCTTCTCGGGGTATTCATGAAAGCGTTTCCACGTGTCCGCCTCGCACGCGTCCTCAGGGTAGAGGCCGCGGTCGTCGGGCGGGAGCTCCGGCGGTGCCACGGGAATAGTGTAGTCGTCGCCGCGCTCCTTGTCACCGAACTCGAGCCGGACGCCGTTGCCCTCGCGGACCATGATTGCTTCTTGGCTGCCTTTTGTAGCTCTTTATGGTGCTCTTTGGTCAACCTCCACGCCGGCGATGCGACGCAGCGATGGCGTGCTAGGATAGTAGAGTTTTTTTGCGATCGTCTGCGGGCAGCGTAATGCGACAGCCCCGGCAGTAAGGCCAGATGTGGGCTGCTGAGCGCCCGAAACCCGTCAAACAGCACGAGTCGGGAAGTCGCGCGACAGGTTGATCGACAGGGCGAACGTTGCTCACTGTTCGGGGAGTTTCGCCGAGGCCGTTTTGCTTAGAAGGAAGTATGCTATTAAGAAAGACGCGGCACGCGCCCGCCGCCGATGAATCGGCGACGCGCGGTGTCTCCCCCCCCGGGCCCCGCCCACTAGTCCTAGCACCGTAACAAAAAGACGAGTCGGGGCGCAGGGCACCGGAGCCCGACGACGCTACGACACGGGTTCCCCCGAATGTTGGCAGTAGATCTGGCAGTGACATTCGTCTAATCAAACAATTGCACTTACCACCCGCTCCCGCTCGTCGCCGAGCCGAAGAAGCCCCCCTCCCGGTCCGGCCGCACGCGGACCTCGATGTCGCCGTACACGTACGTCACGCACGATAAACGATACGAAGCTTCGCACCCTTGGAGGTTGAGGGTGCCGTCCTCGTCGTTCGACTTGCGGTTCGTCGCGGCCGCCCCCTCGGAGACGTCGACGATGCACGTGCCGCACATCTGGTGCCCGGCGCAGTTCGTCCACGCCGTCGTGCCGCGGTAGACGTCCACGCCGTCCTTCACCAAGGCGTCCCGCAGGTTCGCGCCCTGCTCCACCACAATCTCGCGTATCCGTCGGCCCTCGTCCGTGACCGTGATCGTCGCGAAGCCGCTCTGGGCGCGCGGGCTGCGGCCCACGGCCTCCAGCAGCATGTCGCGGTCGCCCCTGAAAAACTCAAGCTTCGTTTCCTTATCGACCCGGGCCAGGCGCGCCATCGCCACGTCGAAAGTCGCGTCGAAGACCGCGTCGCCGTCGATCGCGACCAATTGGTCGCCGGCGCTGACCTGGCCGCTCTGCTCCGCCGCGCCGCCCGGGAGCAGCAAGCGCACGTAGACGCCCACGAAGCTCAGGTCCGTGCCCCACTCCACGCCCGTCGCGCCGCGCGGCAGCGCCACGAGCGACGACCGCGGGTCCGCCACGACCGCGCCCGCGGCGATGCCGGCGGCCTCCCGCGCCAGGTCCGCCGCGGCGTCGGCGACGACGGGCTGCGCGTCGTCATTATTGCGCTTGCTCGGCGGCGTCCAGCGTCGTTTCTTTTGTTTCGGCGGCTGCCAGCGCGTCTCGTCGACGCCCGCGGGCGCGGCGCAGCGGCGCGTCGTTCGTCGCGGCGTAGTGTTGTGGGCACCCGGCGCGTTTACCGGCGCGTGTGGCCCCGCGATGCGCGCCGGCCCTGCGATCAGCGCTGCAGCTTGGAGGGTGAGAAGTGCTAGCCAGGCTGGCGCGTGGCCGCGCGGTGCCATCAGGCAGTGGATAAATGAGGACTGGGAGTCTCTGTGATTTATGCAGGCATAGTGATAGCTTTGCTTGGTGCTACGCTGTTCAACAGCAGTGGCACAGAAACGCGAAACCCGTTTTAAGTTGCAATAATTATAAAAATGGGATTTTTTTAGTCCACTGCCTTCTCTCGGCTCTACGACCTCAACTAGGGACACTGGGCTGCGTTTGGACTCCCCTCGTATAGTGGAGTAATCGTGCCTAAGCGCTACCGCCAGTTCTGCGTGCTTGCCGAGTTACCACAAGTTGCCACAAGGCCCAAGCATCTCAATCATGGTGGTCATCCTCGGAGATGGCACCATCGTCGCGGACGACGACCCGCGCGCACGCCACCGGCGTGCGCGTACACATCTACCGGATACGCGCTTGAAGCTTGCCGTCGCGACGGTAGCGTTGGCCGCCGCCTACAGCTTCGTCTTCGCGCCCGGGTCAGAGGCCGCCAACGGCAAGGTCCCGGCCATGGCTCGCGCGCCGGGCGACCATTGGTACCACCTCTACCGGTCGCCGTTCCTGATGCGCGATCTCTCGAAGGCCTCGGCGCACCAAGATCTCGGCCTACTTGGCCGCGTCAAGCACCTGTTTCGCCCCAAGGATGACACGCATATGGACAAGACTGGGCGCGAGGCAAACTACGGCGGGGCCGACGGTGCCGCGTTCGAGACTTTCAATATCGATGATCCCGATTCCCATCTTGGCACACGGTGCGCGTCCACCAAATTTGCGTTGTCGGTCTACTTCTGCGGCGCCGCCACGGCGAACGGCGAATCCAACATCTGGAACGGGTGGGCCGGCGCCTCACAACAGCTCCGGGAGACGCTCGAGTCGATGCGCATGCTCTCGATGCGCGACGGTCCAGAAAAGAATGTCCACTCGGCCTTCGTGTATGAACTCGGCCTCGGCCAGATGGAGCGCTCGAATCCGCCACTGGAACATGTTTGGACCGTCGTGGCCCAATCGGACGGAAAGTACATGTGGCTCCAGTCCA
>Ga0302122_10001442_pt1 | contig 15112 bp, 10 predicted proteins | sample CB21_SCM_MG_FD_203115 | JGI IMG/M metagenome (GOLD analysis project Ga0302122, IMG submission 203115) | Marine microbial communities from Western Arctic Ocean, Canada - CB21_SCM | ecosystem: Environmental > Aquatic > Marine > Oceanic | place: Canada: Western Arctic Ocean | collected 2017-09-28
GGGCTGGCAGGACGGCTTCCCAACCAGGGCAACCGGAACAACCGGGTTCCTACCTGAACAGGTCCTCTTCGGGTGCTCTGACCACGTCGGCTACCACGCCTCCGTCGCCGAACCACTCCGGGTCCACACCTCGCACGATGGCCACGGGGATTCCGTAGGCCTTACCCATGACCAGCTCGGCGGCGGCAGCGATCTCGTCCACGATCGCCACCTCCGTCACCTGCAGTTCTCGACCCAGCGCATCCGTGGTGCCCCGCAGGTCGACGACGGGACGTAGGCCCGCACACCCGATCGCCACATCGGTGACACCCCGACGCCATGGCCGTCCGAAGGTGTCGCTCACGATCACGGCCACGTCCACGCCGAACCGGTGGCGCAGGCCGTTACGGATCCGACGTGCTGAACGATCCGAGTCGACCGGCAGCAGCGCCGCCTGACCGGCTTCCACGTTGGAGAGGTCGATGCCTGCGTTTGCGCACACGAAGCCGTGCCGCGTCTCGCTGATGATCAGGTCGCCGCGTCGGCGCAGGATCCGGACCGACTCGCGTTCCACGAGGGGCTTGTGGCCCACCTCGGGGTCGATGGCCACCAGCCGGTTCTCCGCCTTGGAGACCACCTTCTGGGTCACGACCACCACGTCGCCGTCGAGAAGGTCGGCTGCCCCGGCGATCAGGCCAGCCAGGTCATCGCCCGGGCGCACCTCGGGAAGGCCCGGGACAGGTATCACCTGGATCGCCTCGGGTGCCGGTCTGGCGCTGGTCATCGGAGGACCTCTGCTTCTGCTTCGCCGTCTGTATCTGCTTCCGGGGAACCGCCCGCGGTCCGTGTGGGTGTCATCGGGACACCTCCAGGATCCGGCGGGAGAGGTCGGCCGCCACTTCGGGCGACGACATGATCGTGTCTGTGACAACGCAGGCCATGCCCTCGGCCTCCACGGCGCCGGCCAGCCCGGCGTCGGCGGTGTCGACCACGAGGGTCGCCGCTATGTCGCGGTAGATGCGTGCCACGCCGACCACGGAGGCTTCGTGGCCCAGCTCGCGCATCAGCCGGTCGGCCGGGCCCTTCAGCGCCACCCCGGCCACGATCGGCGAAACGGCGACCGTGTCGGCCCGACGGGATCGCAACGCCTCGGCGATTCCGGGAACGGCCAGCAGCGGGCCTATGGAGACGATCGGATTCGACGGTGCAATCACGACAACGTCGGCATCGGCGAGTGCGTCGAGCACACCCGGGCCGGGTAGTGACTCCGAGGCGCCGTCGAAGCGCACCGATTCCACCGCCACCGAGTGGCCCAACCGGACGAAGTACTCCTGGAAGCCGACTTCCCGGCTGGCCTGCCCGCTGGCTTCTTCGTCGGCCTGCCTGTCGGCCGGGGTGCGGGTCCCGTCAGTGGGGGCGAGGGTCATCATGGTCGCCACCCGGTCCTCGGTCATGGGCAGCAGCGTCAACTCCAGCCCCCAGGCGGCTGTGATCTCGGCCGTGATGGCGGTCAGGCCCGCGCCAGCGGCCAGCCGGCCGGTCCGGTGGAGGTGTGTGCCGAGGTCCCGGTCGCCGAGGCGGAACCAGGCGCTGCCCCCGAGACGCTCCAGGGCGTCCATCGCCTGCCAGGTCTCACCCGCCAGTCCCCAGCCGGTCTCGGGGTTACCGGCCTCGGCCAACGTGTAGGTGACGGTGTCGAGGTCAGGTGAAATGTGCAGGCCGTGCAGGATCACGTCGTCGGCAGTATTCACGATCGCCGTGACCTCCGATGCCGGAACGGCGCGGACCATGCCCCGCAGCAGCCGGGCGGCCCCCACGCCGCCGGCCAGAACGGTGATCAAGAACCCTGCCGGAGCCGTCGCTCGACGAGGGCCATGTCGGCGTCCACCATCATCTCGACCAGTCCGGTGAAGTCGACGGTCGGTCGCCAACCCAGGATCGATTCGGCCTTGGCCCGGTCGCCGACGAGTAGGTCCACCTCGGCCGGTCGGTAGAACTTCTCGTCGATCACGATGTGCTCGTCGGCGTCCAGCCCGACGCGCGAGAAGGCCCTCTCGCAGAACTCCCTGACCGTCCGCGTCTCGCCTGTGCAGATCACGAAGTCGTCCGGCTCGTCCAGCTGCAGCATCCTCCACATGGCGTCCACGTAGTCGCCGGCGTATCCCCAGTCGCGCTTCGCCTCCAGGTTGCCGAGGCGTAGTTCGGTGGCCTGCCCGAGCGCGATCTGGGCGACTCCGTGGCTGATCTTGCGCGGTAGGAACTCGAGGCCCCTGCGGGGGCTCTCGTGGTTGAAGAGGATCCCGGAGCTGGCGTGCAGCCCGTAGCTCTCCCGGTAGTTCACGGTGATCCAGTGGGCATAGACCTTGGCCACCCCGTACGGGCTCCTCGGGTGGAACGGCGTGGTCTCCGTCTGTGGAACCTCCCGGACCTGGCCGAACATCTCGCTGGAGCTGGCCTGGTAGAAGCGGATCGCCGGGTTCACGACACGGATGGCGTCCAGTAGGCGGGTCACGCCCAGCGCCGTGGTCTCACCGGTCAGGACCGGCTGTTCGAACGACGTCGGGACGAACGACTGTGCGGCCAGGTTGTAGACCTCGTCGGGCTCATGCGCCCGGAGTGCCTCGATCAGCGAGAGCGGGTCCATCAGGTCACCCGAATGGAGCTCGATGCGGTCCATGAGGTGGTCGATGCGCTCGAAGGTGACCGTGGAGGTCCGGCGCACCATGCCGATCACGTCGTATCCCTTGTCCAGCAGCAACTCGGCCAGGTAGGAGCCGTCCTGTCCCGTGATGCCTGTGATGAGGGCGCGGCGCTTCATGGTGGTCAGTCTGCCTCCGGGTCGCGGCGAAGGCGCTCCCGCCAGTAGTCCAGAAGGTCTGCGAGCGTCCGCTCCAACGACAGCTCGGGCTGCCATCCGGTATCGGATCGGATCGCCGTGGGGTCACCACACGACACCGCCACGTCCACAGGCCGGTGCAGCGAAGGATCCTCCACCAGGCGGATGTGGTTCAGACCCGGCGGCTTCGGACTCGGCCTCGAATTCGTCGGCACCGGGTCCGCCCGCTCCGGGCCGGCCCTGCCTGACCCGTCCTGGCCCCGGCGTGCTATCTCCACGAGCCTCTCGGCCACCTCCCGGATCGACACCGTTGCTCCGGTGCACACGTTGTAGGCCGCTCCCGGGCGGCCGAGCAGTGCCAGGCACCGGTAGGCCCGCACGACATCGCGGACGTCGGTGAAGTCGCGGCGGGCATCCAGGTTGCCGACCCGTATCGAGTCCCCACCTGCCAACTCGGCAGCGGCAATGCGCGATGCCAGAGCCGAACACACGAACCGGTCGCTCTGCCCGGGACCGAGGTGGTTGAAGGAGCGGGCCCGCACGACGTGGAGCCCATGGCCCAGATGTGCCTGCAGGGCCAGGAGGTCGGCCGCCGCCTTGCTGGCCGCATACGGAGAAACGGGTCGCAGCGGCGCCGACTCCGGCGTCGGAAGGTCGTCGGGATCGACGACCCCGTAGATGTCGGCGCTGCTCACGGTTACCACCCGCACACCGTCCAGGACCCGCACGGCGTCGAGCAGGTTGAGGGTTCCCTCGGCGTTGGCCCGCAGCGTCTGGACCGGCGAGTCCCAGGAGCCCCCGACGTCGGCCTGACCAGCCAGGTGGTACACGACGTCGGGTTCCGCATCCACTACGAGCTTGCGGATGCCGGTCGGGTCCAACAGGTCCGGGCCACCGTCCGCCCGGTCGGTGCAGGTCACGTCGTCGCCACTGGCCCTCAGGTGCTCCACGAGGTGGCCTCCCACGAACCCGGCAGCGCCGGTCACCAGTGCCCTCATCGGGCTGGCTGGTGGAGGTCGAGGTGGATGCCGCTGCAGCGGTGGAGCCGCCCGGACCGTGGGCGGCCGGGGCGCCTCGGCTGGCCTGGAAACGGGTGCTGTGCCACCGGTGCACCCTATGTGTTCAACGTCTCCCGGCATGCCTGCCCACTGGTTGGCCCGGTCACCCGCAAGACGGCCACAGGCGCCGTGGCACTAGAGTCCGGAACCCGTGGACGCCGTCTCCGACAAGTCGCTGGATGCTGTGGCGCCGACCGATCCGGCGCCCCGACCGTCGACGCCGACGGTGCTCGCCGTGCTGGTCGCAGGCGACCCGGGACCGTCACTGGACGTGGTCATGGCCGGTCTGGCTTCCCAGGACCACCCCCGTCTGGAGACCCTCGTGGTCGATGCCGGGACGCCTCGGGTGACGACGGGGGAGTCCCCGCTGGTGGAACGTGTCGGGCGTCTCCTGCCCGGCTCGACGATCGCCCGCATGGAGGGCAGCCCCGGATTCGGTGCCGCCGTCACCGCAGGCCTGACCTCACGAACCGGTGTCGCCCCGCCCAGCTTCCTGCTGCTGCTGGCCGACGACGTCCTACTGGTCGACACGGCGGTCCGGCGCATGGTGGAGCACGCCCTGGAGTCCAATGCGGGCATCGTCGGAGCCAAGGTGCTGGCCCACGACGGCAGCCGGACCCTCGACGACCTGGGGGCGTCGGTCGACAGGCTCGGCACACCGGTACCGCTCGTCGAAGCTGGCGAGCTGGACCAGGGCCAGTACGACACCATCCGTGAGGTGCTGGCCGTGTCAGGCGCGGTGGTGCTGGTCAGGACCGACCTGTTCGAGGCGCTTGGAGGCATCGACCCGGAGGTCCGTGGCGCTGACGGTCTGGTGGAGCTCTGCTGGCGTGCCCGACTGCTGGGAGCCACCATGGCCACGGCCCCCACCGCTGTCGCCCGCCGCGTCTCCACAGGCCCAAGCCCATCGGACCCATCACACCCATCGGATGGCCCGTCCGCCCGTGGCTCCGGCTCAGGCTCCGGCACAGGAGAGAGCGGTGGTCGCCGGGGCCCGACCCGGGAGCATTCAGGATCCTCAGCGCAGCGGGCACGCAACCGGCTCCGAATGGTGCTGGTCTGCCATCGGCCGGCCCGGGCCGCCGGCGCAGTCGTGGGCCTGTTGGCAGCCACCCTCGTCGGGGCGGTCTACGGCCTGGCTACGGGAAGGTTCAGGCATGCCGCCGGGCTGGTCGGTGCCTGGCCCTGGAACCTCCGCCGCCTCTCGTCGATCCGACGCCGCCGTCGCATCATGCCGACCCCCGAAGCGACCGCTTCGGCCACTGTGGCGCGCCTCGAGGTTCCCCACCGGGCCTTCCAGCGTGTCGTAACCGGACGGGACCTGACCGGTTCCGACGACCGTTCTCCCAGCCAGCTGCGCCTCCACAGGCTCTGGTCGATGCTGTTCGGACCCGGCGGCATGGCCCTGATGGTCTCCGCTGTCGTCCTCGGCTTCGGTTCCCGCTCGTTGGTCGTCAATGGGCTTCCGGCGGTCGGCAGGATGCAGCCACTGCCTGTCGACCCGATGGACCTGGTCAGGTCGTGGTGGCTGGGATGGCGGCCCACCGGCACCGGCACCACGGTCGTAGGTCCTGATGGGCTGGCCCTCGTAGGACTCCTGGACGGCTTCTGGCCGTGGGGGAGCGGCCTCGTGTGGACCCTCGTGGTGCTTGCCGCCCTGCCGGTCGGGGCGGTCGGGGTGTGGCGCCTCACCCAACCGGTGGGTGGTGGGCGTTCCAGGGCAGTCGCCGTACTCGTATACCTCTCCGTTCCGTTGCCGTATGACGCCCTGCGGGACGGTCGGCTGGCGCCGATGGTTGCCTTTGCGGTACTTCCCTGGGTGGTACGCCGCCTCGTGGGCGCCCAGGGGGTGGCCCCCTACGGAACCCGTGGCGGCGAGGCCGGACCCGGCACCCGTCGACGCGGCCTCTGGTCAGAGGTGCTGGTCACCGGGCTCCTCCTGGCTGCGGTTGCGGCGGTGGACCCGATGCTCGCCGTGCCGGTCCTCATGGTCCTGGTGGGCCTGGTCGTAGGCACGATCCTGGCGGGGAGCCTCGCCGGCCTGGGTCGGCTCGTGGTGGTCACCACGGCAGGTGTCGCCGTGGCCGGCCTCCTCCACCTCCCCCTCGTGCTCGAGCTCGTCGGTGGTAGGCCCGTCGGGTCGTTGCTGAACCCGATCCACTGGCCGGTCCACGGCGTCGGAACGATGGAGATGTTCCGCTTGGACACCGGCGACTTCGGTCTGGGCCGGGTCGGGTTCGCTCTGCTGGTTGTGCCGGTCCTCGCCCTGGTGGTCGCCCGTGGCCGTCACCTGTTCATTGCCCTGCGGGCCTGGTTCGTGGTCGCAGCATCGTGGTCAGCGGTCTGGATACTGGATCAGGGCTGGTGGGACGGTCCCACTCCCGATCCCGGTGTCCTCCTGGCGCCGGCAGCCGTCGGGCTGGCCTGGGCCGCAGCGGTCGGCGTGGCCGGCCTCGGCTCCGACCTGTTGGGCGAGGCGGTTCCTGCCCGTACTCATGCTGGTGCCGGTGCGGGTGTTGGCGCTGTTCCTGCTACCGCCGCTGCTGGAGCCACCGATGCCGACCCAGGTTCGGGTCTCCCGTCAGGACGGTCCCGGCCTTCGGGTGCAAGGCTCCGCTGGCTCCAACGGGGAGCCGTAGGTGTGGCCGGGCTGTCCCTGGCCGTGGCCGTACTGCCCGTGCTGGGTGGTTCCATCGACGGCGCATGGGGTACGGCACGCGATGACCTGCGTGCGGCGGTGCCGTTCATCTCCACAGGCCCGTTGGATGGTGGGACGATCCACGGCGGCATTCCCCGGGTCCTGTGGCTGGGTGACCCATCGGTCCTTCCGGCGGTTGGAATCCCCGTCGGCGACGACCACCTCGTATATGACCTCCCCGGTAGAAGTCACCCGGGTGGTGCTCTGCCCTCCGGGGCGCCCATACCGGACGGCCTGGCCATGGCGGTGACCAATGGTCGGCCGGACCTCATTGACCAGTGGCCCATTGACCTGACCGAGGGCCTGGCTTCGATCAGGACATCGGTGGTCGACGCCATGGCCGGTGACACCAGCCGCCTCGGTGCCCGACTGGCGACGTGGGGAGTCGGCTGGGTGGTGCTGGTGGAGCGCTCCGCTCCCGTGCCCCAGCCAGCGCGTGAGGTTTCCGTGCCGGACCTCCTCGCAGGGGCCATGTCACGCCAACTGGACCTCGAGCGCATGGAGGGCATCAACCGGGCGGTGACCGTCTACCGCAGCACCGTCGTGGAGGCACCGCTTGCCGTTGTGCGCGACCGGAATCGTCGGGCGGTACCTGTCACCGTGACCCGGGAGGCCTTCGACCGGCGTGTCCTGACGGCATCGGCGGATGGCTCGTTGCGCTGGGCCGTCGGCCCTGAAGGTGCCTGGCGCTTCACCGTGGACGGCGTCCGGCAGCCGCTCGTGGCCTCCGGCGACCTCGGGACTCCATCTGCCCATCCATCTGTCCGCGTGGCCATGGGCACGGTCGGGGTACTGGAGCTGGACGACTCGGGTTCCCGTAGTCGCCGAACGGTCCAGGTCGTCCTGCTGGGGGCGACACTTCTGCTGGCCAGCTGGGCGCGCACAGCACGGGTCAGCCGGGTCGGCCGGGCTGGTCGGGAGAATCGGCCGTGAACGCCCATCGCCAACCGGCCCTGGTCCTGCTGGTGGCGCTGCTCGTCGGGGCGCTGACTCTGGGAGCCGAAGCCCCGGACGATGGTGCCGACACGCTGCCAGCCGTGGCCCGCACCGCCATGTCCCTGGCGGGGGAGTCCTCCGACCTCTGGTTCTGCCTCGGCCCCACCGCCGTACTGGACGGGATCCGGGACCGGTCCGTCCAGGTGGCCAGCATCGCCGCCGGCCCGGTGGACGGCCGGGTCATCGTCGTGGATGACCGGGGCCGCTCCGTGGAGCGGGCCTTCCGTCTGGATGCCGGCGCCCGGTTGGAGATCCGGCCCGGCCGATTCGTGCCCGGTTCGGCATTCGCCGCCGTGACCGTCGAGGTGCCGGGTGGGGCCGTCGTCGTCAGCCAGCGCGTCGAAGGCGACGGCGTGGACCAGCGTCCATGCCTGACCCGCACCTCGGGCACATGGTTGGTGCCGTGGTCCACCACGACCCGGCCGGGGAACCGGGTGTGGCTGCTTCTCCACAATCCATTCCCGGCCTCGGCGGTCGTGGACCTGCGCTTCGTGGGCGATATCGGTCGCCGTGAGACCCTCGACTCCCAGGGGATGGTCGTAGCCGGCCGCTCGGTGGTCGCCTATGACGTGACGGAGCGGATCTCGGACTCGTCGGTGGTCTCGGCCCTGGTGCAGGTCCGCGTCGGCCAGGTGGCTGCAGCGCGTCTGCAGTTGGCCAACGGGGAGGGCCCCACAGGGATTCGTGGCCTGGACCTGGCGCCCGGCCTGCCGGAGGCACGGTCACGGCTCTTCATGCCCGGGGTCGGACCGGTTGCCGGGTCGATCGCCGGGTCGATCGCCGAGTCGGCCGGTGACCTGTCGGTGGTGGTGTTGAACCCCGGCGAGGAGACCATTGAGCTCGAGGTGGTGGCCCGGACGTCGCATGCCGATGGGTTCGTCGAGCCCTGGCCCGTGGTGCTCCGGGCCGGACAGCGCCACGTCGTCGACCTCGGCGATGGACGCCTGGACGGTGTGGGGACGTTCAGCATCGAGGTCAGGACGCTGGACGACCAGCCCGTGGCGGCTTCGCTGGTGCGTCGTGGAGCGGTCACCGGCGAGCAGGCCGATGGCCGGTCGGACCCCGGCAGTCTCGGTGTACCCGACCTGGCTGTTCGGCCCCTGATGGCGGTGGCGGCACGCGGCTGGCTGGTCGACCTGGGGGAGAGGTTCGAGAGCAGCGGCGACATCCTGGCGGTTGCCAACCCATCCGGTTCCAGCATCGCCACCATCGAGGTGAAGGTGCTGGCTGGTCGGGCTCCGGAAGGACTACCCACCGTCGTCGAGCTGGATCCCGGAACCCAGGTCGTGTTCCCGCTGGGAGCGGGTGGACCGGTGATCCTGGCTGTGGAGTCCACCTCAGGTGTCGTGGCGTCCGTACGGGAATGGTCACCGTCCGGGTCGACGGCCGGTGTGGCGGTGGCGGTTGCCGGCACCGAGGAGTGGCCGGAGTCCGGCTGACTCAGTCGCCGGCGCTGCAGCCGTCGGGGATGGAACCCGGTTGGCGGAGCTCGGCGAGGCTTCCCCACAGGTGGGTGGCTGACACCGGCCCCAGGTGGTGGCTGCGGACCACGCCGACGGCGTCCACGAGGAGCACCATCGGCACAGCCTCGATGGCGTACCGGTCGTGCAGGTCCTTCCGGGCACCCGCCTCGACCTCGTGGAATGCCACCGCCTTGCTCTCCAGCGGACCGGCCACCTCCACCACGGAGCTGCACGTCTCACATTTCGCTGACGTGAACACCGCCACCAGCCATGGGGCATCCGGTCGGTCGAAGTCCCGCCTGTCCAACTGTTCGGGGACCGACCAGCCGGTACGTACCGGCGCATCGGGCCGTCGGCGCTGCACCAGGTGGGCGAGCGTGCCGGCCGCTGCGGCGACCACGACGAGGAGGAGCAGGCGATCCATGTGCGGACCCGTCAGTCGGTGCTGGCCGTGTCGGGGTCGGCTGCGATCCCGATCAGGCGGCCGACTTCTTCTCCGCTGATCGTCTCCTGCTCGAGGAGCGCCTCGGCGATCAGGTTCAGGGCGGCGCGATGTTCGGTCAGCAGGGCACGACAGCGCGATTCCTGGTCCATGAGGATCCGCTGGACCTCCTCGTCGATCAGCTGCGCCGTGTAGTCGCTGTACTCGCGGCTGGAGAGGAGGTCGTCTCCCAGGAACACCTGACCCCGGCTGCCCCAGGCCATCGGGCCGACGCGCTTGCTCATGCCCCATTCACGGACCATCTTGCGTGCCATCTCAGTGGCGCCGAGGAGGTCGTTGCTGGCCCCGGTGGAGGCGACGCCGAAGACGAGTTCCTCGGCTATCCGACCGCCGAGGCTCACGACCAGGGAGTCCTCGATGAAGTCCTGGCGGTAGAGGTGCCGCTCCTCTTCCGGCAGCTGCATGGTCATGCCGAGTGCCATGCCGCTGGGGATGATCGTCACCTTGTGTAGGGGATCGGCGGTGGGAAGCACGGATGCGCAGAGGGCGTGGCCCGCCTCGTGGTAGGCGATGGCTTCCTTCTCATCGGCTGAGAGGGCCAGCGACTCGCGCTTCTGGCCCATGAGTGTCCGGTCCCTGGCCTGCTCGAAGTGGTCGGCCGCAATGGAGTCATCGCCGGTGCGTACCGCAATGAGGGCTGCTTCGTTCACGAGGTTGGCTAGATCGGCGCCGCTCATGCCCGGTGTGCCGCGTGCGATCAGGTTCAGGTCGACGTCCTCGTTGATCTTCTTGCCCTTCACGTGGACGTCCAGGATCTTCCTACGGTCCTCCAGCTCGGGAAGCGGAACGACCACCTGACGGTCGAATCGGCCCGGCCGCAACAGGGCGGGGTCCAGGATGTCCGGTCGGTTGGTGGCGGCGATCATCACGATGCCTTCGCTGGACTCGAAGCCGTCCATCTCCGAGAGCATCTGGTTCAGCGTCTGCTCGCGCTCGTCGTGCCCTCCGCCCATGCCGGCGCCGCGCTTGCGTCCGATCGAGTCGACCTCGTCGATGAAGATGATGGCCCTGCCCATCTTGCGTGCCGTTTCGAACAGGTCGCGGACCCTGCTGGCTCCCACGCCCACGAACATCTCCATGAAGTCGGAACCGGTGACCGAGAGGAACGGCACCCCCGCCTCGCCGGCCACCGCCCTGGCAATGAGCGTCTTGCCGGTTCCCGGAGGTCCGACCAGCAGCACGCCCTTGGGGACGCGGGCGCCGATCTCGGAGAACTTCTCGGTGTCCTTCAGGAAGTCCACGACCTCGCGGATCTCCATCTTCACGCCCTCGTAGCCGGCCACGTCGTCAAACGTCGTGCCGGGGCGTTCCGAGGAGTAGGTCTTGGCCGGCGATCGGCCTATCGACATCATCCCGCCCATCTGGCCCTGGGCCCGGCGGCTCATCCACCAGAAGAACAGGATGATCAGGCCCACGGGCAGCAGCAGCGGCAGCCACGACTGGAGGAACCCCGGCTTCGGGGTCTCGAAGAGGACGGCGGCACCGCTGTCGGCCAGCAGCCGACGGTCGTCAATGGATAGCTCGAGGGGACCTGCGGTCACATGCAGGACGCCGTCGACGTCGGTGAACTCGATACGTCCGGTCAGGTTGTCCACCAGGACGTCGCTGACCTCGTGTGCCGCCACCTGGCCGAGGAAACGGTCGTAGGAGACCTCGTCGAGGTCGTCGGCCGGGAAGAGGTTGGGGAAGAAGAGGAACGAGGCGACGAGTCCCAGGACCAGCCAGATGCCCCAACGGGGCCAACCCTGTTCACGGCTGGGCATGGTGCCCGGCGTCGGTCGGTTGGCGGTTGCCTTGCGGTTGCCCGTCTCCTTGGGCTTGCCGGGTCGGCTGCCCTCTCGTCTGGAGCGCCGACCGGACGACCTGTCGCCTCGCTTGTCGGATGCGTCCGCCATGTCCCCATCGTACGGGGGCCCTGTGTCGGTCCGGCCTCGGCCCGCTTCCTGCCGGGCACGGATGGCGCTTCGGACCGGCACCGCGATCTCGGGCGGTGACCCCCGGCGGGGAGCCCCCGGCTCCGAGCCCCTCGCTAGGGTTCGGCCGATGGACGGTCCCTTCCCCGATCAGGGTCGCTTTCCCGATCAGGGCCCCTTCCCTGATCAGGGTTCTCGAGGACGCGACTCTGCGTCCGGGCCCGAGGCCGCTTCACCCGCGCGTGCCTGGGGGATTGGCCACGTAGCGGCCGGGATGGTCATCGGGATGGTGGCCAGCATCGTGGCCGCCGTGATCGTCTTCGCCGTCGGCGGCTACGGGGTCGATGAGGTCATGCCCCTCTCTGTCGTCGCCATCCTCCAGGCCGCCCTCTGGACCGGCCTGCTGGGGGTGCCGCTCTGGTTGGTGGTGGTCCGGGGCGTCCGCTGGGTCGACCTGGGTTGGGGAGCGACCTTCAGGGATGCCTGGCAGGGCCTGGGTATCGGCATCGCCACACAGGTGGCCGTCGTTCCGATCATCTACATCCCAGTGCTCCTCATGGCCGACGACCTGGACGTCTCGGGTCCGGCCCGGGACCTCGTTGACAAGGCATCGGGCGGCGGCATCCTCCTGCTGATCCTCGCCGTGGTGGTGGGCGCCCCGATAGTTGAGGAGATCTTCTTCCGTGGCTTGACCTTGCGGGCCCTCGAAGCCCGGATGCGTCGCCGGACGGCCCTGGTCGTGTCCGCCTTCGTGTTCGGTGTCGTGCACCTGCAGTTCCTGCAGTTTCCGGCCCTCCTGGTAATTGGCCTGATCTGCGGCTGGCTGGCGCAGCGTGACGGCCGGATCGGGCGGGCCATCTGGGCCCATGTGGGGTTCAACGCAGTGACCGTTGCCGTACTGCTGCTCGAGACCCCGGCCGGATGACCGATCCCACCACGGGGTCCGGGATCGACGCTGTGTCGCCCAGCCCGGAACCCGTTGGCGAGCAGGCTCCACCCACCCCTGAGGCCGGCGACGATGGCACCGCCAGCCCGCTGGTGGCCGCTCTACGACGCATCCCCCTGACCACCTGGGTGACCGGCTTCCTCGTGGGAGGCAGCGTCATGTTCGTCCTCTGGGTCGTCAACCCGGACGGCCTGCTGTTCACCAGGTCCACCCCGACGGGCGGCGACCTGGGTGCGCACGTCTGGGGGCCCGCCTTCATCCGTGACGAACTGCTACCCAGGTTCCGCCTCACCGGGTGGACACCCGACTGGTACGCGGGGTTCCCCGCCTACCACTTCTACATGGTGGTCCCGATGCTGCTGGTCGTGGCCGTCGACGTCGGCCTGGCAACGCCGCTGCTCGTGGTCGCGATCCCCGCCATCGGCTTCGTCGCAGCACGCCTGCTCCGCAACCGTGCCTCCGGCTGGATCACCCGCCTGATCCTGCTGGGAGCGTTCACCGTGCTGGTGGTACCGGTCCACTACGGCATGGCGCTGAAGTGGGTGACGATCGGCGGCCTGGTGGTCATGCCGGTGGCCGGATGGCTGACGGGGCGCCTCGCCGGCCTGCCGTTCCCGGGCCCGGCCCTGACAGCGGTGGCCACCCTGCCATTCGTGTTCGACCGGTCGTTCAACATCATGGGCGGCAACCTGATGTCGACCATGGCAGGCGAGTTCGCCTTCACTCTGGCCGTGGCTGCATGCCTCGTCTACATCGGCCTCATGGTCCGGGGCCTTGAGACGGGCCGGGGTCGTGGCGCCGCAGCGGTCATGCTGGCCCTCACCGGGTTGTTCCACCTGCTCGTGGTGTTCTACGCGCTGGTGGCATCGGCTGTCACCCTGGCCATGCGACCGAGCCGTGGGGCGCTGCGGTGGATGCTCACCACGGGTCTGGTCGCCGGGCTCTGCTCGGCCTTCTGGGTACTGCCCTTCTGGTGGCAGCGGGACCACCTGAACGACATGTCCTGGCACAAGCTGACGCGGTTCCGGTCCTACCTGCTGGATCGTGACCAGCTGGCTGCCGACTTCCTCACCAACGATCCGCCGCTCCAGGTGGCGGTCCTCATCGCCATCGTCGGGCTGGTGGTGTCGATCGCGTTTCGACGCCGCCTCGGGTTCATGCTGGCCGGCTCGGCGGTGCTCCTGGGACTGGCCTTCATCCACCTACCCGAGGGGCGTCTCTACAACGGCCGGATCCTCCCCACCTACTACCTCAGCATCTACCTGCTGGCCGCCATTGGCGTGGCCGACGTGCTGCGACTGGCCGGTCGCCTCGTCGACGGCATCAGGCGTTCCGCAGGGGGCATGGCGGGTCGCGCCGTCACCGGTGGCGGAGCGGTGCTGGCGTTCCTGGCCCTGATCGTCTACCTGGGCATGCCTCTGAGGGTCCTTCCGACCGGCTCCATGTCGGGAAACACCTATTCGTGGATGGGACTGCAGTCCGAGGAACTCAACCTGGGCCGGTCCTGGGTCCGCTGGAACTTCGAGGGCTACGAGAACCGGGTCGGCGACGACACCGGCGGCGGCTGGGAGGAGCAGCGGGCGCTCACCGCCACGATGCTCGGGATCGCCGAGGAGCGCGGCTGTGGCCGGTTGCTCTGGGAGTACAACAGCGACCTCGTGCGGTACGGCACCCCCATGGCCCTGATGCTCCTGCCGCACTGGACGGACGGCTGCATCGGATCCATGGAGGGCCTCTACTTCGAGGCGTCCACGTCGACGCCGTACCACTTCCTGATGCAGTCGGAACTCTCCATTGCTCCATCACGCGCCCAACGCGGGTTGCCATACCGGGATTTCGACCTGGGTGCCGGGATCGACCACCTCCGACAGTTCGGCGTCCCCTACTACGCGGCCTTCTCGGAACGCGCTGTGACCGAGGGGCGCGGGCACGCTGACCTGACCGAGTTGGCGACCAGTGGACCGTGGACCGTGTTCGCCGTCGCCGGCGCCGAGATGGTCGTCGCAATGGACGTGGAACCGGCTGTGTTCGTGGACGTCGACCATGCAGGCTGGCTGGAGCCGGCGGTCGAGGTGTTCCAGGAAGGCTCGTCGGCAGTGCCGCGGACCATTGGCGGCCCTGACGGATGGCAGCGGGTCGCCCCGGGGGAGCTGCCGGAACGACGGGCCCTGCCGCCGGTGAACGTCACCGACATCACGACCGGTGTCGACTCGATCTCGTTCCACGTCGACCGTGTGGGCGTGCCGGTGATGGTGCGCACCTCCTTCTTCCCGAACTGGGAGGTGTCCGGGGCTGACGGGCCGTGGCGCGCCACGCCGAACCTCATGATCGTGGTGCCCACCGGCAACGAGGTGTCCCTCGCCTACGGCCGCACCGGCGTCGATGTCGTCGCCATGCTGCTCAGCCTGATCGGGCTGGTCGCTCTCGCCGTACTGGTTGCGCGGTCGGATCGTAGGCACCGTCATCGATCCGAAGGAGCGGCGACGGCCAGGCCGTGGTTCGACCTGGCGGGCATCGGGCCCGACGGTGACGCGCGACTGGACCGATGGGTGCAGCGACGCGTCGACGGGCCTGTTGGCCTGGAAGACCCTCAGGACCCCCAGGACCCGGATGATCCGGGTGGCTCTGAGCCGGAGGCCCCGTTGTCGGAGGTCGCTTCACCGTGAGGGATCGTCTACGGCGATTCGCCGTGGTGGGCCTCATCGCCACCGTTCTCGACGT
>Ga0302122_10001443_pt1 | contig 15110 bp, 11 predicted proteins | sample CB21_SCM_MG_FD_203115 | JGI IMG/M metagenome (GOLD analysis project Ga0302122, IMG submission 203115) | Marine microbial communities from Western Arctic Ocean, Canada - CB21_SCM | ecosystem: Environmental > Aquatic > Marine > Oceanic | place: Canada: Western Arctic Ocean | collected 2017-09-28
GAACGGCGTCGCGGACGCGCTTCGCCGCCGCGGCGTCGGGCCCGTCGGCGCGCGGCCCGCCCGCGGAGACGCCGTCCGGCAGGTCCCACTGCGAGTGGCCCGTGGCCTCGTTGACGTAGAACCAGCGGTTCGAGGCCGCATCGCGCTTGAACCACCAGCCGCCGCCCAGGGCCTTGTACTCGGCCTTCTCGCTTTTTTGGGGCGGCGCCGCGGGCGCCGGCTCGTCATCCGACGACGACGACGAGCACGACGAGGCCGCATCTTCGTCCTCTTCAACGGGCGCAGCCTTGGCGTCCTCCGCCAGCGTCGCCAGGCGCCGCTCGCCGCGGCCGCGGATCGCCCGGGCGCGCTTCGCGCGCGCCAGGACACGCTCCTCCGCGGCGCGCGCGCGCGCGACGAAGCGCGGCGGCGGCCGCGACGGCGTCCGGGCGCCGTCGAAGCGCGCGTCCAAGCGCTGCTTCGCGGCCGGCAGCGCCGCGTCGACGCGGCGCTTCTGGTCGACGGGCTGCGCGGGCCGCGCGGGAGGCTTGGGCGGCCTAGGCACGCGCAGGCAACGCAGCTCCGCCGCGTCCGGGGGCGGCGAGGCCTCGCCGGCGTAGCCGTCCCGGACACGGTCGCAGGCTGCCGCCACGACCGGCGCTTGGAGGATCTCCACAATGTCCGGCCGGTCTCTAGGTTTCGGAGACAGCAACGTGGCGAAGAGGCGCCGCAGATACGTCGAGAACGACGCGTCCAAGACCGGGAACCCGACCCCGCGCCCCCGCATGACCAACCTCACCAGCGCCGGCATGCTCCGCGCTTCGAAGGCCCGCTTCAGATTCAACAACTCGAAGAGCACGCACCCCGCCGACCAGACGTCGGCCTTGTAGTCGTAGGGCCGCTCGTCCAAGAGTTCCGGGGCCATATAGCACGGCGTGCCCACGGCCGTCGCGGCCAAATCACCGGTGGCCCCCAGCACCCGCGAAATGCCAAAGTCCCCCAGCTTGACCACGGACGATGCACTCATGTCCGCGGCGCGCGCCACGAAGAGGTTCGACGTCTTGACGTCGCGGTGGACGACGCGGTGCGCGTGCACGTGTTCCAAAGCCATGCACGTTTGGGCGAAGATGCGGAGGGCCGTGTTTTCGCTCGGCTTCTTCCGTTCTTTTCTTCGTCGTGCCACCCACTGTTCTAAATCGCCCCCGGCGCAGTACTCCATGACGATGCATATTTCTCGGTTGTGAGAACTGTTGCGCCGCCCAAAACTTTCGAGGTGGGAGACGATGTGCGGGTGGCGTAACGTTGCTAGCAAGCGCGCCTCCTGTCGTACTAATTTTGCTTCGGCCCGGCTCAGCGACCGCAGGGCGATGGTCTTGATGACGCACTGGAGGCCGTCGGCCCGGCGCGTCGCGACGACGGCGCTCCCGTAGGTGCCGCGGCCGACGACGTGCTTGCAGTCGTAGCGCTCCATCCTGCAGCGGCTATGGCACGGCGCGACTGTGGCTTTGTCGTCCAGTTGGGTCTCCTCACAGATGTCTTGAAATGCGGCGTGGACCGTTTTGACCGGCCGTTTGTGGCCGCGCCCGAGAAGAGAGTAATTATGGAGCACTATGCTCGGCTGTGGGGTCGTCCGGTCGCCCCAGGCGCGACCACTCGGCTGCGCGCACAAAAAATCGACCGCCAAAATTCGTTTTGAATGTCTTTCGGTCAGCGATCTTCAGGGAGACCGGGGGGATGTGCGCACTCCTCCGGGCGTGCTAGCGGAAAACAGCTCGCGGCCATTTTTTGCAAAGTTTGAGAGCTCGACGCAAAACACTACCGCCGTACGCCGCCGCTGCGACCGCATCTGTGCTCGCATTGCTGCGGATCGACGGCATACATACCAGCTTGACAGCGTAGCAGACAGCGCAGCCAAAGATGTCGGACGAGGCCAGCACGCCGTCGCAGCCCGCGGCCCAGTGGGAGGAGCTCCAGGACGGCGTGCGCAAGTGCGTCACGGTGGAAGCGCCCTCGCCGAAGGTCTACCCCAAGCTCGGCGAGGAGGTCGTGGTGCACTACACCGGGACGCTGCCGGGTTCGACGGAACCCTTCGACTGTTCAAGAAAACGCGACCAGCCCTTCACCTTCGAGCTGGGCGCGGGCGCCGTGATCACGGGCTGGGACGCGGCGTTCGAAAAGTTGGCCATTGGGGAAAGAGCTCTACTGGAGATAGAGAGCGAATGGGCTTATGGCAAGGCGGGCCACCCGCCCGCGATTCCCCCGGACGCCACCTTGCACTTCGACGTGGAGCTTATTAGTTCCGGACCCAAGAAGAAGGAACTCAACATGATGCGGCCCGAGGAGAAATTGGAGGAAGCGTTAGCGCAGAAGCAGAAGGGCCTGGACGCGTATGCCAAAAAGGACTGGGCTGAGGCACGCAAAGCCTTCGCCGAGGCCATCTTCTACTGCGACGCCACCTTCTACAGTAGGGAGTCTAAGGCCATGCCCGAGGCCGTGGGCACCATTTACTTGAGCGCGCACCTGAACGCCTCGCAGTGCGCCCTGAACACGAAGGACTGGCCCGCGGCCTGCGCGTATGCCACGAGGGCGATAAAATGCGTCCCGGACTCGGTCAAAGGTTTGTATAGGAGAGGCGTCGCGCGCACGCGCATGGGGCTGCTCGAGGAGGCCCGGGAGGACCTCAAGACGGCGAACGCCCTGGACCCCACGAACAGGGCCGTCCGACATGCCTGGGCGGCGCTCAAGAAGGAGTTCGCCGACCAATCGACGCAGCAGAAAAAAGCGTTCGGCGGCACGTTCGACCGGGCTTCTCTCTTCAAAGACAAGCCCTCGAACACGGCGGAGCCCTCGAAGACGGAGAACCCCTACGCGTTCATGAGAGTACGAGCGACGCCGCGCACGGGCGAACATAGTGGAGACGAGGCCTTCAGCGGCACCATTGTGGTCCGGGTCTTTTCGGACGCGTGCCCGCGCACGGCGAAGAACTTCTTGGCCCTGTGCAAGGGCGGCAAGAAGGGGCGGGACCTGAGCAGTAGTTTACACTACAAGGGCACGCCGATCCACCGCATCGCCAAGGACTTCATGATCCAGGGCGGCGACGTGCACCGGCGGGACGGCTCTAGCGGCGAGTCCATTTACGGGCGGACCTTCGCGGACGAGCACTTCAAGCTCAAGTTCGACAAGCCCGGGCGGCTGGCCATGGCCAACCGGGGCAAGGACTCGAACCACTCCCAGTTCTTTATCACCTGCGCCTCGGCGACGCACTGCAACGACTCGTACGTGGTCTTCGGCGAGGTCGTTGCGGGTCTGGACCTGGTCACGCGGGTGGCTTCCTTAAACGCGAACGACAAGGACGCGCCCGCCGACTACGCCGTGGAGATCGCGGACTGCGGGGCCCTGGCGAAGGAGCAGGTGGAGGCGGCGCTCGCGGCCGAGGCGGACGCCGCAGCGGTGGCGTCGGCGGCGGCCGGGGCGCCTCTGGCGGAGGTCGAGGTCGCGTAACCACCAAGCTAGAGCGTTTTTACTACTACTGGCATATTTTTTGGAGGATTGCGCGGTTTCCCTCGTGTGATCAGCCTTTGTGGGGCTCGTCGACGGTGGAGGCCGGGCGGGCGCGGGTTGGGGGAAGGGGGAGGGGCTGTGTCAACACTTCTCACCTAAAAGGGCCGCGAGGCTCGTGCCGAGACCTCCTAAGTGGTAGTGGACCTAACACATACGGCGCAAATCCGCACTCCCCCGCCGCCCTGCGCGGTCGCGAATGGGCAACTTCCGGGGCAAGAACCGACGCACTAGCAGATGCGGCCCATCGTGGGGGGCAGGGTCGACAAGCGCGTCCGGAAATAAGAATCGATATTACACATCATCGGCACATTTTGCCACGTCCTCCGCCGCCGCCGGCTCCGGAGCCGCGAACCGCGCCGCGGCCGCCGCCTTGCACTTCCGCTGCTCCCCCGGCGTGAAGGCCACGAGGTGGACGCGCTCCAGGCCCTCGTAGGCCCCGTCCGCCACGGCGCTGACGGAGATTTCTAGGATCTTGTCCAGCGACTGCCTCCCTCTGAATATCCCGGCCGATAGTAAAGAGAACGCGACGGTCGTGCAGCCCTGTTCCTGGGCCCGCGCCATGGACGCGACATACGCGCTTTTCAGGAGCGCGTCGCCCTGCGCGATGTCGTCCAGCGAGTTGTAGTTCGGGCCGACGGCGTGGACCACGCAGTCGCACTGGAGCGAACCAAAGGGGCCGCCGCCCGTCGCGACGGCGTCGCCGGTCACGCAGCGGCGCCAGTCGCTGCCCTCGAGACAGGGCAGGGCCTCGCGCTTCTCCGCTAAGACATCCCCGCCCGCGCTCGTGATGGCCCCGTCCACGCCGCCGCCGCCCTGGCAGCCTTCATTCGCCGCGTTGACCATCGCGGAACCCCGAAAGGCCAGCACCGAGCCCCACGAGACGACGAGTTCGCCGTGCGCTAACGCGTGCCTCGACAAGGGTTCCAAGTTATCGACGAGGAGCGTCCGCCGGCGCTTGGGGGGCGACGCGTCCTCGCCGGAGGACGCCTCCTTGGCCGGGTCGGCCCACGTCGTCTTCTTCGTGACGGCGTTGTGCCAGTAGGGCTTGCCCGATGCCTCGTCGACGTAGCGCCGCCACGTCGGTTTCGGCGCGGCGGCGGCGTCAGCGGCGGTCTCCGGCGCGGCGCCGTCCGCGTCCGGCGTGTGCGCCGCGGCGTCCTTGAAGCCGTCGCTCGTCGCGATGCGGTCGAGCAGGAATGGCTTCTTGGCCGCCGCGTCATCCGTGGGCTCGTCCGCCTTGTTGTCCATTGCTGGGTGCTCGCGGCGGGTGCGCGCGGCTGCTAGCAGTGTGGCTCACAGTGCGGCGCTGGTGAGATTAGAGGACTACTCTTAACGCTAAGCTGTACGGCTACGGCTGCTGTGGCTGGCCGCTACGATCTGTAACGAGAGATGATAAAACCCGCGCGCCAAAAACCCGCGAGCGGACAGACAAGATCTTAAGACGACCAAGACGACCGGCTAGAGACCGGACGCCCCAGGAGCGGGGTGCCAAGAACGTACAACAAACCAAATTACATATCCATGCCGCCCCCGCACCACTCGGCGACGAAGTCCATCGGCAGCGCCTCGATGGCGTCGTCGTCGTCGAAGCGGACCGTGGCCGTCTCCTTCTTGCGGTCCCGCCCCAGGAGGACGCCGTGCGCGCCGGCCCGCGCCCCCAGCACCGCGCGCACGGGCCCGCCGTCCCGCGGCAGCGCCGTCTCCAGGTGCCGCTCCCTGTACCCCGGCTCGTCCACGCGGCCGCCGTCGTCCAGCGCCAGCGTCGCGCGCCGCGCCCCGCTCGTCGACAGCAACACGTCCAGGACGCGGCCCTTCTTCCGGAAGAGGGCGTCGCCGTCCCGCCCCACGCGCACCCGCACGCCGGCCACGAGCCACGGTTGTGGGGGCACCGCGTCGCGCCGCGCCCTCTTCTTCGTTATATCCGCGCCCTCGAGCTTGCGCTTCTTCTGCGCCTCGCGGAAGGGCTTACTTGACGTGTCCAAACGTAAAGCGCGTATAGGCACACATAAAACCTCCCCGCTCCGTTCCAGTATAACGCGCGCGTGGTTCGGTCTCGCCTCGTCGGACGGCGCTTCTATTCTAGCTCGTCGCCCGACCAGGTCCTCCTCCAGCGTCCGGTCGCCCCGCGGCCGCTCGATGCGCACTATGTTTCCTGTTTGCAGTTGCACCGTACTTTCCTTCTTTGCTGTTTGTGCCCCGAGCCACTTCCCCTCCTTGATGGCCTTGTCCGCGTCCTTGTTGGTCGCGGTGTGCCCCTCCCGCAGGCGGCCCCGTCTATCATAAATTTCGCTCGGCTTCGGGGCCGCGCCCAGACCTAAACCTCGAGGCCTCGCAACGGGGTCGCTGAACCGCTTCTCGTCCTCCTCCGAGAACCCGCTCCAGCCCATGCCTCGCAATAGCCCGCGCCCGAACTCCTCGATGCGCACGGCGCGGTACGCGTCGCCCGTCACGTTGATGTCGTCCGCCCGCATTTCTAGATCCCGCTTGAACCGTTCGCCGTCGTCCTCGACTTCATTCAAACCGGGCAGCATGGCCGCTTTTAACAAAGGTTGCGCCTTCTTGGCCTCCTGCGCCGGCCCCGCGATCACTAGATCCGCCCGCTCCACCTTCACGTTGATGCCCTCCGCGATGACGGCGGCCGCCGCCGCCTCGTCGAGGTCGTCCGTATCGCGCGGCGGCGTGCCGGGGTCCTCGGCTTTCCAGGGGTTCGTCGTGAGCGGGATGACCAGGTCCCGCGGCGGCGGCGGCGGCGCGTCCTCGGGCACGTCGGAGAGACCGAAGGCCGCCAGCGGCGCGGCCGGCGGCGGCGCCGCCGCGGGCGGCGCAGAGCCGAGGCTCATGCTGAAGCCCGTCGACATGGTGCTGCTCCTATCGCGTTCGCTGCGGTCAGCGGCGAGCAGTGCGCCGGCTGGCCGACACAAGGTCAAGCTCGCTATGGCGTCCACCCGTCCACCGGTGCCGCGAGGACCGCAGCAGCAAAACACATGCAAACAAGCTGAAAAATAAACCCGTCAAATCGCAAACGCTAAAAATCCAAGCTGCCAGTGCGTGCCAAACTGTGCCTACGAAGGCGCTTGAAGCGTATCAGTGCACTCCTAAGTAATACTCGTCGCGCCACGCGCCGCCTCCGTTCCTTGGTGCGCCTCCCTGCAGTGCTAGGGCAACAGAGCATCACAAGCACTGCACCTACGCATCATGAGCGACGCGCCCGCCGAGGGCCCCGTCGAGCGCGCGCGCCAGATCCTGACCTCTGCGTACAGCTCATCCATCTTCGGCAAGGCGCTGGTCGCGGTCTTAGTTCTGCTCGCCGGCTCGAGGATCTCGGCGGGCCTGCTCAACGCCGGCTCCCTGGCGAACCAGCCGCTGGCGGGCAAGATCAAGCCCATTACCTTGAACGGCGACGGCTGGGAGGGCAATTTGAAGAAGAAGGACTTCGACACTTTGCAGAGCGGCAAGCGCGTGCTATTGAACCGAGGATTGAAAGGCAGTGGAGGAAGGGGCACGGCCGTGCAGGACATTCAGGCCGACCCGCAGACGGTCCTCAAGGCCGTGACTACTTTTGACCGGTACGCTGGCCGATTAGCACAGTGCTCTTATTCCACCGTCTACGGGCGAACGCAGAACCGCATGAAGGGCACGGAGAACATCAAGGTCCACATGAAGCTGGCGGGCGGCGTCAAGACCTTCAATTGTTATTACGAACACACGGTGACACCGTCCAAGGGCCTCGTGACGTGGGAGCTCGACCCGGAAAAGACGTCGGACTTCGTCGACGTGCAGGGCCAGTGGTACGTGGCCAAGCACCCCACCAAACAGGGCTGGAGCCGGGTGTGGTACTCGGCCGAGGTGGCCCTGCCGCCCTGGCTGCCCGGGCCCATCGTCGTCCAGCTCTGCAAGACGAGCGGCGCCAAGGCGCTGAGCTTCGTGAAGAAGGAGGCCGAGGCTTCTTCATCGTCGAAGTGGGGGCGGGCGCGCGGCGGCTTCTCAATGCCGCGCGCGGGGCTCCGGCCGCGGCGGTGGAAGCGGTGAGGGCGCGCGGCGCGCGGCCGAGTGGGGTGGGTAATCCTTGGACGTATTGATATGGGCCCGGTTTCCATATTCTGGCACCAGCGATGGTGGAACCTGGCGGTATATCTTTGTTACTGTGCTAGGACTAATGGCGGCGGGCCCCTCAATACCCGCACTCAGGCTTCGTGTGGCGACATTAATATTGGCTGGACGTGCGCGTTGCTCGGCATCTTGCTCCTCTCTGCCGGTTTCGCATCCGTCAATCCAAAGCTAGCTGCGCACTGCTGCGCACTGATCCGCATCGCTGGCTGCCATCCGTGCTAGCATTGCACACATCGCTGCACCAGGCTGCATCGCTGCGCAAACGCTGCGTCGAGAAGTTGCAAGCGCTTGCACGCCGTCGTAGCGCTGTCGCATAATCCGCTGTCGCACCGACAAAAGTGTAGCGCACCTCTGCATAGTCGCCGTCGCATAGTCGCCGTCGCGCGCGACATCGTAGACGATGGAGGACTCCAAGCTCGAGCAGCTGCACAAAACATTGAAGGCGCTCGCGCCGAAGGGCAAGGTCGGCGGACTGGGCTTCTACTCCAAGGCCGGGCACAAGAGCCGCAAGTCGGCCGCCGATGGCATGCCGGACGACAAGCGCGCCTTGTACTCCTTCTTCGTGCGCGCGGGCGACGGGCCGTCGGGGCACACGCACTTTGCGGAGGGGGGCGACAAAAAATTGAAGGAGAAGAAAAAGAAAACGAAGAAGCAGGCGCCGCCTCCCTCGTCGTCGGACGAGTCGTCTTCTTCCTCGTCGTCGGAGGACGAGGCGCCGCCGCCAAAGAAGAAGAAGCGGAAGCAAAACGACGCCGCCGCGGCGCGGCTCGCCGACATCGACGCCGCGTTCGAGTCCGCGACGGCCGCCAAGGCCCGGAGCATCGACGATGCGTTCGAGGCGAGCCAGTCGGCGGCAGCTGCGCCGCCGAAGAAGAAAAAGAAGAAGCAGAAGAACGCGGCGGCGCCCGCGCCGCCTGTCGAGAAGAAAGAGAAGAAACGGAAGAAGTCTAAGAAGAAAGATAGGTAGTAGCCCATTTATTCCCAACGCCGAAGAATCGGCGGGGCCTCAATGCTGCTCAACAGGCTTGCGGCAGCACGATTTTTTGTGCGCGGGTTTCGGCCTGAGACGAGCCTCGCATTAATCTATATGCTTGTGCATAGCTGTACATTTTGCGCGCTACGGCTCACGGTCACGCCATCGCTGCGCTGCTAAGCTGCGTGCCGAGCATGGATGCCAGCAGCTACCTGCTCGAACCGTGTCTATTTGGCACCACAAAGCAAGCAGCCACCTCCATATTCCTCGAACACGGCGTCGCAGTGGTGCCAGGAGCTGTAAACAATGAAACCATTGCAGTTTGTAGGGATGCCGCTGCCGCAGCGCTCGCTTGTTCAGACGCGGCCATCACCAACAACATTCGCGACCTCGACGCCTCCGCACCCGGCGCGCATCACGCAGCGGTGAGGCTTCACCGAAGAGATTTCGCAGAGGTCCTCAAACGCGACGGCGGCCGCGTCGACCTGCGTTTCAACAGCGATGCCGCGCCGTTCGACACATTGCTGCGCGAGGCCTCCGCGGCTGTGCGGGACGTTGCTACGGAGGCGCTCGGCGGACACGCAACCTTGCTCTACAGCGGCGTGATGGTGGCCAGAGCCAGCAGTGAAGATCATCAAAACTGGCACAAGGACGGCAACCACGAGAACGAGTCCGACGACCCACACGCGCTGACGGTGTTTGTCCCTTTACAACCGCTCACCGCCGCGAACGGGCCGACCGAATTTAGGCTCGGCAGTCACCGTCGGCGAGCCGACGCGAAGAGAATGCGACAAGACGGCGTTTCCGTGATGTGCGACGCGGGCGACGCGCTGCTCTTCGACTACCGTATTGATCACCGCGGCCTCGCCAACGCGTCCGACGAGGACCGGCTCGTGTTTTTTCTGGCCTTCGCGCGGATGGCATTTCGCGACGAGAAGAATGCGCGGTCTACGGTGCCGTTGTTTCCCGAGTCTCACACCGCGATAGCCGGGTTCCGCGGCGAGACCTCGTGCGTCCTCTTCGAGCTTACCGTCGACGGCGTCGGCACGATACGTGTCTACGCGGGCGACGAGCCCGCGGTGGTCGCGGAAGTGTTCTGCTCGCAGCATGATCTGCCTGGCGAGGCCGTCGCCCCACTCTCTGCGGCCATCGAGCAACAGGTTGAATTGTGTAAGAATTAACCCCCATAACCGGCGTTCTTGTACGTCGTCGTCGCGGTGTCACGCGTCACGACGATGCCCCCCGTGCTCGTCAGCAGCTTGGCCGCGGCGAGCGCGAATAAAACTGCGGGCGCAAAGGCGACCTTGGTCCCGGCGCGTGTCGCGGTGCCCGCTGCGAGAGCGGCCAGCACACCCAAACCGACGCCTGCACCCTTGGCCGACACCGGCGTCGCGTCCGCGACGCGACGCCAGTCGTCCTTGCGCGTGTCGTCGGCGGCGCACGCGCGGAAGACAAATGGCGTACCCGTCGAGCCTCCGCGCGAGATGCGGACCCGATCGTCCAAGTACGTCGTATCGAGGCGCACGACGCTCGACGGCCCAGCCTCGAAGACGAGGGGGCCAAAGGCAATTTTTGGGCGCTCGAACGACGCTTTTAGAGTGTTCTCGGAGAGCCTAGGTGGAGAACGTGTCGCGCGTCGATGGCGTGTATAAAGGACGCCGCAGCCGCACGTGCGCTCGAACTTCGCCGAGAGCGCGTCGAGGTCGGTCTCCTTCTCGGCGGCGCCGCGTAAGACTGCGCAGCCCGGGAGCACCCCTAGGAAGCGGAAGCGGTTCGCATTGATCGCCATTGCTTTCTCTCCGTCTTTCTGGATGTGTTGATACAGAGCGGTCGTCCGAAACAGCAGACGCCCGACGCGGCCCCGGAAGCGCCCGCCCGCCGCGTTGGAGCGCTTGCTCGACCGTTGGCCCACATAAATCACCTCGCTGTCCCTGTAGAGCCACTCCGGCGCGTCTGCGGCGTCACTCGTGTAGCTTCGCTCGAGGCGCGCTATCAACCCGTCCACGATGCTTCGCGTGGCGTCCTTTGCCGTGGCGCCCCTGTCCGTCTTTTTGACGAACTCGAGGAGCTGGTCGACGTACTTCGCGTCGCGCGCGTCCGGCGTAGCCGAAGGGACGCTGTGCGCCACGATCCGGGGGGAGCTGTGACGTGCGGGCGGGACCAGGGCGGTGGCGCACGCGAGATACGCGGTGGTGATGAGGCGACACATGCCTAGTGCAACGTCGACGGCGTATTTGACGCCTTGTGAGGGCGGCTGGACTTTTTGTTTTGACTTGTTTTGACTGAATGTCGTGAGTTTTGGGTCGATTTCAGCTGTCAGCGGCGGCAAAAAACCTATTGCGTCTCCGATATACGTGCAATCAGTGAACACAGTGTGTGGCTCGCACGGGACTCAGATCTGATCGAAGACCCGCACGTTTCAGGCGCACGGTTTTTTTCAGGCGGGTTTATACATCTCGTAACCGCATAAAAAAAGAGCGCGCCAATCGACGCGGCCACCGAGCAGCGCACATCATGGCGACCAGCCAGGGCGGCCTGCGCATCATGTCCGGCGAAGGCAAGGAACCAGCCGCAGAGCAGCCAGCACTGGTAATCCCCGGCGCCGGCAGCGGCTCCGCGGTCGCCGCGTCGAGCGAGGTCGACGCCGCGCCGGCCGCGCCAGCACCAGAGGCGGAGGCGCCGCCGCCACCGCGCCTCAAGGTGGAGCGCGTCGACAACGTCATGGGTTCGCAGGCCGGCGCCGGGTCCTCGGACTTTCATATATATAGGAGGCACGCGAAGACCGAGATGCGGCGCCAGGAGCGCATAGAGGCCGACGACCAAAAGAAGGAGCGGGACGAGGACCACGCGCGGCGCGTCGAGACCAAACGGAAGGAGTGCGACGCCCGCACGGCGAAGAACGCGGCCAAGCGGCGCAAGAAGAAGGACGCCAAGGCCAAGCGGGACGCGATCCAGAAGGGCGCCGGCGGGCACGCCTTCGAGGACGACGGGTCGTTCATGGCCAAGGCAAAGGCCCTGGCGGAGGCGAAGGAGTAGTCGACCCGTCGTGTAATCCATGTTGTTGTTAGAAGTTAAAATACACCTTAGTTAGTTGTTTTCCGGGGGCTATGGCTATGTACTTTGCACCCTCCCGGAGAAGTCGTGGACGACGACGTGGCCGCCCGTGCCGTCCACGACCAGCAGCGGCCCCTCGAAATGTAGTGAAGAGATTTTCCGCGAATGGCCCTCCAGCGCGAAGAGCTGCTCTCCGGTCCGCAAATCCCAGCACCGCACGCTGCCGTCGATCGACGCGGACACGAGCTTCGTGTCGTCCGCCTGCAACGCGACGACGGCCCCCGCGTGGCCTGGTAACACGTGCGAGCCGTACCGCTTTTCACGAAAGTGGCGGGGCACGTCCGCGGTCTCCGCCACGGCGTCGCCCACCCTGCGCGGCCGAGACCCGTGCATCGTGTAGCACTTCACGAGGCCGTCCGCGCCGCCCGTGCACAATAAACGCCCGCGCGGGCCCGCGTCGTGTTCGGTATTTTCACCAAAATGTATACTTCGTACGGCCCCCGCGTGCACCTCTACTAACCGGAACACGCTCGCGCCCGTCTCGAGGTCGTAGCCCTCCACCGACCCGTCCAATAGACCGACGACGGCGACGCCGTCCGCGACCGCCAGGCAGCAGATGGCGGATTTCGCGGCGGCCACCTCCCGGCAACTGCCTTGGGCGACGTCCCACAGGAGTAACCGTCGATCTAACGACGCTGACAGGACGCGCGCCGCCTTCGCATCCAAAGCGCGCACGCCCGTCACGCGCGCCGAGTGGCCCCGCAGCACGACGTCGGGCTCTCCGCCGTCATCGGCACTCGTCGGCACCACGTCCTCCACGACGTACGGGTCCTCGACGATGAGGCGGTCATCTTTTGAATGGGGGTAGTAGTCGCCGCCGAACAAAGCGGCTCTGGTGAGCGCGGCGTCGTCCGTGGCCTTATCCTTACGGTCGGATAGAGCATCGTACAACGAATCTAGCATTGGGTCCTCCTCCTCCTCCTCCTCGAACTCGTCGAAGTCGTCCACCTCGACGAGTTCGAAGAGGCTCGACTCGCCGCACCGCGACGGCGAGTAGACGACGACCGCGCCGTCGGCCCCGCCCGAAATGAGCTTCTCGGTGCCGGCCCATTCTAAAGCTGTGACCTCGTCTGTGTGCGCGTCGAAGCCATCTAAAACAGTGCCTTGTTCCAGGTCCACCAAGACCACAACGCCCGCGGCCGTGCCGAAGGCCACGGTCCGTCCACTTAATCGCGTGTGGCACACTCTAGTATCTTCCAACTCGACGGCGGCCAGCCGGTCGTGGGCGCCGCGGCGCCAGTTCGCGGCCGTGAGGCGATCCTGCCGGACGGCCGCGTTCCGCGACGTCGCCACGCGCTCCCAGAGCTCGGCGAAGATGGCGTCGTCGCTGTTCTTGGGTCCCGCGAACTCCTCGGTCAGGGCGCGCCGCCGGCCCTCGAGCGCGTCGAAGTAGCTGCTCTCACCATGCTCGGCGTCGGCCCGGGCGGAGTGCCGGGCGGTGCTTGTTCGCGCGCGTGCATTTGGATGCGGTCGAGATGCAGGGCTTGGCGCCAACAACGAGGCGGCGCCGGTCAGCAGCGACAGCGCCGCTACGTTCCGTCGTCGTCTGGAGTGGCTGCTGCGCATCGCTGAGTAATTCCTGTGAGCAGGCGAGACGCACTGAGGCTATTCGCGACCAAATCTGGAACGAGTTGAAAGTATGTCATCATTTGCGCGGCCCCAGGAACCTGAATATTACGCCTCGCATCGCGCCTGGTATCACTCGAAGTTCACGAAAACGCGCCCGAAGCTTGAGTTTTTTCGTGCGGGTATTTCTCCGAGGCGCTATGGGCCAAACGCGTGTACAGACGACCGCATCACTCGGAAGACGGCCTGCCGGCCCCTCTGAAGCAAAGCAGAAAGACAGCGTATCGATCGGCAGCCTCTGGCTAGCGCCAGAACAGCGTTGCCCCGCTGGCCCCAAGCTCTGGCATAGGCAGCCTCTCTCTCCCAGGGAGAACGCAGCACCATGCCCCACAGCGGCATGACCCCCCAAGAGCTGTCCGTCTTCATGAGCCGCGGGCAGCGGAAGCACCCGGAAAACGAGGAGCCCACGTTCATGCGGCTAGGCCGCATCGTCGAGCGGCAGGCCGACCTGCGGGACGCGCACGCGGCCGGCCACGCCGCGGCGCGGGCGCTCCAGGCGACGCTGGACGCGCACGCGAGCACGCTGAAGGGGTGGGTCCACAGCGCGGAGTGGGAGAAGAACGAAGCGCCGCCCGTGAACAAGGGCGCCCTGGCCGACCCGCGGCTGCTGTTCCCGCGGGACTGGCTCGAGGTCCCGCCGCACCCGCGCGACAAACGGCGGTAGCGCCGCGGCGTTGGCGTATTGCGTTGTATCACCACCCACGCCATCACAGACTAGTATGTGTACCACGAAGGTTTATTAATCTTCTAATTATGACGCTCTCGGGGAGTAAGGCTTCAGACCTCCCAGTCCACGGCGAACTTCTCGCCGCGGCCCGCCGCGTCCCAGACCGACAGCCGCAAGCACCCGGGCGCGTAGTCCAGGACGACCTTGCCGCCCTTCTCTAACACAGCATAGACGCGGTCGTGCACGTCGACGACGGGCACCGAGTACAGCACCTCCTCGAAGTCTTCGGGGAGGCTCGTTGCGTCCGCCACGACCCTGCGCTTCTCCGCCAGCGGCTCCGGGCCGTAGCCGCCCGCGAGCGTCACGCAGCAGACCGCGCCGTACAGCGGGTGCACGCCCAGGGAGGCCCCGACGGCCCGCGCCCGCTTGGACAGGAGCCCGCGGCGCTGGGTCCGCGCCGCGACGCCGTCGTCGACGATCATCTGCGCCACGATGCCGACGGCCGTCCGCCGGCCGTGCGCCAGGCACTCGGACGCGCGCTCGAACCACCGCCCGTGCCTATTGAGGCGCTGGGCCGGCGCGGACCCGTCGGAGCCCGTGTGCCCCAGCCGCTCCGTCCGTACCAAGTCGTCGACGTGTTCCACCGCCGCGCGGTGCATGCCCTCGAAGACCTTGAGGGGCGGCAGACAGTCCGCGCCCAGGGCGTCGAGCTCCGCGATGGCCCCCTCGCAGGCGGGCAGGCCCTCGTGCGTCCGGTGCGGCCGCGCGCCCGCCTCGCGCGGCCAATAGCTGCCGTCCAGGCGGTAGCGCGGCGCGATCGTCGCTCGCAAAAAAGCCGCGTACGCGGCCGGGTCCCGCCGCACGCGGTTGATCTCCTCGACGACCTCCGCGGGCGTCGCGAGCGCGGGCATCGGCGCGCCCTGGGGCGGCGAGTCCCGTGACGGGTCGCCCTGGAAGAAGCGCGCGGCCGACGGCGACGTCGGCGTCTGCGGCGGCGACCGCGGTATATCCGGGGGCGCCGGCGCCGGTGGCACGCGCGGCTTGGACGAACTGAAGGCCCGCGGCTTCGCCGGCTACGCG
>Ga0302122_10001444_pt1 | contig 15100 bp, 14 predicted proteins | sample CB21_SCM_MG_FD_203115 | JGI IMG/M metagenome (GOLD analysis project Ga0302122, IMG submission 203115) | Marine microbial communities from Western Arctic Ocean, Canada - CB21_SCM | ecosystem: Environmental > Aquatic > Marine > Oceanic | place: Canada: Western Arctic Ocean | collected 2017-09-28
CGACCTATCGTTTGTAGTGCTTTCACAGCTTAGCTCAGCTGCCTTTTCTGGAATGCAACGTTTGCAGAACGGGGGTTTTAGTGGAGTACTACTGGAGCATTTGTCCTGTAATGCCACGGCCTAGATGTCAGAAAGGCTGGTGTAATTAGACTTATGAACCTGATAATCAGGAACTTAAAATGGTACGCGAGGAGGGACTCGAACCCCCGACCTACTGGGTGTAAACCAGTTGCTCTAACCAACTGAGCTACCCGCGCATCGTAAAAGGCTCGCAATAAGGAAAAATCATATGGCCTTGGCAAGGCTTATTTACGGAAATACGCGAACGATTGGAAATCGCCTGGTTTGAGGTTCGTTACTTATCGAATATCCCACTTGCATGCCACGGAGCGGCTCTCTATGAAGGCGACTTTAATTTTAATCACCTTCAGTCATGAGACATACCATCTCCGTCCTCGTAGAAAATAAATTTGGCGTTCTAGCACGCATTTCCGGCCTTTTTAGCGGTCGGGGATTCAATATCCACACGCTCAATGTGGCGCCTACTCACGATCCTAAGGTCTCTCGCGTTACGGCCGTGGTGCGTGGCGATGATTCCGTTTTGAATCAAATAACGAAGCAGTTGGAAAAGCTGATCAACGTTATCGAGGTACATGATTTCAAGAAAGGCCAAGCAGTTTCACGCGAGTTGATTCTCGTGAAAATCAAGGTAGGTTCGGATAATCGTCCTGAATTGATCCAGATCTGTGAGTTGTTTCGCGCCAAGATCATTAGCGTTCAGCATTCTGACCTTGTTGCGGAGCTGACGGGTGACGAAGGCAAAATTGCGGCTTTCTTGACTCTAATCGATAAATTTGGAATTTTGGAACTGGGCCGCACCGGCAATCTGGCGATGCTTCGCTAGAAACTTTTATATTTGAGCAGATAGCTCTGAGATTCACGCCGTTATGATTCAGTCCGCGAAAGAATTGGTGCTTGTGACGCGCAAGAGTCCGCTTGCTTTGGTGCAGGCAGACTTGGCGTCTGCCTGTTTTGAAAAAGTAATGCCTGGCACGTCCATTCGCATCGAAAAGATGGTGACAACTGGCGATCAGCGCCGCGAGTGGTCTTTGGAAAAAGAAGGCGGCAAAGGGCTGTTCACGAAGGAACTAGAAGACGCCTTGCTCGAAGGACGTGCAGATTTTGCAGTGCACAGCGCTAAGGATTTGCCGTCGGATATGCCGAAAGGATTGGCTATTGCAGGCTTTTTGCCGCGCGAGTCCACGGAGGATATGTTGATTTTGCGGGAAGGCTTGGAGATTCCGAAGGTGATCGCGACAGGAAGTCCGCGTCGCCGTATCCAACTTCGTTATCTATATCCAGAAGCTGAATTTATAGAGATCCGGGGGAATGTGGATACGCGGCTCAACAAGATCGCCGAAGGCTATGCGGATGCGACAGTGCTCGCGGCCGCGGGATTGAAGCGCCTTGGCATCGATGGTTGGAAGGGAGTCACGTTTAAGCGGCTCTCCCTTGACGAATGCATCCCGGCCGTTGGTCAAGCTGCGATTGCAATACAGTGTCGAGAAGAAGATGTGGAGAAATACGCTGGGGCTCTCGATAGTGCGACGAACGTCGCAGTGCGTCTTGAACGAGTGTTCATGGAACGTCTCGGAGGCGGATGTCAGGTTGCGTTCGCTGTGAACTATACGGATGAAAAACTTCGCATTTATCATCGTCAGTGCGGCAAGGAAATACGGACCATTCCGTTCGACTACGCAACGAAGAAGCCGAATAAGATTGCGGACCAACTCATCCGCCAACTCGAACTCGGCGATGCTTAAGAGACTGTTGGATAAGTCCGTTTCGTTCGCCTTCTCGTTCTGTTTAAGTTCGAAAATAGTTTTCTCATGTCGCAATATCCCGCTTAGCGGGAGTATTGCTCGAATCGAAAGCCACCTTTCGATTGCTTCGCCATCTTCCCTTCGTTCTGTCGTAAACATAACATAGTAACCTCCAAAGTGACTTATTCAAAAGCCTCGAAGGGAACGGTTTATTTGGTTGGCGCGGGTCCTGGAGATCCCGGTTTGCTGACTATACGTGGGAAAGAACTTATCCAGAATTGCGATACGTTGGTGTATGATTATCTTGTGCACCCGGTCGTATTGAACTTTCCGAGAAAAGATTGCGAACGGATATACGTTGGCAAAAAAGCGGGCAACCATTCGAAGTCGCAGGAAGCGATTCAAGCTTTGCTTCTCGAGAAGGCGAATGAAGGGAAGCACGTAGTTCGATTAAAAGGGGGAGATCCTTATCTTTTCGGGCGCGGTAGCGAAGAAGCATTGTTCTTAAAAGAGAATGGCGTACCTTTTGAAGTCGTACCGGGGATTACGGCAGCGATAGGCGCTGCGTCTTATAGCGGAACGCCGCTGACGCAGCGGAATACCAGTTCGACTTTGGTTTTGGTTACTGGCCATGAGGATCCGGAGAAACCGGAGACCATGGTCGATTGGGATAATTTGCCGAAATCGAATACGACTTTGTGCGTTTATATGGGAGTATCCCGTTTGAATGCGATTGTAGGGCGATTGCAAAAAGCGGGTTATGCGGATTCCATTCCTGTCGCTTGCGTGGAATGGGCGACGCTGGGAAGGCAACGAGTTTGTAGAGGAATTTTGGGCACAATTTGCGCGGATGCGGATGCTTTTGGTTTAAAGGCTCCGTCGATTATAATTATTGGAGAAAATGCTGGTATGGGTGATGAATTATCTTGGTTTGAATCGAAGCCTCTTCAGGGGCGACGTCTTGTAGTTACTCGTAGTCAGGGACAGGCTAGTGAATTGAGTGAGCAATTGGAGTTGCTCGGCGCGGAAGTGATGGGCTTGCCACTGATTTCTATCGAGAAAAATGTGGACGAGGAAACGGCCTCGGACATTTTCGCTGAGATCGCTTCTTACGATTGGCTCGTGTTTTCGAGTCCGAATGGAGTGCGCTATTTCTTCGAAACGTTTTTCGAGAAATTCGATGATATCCGCTCATTGGGATTCCTTCGGATAGCTGCGGTTGGAAAGTCGACGGCGAAGGAGATTAAGAAATTTTATGTCACCACGGATTTAATACCAGACGAAGCCAATGCGAGCAGTTTGGCGGATGCCCTTGTGGCGACGGATAGTCTGGATAGCGCGAAAATTCTTCTGATTAGCGGAAATTTGGGACGAGGTATTCTAACGACGAAACTGGAAGAAGCGCGTGCGATTGTAGATCGTTTCGAGGTTTACAAAACGGAGGCGAAAGAGCTTTCGGAAAATCCGACAGCAAAGTTGTTTCGCGAGCAGGGAGCGGATGCGATTTTGTTCACGAGTTCGTCGGGGGTGAAGTCGTTTGTCGATCAGGCGAAGGACTTGGCGCTTGAAGCGGATGCGGTTCGGCCAAAGTCGATTAGTATTGGTCCTATCACGAGCGCGAGCATGGCTCAGCAAGGAATGCCGATGAGTTTTCAAGCGAAAGAAGCGAGTTTGGAAAGCCTGGTGGAGACGGTCGTGGAGAATTTCGGAAAAACGGAGTAGGTGAGTATGAAGGTTCCATTTATTGATTTACAGCGAGCGCATGCGCCGATCAAAGCGGAGTTGTTGGCCGCTTTCGAGAATACGATCGACCATGGCGGTTATTGCTTGGGTCCGGATGTAACGGCTTTCGAAGCGGGATTTGCCAAGGAACAGGGCGTTTCGCGAAGCGTTGGACTTGGAAGTGGAACCGAAGCGCTGCACCTTATTGCCTGCGCTATGGGGATTGGTCCAGGCGATGAAGTGATCATACCCAGTTTTACCTTTATCGCATCGGCATGGTTCGCTCAATACGTGGGGGCTAAGGTCGTGTTCGCCGATATTGATCCGGTATCGTACACCTTGGATCCTGCTGCGGTTGAGGCTCTGGTTACGGATAAAACAAAGGCGGTTGTAGTGACGCATTTGTTTGGGCAGGCAGCCGATATGGATCCGATAATGAAGCTCGCTGCTTCGAGGGGAATCCGAGTTGTCGAAGATGCGGCCCAGGCGCACTTGGCTTGCTACAAGGGTCGGCCGGTCGGGGAGATCGGCGATGCAGGGGCGTTTTCATTCTATCCGACGAAGAATCTGGGAGGTCTCGGTGAAGGCGGTTGCGTGACTTCGGGCGATGCGGAGTTATTGGATCATATAGAAATCTTGCGAGCTCATGGATCGAAGGAGCGGTATTTGAATCACTATGTTGGATACAATAATCGAATGGAGGGGATCCAGGCTGCGGCGTTGAATGTGAAGCTGCCGGCGCTTCGAGGAAAGACTGAGCGACGTCAGCAAATCGCCGATACGTATTTGAATGGCATTCGGCATTCGGAGATTGGATTGCCGCAGGTGATGGACTGGGGACGTTCAGTGTATCATATGTTTACAATTCAGCATCCTGAGCGCGATCGATTGCGGGCCTATTTAGCTAAGAACGGAATTGGGACGGATATCGTTTATCCTCATCCTTTGCATTTGCAGCCGTGTTTTGGTTTTCTGGGATACACGATTGGAGACTTTCCTGTGGCTGAGCAATTGGCAGAACGCTGCTTGAGCTTGCCTATCGTTCCTGAGTTGACGGATGAGGAAGCGCGTTACGTTATAGAGACGCTTAACGCATTTCAGTAGAATAGATATGATTGGCGGAATAGAAGTGAAAGTGTGCGGATTGACCCGTTCCGAGGACGCGGAAGCGGCAGCCTTGGTTGGGGCGGACTTTCTGGGTTTTATTTTCTATCCGAAATCGCCGCGCAAAATAAGCTTGGAGCAATTCGAAGCGTTTTTGCCTCAATTACCTGATCTGCCGAAGGTTGCGGTGACGGTGTCTCCGGATGAGGCTTTGCTGGATTCCTTGGAAGGTTTGGGCTTCGACTATTTTCAGATTCACTATTCTCTGGATTTCGAGGCGCAGGACCGGACACGCGATTGGTCGGAGCGATTGTCACCTTCGAGGTTGTGGTTGGCTCCGAAAATCGGTCCGAACGAATCTTTTGACGAATCATCGCTTGATCGGGCGGAAACGTGGTTGCTGGATGCTTATCGAAAAGACCTTTTTGGGGGTACGGGCGAGACTAGCGATTGGGAAGCTTTTCGCGAAATGTCTGGGAGATTTCCGGATAAGCGTTGGACGCTGGCCGGGGGACTCGGGCCTGATAATCTCGCGGATGCCGTTCGCCGTACGGGAGCGGGTCGGGTTGATTTGAATAGCGGTGTAGAGATTTCTCCCGGAATTAAGGATCGAAATAAGCTTTTTCAGGTCAAAGTAGCCCTTGAGGAATTTGATGAGGGTGATTTTTGATTCGCCTCCGTCTGCTCAACTGCTATAGTGGTTCTAAATTTCATCCCTTACAATCATGACCCCTCGTATCATCCCATTGTCCATTTTCCTTTTATCTAGCGGCAGTTTCGTGTTCGCAGCAGAAGAGGCTGAGAAGCCGAGAATAGGAGAAATGGAGATCGAGGCGAAAGCTGAGAAAAAAGCGGACGTTCCTATTGAAAATGTCAAAATCAAGAGAACGACCGTTTTCGATGAAGCGGAAATCAAGAAGCTTTATAAGAGTGCCAAGCTCCACAACGATAAGATGAACGAAGGTTTGCCTGCTCATTTGAATGGGGAGGAAATGGACGTCATCACCTTGAAGACCTTGAATGTCGAAGGGAATGATTTGCGTGAGCAGCGTGATTTGATGGAACGTCTTGATCCTAGACCTCGCCAGCGGTTGGCTCGTTTAAGGGAGATCGATCCAGATGCGGCTCATGAAATGATGGTCACGATGCGGAACGACGAGGCTTTTATGGCAGGAGCGAATGATCGTGGCGTATCAGCTGGCAACCCTGGACGCGCGGGATATTTTGATTCGAGGCAAATGGCGCGCGCTTTGGACAAGGCGTTAGGCGCGCTCAATAAAGCTCTCGGGAAAAAGAAGAGAGAAGAGGGCGATTCTGAATAGGCGATATTTGCTTAGAATAAGAAATATCGAAGTAGGTCTACTGGGTCTGCTTCTTTTGCGTTCGAATACTGAGGAGGAATAGGACTTTGGATTAATCCTAAAAAGGCAATTTGCCTTTGAAACCTCCGAGTCCGCCGCCGAGATTGCCTCCTCCAACTCCACCTGGCATTTGAGGCATTTGCGAAGGATCCATGCCTTGGGCCTGCATCTGCTTCATCATCTTCTTCATTTTGCCGCCGCCATTTAGCTTCTTCATCATCTTTTTCATCTGCATGTGTTGCTTGATGAGTTGATTAACTTGACTGATTTTGACGCCGGATCCTTTGGCGATTCGGTTGCGACGACTGGCGTTAAGAACGTTGGGCGCTTGGCGTTCCTTGGTGGTCATCGAAAGGATGATCGCCTCGGATTGCTTCATTTGACCTTCTGCTTTGTCATCCATTTTCATTCCACTCATGCCGGGCATCATGCCCATAATGCTTTGCATGGAGCCGAGTTTCTTAACTTGGCGGAATTGGTTGAGCATGTCTTCAAAATTGAAGTCGGCAGCCATCATACGGCTGGCCATTTTCTCGGCGTCTTTTTCGTCGATTTGTTCTTGAGCTTTTTCGACGAGCGAAACGACGTCGCCCATGCCCAGAATTCGAGATGCCATCCGGTCTGGATGGAATAGATCAAAATCTTCCAGCTTTTCACCCGTGCCGGCGAATTTGATTGGGACGCCGGTGATCTGCTTCATCGACAAGGCCGCGCCGCCTCGGGCGTCGCCGTCGAGTTTGGTCATGGCGATACCGGTTAGTTGGACCGCTTCGTTGAAAGCTTTGGCGACATTGACTGCCTCTTGGCCGATCGCGCCGTCGGCGACGAGAATGACTTCGTCGGGTTTGATGCGGCGTTTTAGTTCCTTGATCTCGTCGATCAGTGGCTCGTCGATTTGAAGGCGACCGGCAGTATCGAAGATGATGAGGTCGCGGCCTTCGCTGAGCGCTTTCTTGAGCGCGTTTTCTCCGATCTTCGGAACGTCGGTAATCGAGCGGTCGGCGTAAACGGGAACGTCTATCTGCGCTCCGACTGCTTCGAGCTGGTCGATGGCGGCAGGACGGTAGACGTCGCAAGCGACGAGCATTGGATTGTATCCCTCTTTTTTGAGGAATTTGGCAATCTTGGCCGATGTGGTGGTCTTACCGCCGCCTTGCAGTCCGACCATCATGATCTTGAGCGGCTTTTTATTCGACAGTTCGGTGTCTCCTTCGCCGAGCAATCTTACGAGCTCGTCGTTGATTATTTTGATGATTTGCTGACCGGGAGAAACCGTTTTGAGGACCTGTTCTCCGACGCATTTCTCTTTGACGGTTTCGATGAACTCGCGGGCGACCTTAAAATGCACGTCAGCGGAAAGCAGTGCTGCGCGTACTTCCTTCAGCGCTTCTCCCATGTTTTCTTCGCTCAATTTCGCGGTTCCGCGAAGGTTGCGCATGGCATTGCTAAGCTTGTCTGTGAGGCTTTCGAACATAGGGTGAGCAGGTTGGATGGATCGTGGTGAAGGGTAAAGCTTTCGCTTCGAGAATTTGTTGATTGAAAGCAGGTAGATGGCGGGCTGAGGCTCGCTATCCCGCTCTATTGAAGGGATTGAGGGATTTACGGCTGGATATTCTAGCGGGAATGCGCATTTTCTCGGCCATCATGAACGAGGTATTCAAGCTACTCGCCGAAGGCGAACGTCTAAACGAAAGCCAGATGGCTGAAATTCTCGGCCTGTCCGAGAAGGACGTAGACGCTCAATTGGCGGCGTTGCAGGAGGAAGGTTTGCTTCTCGGGTGGATTCCCGTTTTGAATCCGTCGACTGGTAGCGATAATATAGTTAGGGGGGTAATCGAAGTGAAGGTTACTCCCGAGCGTGGTGGCGGGTTCAATCGCTTAGCTCAACGGATTGCTCGTTTCGACGAGGTAGAATCCTGCTATTTGATGTCCGGAGCTTACGATTTGTTGGTTGTAGTGAAGCAATCGTCGCTTCACAAGGTGGCGTCATTCGTTTCGGAACGTTTGTCCACGATCGAAGGGATTGTTTCGACGGCGACTCATTTCATGTTGCGTGCCTATAAGGAGCAGGGCTATTTGATCGAGCAAGTTGAGGAGGAAAAAGATCGTCTCGACGTAACGCCGTAAAGCGCGCCGCTACATTTCCTTTCAATTTCGGGCCCTATGAAGGGCGTCCGTAACCTATTTCCCCATCCATAAACATCACATTTCACTTTAGTTCACCGTGTCACAAGAAGATCCAAACCGTTTTATAGCCGATCATGTAATCGGACTCCCGCGTTCGGGAATTCGCGATTTTTTCGAACTTGTTTCGGCCATGAAAGACGTGATTTCCTTGGGAATCGGCGAGCCGGACTTTACGACACCTTGGCATATTCGCGAGGCGGCTATCTATTCTTTGGAAAAGGGTCGCACGCATTACACGTCGAATCTCGGAACGATCGAGTTGCGTCGCGAGATTTGCCGATATGTAGATGAGCAATTTGGTATTGGATACGATCCGAAGAGCGAAACGATCGTAACGGTCGGCGTTTCCGAGGCTATGGATATCGCTTTGCGGGCGATTATCAATCCGGGCGATAAAGTTCTGTATCAGGATCCTTGTTTCGTTTCCTACCACCCGACGGTGACCCTGGCTCATGGGATTGGAATTGCGATCAAGACGGAAGCGGCCTCCGCGTTTACGATTAAGGCCGACGCGGTAAAGGAAGCTTGGGAACCTGGCTGTAAAGCGTTGATCATCAATTTGCCATGTAACCCCACTGGCGGCGTTGCCGAGAAAGCGGAGCTCGAAGAGATCGCTCGGTTTGCGATCGAGAAAGATTTGATTGTGATCAGCGACGAGATTTACGCGGAACTGACTTACGAGGGCGAACATGTGAGCATCGCCAGCCTGCCTGGAATGCGTGAACGGACGATCTTTCTACATGGCTGGTCTAAAGCTTGGGCGATGACCGGGTGGCGGATTGGATACGCTTGCGCTCCAGCGGAGCTGACGGAAGCGATGATGAAAGTGCATCAATATTCGATGATGTGCGCTTCGATCATTGCTCAAGATGCAGCCCTTGAGGCCATGAAAAATGGAGCTGACGCCGTGCAGAAGATGAAGGTTCAGTATAAGCGGCGTCGCGATTTGGTGATCCGCCGTTTCCACGAAATCGGACTGGTCTGCCATAAGCCGCAGGCGACGTTTTATGCCTTTCCCAATATTGAATCGACGGGACTTACTTCGACGGAATTCGCTACGCGATTGTTGGAGGAAGAAAAGGTTGCCATGGTTCCTGGAACGGCTTTTGGCAAATACGGCGAAGGATTCGTACGTTGCAGTTTCGCTACGGGATACGATGATCTTATCGAAGCCTGCAATCGCATAGAGCGTTTCGTGAAATCTCTCGATGCGTCTGGCTCCAAATTTTCCGAGAACGCTGAAGTTACGCGTCTTTCGAATTAGTAATTCTATCTGCGGACGAACCGTCTTTATCTATTATGACACCACACTTTACAGTTGCGATCGTCGGTCGCCCTAATGTTGGGAAAAGCCGCTTGTTTAACCGTTTGATCGGGAAGCGTATATCCATTGTGCATGACATGCCTGGCGTAACGCGCGATATCCTGACCCACGACATGGAAGACGGTTATACGTTGATGGATACAGGAGGAATGGGGCTAGTCGCTGGAATGAGCGACACTCCGGAAAAGCTGGTCAGCGCAGTTGAAGGGCAGATCGCATTTTCAATCGATGCAGCGGATTACGTATTGCTGATAGTCGATGGCCGGGAAGGCTTGGTTCCTTTGGATATCGAGATGGCGCAGATTCTACGACGCAGCCGGAAGCCCGTTTGTCTCGTTGTCAATAAGGTGGACGCAGATGATACGCCGATTCAAATCGATGAGTTTTCCAGGCTTGGTTTGGGGTCGCCCGTATTGGTATCCGCAGAGCACGGACGAGGTATTTCGAAATTGACCAAAGCCGTCATCGATAAACGTGATGAGCTTGTTGGTCCGCCAGAGGAAAAAGTACTGGATAACAAAAAAGAAATCAAGGTGTGCTTCATCGGTCGGCCGAACGTCGGCAAGTCTTCGTTGAGCAATTGTTTGGTTAAGTCGGATCGTTTTATCGTGAGCGATATTCCAGGCACGACTCGGGATTCGATAGCGACGCCTTTCACCTGGAAATCGAAACGCGGAGAGGATTGGCACTTTGTGTTGACCGATACTGCGGGGATTCGAAAGAAGACGAAACTTAGTTCGTCGGTAGAATATTTTTCGCGTGTTCGCGCTCTGGATGCGATCCATGGCGTCGATGTGGTTTTTATGGTTTTGGACGCGAAGGAAGGTCCAACGCACCAAGACAAGGCGGTTGCTGGAGAAGCGGCCAAGCTGAACAAGCCGATCGTTATTGTCGTCAATAAATGGGATTTGGCCCTCGCTGCTTGGGAGAAAAGCGAGATCGATGGATTCGAGACGGAAAGCGAATTTCGGAAAGCTTTTGAAAAGGGATTGCGCAGGGAAATTTTCTTTGCTCCTGGATCGCCGATTCGTTTTGTGTCTGCTTTAGAGAATATTGATATCGAAAAGATGCTCTACGATGCGCGCCAATTGGATAAGCGTCTTGAGAAAACGATTTCAACGGGTCGATTGAATAATTTGATCTACAAGGCTTCCGAGCGTATGCCAGCCCCGAAATCGGATGGTCGTCGCTTTCGCGCTTATTATGCGGTGCATACAGCCAAGCGTCCTTATCGGATAAAGATATTCTGCAACCAATCGAAAAAGCTGAACGACTCCTACAGGCGCTATTTGCAGTCGAAGGTAGTCGAGGCCTTTAAGCTAGAAGGTTGTCCGATCGTTTTCGATTTGGTGAATAAGAAGAATCCATATCTTAGGGAAGATTAGGATTTATTGGCGCAACCGATTCCAGGGAAGAGAGGCTTGAGGCGACGATGAAGCAGCGAATGATATTCATGGGTTCGGATCCGATTTCCTTGCCTTTGCTGGAGTTGATTCAGTCGGGACGCTGCGGGGATATTGAGATTGCGGGGCTCTACACGCAGCCGGATCGTCCGAAAGGACGCGGCAAGAAAGTGGTCGCTAACGAGATTAAACTTTGGGCGGAAGAGAATGGGATCCCTGTTTTTCAGCCCGAGCGAATGCGAAAGGCCGATCGTTTGGCAATTGCCGATATGCGAGTCGATATGATTTTGGTCATGGCGTTTGGGCATATGCTTTCGCAGTTCTTGATCGACACACCGTCAAAAAGTATTTGGAATCTGCATACTTCGATTTTACCGAAGTATCGCGGAGCGTCGCCGATTCAGTGCGCAGTCGCTTCGGGGGATTCGGCAACTGGCGTGACGCTTATGAAAGTGGCTCTCGAGATGGATGCAGGTCCGATACTTGATGTCGAGACTGTCGACATTCGGCGATTGGATACGGCTTTGGATGTCGAATCGAAATTGTCGCAAGCGTGCGTTCCGCTGATTGAGCGTAACTTGGGACGGATATTCGCGGGCGAAGTCGAGCCGATTGATCAACAGGCAAAAGCGGCGACCTATGTGCGGAAGCTTGGCAAGGATGATGGAGATTTGGATTTTTCGCAATCTGCACAGATATTGGCTAATCGCATTAACGGTTTGTTTCCCTGGCCGGGAACACGCGTTTTCCACGGAGAGGTAGCGATTAAAGTTGGTTTGGCCGATTTCGTTTTGGAGTCTCGAGATGGAATTGCGGGGGAAGTGTTAGGATTGGAAGAAGACGGCTTGGCGATCGCTTGCGGTTCGGGATTGCTGTATCTGAAGCGATTACAGCGGCCTGGTGGCAAGATGCTCGATGCGGAAGCATTCGTTCGAGGTTACGATTTGGCGGAAGGAACGGTGCTCGAGTCGCGGTCGATGTCGACTTTGGTGAGCTAGAAATCACGTTTTTGTCACGGGGGTTGTGAATTTCTTTTTAAAATTTGTTACATGGTCGGTCGGGGGATCTCTCTCGGGTTGAGGCTTGTTTTTCACAACCAATTTTTTCACGATTCGAAACATGGGCGGTTCAATGACTATTATAAGGAGAAAAGCGTTTTGGCTGGTGGCTCTTTGTCTGTTTGCTGGGCAAGGATTGGCACAGGCGCAAACGAGTAACTTGGCATATCAAGTTGCGAACATGGCGGAGGATATGCGGATTTTGGATGAGTCGATTCGATCGATGCGCGTGGAATTGGAAAGCATGCGACGCGAGAATGGTCAGTTGCGCGTGCAGGTCAGCGAATACGAAACCCGCGTTGGGAGTAGTATGGATCAATTGGCGACGATCGGACAGGTGAACGCAGCGGTAAGCAAGGCGGTCGCGGGTCTCGAGATGCGCGACGAGAAGATGAAAAACGAGATCATCTTGAAGGTGAATCAGGAGATTACGGATTTCGCTAATAGCGTAAAGAAAAGCATTGGCGGACTGCCTGCGGCTTCCGCGAAGCCTGATCCGAATTTACGAAAGAGCTTCCCTAAGAATTTTCCCGATACGGGTACGCCTTATATTGTTCGTACCGGTGATAATCTTTCATCCATAGCGAAGAAATTCAATTCGACGGTCGATTGGATTCAGAATGCGAATAAAATAGCGAGCCCTCGGCATTTGCAAGCGGGCCGCACGCTTTTTATTCCTCACAACTAGGACTTTATAAAATAGATGGCGAATCCCAAATCTCGACTTGGTAAAGGCTTAGCAGGCTTGATAGCAGGAGGCTCAGGCAATCCGGCTTCGACGGCTAAAAAGACGGTTGCTAAAAAGGTAGCCCTCAAGAAAACCGACTCGGTTTCCGACGCTCCGGCGAAGAAAGCAGTCACGAAAGAGGGGTTTGCTATAGAGGAGAAGAAGCCGGACTTTTTGGAGTTGCCGATTGATAAGATTCAGCCGAATCCATTTCAGCCGCGCAAGGAGTTCGACAAAAGCCAGCTGAAGGATCTCGCGGAGAGTATCCAGAGCGAGGGATTGATTCAGCCGGTGGTAGTCCGCGAGTCCAATGGATCGTATCAATTGATCGCGGGTGAGCGTCGGTGGCGCGCGTTTCAGCAATTGAAGCTGAAGAAGATTCCAGCGCGTATAATTGAGGCGGGCGATTCGTCGGCGGCCTCGATGGCGTTGATAGAGAATCTGCAGCGCGAGAATCTCAATCCGATTGAAGAATCTATGGGTTACGCCAGCTTGGTGCGCGATTTCGATCTGACCCAAGAGCAGGTTGCGGATCGCGTTGGAAAGGGCCGGGCAACGATTGCTAATTCCTTGCGCTTATTGACGCTTCCCGAAGAAGTCCGAGGGTATCTCTCGACGCAAATGCTCTCGACGGGCCACGCTAAGGTTTTGTTGGGATTGGAGAGCAAGCAAGAGCAAGCGTTGCTTGCTCGGCGAATTATCGAAGAAGGTGTGAGCGTAAGAGCGGCTGAGGATTTGATTCAAAAGATCCGGAAATCGGGAAAAACGAAATCTGGACCGAACCGGGAAGCTCCAGCTGCGGAACAGGCGGCGATCGAGGATATCGAGAAGCGTCTGATGTCCTATCTTAGTTCTAAAGTGGCACTGAAGCACTCCCCCAAAAAAGGGAAAATCGTTATCGAATATACTGGAAACGATGATTTGCAGCGAATTTTGGAGAAGATCGGTTTGGAGGAGTAGTCTTTTGTGGGAATCCATTCATCCAAACAATTTTCCTCCTTTAGTATTGAAACGGTAGAATAGGCTTAGTCCTTATCGATGAAGGGTCGGGTGCTCTCAAGGTTTTGTGTAACCGTCAATGCTCATAGTGGGTCTATTTATAAATGAGGCAGTTTCTTAAAACTCGGGGAGGATCTAGAGGCTCTCTAGTATCAACTAAGAGAATCGGGCCTTTGGTGGGCTGCTTAGTTTTTTTCGCATTGGCTTCCTTGGCGATGGGAAAGAAAGGCGAGACCCGCGTTTTGGTCGATTCGTTTGCCGAGAAAAGTTATTTAAAGAAGAAGGACGCGGGTGAGTCTGCGCGTCGCGAAACGTATCACATGGTCGAGGGAAAATCTCATGGCGGAGTGATACGGGATAGTTCTTTGCGCGAGGTCGCTTTCATCGAAGTGGCCGAAGGTTTGGCTCGGGAATTGGAAACGCGGAATTATTTTCCAGCCCAAGCAAAGGAGGAGGGGGATTTCGTGATCATCGTGCATCGCGGGATTACTCGGATTGAAGCGGATTGGGATGAATTGTTTCCCGTTGATGATTCAGAAGAGGCTGCCGAAGAATCGGATGAAGAAGAAGAGGAAGAGCTTACGAATCCTGAGACCTATCTACGTGAAGAAGGTTTCTCTAATGCAGAGCAAGTAATGCCCAGTTGATTGGTTTCGATCGCGCTTTGCAGCGGAGGGGATTGATGCCCCAAGATGAATTGGAGTTACAGGAAATGCTTCGCTCGGAGCGCTACTTTCTCGTTCTGATGGCGTTCGATTGGCAGAAAATGCAAAAGACCGGCGAGAAAAAACTCCTTTGGTCGACTCGTTTTAGCATGGATGCGATTGGGGTGGGCTTCGATGACGCTCACTTTGCGTTGAGTCGTGGGGCCGCGAACTATTTCGGAACGAATCTCGATGGAAAATTGGGTAAGACGAAGACTTTCGTAGGGCCTGGCGAAGTGGTTACCGGGGATTTGGAGGTTATTGGAACCGTGGACCTGGATGAAGAATAGGCGTCCTCTGGGCACGAAAAACCCGCTCTCTTTAATGAAAAGCGGGTTGTCGTTTCGAATAATTGCTTTCTAGAAGCCGTCGCGCGTCTGGCGTCGGTCTCCGCGCCGGGAGCCTTTGCCGCCGCCGCCGCCGCCGCCGCCGCCGCCGCGATAGCCACCGCCGCCGCCGTAGCCACCGCCACCGCCACCGCCACTGTAGCCACCGCCGCTGTAGCCTCCGCCACCACCACCACCTCCGCCGCTGCCGCCGCGGAATCCGCCACCGCCGCCACCGCGGGGTCGCTCAGGTCGAGGGGTTGCCTCGCGTACTCTTAATTCACGTCCAAGGAGTTCTGTTCCATTGAGCGATTCAATCGCAGTATTCGCTTCGCCAGAATCGGTCATGGTTATGAATGCAA
>Ga0302122_10001449_pt1 | contig 15064 bp, 8 predicted proteins | sample CB21_SCM_MG_FD_203115 | JGI IMG/M metagenome (GOLD analysis project Ga0302122, IMG submission 203115) | Marine microbial communities from Western Arctic Ocean, Canada - CB21_SCM | ecosystem: Environmental > Aquatic > Marine > Oceanic | place: Canada: Western Arctic Ocean | collected 2017-09-28
CATCGGAAACGTCGCGAAGTTGATCCTCCCTCGGCGTCGTCGTCGCGGCCATGCAGTGGAAGCAGTGCTCGCTCCTGAGTCTCCTCTCCTTCTCCTCGCACAATGAACGCCTACCGCTGAAAGCTTGGATTCAGCGTGTACCGTGATCATCCACTCTCCTCTCCTCTCCGCCTCGCTCGGTGAAGCGCCGGCTATATACTGCAAGTTGTGAAACTAACCGATTATCTGATGCGAAGTCGCCTCTTCCATTTTTACAAGTCCGAAGAGCAGCGCTGTCACGCTTAGACCACGTCTCCAAAGCCGCTTAGACCAAGCCACGAGAAAATTCGGGTTTCAGCCTCGTTCCTCGGGGCGGAGGCGTCGTGGTCTCACTCGACACCCCCGAGGGAGGCACATAGTGACTACAATAAACACAAACTACTCCACCCGCCGGCAAAGCAACGCCCCGGCGGCGAGCGCCGCAGCCACCGCCTGGGCGCCGGCGCAGACGGCGAAGCCGCTTCGACGCGTCGCGGCCTGGGTCACGACGGCGCCGAGCACCTGGATCCACCATTCCACGATCCCACCGGCCATGACAGTCGACTCCGCGCCCGCGCTCGCCGCGGCCTCGGCCAGCGCGGGCCCGACGAAGCCGATCGTCGACGCACCGGCGAGCGCCGCACCGCCGAAGGCGTAGAGGGTTCGGCACGGCGGCCTCATGGTCGCCGCGTGGAGGCCGACGAGGGCGAGGGCGCCGGCCGCGAGCAGCGCGATAATAATCAATCGTCGGCGCTTCTCGCACGGGAACCGACCGAGTAAACCACCGCAGGCCACACCCGAGAGGATGAAAATTACGCCGACCCGCGCCGCGCGCCGCGGCGCCGCGCCACAAACATCGCCAAAAATATCATCGACCACGGCCGGGACCGCAAAGCCCACGCCGGCCGCGATCGCGTACGCGACGCAGGCTATACACCAGCGCGGCCGTTTCACTAGATCGGCACATGTCTTCCCGATCGTCGCCCGTGCGACCGTAGGCGCTTCGAGCAGCGGCGTTGCTCGGTCGCCGGACGCCGGCAGGAGGAGCCGCGCCACTGGTAACGCCATGAGGCAAATGATCGCTTGGAGACCCATGAAGCGCCGGAACGACTCGCCGTCGACCACGGCCGCTGGCGTCGCTGCGGCCCCGAGGGCCCACCCAAAATAATTTCCCTGCATTATAAAAGCGACGCCCGCGGCCCGCTCGTCTCGCGGGAGCCAGAGCTGCGGCACGGCCGCGTACGACGCGACAACTAACGACGTACCCGCGCCCAAAAGCAACGAAGATGCGACGGCGGCGGCGTAGCTGCCCCGGAAAACGGAGACGAAGCGCAGCACCGCCGCGACGGCGTTCAACACGTGCGTCGCGAGTATGGCGCCGCGCTGCGTGTCCACGTTGGACATGCGCGTCGCGCCGGCGAAGAAGCAGGGCAGCGTCGCGAGGAGACTGGCGGAGTAGAGCCACGAGACCTGCCCTTCGGTCACGTGGAAGCGTCGCCTCGTTATGTGGACGACTGGCGAGAAGTTCATGAACATGAATGCATTTACGACGCTCGCGAGCGTCGCGCAGGCGAGCACGCGGCGGCGGCCGCGGCGTGGTCCTGGTGCTGCATTGTCCACCGCTGGACTCGTTGCCTCCTCCTCCTCACGCATGGCTTTTGACCGCTGCTGCAGCTCGCAGCGATCACTTTCTCGTGCTCGTTGTTAGGCAGCAGAAAACTAAGCCTTAATCCCGTGTCTATGGCCCAGGCTATCGAAAGAAGCCGGGGGCGCCGCGCCAGCGCGCCAGCGCTGGGAACCTGAAAAAACCCGTTCATGTAGCTGCTGACCCGACCCACTACCAGGAGCGGTCTGGGATCCGCCGTGAGTTTATATCACACAAGCTTTACATCACACCTCGGCACTGCCCTCGCCGCCGCTCGCCGGGGAGGCGCTGCTCTCGCCGCCCGCCGCGGAGGGAGACGTGGGCGTCCGCGGCGAGGAGCCGCGCCGGAAGAAGCCCTTCACTCCGTCCGAGGCGGCGATGTCCTGGACGGCCGTCTGCGCCTTCACAGTGATGACCGACAAGCGGTCTCGCCACAACGACGCGACGCGGCCCGCGGCGCTGGGCTCGGCCGACGGCGGCGGCGGCGGCGGGGCCGAGGCGCTCGGCTGGGCGAATGCCGCGGCGGCCGGGGAGCTGTCCGGGGCCAGGTCCGGCCCGACGCCGGCCGCCGCGGCCGCGCCGGCGTCGCCGCCCCGAAAGGCCCCGGCCGTGCGTGGGAAGCGCTCCGAGAGCTTGGAGCCCACGTTCGTGAGCTCGGCGGCGACGTTCGTCAGGGCCTTCTGGCCGGTCGCCAGGGCGTCGTCCACGGTCAGGTCCTTCGTGGCCTCGCGCACGTGCAGCCGCGCGAAGCCGATCCGGTCCGCGAGGGACGGGTCGAAGGACCGCGCGAGCGTCGGCGCGTCCGCGACACTCAACCAGTCCGCGAGTGCCGGGTTCCGCTGCGCCAAAAACCGCACCGCCGGCGCCGTGTCCAAAAAAGCCGCCACGAAGGGCCCGCCGTGCCGCCGGGCCAAATCCCCCGCGAACTCCCTGTCCGCGACGAGGTCGCCCTCGGCGTCCGGGACCAGGGGCGTCGCCGCGAGGCGGTCCAGCACGTCTCTGAGGTGCGCCCGCAACGCGTGCTTGGCCCACTGGTCGTCGTCGCGGAACCCTTCGCCGTCGCCCCTTTGGAAGACCTTAGCAGCTCGCTCGTTCAAAGCCGCCGCGAGCGCCTCTTCCACGGGCGTCAACCGGCACACGGCGCTCGACGCGTACTGCGACGGCCCGAAGGCCTTGACCCGCGTCGCCTTGGGCGCGTCGGCCTCGAGCCGCGCCACGCAGGCCGGACTCAGGCGCGGCCCTAGACCCGCCTCGGCCAGGTGCGCGTTCGCCGTGCCCGCGATGAGCTGGAACTCGTCGCCTAGCGCTGCGACGCGATCCAGGTCGCCCAGCGCCACGGACGGCTCGAGGCGGACTTGGGGTTTAAGGCATCTTCCGAACGCCGCGACCGCGTCCCCGTTATCAGAATCCTCGTCGAAGACGTGTAAAACATCCGCAAAAGCTAGGGCCGCGTCCGGCGCGGCGCACACGGACTTGGCGTGCACGAAGACCAGGGACTGGCCCAGCACCAACGCCTTGAGGCAGCGCAGCGCCCCGGCGAAGCCCAAGCGAGCGCAGGCGTCGAAGAGGTTCGTCGAGGGCTCGCCCGGACTCATCGTTTTTAATGAAGCGTGGAAGTCTATGAGCAGAATCCGGTCGTCCAGGTTGCCGCCCGCGAACAATGCCGCGGCGCACGCCTCGACGCGCGGGCCGAGCCGCGCGGACCACGCCACCCGCGAATTCGTGTTGAGCACGCAGATGGCCTTCTGGACTTTCGAGCGTGTGGCACTGGAAGCCGCCCTACCAGTCAAGTCCGACGGCGAGGCCTGCATGACGCAGGAGCACCCGTAGAGCCTCTGGTCGTCCTCGCGCTGCACGGAGAAGCGGCAGACCTCGCCCTTGCCCGCGGCGACGTGGTGCGCGCCGTCGGGCAGGGCCGCGAACGGCAGGCTCTCGCTCCAGGCGGCCTCGGCGCCGGGGAAGGCCCACTCCAGAACGTTCCCCTTGGCATGGTCGGAGCCCACGACGGCCACGAAGCACGTCGTGTTCGGGGGCGGCGCCGGCGGCGGCGTGTATGGCGGCGGTGCCGGCGGCGGCGCGTCGTCGAGCGACGCCTGGAGGGCGCGCGCGAGCGCCTCGTCGCCCTCCTGCGCGGTCGCCAGCGAGCGCGCGAGCGCGGCGTCGGCGTCGAGCTGGGTCTCCAGCGCTGGCGGCTCCGCGGGCTCTGGCGTCGGCGCTGGCGCGGGCGCCGGTTCCGGCGCTGGCGTCGCGTCCGGCGCTGGCGTAGCTGCCGGCGCTGGCGACGGTGCCGTCGAGTCCGGCGCTGGCGTGGGCGCTAAATAATCGAGCTCCTCGTCGTCCTCGGCGCTCAGGAGACTCTGGAGGCGCTGGGCATCTTCCTCACTCATGCCCTGGGCCATCGCGTACCGTGGGCTTCGGCGGAGTCTTCGGCGGCTCGGATGCGCCACGGAAAGGTGTTAAAATTAACTCTCTATAGCCAGCAGCGTGAGCTCCCCGGCAAGAGACTGAGCATGAAACCCGTACGTTTGTAGGAACCCGCACGAAAAGCTCACGAAAGCTGATTTTTGCAGAGCTTTGGCAGGATCGGTAAGGAGCTGCCCCGAAAACGCTCAAGGTACACACGAGACGTGTCTACATTTATAGTCTCGCGCTGCACGAAATGCGCAGCCCACGGCCGGACTTAGTTCAATTCGTCACCCATTCAGTGAGAGCAGGACAAAATTGTGAGTAATGGCCGACATGTACGCCGACGCCATCGAGGCAGCGGACGTGGAGACCGACCTGGAACCGGACGCCTACGCGAGCTTCCCCGACGCCCCGCTGCCACTCATCGAGGTGGATGAGGGGGGAAAGCTGCGGCTCGTGCCCGAGACGGCCGAGGTTATAGCATCGATCGACGCGGAGCTCTGCGTCGTGGCGACTTGCGGGCCACACCGGTCGGGCAAATCATCTCTACTAAACAGACTGCGGGATCCGGCGGGGAGCCGAGGTTTTACCGTGGGACACGGCACCTCCCGGCAGACGAGGGGCCTGGACGTCTGGGGCCGCCCCGCAGATATCGAGACGGAGAGCGGCCAGAAGGCCACCCTGTTAATGATCGACGTCGAGGGACTGGGCGGACTAGGCGTGGATGCAAAGTACGACCAGATGCTGTTCGCGCTCGCCACATTATTAGCATCGTCACTCGTCTACAACTCGCCCGGCGCGCTGGACGAGGGCGCCATCGCGAGCCTCGGACTGGTCTCTCGCTTGGCAAGAAAAATAGAGGCGGACGAGGCGGGCGGCAGCGCTGAATCCTTGCCCGACTTGTGGTGGGTCCTGCGAGATTTTGCGCTGGAACTCGTCAACACCGATGGGTTCAAAATCGAGAGCGACAAGTACCTGGAGAGCAGCCTCCGGGCGACGAGTCGCCACGAGAGCGATGAATACAGGGCAGCAATCGCGGTCGCCTTCGAGCGCCGGCGGTGCGCGACGCTACCTAGACCGTACGACGCTGAATCAGATCTTCAAGGCGACGCAAACAAAGCACCGCGGCCCGTTTTTGCGGCGGCACTGGCGGACTTCCGACGAAGATTGCTAAGTGGACTCCGCCCGAAGAAAGTCAGGGGCTCGGCGCTCCGCGGCAAGACCTTTGTGGCTCTCGCTGCCACATACGTCGACGCATTCAATGCCGGCGCGACGCCTGTCGTCTCGTCCGCGTGGACGGCCGTCGTCAAAGCGGAGTGCGACGCCGCCATGGAAGCGGGCGTTGCCGCTCACGCAGCAGCGTTAGAAGCTGTCCCGGACGACGCCCCGGAAGCGACCTTCGCAACCGCCCATCTACAGGGATGCCGAGCCTGCGACGACATCGTGGCAGCGGCATCGAACGACGCCGTACTGCGCTCGAGCGTCGGTGATCTACCGTTGATAGATGCGCGGCGCCAATGCGATCACGGCCACGCCGAACGGTTAAGACGGAGGCGCGACCGGTGCCGATCGGCCCTCACACGCGCCACTGCAGGTGTCGAGAAGAACATGAGCCGGATGCCATTCGAAGATGCTACGAAAGCGGAGCAAGCGGCCACGGACGCGGTCGTTGCGACGGTGGCACTCCAGCGGGCGTGCGGTCCCGGGGACGCGGGATTTCTGGCGACCGCCGCGGTAGGCTGGGCCTCGGAGAACTGTAGAGCGCTGATGGAGCGGCAGGACCGGACGCGAGACGCCGAGGCGCGGGAGGCAGGAGAGGAGATCGCGTCATTGCGCAAGCGCGTCACCTTTTTGGAAGGCGAGCAACATGCTATGAGCGACTTGGCCGAAGAAGGTAGAAAGACTGTCGCGTCGACGACGACGGACGCGCAGCGCCTGGCCTCGCGCTGTCGAGCGCTCGAGGCCGACGTGAGTAGAAGTCGAGCGGCCTACGCCACTCTCTCGCAGGACGCTGCTTCCGAAAAAGAAGCACTCGCCGATGCTAATTCAGCTCTTCAGTCCGAATGGGATTGGCAGGCCCAGCTCCAGGATCGCTTAGATGATTCAATAGAAGAACACCTCGAGGCGAAGAGGCACCTGGTTGCGCGTGCTACGCGAGCGGAGGAAGCGGTAAGTTCGTACTCGAAAGCCCGGCGACGGTACACGATCTTGGATCTACTCCTGGAGTCGACGGAAGACGCCGCCGTACGGCTGGACGCGAACGCGAAGGAGCTTGAAAGTTTCCTGGTAGATCTCGACGTGCCGCTAGCGGCGCTTCGAGTTCTGCGGGACCTGGGGGCGCGGTCGGTGAGTGACCTGGCCTTCTTCGAGGCGTCCGACTTCGACGGTGCTGTCGACCTGACGGACATCCAGAAGCGCCGCCTCGTCGACGCCACCGACGAAACAAAACGGCGCCTCGCGCAGCAGCGGTCGAACACCAACGCGTGTGCCGTGCAGTAACTATTTATGAATGTGGCTCTACAACACGAATGTGGCCCAGGTCATGCTACGGGGGAATTACGCCGGGGACCGACTTCTGGCAGAGGGTGTTATATCTTCGGTCTTTACGCGAGGGGAACTACTGCGCCGGCGTCGACGGCGCCGCCGCCCGCTTCTTCCGGTCCCCCAGCACGGGCGACGTCGCGACCGTTTTCTTGGTCTTGATCCGCGCGCGCTGCACGACGGCCGCCATGAACGCCTCGTCGTCCATGCTCTTCTGCTGCGCGATGACGTGCAAGAGCTTCAGGAACTTCTTGAAGCCGATCTGCTTCTGCTTGCCGGCGCCCTTGGTCCACACCATGTCGATCATCGGCACCGGGAAGCTCTTCTTGGAGATGATCCCCTTCGTGTCCCGGCAGAACTTCGCAAACACCGTGTTCGTCATGTGGTCCAGCCGATACAGCTTGCAAAATCTTTCAAACACCTCCTCGATGGACGAGCAGCGCGCCGCCAAGTCCTGCTGCTTGACTAAGATGGGATCGGGCTCGGCGTGCTCCGCCTTTTTGATGAGGGCCTGGGCCCGCTTCGCCGCGCGCGCCGTCATGCACCTTGCCAATGTTCGAGGTGAGGGATCTTCGGGCTCCTTTTCAATTTCCGCGCCGAAGTGCTGCTCGAACGGTGACAAAGGTCTATGCTTCTTGACGGGGCTCCCGTACTTGTCCCGCTGGATGCCCGCGAAGCCGTCCTCGAAGCGCACCGTTTGTGTCAAACCCGCCTTGACCTCCTGCCGGCGCGTTTCAAGCAGCTCGTCGGCCTCGGCTCGGGGTAAATGGGGCGGGAAGTGGCCCAGCGCCTTCGGCGACGCGGGCGTCTTGGCGCCCTCTAGTCTTTCTAACAACAACATCTTCTCCATGTGCCGCAGTTTCACGGCGTGCTGCTCCAGCGCCGATAATTGCGCCCCTAGATCGACTCGCGTCGAGTAGAGCAAGTCGCCCGCCTCGGACTGCTGCTTCGCGTCCAGGTCGTCCAGATCCTGCTTCGTGCCCCGCAGCTGCTGCGCCTTGGCCTCGACGCGCACGCAGGCCGCCCGGATGGTGCGCAGCCGTTCGGTGAAATTATCGACGGGCGCGACGTCCTTCTGCGTCGGCGGGGCCTCCAGGCGAGCTAATAAGTCCGGCCCGTCGCGTACGCCCTGGTCCCGCAACGCGTCCGCTAAAACGCTTTGATCCAACCCTTCTAGCACGGCTGCCGCGTCCTGAGCCGTCTCAGCCTCGTCCAACAAACGCTCGACGTCGAGGGACTGGCCGGCGCCCATGGTGTTTTGGTGTCTATGGCGCTCGTCGACGGCGTTTCGCGTGCGCCGAGGCTGCCCCGTGCCTAAGTGGTTTTTGCCGCGCCGCAGATGACAACGCCTATGCAGCGCCGCCTTCGTCGTGGAGTGGGGGGTAAAATAATAGCTAGCGGCCGGACGCCTCCTGTTGACTTTCCGAGGTTTCTGGCGGTGAGCCGGGCCCTAGGAGAAGCCTAGCGCCACTGTAGGGGATTCTAGAAATTTATGCCCTGGCGGCGGACCATCCTCATGCCTTGGCGCCGCACCACGCGCGCATCGCAACCAAGACTACTCCTTAGACACGCCCCCTAGCCCAACCCGTCGAGGTCCGCGAGCAGCCGCGTCACGACGTCGTGGCGCGCCTGCTCCGTGAGGTCCGCGTCGAACCACAGCTGGTCGTCCGCGTCGTCCTCCTGCCACGAGGGGTGCGTTTGCCGCGCGGTCGGCTTCGGTTGGGGCATCCGCACGAACGCCGGCCCTTCCGGGGAGCCCGTCAGGCCGTAGAGCGGCCGCTCGAACTCGATGCCGTCGGCGCGGTCGCTCTCGTTGAGCTCGTGGCCCTGGTAGGCGTAGAGGTCCCGGTAGAGGTCGCGCGAGAGGTGCGCCGACGCCACGAGCACGCTCCGCTTGCGGTGGGCCAGGGGGAAGCGGCACAGCACGCGCTGCAGCCCCAGCCGCCGGAAGATCAGGTCCTCCTGGAGCCGCGCGACGTACGTGAAGTTCGAGGGGAGGTGGCTCTGGTCGCGCGCGTCCCGCAACAGGCGCTCGCTCTGCAACAACACGCAGACCTTGCTCGAGGCCTTGGCGTCGTCGTTCATGCTCCCGCTCGCGCGGAGCGGCGTGGCCGCCGCGACCGCGTACCGCCGCGCGTGGCCGTAGGCGTCCATGTCCTCCAGGGCCGGCCCAAGCTGCCGCAAGCGCTCCGCCGCCGGCGGGTGGGCGTCGTCGCCCGCGTCCACGTCCAGGATGACCGACTTGACGTCGACCTGCCGCGTGCGCCGCTTCCAGTTGTCCACGCACATCTGGGTCCGTTGTAATTGCCCGTCCAGGTACAGCGCTTCTCGCTCGAAGTCGCGCCGCACCCGTTCCAAGCGTAGGTGCGCCGCGAGCCGCTCGAAGCAGAGCTTCCGCGCCGTGCACGCGTACGCGTCCAGGTCGCAGTCGTCGCGCGGCGGCTCGAAGTTCGTGCAGTTCGACCGCAGGTGCGTGACGACGTGCTCGAAGGCGTGGGGCGGCTCGTCGAAGAAGCTGTCGAGCGTGATGGGCTGGTCTCCCGGCGTCGTGAGCGACACGGCGACGGCGACGACCGACGTCTCGATCTGCGTCCACGTGCGCCGCGCGCAGCGGAAGGTGCGTTCTCCGACCTCGATGGAGATGCGCTGGTGGGGGTAGGTCGTGTCGCTGCTCTTGCTCCGCTTGGTGGCTGGTTCGGCTTTTTTTTACGGCTGCTGTAATTGCGGCAGCACTCTGTGTTTGATTCGCAGTACTTCCTGGGCTTGATGAGCTGCAGTAAGGCCAAACGCCGAACGCATGTGGAAAACCCGTGCACAAATCGGATCCGCGGCCGTGACAGCTCCAACTAGCCTGCTGCCACCATACAAGTTAGGCCGTAGAGGCATTTTTGAGCACTGCATTCGGCTGCAGAGCACTCGTGCGCAAACTAGTCAAGACTGCTGCTCTCACACTCTCTCCTGCTCTCACACTGCTCTCACAGTCCAGCAATTACCGTCCGTCATGCCTGCGCACGCAAGACGCAGAATACGCAGCCTTGGGCTGCTGGCATTCGTGCTGCCCGCTGCACAAGGTCTGGCCCCGCGCGCGGCGTCGACGCGCCGGCGGTGGCTTTCGGCGGCGCCGGCCGGCCTCTTGCTCCTGTCCCAGCCGGCCGTCGCCGGCGGCCCGGCGCCGGGGGGCGAGTTCTGTGTCTGTCACAACGGAAAATGTCAGCCGCGGTGTCCTGGCTTTGCGTCGATGGCGTGGAGGTTGACACCATCGACGCGACCCTCTCCCGCACAGGTTATGGTGAAAATTGCGGCGGCCTCAAGCGTCCGGACGTAAAATTCCTGGGCGCGGCGACGGAGAGCTACGGCGAGGAGCTCTCCGGCGCGTCGACGGCGCTGCGCGGAGCTCGGCGCGGCGGTAGCGCGCCCCCGCCGACGCCGCCGCCAGCGAACACTGCGCCCGATGGCGCGGCGTGAGCATTAAATATGAGTGACTGGACTTTCCACATTAAGAAGCGCCGAAAGCGTGGCGCGGGGGATGGGGCAATTGGGGGTTCCGAGCTCTACTTGAGCGACATGATGAGCGGGCACTTCTTCGGGTCGACCGCGCCGACGCCCGGCATGAAGAGGTCGCGCGTCGTCGGCGCGAGGAGGATGCGCGACCGCACGATGATGGGCTCGAGCGACGCCGGCGCGGGCACGAAGCGCGGCGTCGGCTTCACGCGCGCGGGGACCGGCACGGCCGCCGGCTGGAACTCGCGCCGCTGCACGTCCCGGAAGCCCGGCAGCGGCTTGAGCTTCGGGAACGCCGGGCGCTCGTCGCTCACGACGGGCGCGCACGCGCAGAGCGCGACCTCGGGCGCGGCGCGGCGCGCGGCGCGCTCGGCGGCGCGGCACGCGTGGTCGACGTCGCGCGCCGAGAAGCTCCCGGGCACGCGCAGACGCACGTCCACGGCCGCGGCGCCCGTCACGGCGACACTCATGACGGTGTAGCCCGCCGGTACGGCCGCGGCGACGGCCTGGTGGACAATAAGCTCGGTCTCCGGGTCCCGGGCGTCCAGGAGCTCCAATAGGGCCTCCTGGCCCGTCTCGAAGCCCATCTTCAGCACACACCCGGCCACCAACACGGCCGCGGCGGGGTCCACGAAGGCCCCGAACCGCGTGCCGACGACGCCGGCGAGGGCCACGACCGAGGAGAGGGCGTCCGAGCGGTGGTGCTTGGCGTTGGCGAGGACGGCGGCGCTCCGGTGGCGGCGGCCGATCTTGGTCGTGGCCCTCGCTAATAATTCCTTGGCGGCGATGCTGAGGGCGGCGACGAGGGCGCAGGGGCCCCGGGCGCCGACGGGCGCGCTCCGCGCGGCGCCCGAGAAGAGGGCGCCGAGTTGCGACGAGGCGAGGCTCGTGCCGCAGGTCACGAGCATGAGGGAGATGGCCATGGCGCCTAGCGCGCCGGCCTTCTTGCAGCCGCCCGGGTAGCGGGGGCTCGAGGTCTTCTGGAGCCGGACGGCCGCGAGGGCCGCGCCGTCGCTGACGAGGTCGCTGAAGGAGTGGGCCGCGTCGGCCACCAAAACGCGGCTCCCGCAGGCCAGGCCCACGCTGGCCTTGGCCGCCGAGAGGGCGACGTTGACGCCGGCGCCGATCACCGTGATGCGCGCCTCTTCGCTTTTGAGCGTTCTGGTCGGCGGGAGGCCCGCGTGAGGCCTGAGGCCGGCGGTGGGCGCAGCGAGCGCAGTTTTGTGGATGTGGACGTGCGCCGAACTTGATGTCCAGAGTGCCAATAGGTATAAAATTGTGTGCCGCATCGTTTAAAGCTGCGCGAGCGGGCGAAGGAAGCTTGCAGGTTACGCAACGAGCTGCTAGGGGACGATGCGCAAAAGCACAGTGAATTGGATGGAGAATTAGCAGCAGATGGACCGATTTTTTGAGCGCACGCTTGGTGCGGCTCTATTTTTTTAGGCGTGCACGCGCCCGAACTTGTATGAGAGTTGCGCCACAAAACCGGGCACACGCGTACTGCCGCACTGATCCGAGGATCACTACCGGCGCCTGAGCGGCGCTTGGAGCCGTCGGAACAATATTAGGACCCGCGGGACCCACCGGCGCGCGTTATTCACCAATTTTGACAGGGGCCCTCGGCGCGGCAGCATCGGGCCGCGCCTCGGGCTCATCCCCGATCTCCGCATCGACCGGGCGACAAAGGGCCACAGTGCTCTAGAATCCAGGGGGGGCTCAAGTTCAAGTCACAAGCAAAACAGTTCTTAGGGCACAGGAAGCGACTACGCGCGGCGCGCCAGCTCCTTCGGCGACAGCCGCGGCGCCCGGTTCACCTTGGACGGGTCGAAGTCCGCGGCCTTGGGCTGGAGCCAGACGACGTCGCCGTACGACGCGGAGGGGAGACACGCGAGCTTGACGGGGAAGGTCGTCGTCTCGGGCAGGATGGTGTGCACGCCCCGAAAAACAGAAGCGGAGTGCGCCGGCGTCGACGTGGCGCGGGCCATGCGCCGCGTGATGCGGTCGGGCAGGCCGTCCCGGTTCGCCACGTGGCGCTGGCCCGCCAGGATCACGAGCCACCCGTCCCGCTTGTGGCCGGAGTCGTAATGACGCGCGGCGGCGTCGGCCATGTACTCGTCCCTAAAATTCTGGATCTCCGTCAAGCGCTCCGCGTCCGCGTTCGACCCGTACAGCCGTTCCACGCGCCCCGGGGCGTTGTTGTTGCACACGCCCCCTTCCGGCAAAAAGGGCCAGAGCGGGCTCGTGCTGTGCGGGATGCCGGCCCCGGACACGGCGTCCAGTAGCTCGTCCGGTGGACTCAGGCCCACGAGGCGCATGCCCGTCCGCCGCGCGTCTTCTAAAATGGGCGCGTAGTGCAACGGGTCGTAGCCCCAGGTCTGCTGCCAGTTCACGTCCCGGAACAATTCATTCAAACCGTAGTTCGGGTCCGCGCTCACGTACCGGTCCAAATACGTCTGGTGGATGCGCTGGAAGGCCTCCAAACCGACGGCGACCTGGGCGCGGTCCTCGCGCTGCCGCAGCGCCTTGCGCAGCTGCTTGATCGTGTAGAGCTGGGCCAGGTGGTGGTCGAAGCAGTCGTGGCGCTCCGAGACGCACAAGACGCCGCGCGTGTTCAACGCGGTCGCGGCGCCCAATATATTTTTGTTGAGCATCGACGCCAGGGCCTCGGGGCTGGCCGGGCTTGCGAGCCCTCTTCGGCAGTCGTAGAGGACTCCACTCAGCTTGGCCGCCGGCAGCTTGGACGCGGCCTCGATGGCGTCCGCACGCGACGGGACCGTCGCGACGGCGCACGCCGCGGCGCCGCCGAGGAGGGTTTTGCGCCGCGAGAATTTGCTCGGGGCCAAGGCGGCGGCAGCGTGGAGCAGCAGCGCGACGATGCTTTCGCGTCTCATCTTGGTTGAAAGCTTACGTGTTGTTTAAACCCAAATTGTGAGCTGTGTGTCTCTTTTCGCAGCGCGAAAGCAAAACTGGACGGAGCGAGCTGGCTCGTGACCATAAACGAGGATGGTTACCGCCGTGGACTAGTTATTGAGACCCGTCGAACACTGCCGGCTGCAATTCGTCCCGAAGCACTGCCATCATCGAGGGCGCGCGTGCGCCTCAGCCGGCGCCAGGTCCGAGTCTAACTGGTAGCTGTCATCGCACAACCAGTACTCATCTCAATCGACATTCGAGCAATAGATTGCCGCTGCGAAGACCGGATACCCTGCGCTTCTCGTTGGCTCTCGCCGCGGGCCCGGCCGCGGCCCAGGCGGGCCCGCCTGCGAGCACTTGGCATTTGCCAGCCAGACTCGAGCCCGCCACTGATAATAAAGCACGAGCATGTAGCACTCCCAACCAGTTGGCTTATCTAGAGAGCATCGCGCGGGATGATCACCGCCACTGCGGCCCGCGCGCGACAGGGTCTAGCGACAGGGGAATATCTCTAGGGAAGATCCTATACTTAGTGTGGTTAGCCAGGCACGCGCGGGAGGGCAGCGAGATCAGGCAGGGACGGGGGAACTTGAGCGCGTCACGCACAGGCGACGGCCCGCGGCGGCGCGTCCGGCGACACGTCCCGCATAGGAGGCGTCGCCGGCCGCGCCGCTGCCGCGAGCAGCCGCGCGACGAGGACGCGCTTGAAGCGGCCCTTGCCCGGCTCGCCGTCGGTCTTGCGCACCGTCGTGTCCAGGCCGGCGGCCGCGCACCGCGCCTTGACCTCCTCCAAACCGAGGTGGTCGAGGGACTCCTCGTAGGTGGGCACGACCGCTTGGCTCTCGTCGAAGATCTCGTCGAGCCAGCTGTAGCCCGCGCCGAGGTCGGACCCGCCGTACCCCTCGCCGAGGGCGTAGTCCTCCTCGAAGGGCGGGATGACGTTGCACATGTCGTCCGGCGTGACGGTCCGCGCCAGCTTCTTGGCCGGCCGGCGCGCCGCGGAGGCGCCCTTGCGCTTGGACGGCCGGCGGCGCGGCGGCTGGATGATGGCCGGCCGCTCGGTCGGAGGCGGCGCGAACGCGTCGGTAAGCACCTCGAGCGTGGACGCGGCCGCGCCGTAGAGGCGCGCGAGCTCCAGGGGCAGGCGGCCCAAAAAGCCCCGCTGGGCGCAGGCACCGGGCCGCGCGCGCACGAGGACGTCCACGACGGCGGGCGCCGCGCAGCGGATGAGGGCGAAGTGCAGGGGCGCGTTGCCGTCGGCGTCCCGGATGCCGCACGCGTCCGGCCAGATCCGCACGAGGGCCCGGGCCACGCTCACGTCGCAGCCGTGGGACACGGCGTAGTGGAGGGGCGTGCGGCCGTCGACCTTGATCTTGGCGGCGCCCAGGTTTGCGGTCAGTATGAGGTCGACGACGTCGGCGGGCGCGCTACACGAGAGCGCCCCGACGAGGGGCAGGAAGCCGTCGAGGTCGGCCGTCGCCGCGGCCGCGGGGTTGGCCCGGAGCAGCGGCTCGACCAAATCGCGGGACGCGCCGTTGCAGCAGACGAAGTGCAGAGCGGTATTGCCCGTCGCGGCGTCGACGGCCTTCGCGGTGGCTGGGTCCGCGTGCAGCGTTTGGAGGAACTCGTCTTTGGCAATCGGGCCGCCCTTCGTGAAGAAGGCGAGGAGCGAAGTCATTGTGACGGTTGCGGGTCAATTGTAAGTGGGCTTTGCAAGGAGCGAGATGCTGAATCCGGGCACCGGCGCGGCGCGGATGGGTTGTTTTTTGCGAGACTTGCCTTAAAGCTGCCGCGGCAGTCTGGAGAGGCTCGCGCGACGGTATTGAGCACAAGAACTAGCTGGTTTTTAATTGCAGCAAACTGCAATTTGGTATTCAGAGACAGCTGGGCCTTTTTTCGGCTATCGACGCGTGCGTCTCAAATTTTTTCTAGCTTGCAGCTGCAACTGCGAGGTCTGTATTTCAAGATGCTGCGGTCGTTTTTTCGGCCGGTTTGTCGATCGCTGTGCGGACAGGTTGCTGTCCAATCTGGGACCGGGCT
>Ga0302122_10001451_pt1 | contig 15053 bp, 9 predicted proteins | sample CB21_SCM_MG_FD_203115 | JGI IMG/M metagenome (GOLD analysis project Ga0302122, IMG submission 203115) | Marine microbial communities from Western Arctic Ocean, Canada - CB21_SCM | ecosystem: Environmental > Aquatic > Marine > Oceanic | place: Canada: Western Arctic Ocean | collected 2017-09-28
TTTTTCGGACTTTTTCTGCGCAAAAGGTGGACCAAAGGTGGACCGTCCAACGTGGTCGGCCCGTAGCGAAAAGGGTGGCCCGCCTTCCTAATCGGGGCGTAACGGCCAATCAGGCGCGTAACGGTCGCATCTGTGGACCCACGAAAAAAGTCCGGACATGGTCCGCTTTTTCCGGACCATGTCCGGACAAATTCAAACACCGGATTAATCTCCAGCGTCGGAGATGCGGGCAAGTGCACTTCCGCTTTAATGCAGTTAAAGCCACGCCCAGCTATGCCGTGTTCAGTAGAGCCCCTCAATCGCGTTCCCGCCAATGACACGAAACCGTGAAACACACCAATGATTGATCTGCAACGCCTGTTCAAAGACATGGAAGCCCTCGGAAGGGCCAGACAGCGGCTAACTGTATGCAATCGCGAACGCCACAATGCTACACCCCGATGCAACCACAAACCCCGCCCAACTCCCATAGTTTGGGTACGTAAAAAAGATTGCCCATGCGACCGGCATCGGCAGGATTGGGTCGGAAACGCGCAGTGCAATCGCTCCGACCACCAGGGCGATCAACAAAGGTGCCAGCTCTATGCGGCCAGGGTTTGCTGTAGACGTGAGAATGTTCATGTTCCTAGGGTAGAATTTTTACTACTGCCAATGTGGGACAGAACACCAGCGGCTGGCGAAGGAGTGGTGGGGGGCACTCTGTTGGTCCCACGGTGTATGCCTCCCCGCCCTTTGAGCGAACAGCGTGGGTTGCAAACGAAGCAAGTAGGTCGTCTAGGGTGTTGAACTGTGGTCGCTCGAATGGCGTCACAGCAACGCCGCTTAAAGCGGGGCGTAGCATGGCTGGTAGAGGTGGGTAGTGTTCCGGCTCCTCGACCATCACCCCGGTCTTGATCCTGGTAAAAAATAGAACTCTAGAAGACACTGCGTCGTGGAAGATTTGCGAATCCCCGTCTATCGATTCGTTGATAAGTTTCCCGGCAACTCGCGCGGCCGAGGCTTGGATCTTTGCCAGGCTTGAGACGCTTGCCCAATCGCACGTAAACCGGTAGGCTCCCTGTTCCATCTCTGCGTCTATGACGAAGAATCGGTAGTTTGACCCGACAACTCCAAACGGAGACCCGTGAGGAGTGTCTTTGAGCGGGAACGCTTCTGAAGCAGTCCGGAACACCACGCAGTTCTCGGCACACGGACCTCTGCCTACCCTGACGACTTCGACTGCGCGTAAGAGGTCGTCCGTGGTGGTCGCCTGAACGGAGCTATTGATGAAGTTCACGCTCGCGAACGCGTCGACAATGTCCGCCACGTTGCGCACTGGAGCTACCAGTCCCAAGGTGCCAACGGCATCAGTGCCCGGCTTTTCTTTATCAGTCGGCGCCCGGGGGATCGGCCTCCACTGTCGGCGCCTAGGCATCGGTAGTGGCGGAAGGCGAAACGGGAGTCGGGCGGGGTGGGACGGGGTCGTAGTATGCACTCGGCGCGAATGTCTTATACTATTATGGGTCAATGTGTTGGGCGCCGACTGTTTCGGGCGCCGACTGTTTCGGGCGCCGACTGTTTCGGGCGCAGACTCTTTGTTCATCTGTAGATTGTTTATGCAATTTATTAGCGAACTAACTTTACGCCTACGACTGCGCCAGGAGCGCCTGCTGCTGCTCCCCGACCACATTAGTGTGTGCACTAGGAAGCTGCTGGCGCATGCGCTCCAGCTGGTCGAACTCTGCCCGCTGAATTTCTGCCTTGAGCCTCTCTCTTTCCGCCCTGTTGTCGGCGGCAGGAGCGGTCTCCGATGCCCCTGAAGACATCATGCCTTCCAGCTCCGACATCAACTCGTCTTCGTCGTAGTCGTTTGAGCTGCTGTCGCCAAGACCGGCCATTACGGAGGACAGGTCTTCATGCAGGTCGCGCATCTCACTTGCGGCGTCCACTGCCTCTTCCGCCTTGCTGAGGAGGTGCTTATCCTTCTTGAGCGATTTGGCAGTTGCTCCAAGCGCTGCGGCAACCTCTTTCTGGAGGGCGGTCTGCTCGAGCATGACCGACTGTGCCTCAAGAGCATCCAGGGCACACTGTGTCGACACTGCCTGCTTCTCCAACATTTTGCACTTTTTGAGGTCACGCATGGCAACGGCCTTGTTCCCCGACTGCATTGCCTTCTGTGCGCTTGACCTTGCCTCCGATGCCCGGGATTCGAGCGCATCGATTCGCTTCCGCATAGCCTCTGAAGCCTGGGAGAGCCTGAACTCGGGAGACGTCTTTGCCGCGGCGACACCAAACAACCTTGACGTCATTTGCGACTTGACCCGTCCTTGGGTGGATGCCGCCTCGGTGGCCGCTTCAATCTCACGGGTCGACACCGTGTTTCGACTGTGGATCCCAAACATGCGCGCCACCTTTCTTCCCATCACATGACACACTGACCTACCGCCGCACCCCATCTCCTCCCCATCCTGTAAGTTCTTTGATTCTGAAAGTACCCTGTCGATGTGCCTTCCGAGATTGCGCTGCCCCTCCAGGCGCTGTTTCAAAACTTCCTGCTTGTCTGCAACCGTCCGGACTGCCTTCATCTTACCCAACGGCCTACCACACGTCTGATAAACGTCAGACAAATAGCGACTACACTTTGTTTCCGTGACTACGTGTCCGACGCAGCTCGATTCAAGCTACGTCTTGCAAACTGCCTACTCTTCTGTTCCGACTCGGTACGCGGGTCTAAGAAAAGACGCGACAGAGCGTCTGACAAACTGGTCTCGTTTAGCTCTCTGTCGTTCGAGTAGATGTTATTCATGACCGCGGCAGTGTCCTTGAACTCGGGTGTTCCGTCCGGCTCCTTCAGCAACCCAACTACGAGTGTGCTGCCCTTGGGAAGTGGTAGCGTGTTTGCAGACCTTACTGCTTCTAGGAGGGCACGAAGCTGAGAGACCTGGTTGCGCTGGGATTGGATTGCCACTCTTAGCTCTGTTGTCGCAGAAGCCACGCTGAGTGCACTGTTGGCAGCGAGTGTCTTTCCAACAGCGAGCACTTCGTCAGAGTGGGATCTGACAATTTCGGAAACACACTGAACCTCGACTGCCCTCCTGACCTTCCTGAAGGCGCGCAGGTTTAGTACCTCGTTCACCATGCTGTCGCACTGGCTCGCGAGTCCAGTCAGGGCGGCGCAGTATGCCGCCTCCCTGGACTCGCTGTCCTCCTTCTTCTCGTCGTAGGAAATCGACGAGATGTCTTCCGGGGTTCTCAAAATCTGCCGAGCCGACGCCAGTGTGGAAGCATGAAGTCCCAGCAGTGCCCTCCAAGCCTCCGCCTCCCGCATCAAAAGAGTGGATATGGGTGGCACATCCCGGTTATGGTGAACAACATAACCATCCGGTTGCCGGGCCTGTTGCTGGGGAAACGCACAAAACCCCTGCGACGCATAGATTTGTGACTGCTGGTGGAAACTTCCCGTCTGCTGGGGAGGAGGTCCAGACGGCAAGGGAGGTTGCTGTTGGACATAGTCACCGCTAGGTTCCGCGGATGCCCCAGAGCCCTCCATTGCAACGAGTTATCCATCGCACGAGGTCGAGGCTGTCGTTGAACATTAGCGAGTCGGCGCCCGTGATTTCAGACACGTCGGCGCCCACGAGACCCCGCTCGCCTACGCCCAAACGAATTGACGACACCTGTGGAACCGAGATGCTAATTAAAACACGAACAAGGATGCAACCGTCTAAGAAGATGCGCACCGAGTCGGCGCCCGACCGGATGCGACAGACCACTATCAAGACCTTCCGCATCGTTGTCAAGCGCGGGCGCAAGAGGAGCGCAGAAGAGCAGGAGATGTACGCAGGGGGGGTTGACATGCTGTCTGACGACGACATCGCCCGGATCTTCGACTTCTTGATGGACTTTGACAAGACGACCACCGGTATGGATTACAATGTTGCCGCAGTGGCGGCGAGGAAAGCGGCAGTCTGTTTTGGACTATGCTGCAAAAGGACCGCAAGCGTGTTGAAGAACATTGCAACCGAGCAGCAGGCCGAGATTCTGGCGAGGAAAGCAACCAGTATCTACCCGTCGTCGCCACTCGCAGCGTTCCCATTCACAGACCAGATGCAGTCGGAGCTCGTGAGCTGCGACCAGCTCAGGCTCCTGCGCGAAGCATTGCGCGCGATTTCCTGCCACTGCGCGAAAGCATGCTGCGCAAACTACCAGAAGGCCTTCAACAAGGACGTTCGCAAGTGCAAGGTGCTCAAGCCCGACGCCGCGATCTGCACGAGTACGTCTTCTGTTTGTCCAATCAGCGAAAGCTGCAGCCTCATCGACTCGACCCCTTGCGGCAAGTTTGCTTTCGCGCACGTCAAGCGTCGACTTCCAAAGCAACAGCACGGGGAAGGTAGAAGTCGCCGACACCAGGACAGCCTCATCAAGTACTGTCCTGTTCAGGTCGACCAGGGAGGGTGGACAAAAACCATCTTTACAACCAAGGAAATGGTCGACATCAACGCCATGGACTACTCCGAGCCGCATGTCATGCGCGTGGCGAGTGATGGGTCTGCTGCGGTGTACACGGCCTCGGTGCACGCGGTCCCCGGACTCGAGGACAGTACCCCTTTCAGCTCTGCGTTCCTGTGGACTCCAGGAAGCGACGTCGTCAGGGTCAGTCCTCCTCAGAGGCCGTTCCCCGCCTTCAGCGTCGCGAACTCGCCGGTTCTGAGCGCCCAGGATGGCTGGTTCCTCAAGCCAACGTGCGAGGAAGACCCCCCATTGCTGGTGGTGGCTTGGTCCACCGATTTCATTCATCCGTCGGGACACAAGGTTGGCTCTCATGCAGCGGCAAAGGGCCCGGTGTTCTTCTTCGCGACCTACACGATCGAGGACGGTGTTGCAGAGCTCTTCGAGTTCACCGACCCCGACGAAGGAGAGCTGATCACATGCAGCCCCACACAGTCAGGGGAAACGGCGCTTCTTCTAGTTCGGCGAGACGACTGCTACGTTTCTGACAGGCGCCAGATTTTCGTCAAACAAATAGTGGAGGACTCGTTGACGCTAGTTCCGCAGACCTCATCTCCGAAGGGAGCAAGCTGCGCGGCGATTTCTCCTACGGGCGACGCCATCGCAGCGCTCCACAGAACTAATAAATGCATCGACCTCGTCGTTCTAGTTCGCACCAGTTCTGTGCGATGGGGGTACTCCCCTGTGCAGTCAATTGACATGACTACGTTGATCGGATTACAGCCTGGAATGGACCACGTCGTCGACCCCACGCTCCTGAAGGCCTGCTTTGGGTTGCAATTTTCCCCCTGTGGGCGATTCGTTCTGGTCATTGACAGGCATCCCTTGTATGGAGAACCTGCGAAGAACCATGGAGTTGTGGCCGTTGACACCGCACTTCGCATGAATCTGAGTCGGTCCCTCAGGCCAATCCCATTGTTCTCCACGGAGGACCAACAGCCTCGGTCTATTCAATGGACGAGGACTGGCATCTACCTGCTGCCTCCGGGGACTGATGAGCATGGAAGCATGAGCCCGCGCGGCGGCGCCCTGTTCCTCCACGCACCTCCGAGTCATGTGTGAGTTGTTGGTCAGCGCTAAGTAGCATCTGGGACTCGGCTGTCTTATATATATAAACACAAATCGTAAAATGTCCGCCAGAAGCCGTTCCAGCTCCCCCAGCAGAGATTACGAGCTTGCCGAATTCAATACAATTTAAGTACCTAGTTTGCTACAACTCTAAAAAGTGACTGGAATTGCGTGACGTCTGTGTCCAGCGTAAGCAGGTCAAGCTCCCCGGCCCTTGCTAATGAAACGTTCAGTCCCGCCAGCGCGTCGGTGTCGACCTGGCGGGTATGAAAAAATGTCCCCCCCTGGGAAGCGACCTCGCGGTTGAGCGTGTCCGGATTTTCCATCGAAGAGATGGAAGATTCCAAGGAAGAACCGCTCTCCTTCCCCATGTCCCATACTCGGTTTCCCAACTCTGCCCTGAGAGCGAATATTTCTGCTTGGGGTAGACTCGGTATGTCCAACTCCACAGCAGCGCCGTCCGGCAACGCGGTGAACCCCTGCACTGCCATCAAAGGAGCGTCCTTGTGCGCGGCGGACTCGTAGTCAAAGCCGTAGGCGTCGAGGGAGTACTGAACGAATGCCTCTGGAAGCAATACAACAAATGTGCTGGCGGCAATCTTGTTCTCGAACGTGAGCAGGCGCATCGCCTGTCTTTGCGAGAAGACCACTGGTCCAAGGACGCCGTTGAGCTGCTCGAGACCGTGTTCAGAGAGCCGTTTCCCATCCACTTTTGTGTTCAGCATCGTGAACAATGTTACACTGACGTCGTAGAGCATCTTGCTCATCTTCTCGCTTCGGCTGACCGGAATCACGGGAGCGTCCATCATGTCGACCTTGGTTCCCTCACACCAAGACGCCACGCTCCAAAAGGTGCTGGGGGAGTACCGGTCGGTGTTGATATTTGACCACTTCTCCAGGACCGAGACCAGCTCCGACTCGTTCCCACCCACCTTGTTCCCGTCGACAAGAATCCGGCGTTGTATTGTTCCGAACGGCATGCTTTTGCAGCATGTGACTCCTTGGCAGGACGAAGATGCGTCTCTCCTCATATTGTGGAACGGCAAGACGTCGCTGTGCGCGCCAAGCGCAAGAGCCAGGTACACCTCATACCCGTTTGGGCCAACCGTGCCCTCGACAAATTTGTCGTGGAAGTCGTGGAACTTCGCGTTGAACTGCCTCTGCCATCCAATCTTCGAAGCTGTCACCTTCTTCCACTTGATCTTCAAAGAGTCGCCCTCCACAGCTACCGGGATCATTCCCACCACTCTGCCGTCATGGGTGCCATTGGGACTGAGCGACAATCCACCCACTCCGTCTTCTGTATCCTCCTTGGTGACGCAGTGCACTAGGCTGCATGCGCGCAGGTAATCGTTGACGCTGGTCTTTGCGTATGATAGGACCATTGCCACGACATCCTTCGCGGCGGGCATCAACCCGAGCCCCTCGGGGGTAAGCTGCTTTCCATCGAAAAGCTTGTTGAGCCCCTCCTCGATTTTGCCACTGTGGTCCTCCAGGAAGCACGTCAACGAGATGAAGGACACGCTATCTCCTGTACCAAGGTTGCTCAGTATTCTGGTAAACGACTTGACCAATCCAGGCGCGTCCATGGTGTTTGCGATGGATGACAGCTTCAAGAGCATGGCGACCGCGAGCATGTTGGGGGCCAGCTCCTTCGGGAACAGCCGGAGCGACTCGTTGTGGGCGACCCAGTCGGGGTAGTAGGCGATTCCCTTCGATTGGCTGAAGGGGGTCTTCCTGAACAGTACGGTCTCTGCCTCGGGGTTGTTGAATGTGACCAGCTCCGCCATGTCATTTGAAGGGTTTGCAAGCCTGAGCCACTGCAGTTCCCGCATACCCGCAAGCAGAAGCACGTCGTCTGGGCTGACGGAGAAAGAGTCGTTCAGAGAGATGCCCTCTTTCTTCATCCGCAGTACTTCGGTGAGCGAGTCTGTGGTGTCCCCGCTTGAGATGTCGGGAACCAGGTTTCCCAGAAAGGCGTACACCACCCGGTTCCCGTGCAGCGATGCCTTGATGGCAATCTCGGCGCTTTGTCTCATGGCAACATTTAACCTTCCAACGTGCCCTTCAAAGTTTCCAGAGACGATGACGGTCTTGCTGCGTTCGTGCGCGCTGCACCCAATCGGTGCAGTGTCTCTGCGCGCACCGGATGAAGACGGCTTGACCTCCGGAGTCGAGACGACCAGTGGTACGGATAATGCGGATCCGGTCGCTGCGACTGCCGGAGCCGCAGGCACCTCTGGCCTTTGCTGCGTCTTGGCGTATTGCTCACTCGTAAACACCGCATAGACAATGCCATTCTCCCTGTACAGTCCATCTGCTTCCGATCTACTGGACTCCTTGATGGCGACGGAACCCTCCGACCTCTTATACATCATAGAAACAGGGTAGTATTTCGCCGATCCAAGGCGCACGTGCGTGCCAGAAGCGTCCTGGAGAACAGCACATAGCACATACGTTTCCGGTGTGGGAGTTTCCGGTGTGGGAGTTTCCGACGTGGCGCTGTCGGCGAGACCCAGCATCGATCGCAGGGCGTCGCCCCCGGAGAGCATGCTCCCAGACAAGGTGGCTTGCACTCACAGGGCTTCCGCGACCACGACAGACATGGCTCTCTGTCTTGTGTCCATGCTCACAGAGTTATTTCTCTGAGACAATTGAAAATCTCACTCATAGCGCGGGAACTACCTTGCATGGAAGAAGCCTTTTGAGGAGGAGCTCACAGAGAGAGTGGAAGAGCTTGCCCACAGAACATAGAATGACTTACACAGTTGTTACGAATGCATGTCACATAACAACTGTCAATCTACTTGAGATGGGCAGATCAGAGCCCGTATGGCACGTCGCAGCACCTTAAAGTACATGGTATCACACAGGAACGACCATACGTCGTACTGTTCCGCAACCTCTGTGGTCAGAAGCCGGGCCAACTCCTCTCTTCCGGTCTCTGCAGAGTGCCGCAGGGCGTGAAGCTCTACCTGCAGTTCCCGTCGCCTTACAGTCACAAGCTTCATGCTCCTCGACAACGACAGAAAGATTGATTCAAAGGCTGCAATGAGTTCTCCGCTCTTGCCCTCTGCTACACCCAAACTTGCTGCAACGCTGCACATCAGCGAACGAGCCTCGTTGTCTAGTGTCTCGACGTCTAAAGCCACTTCTCGCATCTTAGGTAACTCTGTGTCTCCAAAGGCTTGCCACAACTCCGAGGCTGTAGCGAAAGCGGTGCAAGTGTCACTGGTAGTTAGGACGCACGCGTTGAACGTTTCCCTTGCAAGGTCTCGCTCTGACCAGTCGACCTTTCCAACTGCGCCGAAGATGCGACAGCAGTCTGTTATGAAATCCTCAAACTCTGCGTCTGTACCCGGCATCTTGTAGTAGGTCAGGAAGATTCCAGAGAAGGCGTCGTTCTTCTCTTGTAAGGACACTGAAAACTGGACGATGTCCGGTACGTACTCGTCCTTACAGTGCTTGGTGTTCCCATGCAAGTAGTAAGCAGCCATTTCACGCATAGCTCCCACGACGTTCCTCACCCTGCGGTGCGTTGTGTGTTCCAACGCAGCGTGGATCCTCCTTGCTTCGGCCACGTGTACTGGTGCTTCCGAGCAAAGCACGGAGTGAGCGTTCTTGATAGACTGGAGCTGCCACCTCACGTTGCGTGTTTCGTGCTCGATTCGAAGCTGGTAGGCGAGGTATTCATGGGTCTTCATGTTGACGCGCACCTCTTCCTGGTCTTGCTGTTGTAAGTATCTGAACCTGTCTTCTGCGCGTTTGTCGTGAACCCCGTTTACCTCGAAAGTGTTAGAGAAGAGATACAGCAACACTGTGGGACAATCCCCGTTTTCTCCTCCATCTCGAAGGCCGTCGATCAAATCCGCAATCACGTCAGTGGCTCCCATTGACTTGTCAAAAGAGAGCATAGACACCACACGTCTGCCTGTGATAGCACAATTCTGGGAGCGTTTGCAGTCGTCTTCATCGAAGAGACTAAACCCACTCACGACCTGTGGTTCTGACACTTTGCGTTGGGTGTTTAGTTTGCATGCAGATGTCACTGCTCTGGAGAATGAGCAGTCGATCTCCTTCTTCCAGCCCAATGCTTCCCATTGAGGAGTGGTGTCTTCCGTGTCCCAGTAGGTCGTGCTGCGAGCACAGGCTGCGTTCAGGGAGTAGAACCCCTTTTTCATGACGGGGAGTGCCAGTCCATCCTCTCCGATGCCACGACTTGAAGTAGACACGACCATCGGCGGAGGCGGAGGCGGCGGAGGCGGAGGCGGCGGAGGCGGCAACGCGCCAGTGTTAGGGGGCGCGAGTGGCGGAGCCGCGAGCGGGGGAGGCGCGAGTGGCGGCGGCGCGAGCGGGGGAGGCGCGAGCGGCGGGGGCGCGAGCGGGGGAGGCGGTAGATCTGTCATTATTTCAAGCTTTAATCTGCACGTTATCTGCACGTTATCAGTGCGTACCAGTGCGTACCAGTGCGTACCAGTGCGTACCAGTGCGTACCAGTGCGTACCAGTGCGTACCAGTGCGTACCAGTGCGTACAACAGCATACACACATTAGCGGTCCCATAGCGGCCAATCAGGCGCGTAACGCTCGGATCTGTGGACCCACGGAAAAAGTCCGGACATGGTCCGCTTTTTCCGGACCATGTCCGGACAATGGTTTTTTCGGTCCACCTTTTTCGGACTTTTTCTGAGCAAAAGGCGGACCAAAGGTGGACCGTCCAACGTGGTCGGCCCGTAGCGAAAAGGGTGCTTTGCCTTCAACTTGACTCTACTCCAGCTTGGAGCCGCACGGCTTCGGCGGGAGAAGCACATTCTCTGCGATGAACTGCAAGATGCACTCGGGTGGCATGGAAAGCAAGGCTGTTGGGACCGAGAGCACGCTCGCCGACGAGCCTTCGATCGCCTCGATTGGCGGCAGCACGCACAGTTCCACGCGCTCGAGCGTGGGCTTGACGGCTGCGCCCCGGGTGCCCGCCGGAGGCGCATCCGCGGGCACAGGTGCCGACGCCAGCTGCATGGCAGAGCCCGACTTGCAGTCTGACGCGAGTCGCCGCAGGTGGTCCGCTGCTTGCGCCAGGGCTTGGACGCTCTCGCTGTCGAGCGCGCCGAGGAAGCTCGCGTCGCAGCGAGCGCGGTAGCTTGAACGGTCGTCCATCTCCATGTCCGCACACAGACGCTCTTCCCTGCGCAGATGAGAGTCCCACGCCCGCATGGTAGCCGCCGAAGCTGACACGCTTGCGAGAGCAGCTGCGGCGATGGGAGCAGCTGCAGCGATGCCCTGGTTGGTGGAGAAGACGTCTCTGACCTGTCTCAGCACATTAAACTGCGCACGGCATCCGGAAGGCAGCCACCACTGCGCCAATTCGAGCACGTCCTCGATCCCCTTGGCAACCTTGGTGAACACGCCATTCACCCCAGGGGGGGGCGTCGTGATCTCCTCGAGCTTTTGTCTGGCTTCCTTTAGCTCCAGACACACCTCCATCATTCGAGGCGTCCTTTGCCCCCCAGACTGAATGACCAGCCGCACATCCTCCGCAAGCTCTGGCACTCGTTGCACCCAGAAGCTCTTGCTTGACGCGGCGTAGATGCGCTCCTTGAAGGAGGCGACGGCCTTCTGCACAGCGCACTGCTCGGGAGGCACACCAAGAGTGGCGCACGTGGCATCAAAGAACGTGAACAGCGCTTCTTCCAAGGCGGTGTCGACTGGAGTGAACGGGCGACAGCTGAATGCGAGCCGCGCTGTCAGATTCCCGCGATCGCGCGGGGCCGATTGTTGCTTAAGGTCATGGGTTGACAGACCCGCAGAGGAGGATGACAGTACCGACTGCGTGACGTCCACGAAGCGGGGCTCGTCGTCGTCGTACTCCTCCGTGTGCACTGCGCGAACGTGGATCTCTAGTGTCGCTCCTGTACCGCGGGGCCTGACTTGCTTGCCCGACTCCTCCGCTGGGCGGCGGCGCTTGGTCACAGCGCGGCTGGGGCAGTCCACTGCGAACGGATCGAAAGTCGACTCGTCGTGAGCACTGGCGTTGCGCCGCGCGGAGAACTTCCCGATCTGGAAGGCAACGTGTGCCTGTGCCATGCCTACCCAGGCTATCGCCTCCTGTGTGATGAGGTTTCCAAAGTGCGAGTTTACAGGGCGCGGCACGAGCGCAAAGTTGTAAACAGAATCAGGACCGCCCACTCCTTGAGGAATGATGTGGTGCGTGGTGATAAAGGGTATGTCGACACTGGAGAACCCGGCGTCTGCCATGCGACGCGGGCCTAGTACCTCGTGCGAGAACCATTTGGTTTTGAACCAATGCGTCACCAGTGTGCTCTCCACACGCTTGCCACGTAGGCCAATCGAGTCGATGTATTTTATGAACTCGCGGTTCCTCCAGACTGAGCGCTCCAGCTGATGAGATGGAGTAGGAAAGGTAAACTTGCCCGTCGGTAGTTTGATTGAACACTGTTGATCCCTCGGGACGTCCTCTGCGCAAACCACCTGGAAAGGGCTTGGACTGAGCGACAGTGTCTTGAGCTCTGCGTTCTCCGCCTTGAGATTAGTGTTCTCCGTTTGAAGATCCTTCAGCTTCTGCACGAACGCTGCGAGCATCCCCACGTCCATTTCCGTCGACATCGACATTGGCGCGGCTGGTGTTTTTTTATTCACCCGCGGGAAATATGGCCAAAGGTCCGGTGTCGGTGCCCGCAACCCGCACCCGCAAAAGGTCCGGACATGGTCCGCTTTTTCCGGACCATGTCCGGACAATGGTTTTTTCGGTCCACCTTTTTCGGACTTTTTCTGAGCAAAAGGCGGACCAAAGGTGGACCGTCCAACGTGGTCGGCCCGTAGCGAAAAGGGTGGACCGCCTTCCTAATCGGGGCGTAACGACCAACCAGGCGTGTAACGGCCGGTCTGCCGGGTACCGACCAAAAGTCCGGACATGGTCCGGAAAAAGCGGACCGTTCGCGGACATTCGCCACAAGAGTGTATACATCTAGGAACAGCTATCTTGCTGTGCAGAGTTTGCCCATTTCATCAGTACATGGCCCAGTGGTATCCCCTAGCTTACACGAGAGCGGAGCACCACATGGCGCTGTGCGCGCCAGGAAACTCAGGCCAGCGGCGTCTCAGGAACGACGACCCCCCCGGAAGGAGTGGGCTTGGGAGTCGAAGGGGGCGTCTCGGGCACGAGGACCCTGCGCTCCACAGGAAGCGGGGCGAGCGGCAGGTTGTCGCTCTGCACGATGGCCTTGTCAACGATGTCTTCGATCTCCGGGTTGATGTCGAGCTTGGCGCGCTTGGACGGGGGGGCGTCATCGTCGTCATCGTCGTCTTCGTCGTAATCGTTGCCGCCTCCGTTGCCACCGTCCTCCACGTCCTCCGGCTCGTAGTAGGGCTTGGTCGTGCCACACTTCTCCTCGTCGTTCGGGCACTGGGCGTTGCCGTCCCACACGTTCCCGCACCCGAGGCAGATGTACAACCCAGTCCAGCGGCGACCCGGAAGACGCTCGTCGTGCTCATCGGTCTCCTCCTCCTCCGGCTCGGTTCCGGGCACGTCATCGGAGTGCTCCGTCGAGTTGTCATCCACGGCGTTCTCGAACTCGACCTTCTCGCGCTGCGCCTCATGCAGCTCGTTTCCCTTCACCGAGACGTGCAGCGCGGGAATGCTGCTCGTGTACTCTGGAATGTCTAGCTCCTGCCCGTCGCGCACGTAGACTTTCCGAGCCGAGTGGGAGGAGGTGTTCATCGCGCTGGGGATGATGTTGCCGCTGCTTGCGATGCGGAAGCCCGGCGGAGTCTCTGAGAGGTCGAGCTCGTGGAGGTGCTTGAACGGCTTGAACGGCTTGTCCGGAGCCCCCAGGCCAGCGGTGTCGGTACCCACGGTGGTCGGTGCCCGGTCGGGGGTGGTCGGCGCCCGGTCGGGGTGGCGGAAGGCGATACAGCTTGACATGGTGTATGAGTCTTTCACAGAGATCGTGGGTCGGAAGTTGTTCGTTGCTGATTGTGCAATCTCGCATAACGGTCGATTACATGGGCGGAGGTCCTGGGCACCGACCTCGGGGCTGGTCGGCGCCCGGTCGGGGTGGCGGAAGGCGATACAGCTTGACATGGTGTATGAGTCTTTCACAGAGATCGTGGGTCGGAAGTTGTTCGTTGCTGATTGTGCAATCTCGCATAACGGTCGATTACATGGGCGGAGGTCCTGGGCGCCGACCTCGGGGCTGGAAGTCGGCGCCCAGGGACCAACGCCCACAGGTAACGGTTACAGACAACCCAAACAGATAGGTGCAATCCACATGGTAACTGCCTGCTCCATTCCTCGAACGCAGCGCGTTTCACCTACCGCCACTTTCCTGGGTACCGACCCCTCTGGGTACCGACCTCTCTGGGTACCGACCCCTCTGGGTACCGACCCCTCTGGGTACCGACCCCTCTGGGTACCGACCCCTCTGGGTCCCGACCCCTCTGGGTACCGACCCCTCTGTGTGCCGATCTCCACAGGAAAATCAGGACACCACTCTCTCGCAGCTCGACGCAATCCGCACCGCTGTGCATGCCGAGCAGAAATCCTACGACGCACGCCTCAAACAGGCAAGTGACAGGAACGAGGCTCTGAAGAAGGAGATTGATGCCAAGAACGCCGAGCTCGCTGTTGCGCTGAACAAGCTCGCTGGGCAGAAGCGTATGTTTGACCACTTTGGAGACGCAGTCGGCCAGGAGACTATCAAGCGTGCCAAGGAGGCCCTGGAACTGCTTCAGCAGGTCGGTGGCGTCGCTTCCATCAAGGTGCTCAAAGCCGAGCGCGATCGCAAGGAAGCGGCGGACAAGGAAGCGGCGGCCCAGGCCGCTGCCCGTGCGGCAGCGCAGGCGACTGCTCGCTCCAATCACATGACCGCCGAGGATGAACGCACGGCCTACGATGCCATGATGGCCACCTCCGGCTTCAAGGTCGGGCAGCTCTGCTGCGTCGGCTGGACGCGCAAGATGTCTTCGTTGGTGAAGATCGTTGGCGTGCCCAACTGCGACTTCGTCGACCACATCCAAGCCCGCGTGGTTGTGAACTTCGGACAGCCGGCGTACGTGCACTTCTCGGTTGCCGACGCGCGGCGCTACCTTGAGGCACTCACCCGCGACAACATCGTTGCGGTGCAGAAAAAGATCTTCCACCCTGACAACCTGAAGCTTCTTTACAGCGAGGACTCGCAGACCCTCGAGCGGCTCAAGAGCTCGGTCCCCGGCTTTGTCCAGTACACCTCTCAAGTGCGCAGCCAGACGCGCGATGTCATCGCCAAACACCCAAACTTTGCCGATTGTGTCGAGTTGTACAATGGTAAGCGCCCGACCGCCGCCGGAACAAACTACAAGGTGGTCAACCCAACCGCCGCTGTGCTGATGCAGCTGCAGGGCTTTTCGACCGAGGCCTCCTCCTCGGACACCCAGGAGCAGCCGGAGCAGCCGGACACGGGTATCCAGGAGATCGAGGACCAGGACGGGGACGACGAATGTCGC
>Ga0302122_10001452_pt1 | contig 15040 bp, 9 predicted proteins | sample CB21_SCM_MG_FD_203115 | JGI IMG/M metagenome (GOLD analysis project Ga0302122, IMG submission 203115) | Marine microbial communities from Western Arctic Ocean, Canada - CB21_SCM | ecosystem: Environmental > Aquatic > Marine > Oceanic | place: Canada: Western Arctic Ocean | collected 2017-09-28
CTGCGAGGCTGGGCAAGTTGACTTCAATTCCGCTTCTCAGCCGCCGCACGCCACTGAACGCCAGTCGCCGGCCATGGTGCGGCGCCGGGAACCGGACCAGGGGGTTCGTGAACAGGAAACCACGCGCCGCGGGTCCCGAGCGGGCGTTGCGAGCGGGGCTGCCCGGAGGGTACCGGACGCCGACGGCCCGCATTAAGTGCGGGTCCCGCAGCGAGAGCCCGCCGTTGCCGCCGCAGCGGCACGCTATCTGCGCGCACCCGCCCGGCCGCCTCATGCCGCACCAGGCCCAGGGCGCCCCGAGCAGCGTCTCGCCCAGCTCGGCCTTGGACGGCGGCCAGCGCAGGATCACGTCGTCGCCGCCCGCCACGAGCGCGCGGCCCGCTATGCCCGCGTAGTATGCTCCGGTCTTCCAGAGGCACGAGATCTCGTGCATCGACCGGGCGGCATTTCCCTGGTCCATACTGGGAGCCGATGACCGAGACGTACACGCAATCGAAGGATTTTTTGGCGCCGTTGGGCATAGCCGGGGTGCCTTGCGCGGCGAGTGGCGCGCCGCGCGTGTGCACGGTAGAAGACGTTCTAAGAGAACAGAGGTCTCGAAGGTCGCAGTCCTTCCTGTTCGACGCGGGGGCCACGCTGCCCACGCGGAAACAAACGGGTACGCGCCGGTGGAGCGGGACGAACTTCTTATACGACTGGTACGAGGAGAGAGGCATAGTGTTCGACCACGTCTTCGCCTGGGAGCCAACTTCCACAGCGAGAACAAGTTCCGGGCCGTGGGGGAGGATTTGGTCGCGGCGCTGCATTTTTACCCCGACTCCGTGACGGGCGTTGTAGGCGACGCGCGGAACCCGAACACGCTCATCAAGAAGCTCGCGCGGCCTGAAGACGTTGTGGTGTTCAAGCTCGACGTGGACACCGCTCCAGTAGAGACGGCCATCATGCAGCAGGTCGTCGGCGACTCGGAGCTGCGGTTACTGGTGGACGAGTTCTTCTTCGAGATGCACCTGTGCCACCACGTCATGCGCAAGCACGGCATGGACTGCGACTCGCCCAAAATTAGAGCGGGCGCGAAGAAGCGTCTGCCGTCCATGGACACGTGGTACGGCGTCGCCGGGCCCGCGCGCGAGCGGGGGCTGCGCATGCACTACTGGCCCTAGGGGCCTATGACCCGTCGTTAGGAAACTGCGATTTACCTAGAGGTCCGGTCCCCAGTCTGGGCTAGGGCGCGGGCGGCCCAGTGTGTGTGTGTGACTACTTATTGCGACTAGCCCCACTAGTATGGACCCCGAGCGCACTCAATTGTGTCTGTTTGGATTGGGTGTTGGGGTGGTTGTTCCACCCCCCCAAATCGTGAACGATCGAAAACCCGCGTGATATACCCGCGCGCTGTAAAATTTTAGGTAAACGCGGCCGACGACAGACAGCACACCAGGACTACCGAAGCAACAGACAGAGTATAAGGACCCATCTGTGCTCGAGCACTGCGAGAACCCAGCCTGCAAGAGCCGCCGCCGCATGCCCGGCATCTACGAGGACGTCCCCCTCGGGGACATGGAATACGACGCCTGCGAACAATTGTACCAGTACCAGTGCCCCTGCGGCGACTTGTTTGAGATCACCTTGGAAGAACTCCACGACGGCGAGGACATCGCCCACTGCCCCTCGTGCACCCTGAAAGTGCGCGTGCTCTTCGACAAGGCGCGGCTGCCCCCACTCGCACCGGAATAATGACGATCACCGAGTCGATGCGGCAAGCGCGCATCCAACGAATGCGGAAGCGGCCCCGGAAGCGGCGGTGCTCCGTCGTGTTGCTCGCGCTGGCCGCGCTTTCTGTCCTAGCGCTCCTCGCGAACCTGGCGACGGCGCCTTCACTAGAACCGGTCGTCACAGATATAGTACATGCCCCGCCGGGCTTCCGGCCCGCGGACCCGGAGGTCGTCGAGGCGCCGCCGCCGCCGGTCGCGGAAGCCGCGGTGGCGCCGCGCATCGCCTACGCCGTGACCGTGACGGAGGAGCCCAAGCGGAGCTCGGTCGGCTTTTTGGACGGCGCGGCCGTCCTCGCGCAGTCGGTGCGCGAGGCCTCTCTGAATTCCAAGTACGGCGCGCCGGATTTTGTGGCGTTCGTGTCACCTAGAATCTCGCAGAAAACGCGTGCTTCTTTGAGAGGCATCGGGTTCCGGAGCATCGAGAAGCAATTGCCGATCGACCCCGCGACCATCGAAGGCGACTTCCTGCGGGGCCTCTGGACGACCCCCAATGAAAAGTTCCCGGACCCCACCTTAAGAGGGGGCTGCTGCGGCGCCTGGGAGTTGTTGAAGCTCTACGCCTGGACCCTCGTCGAGTACGAGCGCGTCGTCCACGTGGACATGGACTGCCTCATGCTCGACACAATCGACGACGTACTAAGTATCGACGCGTCGCTCGTCTACACCGCGGACTACAACATGATGAATGGGAACCAGCGGAAGAACGGCCTGACGCCGGCGGTGCAGGGCGGGTTTCTGGTGGTGCGGCCCTCGCTCCAAACGTTTGAGGCGCTGGTGAGCGTGATGCAACGCGGCAAGTGGGGCGGCAAGTGTAGTGGCTGGGAGTGCACGGGCGTGGGCCACTGGTGGGGCGGGGCGACCATACAAGGATTACTGCCGTACTTCTACGACCGGCACGCCAAGACGTTGTCCTTCGAAAGAGCCTCGGATTTGAAGACCGTCGAGGTGGATCGGTGCGTCTACGACAACATGGTCGATAAAGCGGTCGTGGATCCGCTCCCGAATATTGGTTGTAGCGCCGCGCGCCAGACGGCTCTAGAGAGCGTCAAGTTCATGCACTTTACGGTCTGTCAAAAGCCGTGGTCCTGCAATCCTTCTAGAGATCCGGACGACGACAAAAAGCTGTGCCTGGCGCTGCACGCGGCCTGGTTCGAGACGCGGCGCCGGTTCGAGGCGGAGCACGGTATGACCTCCGGGAAGAAGCTGTGTCAGCGGGGCTACCAGAAGATGGCGTTTCCGGAGGGGTTCGGGGACGGCTAACGAGTGTTTAATTAATTTACGCCCCTCTAGTTCCGTCGCGCGTCGCGGCGACGGCATCCTGGCGGCTAGCTAGTTGCTCACGCGAGCGCCTTGACCACCGCTTGCGCAAATTCCTCGGTGCTCTGGGGATTCTGGCCAGTAATGAGCTTGCCGCCCGCGGCGGTCACCACGTGCGACGTCCACGGGTCGCCCTTCGAGTACTTGCCGCCCTTGCCCGTGAGGCCCTGCTCGTTCGAGCCCGAGAACGGCTTGACGGCCTCCGTCTGGCCAACCTGGCCTTCCTCGACGTCTGAGAAGCAGGTCACCTCATGAACAGCGACGAGCGGCGTACCATTCGGCGCGTTGCACTCGATGAGGCCAATCGGTCCGTGGCACACGGCGCCCACGATCTTGCCCGCGGCGTACGTGCCCTCGACGACCGCTTTGAGGGCCGCCGCAGATGGACCGTAGAAGTCCACGCACGTGCCGTGGCCTCCACACAAACAGACGGCGTCGTACTGGCCGGCCATCGACGCGTCGACCTTGACGTGATGGAGAGCACCAACCGCCGTGGCGTCGTGCATGAACGCCTTCGCGTCGGCACCGAAGTAGGGCTCCGCCATCGAGCCCGCGTCGATGGGGATCGCACCGCACGCGATCGAGGCGATCGTCACGTCGAAGCCGGCCTTCGTGAACACCGCGTAAGGCTCCGCGAGCTCGCTGATCCAGAGGCCCGTGGGGTTCTCGCCCATCATGCCGGCCGACGTGCTAACGAGGAGCACTTTCTTAGTCATCTTGGTCCGAGTGCACCCGAAGAAGCGGAAGATGCGAGCGAGGCAGCCTGCGTGCAACTCTCTGCTGTCAGAGACTCAGAGTACGAGGTCTGTCTGGGCGGTAGCGCGGCATCGATGCGAGCGCCAAGGCGAGCGCCAAAGGTTTTGCTGCGTGGAACTCTCATCAGACAGCCAGAGCTCAGCGCCTCCCTGAGCGGTACGCGGCGTCGATGCGAGCGTTAGATGTTGCGCTGAAAAACGCGCGACGACGTTCTGTGCCCATGAATTACACTGGATGAGGACGGTTCACGAGCGGTCGTGAGATGCAATCCCGGGGGATTTTGGCCAAGCATTTTTTTTTCGTGCGGGTTCACTTATCGCCGGACAAGTACGACCGCGACAAGAGCAACGGCGTCGTCGACGCGACCGCCCGTGACTACTAAACACGAGACCTTACCAGGCCTACTACTTCGCCCGGAACCACAGGGCCAACCCCACGGCCCCGACCGCGGACGCGCCCACCTTGGCGCTGTGGAGGGCCAAGGTGGCACCCCGCGCGGTCTTGGCCGCGACGAAGCCGGCGCCGGCCTTGACGCCGCCCGCGACCGCGCCGACGGCCGGGCCCGCGGCGCCAGCCACGTAGCCGGCGCCAGCCTTGACGCCGCCCGCTGCCGCGCCGAGGGCCGGGCCCGCGGCGCCGGCCACGCAGGACGCCTTCGACGACACGTAGCCGGCGCCCACCTTGGCACCGCCGGCGACCGCGCCGGCGCCTGCCGCGGTCTTGGCCGCGACGAATCCGGCGCCGCCTTTCACGCCCGCGATGCAGGATCCAAGCGCGGGTCCCGTAGTTGATGCGACGCACGACGCGGCGGCGCCGGTTTTGGCGACGACGTAACCGGCGCCGGCCTTGGTACCTCCTGCGGCCGCGCCGACCGCCGGGCCCACGGCGCCGGCCACGCCTGCGGCCTTCGACGCCACCGCGCCGGCTCCCGCCTTGACGCCGCCCGCGACGGCCCCGACGGCCGGCACCTTCGATACCACGGCCCCGACCGCGGGGCCGACGACCGCGCGCACCCTCGACGCCCCGGCTGCAACAGCCGGGACGACCACCGCGCGCACCGCCGGCGTCGCCAGCGCGACGGCGCCGGCTCCAACAACAAGGACGCCCGCCCGCCGCAAACCCTTGTTCCGGAACTTGTCTTCCGCGTCCAGCGCCGCGGCGACGCGCTGGTCCATCGCTTCCCTCTTCAACATGAGCTCGCCCGAGGACGCCGGGTCGAACGGCACCGGCATGGTTTCCCGCTTCAGCAGCTGCGGCGCCCGGTACGTCTCGACTGAGCCGTCGTCGTCCATCTCCACGGTGCACCACTCGTTCGCCGCGCACTGCGCCACCGTGCCGGTGCGGTTCGTTCCCCCCACCGTCACGGCCTGGCCGCTTGCCACCGCCACGACGGGGACGAGCACCGCGTCTTCGTCGTCGACGGCCAGCGCCTGCTTCAGCGCCTTCTTCACCGGCGCCGTCGAGGGCGATTCCGCCGCCCCCTCGACGACGCCGATGGCCGACTCGATGGCCCGGGCCTTGAGCTTGTTCGAGAAGCCGCTCTCCTCGTCCCAGTCCTTGTAGCGGTTGTAGCCCAGTAGTCCCAGTTTCCCGACCGCGCGCGTGAGCTGGCCGACCGAGCTTGTTTCGTTGGCCACGGCCACGGCCGCCGTCGCGACGGCGGCGATGCTCGCGAGTTCGATATCCAATCCGACGGCCACGGCGCCCGCCGCCAGCAGCGCCGCACCCGCGACCGCCGCCGTCTCCGAGTTGTACTCCGGCGTCATCGTCTCGCCCACAAAGCTCGAAATGTCCTCGGCCGGCGCTTCGACCGCGGCCGGGTTCGCGTAGCCGCCGGACGCTGCCGGCGCGGGCGCGGGCGTGGCCGCGGGCGCCTCCACCGGCTCCGCGACCGTCTCCTTCTCCTCCTTGATCGACGCCACGGGCGCCGCGGCTTGCGCCGAGAGCGCGTCGGCGTCGACGATCGCGGCGGCCGGTGCGGCTTCCACCGCCTTCACCTTCGGCGGCGCGGGGTCCACGGCGTCGAACTTGGGCGCCACGTAGGGCGCCTCCTCCGCCGCCCGCCCGAACCAACCCTTCTTCTTCTTCGGCGGCGCCTCCGCGGCCACGACGGCCGGCGCCTTCTGGCCGTCGCCACCCGAGGAGAGCTGGTCGAGGTAGCTCGAGGCGAGTGCCGTGGGCGTCCTCCTCAACGCCCGCGTCGTTGGCGCGAGCCCTGTTGCAGACTGTTGCACAGAGGCCAGTGCCACGAGCAACGCCTTCCACATAGTACTTCAAACGCTCGACGTCAATGCGTGATGCAAGAAACCGTGCTGGGAGAGTCACTACGGTGTGTCAGTCGCTGGATCACGCTGGCATGCGCTATCACGTCAGAGCCAAAACTTAAGTTTGTGCGATCGCGGGTTTCTTGCGCGGGTTTTTCACTGCGCAGCGACGCTGCACCACACACGCCCTCACTCACACGCCCTCACTCGTCAATACGCACGCCTCAGTTTGTCGACAGCGGCGAAACCGCAAGCGCCAGCTGTGCTGGCTCGCGAGCCGCGCCAAGCACTGCAAGCACTGCAGCCTCGCCAGCACACTGCAGCGGCGTGTGGCATGCACAAAGCGCTCTTCCTCAGCTGCTGCAGCACAGCAGCAGCCATGTCGCCGCGCGAGGCGTTGGCGCGGCGGGTCGTCTCCTCGCCCGCGCCCGTGCTCGCGCCGCTGACGAGGGCTGGGACGGCGCCGTTCCGCGCGCTGTGCCGCCGCCACGGCGCCGAGGCGACCATGGGCGAGATGATCTTCGCGAGTTCCGGCGTCTCTTTCACTTCCCGTTATCAAAGCAAGGCTTTCTGACTCCCCGCGCCTGTCCTATGGCGTCGAGGAGTTTATATGGACCAAAACGGTCCCCGTCCTTGCGAGAAACGAAATAGGGGTTTAGGACAACCCCGATCTCTTAAACAAGGGACAGATTCGATAATAACTCGTCGACTTGTGCCAGGGATTAACATCCGACCTCACAGGCGCGGCAGCTCTGCAAGGGCGATCGACGGGAGCAGGCGCGGCTCCGACGGCCCGAGGGCGAGACGCTCTTCGGGGCGCAGATCGCCACGAACCAGGTCTCGGAGGGCGTCGCGGCCGCCGTCCTCGCCGAGGAGGCGGGCGCCGCATGGGTCGACTTAAACTGCGGCTGCCCCATTTACGAGGCGACGCGGCGCGGGCTGGGCTCGGCGTTGTTACGGAAGCCGGCTAAACTCGCGGAGCTCGTGGGCGGCCTGGTGGCGGGGAGCCCGCTGCCCGTCTCCGTGAAGCTGCGGCTCTCCGCGGCGAGCGCCAAGGACGCCAACGCCCTGGCGCACGTCGAGGCGCTCGCTGCCTTGGGTGAGAACCGGCCGGCCTTCGTGACGCTCCACGCGCGCACGGCGACGCAGCGCTACGGCAAGGCCGCCACCTGGGAGGACGTCGAGGCCTGCGCGCGGGCCGCCGGCGACGCGTTTCCCGTCCTCGGCAACGGCGACGTCCTGACGCACTTCGAGGCGCGGCGGAAGCGGGAACTCGCACCTTCTGCCGGGGGTCTCATGGTTGGGAGGGGAGCTTTGATTTCCCCGTGGATCTTCGACGATATTAGGAACGAGCAGTCGTGGCTGCCGACCGCCGAGGAGCGGCTCGAGGTGTACTACTCTTTAGCATCTGGTTATAGGGATGCGTTCGGCGACGACGAGCGGGGCAAGAAGAGCGCGTTCTATTTTTTGCCCTTCCACTTCAACTTTTTCCACCGCTGGCGACCGCTGCCCGAGGCCCACTTCGGCGGGTGGGACGTGCCGCTGATCCAGAACGGGCGCGAGGTAGAGACCGCGCTCGAGGCCATCGAGGGGCCGCGGTCGGCGCTCGCGCCTCTCGAGCAGCTGCTCCGCTGCGCGCACGCCGACGCCGGCGACGCGCTCGCCGACGCGCTCTGGTCGAGCCGCAGCGTCGCCGACGCGATCACCGCGGCCACGGCGCTCGCCACGCCCGAAATTTTGAGGGCGTGGGAGCAGCCCGACGTCGAAACTGAGGACGAGGCCGAGGGGCACTCGCCTCCGAAGCAGGACGGGGGGAGTCGGGGGCGGAATCGATCCACGCGGACGAATCGATCGACGCGGACGGAGGAGGAGATCGTGGCGATCCGAGCGGAGCGCGCGGCGAAGAAGCGGGCGAAGGAGGAGGCGGGTGAGTCGCCCGGTGATTCGGTGGCTGTGAGTTGATAATTTTGTTGAACATTGTACTTATGAATTCTCCGCGAGTCGCGCGAGGGCCTCCCCGTAGCGCGCCACGACGTCCGGCTTCTCGAAGAGGTCCGCGACGCCGAGACCGGCCTTCTTGATTGTCACCTTCATCTCCTTGATCGACGGCGTCTTCGCCGCGCCCCCCTGCTGCGTCGCCCGGAGCAGGTCCTCGAACCTCTTCTTGGTATTGGGACATGAAATTCCCGCGGCCAAGCCCTTGGCTAGTTCCGGGAGCTGGACCTGTTCCTCGGGACTCAGCCCGGTAAAGTCCGAGGCCAACTCGACCTCCGCACGCCGGATTTGCAAAAGCTGCCGGCAGGTCGCAAGACTACATCGGGCGCACTCCGTTTTAGGGTGCGTGGCGCCGAAGGTTCCCGTGTACTGTTTCGCCACGTCCTCGAAGATGCTCTCGGCCTCGAGGTAGTTGTCGAGCGTCGCACCGGGCACCTTGAACAAGATCTCTCCTTGGACCAACCGTAGCTGGAGCGTGTAGATGTTGTCGGGCCCGAGGGCTTTCTTGACCCGCGGCACGACCTCGCGTAGGAAGACTTTGGCCTCGGGGAAATTTTCGACGCGGCGTGCGAGCACAATCGCAACGTTCATCGCAGCGCGAATCGTATTTTCATTTCGTGGGCCGTCGAGGCGCAGCCAGGCGGCGTACGTCTCGCGTTTCATCGAGAGGGCCGATTCGTACATTTTGAGGTTGTCGTAGCACGTCGAGATGTTGTCCTTGCACATAATAATTCCTCTTTTATCGCTGGGCTGCAACCGCACCAGGAAGTCCAGGCAGCCTGAAACGCCGTCAGACTTTCGTCGTGGCGTCTCGCTATTCCGCAACTCGTGGCGAGGCTGGCCAGTGCGCTGCATCGAAGCCAGTCCGTCTCCGGCCGCCCCACGTAGGTTTTCCAGCACGCCCACCCCATCGCGCCCCGCGCGGCGCCGTAATACTCATGTTCGCACAAACCGCACGTGTCCCACCGCAAGAACTTCGACTTAACCACCTTGTCGTCCAAGTTGTTCTCCTCGGCCTCGGCGACCAAAATCTGCGCCTGCCGCACCAGACACGAGACGTGCGCGACACCAGTCGATCCGGAAGCGACGCCGTCACGATCTCCACACGCGCATCCTCTTACAAGACCTTCGCCCGTGCGCGGATGGACTCCCTCCATGCAGATGTAGCACGTCTTGCCCTTGGTGTCTTTCTCGCACGCGTCGGCCGCGACCTTGACGGCCTCCTTATACTTTTTGTCGGCGTGGTACTGTTCTGCGTTGCCGCCGCGGTGTATTTTCTTGCAGATCTGCTTATGCCCGCGGCGCCAGTGGTCGTGCTGGCAAGTGGCATTGCAGTATCTTGTTTTGCACCTCACACATTTCGGGGCGTCGTGGGCCAGTGGCGCGGCGCAGGCGGCGCAGTTTGTGAGGATCATGTTGCTTTTGCGTTTATTTGGTGGGAGGAGAGTAGGGCCGCGGCGGGCTCGACATAAATCGCGCCAAAAATCGCGCCAAGACGGGCTTTTTTCACTAGAGTTTTAAACACGAGTCGATACACGACAAAATTATCCGAACACACAACACACGACGCATCACCCCCGCGCCAACAAAAACAGAGGCTACCCCCGCGCCTCGTACACGAGCGCGACTGCGACCGCGTCCAAAAGTAAATGGACGACGGCGTCGAGCCGCAGCGCTAGCGTCCCGCGCGCGACCGCGTCTGCCGCGAGGCGGACTACCCAGACCGCCGCCAGGCCCAACGCGAGCTGCCGCGGCTCGACGCGTGCGCCCAGCCCTTCCCCCGTGGGCGACGAAGGCTCGTCGCACTCGGGGAACTCGCAGTCCGACGGGCAGTCGGTCGCCTTTTCGCCCTCGGGGCTATACCCCTGTCCATACTGGACCACGAACGCCAGCTCGTCGCGGAGCCGCTGGAGCTCGGGGTCGACGTGTGTCGCGTCGAGCACGCGCAGGACCCGGTCGAGCGCCTCGAGCGGTTGCATAGGCGGTGCTTGGGTACCGCCGGCCGATTCAGCGGCGCTTTTTGCCGCCTCTTCAGACGCAAACAAATTGTTCAAAACGGACACCGCCAGAGAGACCGCAAAAGGCAGCCCGTTGAGACGTTTCGTTACGGGATGCGCCGCACAGGCCGCGACGAGAGCGTCCGGCGCCACTTTCGGCGCTCGCGAAGCGTCAGAATTTGACGCGCGGCGCATGAGCTCGGGGGCGCGCTGAAGCAACAGAGTGGCTGTCTGGTCCAGTGCAAGCGGCCCAAGAGTCACGACGCGCTCCGTCACGCCTGGCACGCGTCCAATACCCGAGCCCGACGAGCACGTGAGCAGCAGGTGGACGTTCGGACACGATTCGAGCAAGGAGCCCAGCAAGCGCCAACACCGTGCTCTAGCTGCTAATTCGTGTCGCGGCACCGCCACCATCAGGCGCTCGAAGTCGTCCAGCACTACGAGGACCTTGCCCGCGCGCGCCAGGTCCGCCAGCGCCGAGGCGTCCAGCGCCGCGTCGTCGTCTAGGGATCCCCCTCTCGACCTCCGACGGAGAGAAAACGACGACGACATTGTGCTAAGTGCCGGTCGTCCGCCCCCCAGCGGCGTCGACCGCCGACTGAGCGAGAAGGAGTTCATCGTGCTCAGCGCCGGGCGCTGCCCCTGCGCCGAGAGGGCGTCGTCCTCCGCCCGTTCTAACACGCGCGCGGCGGCGTCGGCGACGTCGTCGACGAAGCGGTCTCGCGTCGTGGATTTGACCCAGACCACGGCGTCGAAGTGGCGCCGCCTACTAGCGTAGGCGGCCGCAGAAGCGGCGAGTGCCGATTTACCGGAGCCGTACGGCCCGCCGATTGTTGTCAGGCGGTGCCGTAGAATTGCCTCGACGCAGACGCATAGGTCGGACGCCCTGCCCACGTACCAGCTCGGTGCCGGCGGCGCGTTGGAGGGCGGCGGCGGCGGCGTCGTTTCGCAAAACGATCCCGGTATGGGGGAGAACACGGGCTCGTCGTGGGGTTTGTCTTCCGGGAGCAGCACGAAGAGCCGCTGGGAAGCTAGCGCCCCGCGCACGGTCTGCTGCGCTGCGGCGCACCCCACGTCAAACGCCGTGCGCACGGAATTGCCCGACATCAGCGACAGGTAGAACGCCCGGCAGAACGCTCCGGCCGCCCTATCGCTAATCCGCCCGTCGTTCTGACTCTGCGCCACCGCCACGACGTGAGGCACGCCAGCGGCTACGAAAGCTCGCCCGGCGGCCTCGCTGCTGCACGAGTTGACGACGACCAAGCGGCATGCGCCGGCACCTCCGGCCGACACCAAACGCCGCAGCGCCTCCGGCTCAACGGCCCGCGCGCCGCCGCGGCCGTCCTCAAACATCATTAAGTTTTCATTGCCGTGGCCCGCAAAGTGGACGACGCGCGCTCCCAGTGTGACGGCGGAGCGTAGCGCGTCCACGGTGGCGATGCGAACCTGGAGCTCGACGTCGACACCAGCGTCGTCCGCCCCATCGCGCAGCGCCTGCCTCAGTTTGCTGGCCTCGTCCTCCAAATTCAGCACCGGCAGTTCTCGGAGCGCGCCCTCGACGCCCGGCACAGCCGTGCCGCGCACGTAAGCCAGGGGATTGCTCAGCAGCACGACGACGCGATTCTCTGGAGCTCTACTAGGCAGGCGCTGCGGCGAGCTCGGCCGGCGCTGCGGCGACGGCTTTGGGAGTAGTTCCTCGGAGGCGCTCCGGAGGATGGGTGCTTCCAGCTCCTCCATAAATTTAGCTGTGCTGGTGCAGTGTGTGCGGTGCAGTGTTGTTGTGCACGGCTGCTGTGTTTGGTACGCTTTTGAGATGGTTCGTTGTTTCAAATCAAGGTACTCAATCGCCCGAATCGATGCGAGAGCTCTGCTCTCGACAGTATTATGACAGGGGTTTGTCTGAGTGAATCTGATGGTGCAGATGAAGTCTCTGGAGCCAAAGGTCTCGAGGCTCCATGAACGCATGAATGAGACGCCGAAAACTCGGTGCGAGAGAGATGAGAGATGCGGTCAACTCAAAATCAATTCGGGTTTCCGCAATGTTGTAAACGCGGATCAAATCGCCCGCAGCATTAATAGACTGACACTACAGTCATCCTCAGAAGCCGATCTTTGTTACTCCAGCAGCGCCAACCGCGCTCAGCCGTTACAACACAATGAACGCCTTACGGGCCCTCGCCTCCCGCGTCGGCTGGACGAGCCCAGAACCGCCGCCGCCGCCGCCGTCGCCTTACGAGCCGCCGAAGCCGCCCGCGCGGCGCCGGCCGGCGGCCGCGACGCCCGAGGCCGGCGACCACCCGCCCTCGCCGTCCAACCTCTCGGACGCGGAGGACGAGGAGGTCGACAGTGCAGAAGACTCCAACGCCAGGCCGCGGAGCACTCGATTCGGCAATGCAATGGTCGTGGCGCTCAAGGAGATCAACGACGCACTCGACCAGGGCGATTGGTCCTCCGCCGAATCGCAGTGCCGGGCGGCGCTTAGCACCTGGCCGGACTGGCGCAGCGCACGCGAAACCGCCGCGACGCTTAAAACCTACCTCACGGCCTACGCTGGCGCCTGCAGCGCGCGCCGCCGCCCGCCGCCGCCCGACGCCGGAGCGCTGCACCTCGAAACCGCCGACGCAGCGGACCCGCTCCTCAGGCAGCGCGTCGACGCGCTGCTGGACCTGTGCCAGGAGCACGAGTACGAGCCCGAGGTCCACATCTGCCTCGGCTGCGGTTCTATAAGGGCGGACTGGTTCGTGTGCTGTCGGCCGCAGCGCATGATTGGCTCCGGGAGGTATCCTAATCTCGGCCCAACATACAAGGCGCGGGTGGCGCATCTAGAAGGGGAGCTCGCGATCCTCCAGAATAACTGGATACAGGAGCAGGATGTAGCGCGGAGCGCCCAAGTGGCGCACCTCATGGACGAGCTCGAGGCCCTGCGCGCGGTTAAGGAACGCGCCGGGCAACGCATGCCCTTGCACCCCTGCGACGCGCATCCTGCCACACCGCTTGTCCACGACGGCCGGCCCGAGGGCCGCACGGTGCGAACCTTCGGCGAGGACGTGGTGTACGCCTACCTGGACACGCACCTCGAGGCGGCAGTGCGGGCGCGGCTGCGGCTGCCGTCGGCGACGTACGCGGAGCGCGTCGCGCAGATGCAACTCCGGCAGGAGGCCATGCCGCCGCCCCCCCAACACATCCTCGAGGCGCACGAGAAGAGCGTCGTCCAGACGGCCGACGGAAGGATCGCGACGGACCTCGGGACCGCGCCCGACGACGACGACGGGCTCTTCCACGCCTTCGACTATTGCACGGAGGAGCCGACGCACGACCTGCTCGAGGCGCTGGACGAGCGGCGCGCGCGGCGCAACGCAGCCTTCCTGGCGCGGTGCCGCGTCGTGCCTTTACTCCCGCGGGACGTCTGGAGCTGCGTCGCGGCGTTCGGGGACGTCAAGGCCTTTGGGCGCTCGCTGGCGGCGTGCCACCTGCTCAAAGACGCGGGGCGGCGGTCGGCGCAGGTCGTCTTCGAGGGCGCCCTACGCGCGTTCCCCGCCGCTGCTTTACAGCGGCCGTACCTACGCGGACCGTACGACGCCGCGGGCCAGCTCCGAAAATTCCTGCGCATTTCGCGCGCGGACGGCCGGCACCCGCCCACCCCGCTGCAGCCGGCGCGCGCGTGGGACGACTACGTCATCACGATCGAGCTCGTGCGGCGCGCGCGGCGCGAGGTCCTGTGCGCGGCCGTGTGCCACTTCGACGCGACGGCCGTGGGCGGCGTGGAGCTGCGCACGGACCGCGTCGAGGCCGCCGTGCTCGACGTGTTTTCGCAGCAGGCGCCCCGCGAGGAGGACTGGGCGGCGCTGGATGACGTCGCGGTGCGCGTGCTGTGTTTGGACCGGCGGACGGGCCGCACCGCGGGGATTTGTGCCGCCGGCGGCCTAGAGGACTTTGACTACCCCACGGCCTACTTCGAGACGGAGTGCGTGCCCGTGCGCACGGTCATCGAGAGGTTCGCGCCCTTCGCGGGGGATGGAGGGCAAGTGCCCGCCGTTGACGCGTCGTACGACGGGCTCGCGCGGGTCTTCATGCTGCGCTTCATCACGATCGGCTTTGATGTCGACGAGATGCGCCCGGACGAGGTGCTTCTCATGCTGGAGCACTTCGTGGACTTTGGGGATTTTGAGCGCGTCGAGGCGCCGGCCGCGGCGGCGGGGGAGGGGTGAGTGTAAGTTGTTTCGGTATCTCTCGTTAAGTTGAAGGTGTTCCGGATCCTGCGGCTGCCCGAGCGCGCCCGAAAGAGACGGGTATGTCGACGAAGCGGAGCTGAGTCCTCCCCGCCGAGCGCGCCCGCGATCACCCGAAGATTAGCTTGTCAGGACGCCCCGCGGCCACCGTAACTAGAACGTATGGGTAGAATGTCTAACACCACGTGCCCGTCAGAAACGAACATGTTTTGAAATTCTCGCGGCCGCCCGAAGGCCCAAAAATGGACTCCAGTACTTTCCCGGGTAGGTAGAGTGAAATAAATGAGCTCCCAAATTAAGTTAGCACCATAGTCGGTCAGAAAGACCACCTGTTCACTCGAAATGACCGAGAAACATACCCCCGCGGCTCTTGGAAATTTGTGCGCGGCGGGGACATTCACGGATTAGTCTTGCGGCTTGCCAAAGTAGACTAGCGATTAACACCGCCATCCACCGTCCAGTTAGTACAATATAAGTACTCCGGCCCAGGTTTCATACATATCCGACGGAACTGGAGCCGATAGCCCGCGCTCGGAGGGCGGGAAAAGAATTCTACTAGACACTTCCCTTCGTTAGGTGTGTTTACATCCCTTTGATAGTGGTAGAGTCCATCTAGCCCACCAGAACGATTACTGAGGTAGGTTATGTGTTCCATAAGCTCCGCGCGATTCGGCAACTTCGCGGCCCCACGTTTACATGAATACGGGCTCAGA
>Ga0302122_10001455_pt1 | contig 15021 bp, 9 predicted proteins | sample CB21_SCM_MG_FD_203115 | JGI IMG/M metagenome (GOLD analysis project Ga0302122, IMG submission 203115) | Marine microbial communities from Western Arctic Ocean, Canada - CB21_SCM | ecosystem: Environmental > Aquatic > Marine > Oceanic | place: Canada: Western Arctic Ocean | collected 2017-09-28
CGATGACCTGGTCCCACACGCTCAGCGCCGAGTCGCACGCCTCGTGGAAGCGCTTCACGAAACGCACGCGAGCCTCTAATCTCAAAGCGCCCGCGCCCGGTCTAAGGCGCACACAAGTATCCTGGAGTTCGCGCACGAACTCCCGCACGAGTTCGACGCGGCGGTTCGCGATGCCGTCGGGGCCGCCCGCTAACCCGGAAACCGTCTCCATGGCGAGGGACCGGCCCGTCCGCGCGTCGAACTCGGGAGGCGGCGGGGCCGGCGTGCCGCGCGCCACTCGTACCAACTCCTCCAGGTTCGCGGTGGCCGCGACGTGGTCCGACAGCGCTCGCGCCGCGTGCGCCGCCGCGTACGCGAGCTCCGAGGGCACCGTCACTAAGCGGCCGTTGGCCTTCACGAGATCCTCGTACGGCGCGAACACGTGTTCACAGAGCTGCTGGACGAGGGGCCGGTTCGGCGCCGCGCCCAAGGTTTTCGGCAGCTTGGCCGACGTGTCATTGAGTTCGTCCCGCAGCGCGTTCAGGCGGCCCCGGTGCAGCTGCTTCGTCACTTCCAATTCGTCCCACACGGAGCCCTTGACGCGGCCCGTCTCGAAGCCCGAGGTCAGCGTGGGCGGTTCGGGTCGTACGACCGCCTCCGCGGGGCGCTCCTCCGGCGAGCGTTTCACGACCAAGGTCGTCGCCTCCTCCGGGGGCTCCTCCACGAACCCGCTTTCAATAATTTCGAGTGTGGGCGGCGCGGCGCCTTCCGCCGCTAAACGCGTCGACGCGTCGACATTACTCAAAATCCGTTGTAACGAGGCCGCGATGTGGGCCCGGTCCCGCTTGAACGCGGCCGTCCGCTCGCCTCTGGTCGAGGACGTGCAGACTGTTGTTTCGTGTAGATGATGCCCCAGCGCGGCCCGGACCCACGCCTGGCTCGCGTCCGACGCGTCCCGGCGCTGCAGCACCTCCCAGAGCACGTGCTTCCGCAGGTCCTCGTACGCGCCCCTCAGTGCTTTATCCACGCCGACCACGTCAATAGCGACGCTCCGCAGGTCGCTTATTAATGAAGTGACCTCCTCCCCGTACGAGGACAGGCTATCTTCGAACTCTTGCACCGAGCCTAAGTGCCGTTCCATCGCTTCGCTTGCGTTGGCCTGGACGAGGGCCTCCAAAGCGTCGCAGCGCGCGATGAGTCCTTCGAAGTGCGCGGTCTGCGTCGTTGTCAACGCGTCCACCTTGGTCGCTATCAAAGCGTCGAACTTCGCATCGAGTGAGGCCACGGCCGAGGCCACTTGGGCCGCGACGTGGGTGTCCACATACGTTTTCAACGCGTCCTCCTGCTTGAGCATGCCGTCCATTCTTCTTTCTTCCGCCGTGGTGGCGATGGTCGCTAGAGAAGCCCGCACCTCGTCAAACTGCTCCTGCAATTTCCGCTCCTCCTTCCGCTGGACCATGTCGTCCTCCGCCTCCAGGACTTTGAGCGTGGCCATGAAGCCCCCCTGGCAGTTCTCGAAGGCGTCCCTGAACTTTAAGGATTCGGAGGCTTTCGTCGCCCGGTTGATGTACGGCCGCGCGGCCCGCTCGGCAATCCTGAAGATCTCGGCCTGGTTCGCGTCGGGCTCCATCGAAAAATCGCCGTCGTGGCCCACGGCCTCGCAGAGTTCGGAATGGAGCATTACCTCCAGCATTTGATGAAAAGCTTTCTTCTTCACCTGCCGTTCGTAGCACACCTCGATGAGCCGTTCGAAGCCGACCTTCATGCCCTCGTCGTGCTTCGCTACCTTATGCTTCTCCAGCCAGCACGTCCAGGCGAGGACCAAGCCCTCCTTCTCCCCGATGTTACTCAACCGCATCAAAATACGTTTCTTCTTCAGCCACACCGTCATTTTATTCGCGTTATGTTTCCACGAGTTGTAATATCTACCAACTATAGCCATCTCCTTGTCCGAGACATAGGCACAGAGCCGCTTCATGCCCTTTTCCCGATTGATCTCCGTCTGCAACGAATGCAAGCCACCGAGCGACTCCCGCACGGCCTGTCTTACCCTTCGGTCCATCATGCGCTTGTCTCGTTCCATCTGTGCCGAAAGCTCCGCCTGCTGGACTTCCCAGATCTCTCGTTCCGCCACGTGTTCCAGTCGAGCGGCCTCCAGCGTGGCATTAGAAACTTCCAAGGACGCTAACCGGGCCTGCTGGTGCTTGAGCTGGTGCTGTAAGCCTTGAAACAAATTCGTCAACGCGGACGCGTTAAATAATTCGCTCAGATCGAGTTGGATCGGCGCCGTCAGCTGGCTGCCTTCTTCTTCCAGGGGCGCGTCGGGGTCGTACGTACAAACGTCCTCGTGGGCTTCCACTTCATCAAAAGTGCCGCTGAAGCCGCAACCCCTCTCGCAGTCGTAGGAACCGGACGCCGCCGTGTGTTCCTCGGAGGGCTCCTCCGCCGGCGGTTGTGGCGCGGCCGCGTCGGCGTCTACGGCCGCGCCGGAGCCATCGTCCGGCGGCCGCTCCTCCGCGGGGGCGGGGGCGGCCGCGGGTTCCGTGGCGGGTTCCGTCGCAGCGGCGTCCGGAGCTGCTTCCGGGGCCGCGCCGGCGTCGGACGGCTGCGCGGGTTCCGCTCCGGCGTCGGACATGGGGCCGTGTCCAGTTGTTGACGCAAGGCTTTTTGGGCGTGGCGCGCGTGGGGCAGCGCCGCGAGTCGTGCGTCGCACAGCGCGTTGCTTTCGCCTGGCGCCCGGTTGCAAATCGCAAAACGCTGCAAGGTTTTGCGCCACAGCGCCAAAACAGCGCGCGGGCTCAGCACTAGGGAATTTCCTAGTAGCGACCCCTGCGCAACGCATCCGTATTCAGCCCTCCCGGTCGACTAGACCGCTCCCGGCGGATGGGCGCGCCCGCCGGCCGCCGTGCTGCCACCAAACTTTGTAAACTTGGCAGTCCCAAACCAACCGTGGCGCGCGACGCTCTCGTAACGTGCGCTACGCCCCTTACGACGCCATCGCAACGCGTCCATCTGAGCCCACGACCAGTGCGCACCGATGGCCAGCCTGCTGAACAGCACCACTTCCGCCATGAACGCTGCCCCGCATCCCGGCGCCCGCGACAAAGAGCGTCGGAAGGAGCAAATGGCCGCATTGACGCCCCGACGGGTCGCCATCAAGCTCGCACCACCAACGCTCATCCTTGAGTACGTCGCACCGAGCGACTTCGGCGCGCGCTACCTCCACTACAAGGTCGGACTCGGCCACCTGCGGCCCTCGATGGACCCCGCGTCGGTGACGAACCGCGTGTACCGGAAGCACCCCCGGTTCTTCGATCGGGCGAAGGTGGAGTTCGGCCAGGTCTTGAAGCTGGTCACGCGGCTCGTCGACCACGCCGGTGTTGCGGCGTCGTCGCCCGTCGCGGCGCCGCCGGCGCCCCCGCCCGCGCGGGCCGAGGTCGACCTGAACAAGGTGTCTGACTTCCGGCTGCGCGCCGCCAAGCTCGAGATGGACGTGGGCTTCGAAAAGACCCTGAAGCGGCCGGGCGAGGAGGGCTACGAGTACGACAAGGAAGTTGAATTTGACGCGCCTGAGAGCGAGGGGAGCTGGGACGACTAAGTAGCACGCCGCAAACGCCCGCGTCCCGCGCGAAACCGCCGGGCGAGGAACCACCGGGCGACACGGAGTGGTCGAAACCCGTTTTGCTAATAATAATAATAATAATAATAATAATAATAATAATAATAATAATAATAATAATAATAATAATAATAATAATAATAAGAGCTTTACTAATTGCTTGAGCACACCTGGGTGCCCGGACCGCTAGCTCGACAATTCGTCAAACCCGTTTTGATGAGAAGAAACCCGCGCGTTAGCGGGCGCAGCGCGCATCTCTCTCGTCATGTGGGAGCTTGCCGCGCCCGCAGGCATTCGCTAGCATCCCTACGAACGCCTGCTGCGTCGCCGCCACCGCTGCTCCCGCTGGCGAGGCACCATGAAGTTCGTCGCCCTCCTCAGCGGCGGCAAGGACAGCATCTTTGCGACGATGGAGGCCGAGAAACATGGCCACGAGCTCGTGTGCGCCGCGCACCTGACGCCCAAAGGTAACGAGGACGAGCTCGACTCTTTTTGTTTTCAGACGGTGGCGCACAATTGCGTGCAGGGTATTGCACAGTGTCTGGATGTGCCCCTCATACAACGAGCCTTCGACGGCGTGTCCACGAACCAAGCCTTAAATTATTCCAAAACGGAGGGCGACGAGGTCGAGGACCTGTTCGAGTTGCTAAGGGAGGTTTTGGAGAAGCATCCGGAGATTGAGGGCGTGTGCTCGGGGGCCATTCTCTCGACCTATCAGCGAACGAGGGTCGAGGCGTGCTGTTCAAGGTTGCACTTGACGTCCCTCGCGTACCTGTGGCAGCGGCCCCAGCGCCAGCTTTTAAAAGACATGGCTCGGAGCGGCCTGAAAGCAATTATCGTCAAGACCGCTACATTAGGTTTGGAACCGGAAGATTTAGGTTTGGAACTACACACGCGCGAAACGCGCCGGTGCTTCGCTTTACTAAACGAGAAGTACGAGTTCCACGAGTGCGGCGAGGGGGGCGAGTACGAGTCGTTGGTATTAGACTGCCCGCGCTTCACGAAGCGGCTTTCATTGACCGAAACGAAAGTTATGAAGTGCGATGATCAGCCCAAGGGCTGCGGCGCCGTGGCCTTTCTAAGTGTTGGGAAGTGGGCGCTGGCGGCGAAGGAGGCCCGTGTGGACGACGTCTCCGACGACGACACGGTAGAAATCGAAGCGGAGGACGTGTTCGAAGGAGAAGTGAACGAGCCCGTGCGTTTGGAGACGGACGTCAAGGGCTTCGGGGCCGGCCGCATAGTACGCTGCTCCGTGGGCGACGCCGGTCGCGGCCTCGCGGCCTGCGGCGGTAATTTACCTTCAACAAAAGGCGGCGACGCCCCGACGCAACTCGCTCGAGCGTTGGCGGCGTGCGACGCCGCGTTGCGAGAGAAGGGCTTCGCCGGTTTGGAAGACGTGCTCTTCGCCCATTTGTATTTAAGGGATCTGAGTACGTTCGGAGACGTGAACGCCATTTTTGAAGAGGCGTTCGCTTCATGCACAATGGTGCCGTCAAGGAGTTGTGTGCAAGCGCCCCTGCCGACAGGCGTCTATTGCGTGCTGGACGTGGAGGCCACGTCGTCGAAGCGGAAGACGCTGCACGTCCGGAGCCGAAGCGGCTGGGCGCCCCAGTGCCTCGGCCCCTACTGCCAATCTAATGCGATGGGTACCGTGACCTTTGTCGCCGGCCAGGTGCCCCTGGACGCGGCGACCATGAGTTTACAAGGGGGCGGCGCGAGGCTCGCTTTTACACACGCCGCGGCCGTCCTCAAAGCAGAAGGCGCCAGTCTTGAGAACGCTTTAAGTGTCGTCGCGTACGTGGCTGGGAACTACGACCACCGGCACCTTCTACGCGCCGCCGAGACATATGAATTACGGCCCGACGCTATATTATGTGTAAGGGTGCCGGCGCTACCAAAGGAAGCGCCCTGCGAGGTCGAGGTCGTGGCGTTTGATGAACCCACGCACATATGGCGCAACGCGTCCAAGGCGGCGGGCTGCGTCGTGTATGTGTACGCGTCTTTTGTACCCCGCGGCTTCTGCACATGTGTAGTGCGGGTGTGCGCCCCGCGGAAGGGGGAGGCCCAGGCGCTGGACCTCGCCATGTCTCTGGGCGCTCTGGTCGGCGCGTGCCACCTCGCCCTGGCCAAGGCGGGGCTGCGGGCCGAGCACTGGTGCCGGCTCCGGGTCTTCGCGCCCGCCGCGTCCATGAACGCGGGCGCGGCGTACGCGCTTTTGGAAGATTTGCTGGAGGGCGAGGTCGCGGACGCGCCGGGCGTGACGGTCGTGCCCGTGGACGCGCTCGAGCCGGGCGTCGCGCTCGCGGCGCAGGTTATTGGCTGCGACCTCGGGGCCCTCGCGGCGGACGCGTGGCTGCGGGGCGGCGGGGGGGGGGCTTAATGTTGTGTGTGGTTCCTCGGCCGCGTGGCGGGTCGCGTGCCTGTGGCGTAGGAGTAGTACTCTCGCTGGCGCCGACGCGCCGCCACCGCGGACGCCGGCGCCGCGCTCCTCGCGAGGCGTAGGCGGCCGACGAAGGGTGCTAGATGCTCCCCGGAAAGTGATGAGCACGGACTCGCGCGCGCGCCGCGTGGGCTCAACATTGCCCTCGGCTCGCTTTGGGGTGCCGCCCCGCGCCGGAGCGCCCGTCGCGCGGGGTAAGCGGTACAAACCACGCGAGGCTGCCGGATCCTGCGCACGAGAGTACTCTTCACTGGTCGGCACGCCGCCGCGAAGCATCAGCCGCCCTTTGGCTGCCATAAGAACCTCCCGCTAGGCCATAAGCAGGAACCATGCCGTCCCGGCGCCCCTCCCTAGAACAGCTCCTGACGACGCACCAGGATGACCTGCAGAAGCTCATCAAGACGCCGCGGAAACAACTGGGCGCCGACGCCGACGCGGCCCGGGACGGCATGAACGCGATTTACGAACTCATTGGGAAGGAGGCGCCTTTACGAATGGAGCAGGTCGGGACCTTTGTGCAGCAACTGGGCATCGTCTTGCCGCCGGCTCGACTCGTGGAACTCTTCTCCTTCTTCGCTGTGGAAGATGCCAAGTTCCCTTCGGAGCTCGATCCGACGGGGCGGAAGGCGGAAACCATGACGCCCGACGAATTCCGGAGAATGGTGGGCGCCGTCGTGCAGAGCGGCGACCTCGTGGACTGCGAGGGCGGCGTCGCGGACTCTTCTACAAATATCCACCCCTTCGAAGGCGCGGAATTAAAACAACTCCAAAGGGTGTTCAATAGCGTGGACGACGACGGCAGCGGGGAACTCGACTACGACGAGCTCGCGAGGGTCCTGGAGAAGTGGGGCCTCGAGAACGTGTCCGAAGCCGACGTGGAGCAGCTCGTCAAGCGCTTCGACGTGAACAAAAACGGGAAATTGGACTTCGACGAGTTCCTAGGACTAGCCACGGCGGCCAAGTCCCTCAGCGAAGGCGACGGGGAGTCCATGGAGGTGACGATCCGGACGCACTTCGCCCGCGAGCACGCCAAGATGAAGTCGCTGATGGTCCGGCAGAAAATAGCCGTCGACGCCGCGACCTTGCAGTTCTTCAAGACCGACGAAGGGACTGTGGAACGAGCGGCGCGCACGGCCCAGCGGGCCTCTTTAGATTTGGCCGCCGACGACGAGACGGCGGACGCCGCGCGCGTGCACGTCGAGAAAAGACTGACCGGTGAACTAGATGATCGGTTTTTAACCGCTTGCGAGAGTGGCAAGATCAAAGATTTGAAGTCATTACTAGCGAGGGGCGCGCACCTGGATTGCACAAGGAACGAACCGCCCCGCCCGTCGGCGCTCCTGTTGGCCCTGGATTGCCGCCAGGACAAGGCCGCGCTGGCGTTGGTTGACGCGGGTGCGGACTGTGCGTATAGAGACGAGAACGGGGCGTCGGCGCTCATGAAGGCGTGCGCGAGCGGGTGCCTGTCCAAGAACCGGAAGATCCTTGCGCTGCTCGTGGAAAAGGGGTGCGACCCGAACGCCCAGGACGAGACCGGCCTGACGGCGCTTTTGATCGCGGTCGGCCGGAGCAAGGCCGAGGAGGTGGAAAAACTCCTCGAGGCCGGCTGCGATTGTAATGTGGCGGACTCCGAGGGCACGACGCCTTTGATTCGGGCCGCGCAGGAGAAGAACAAGGGCATCGTCGACCAGCTGGTGCGTGGCAACGCGGACGTCAACAAAATTGACGAGTACAACCAGTCGGCCACCGATCTCGCGGAGGGTCCTATCAAAGAGTTGTTAGAGAAGAACGGCGGCCTCGCGGGCGCCAAGATTTTAGACATGGCCGGCGACGCCGCGCGGCCGCCCCTGCCGCGCGTCCGCAAGGATTCTCAGGGCACGACCCGGCGGCGGTCCTTCGGGGAGATCCAGAGCATGCGCAGGGCGAACGAGCTGGAGCCCATCCCCGCGTCGCCATAAGGAGGAGCTTGGTAGTAGTAGCCGGGGGGGCGTCGTCGGCGTAGCGCACGCCGCCTATATAAACCCGCACGAGGCATTTGTGCTCGATCGAGCTGCGAGATCGCGGGCGTGCCTCGGACGCAGCAGAGTCGTCGTTCGCGTTGTACGCATCGCAATCGCTGCACGCCATCGGCGCGTACCGGGACCTCACCTGTAGGGGCTGCCCAAGAGCAGGCTCAGGGGCAGCAAGGACAGCACAGCACAGAGCAGTCACTTATAACACAAAAAGCACACAATCATGCGCCGGAAGGCCCCGAGCGAGGATGATGGCACCAGCGGCGAGCGCCAGCTCCACCTCGCCGAGAACCTGTACAAGGCCCTCGCCTTCGTCCTCACGGAAATTAGTGCGATTCTAAGATTTATCTGGCGGAGCCCGCACCATTTTGATGCGTTTATCCACTGGCTGGACCAGCTCGACCCGAGCCGGGCCCTGGCCTCGTGGGGCTTCGCGCCCGTCCAGACGTTCAATGGAAGGGAGCGGCGGTTCCAGGGCAAGGGGCGTTCGCTGGCCGCGGACGACCGGCCCTCGGACACGTGGACCGACGTCCACCGGGACGGCCGCCACGCGGCTTCATCAAAGCGCATCGGCGTCGTGGAAATCGAAGTCCTGCAGGCGGGCGGCTGGACGCGGGCCATGATGGGCGACGCGTTTTCCGCAGAAGATGTGTTTGTGATGGTCGTATGCGACGGCTGCGTGGGCGTGACATGCACCAAGGACGACTGCGTGGCGCCGGCCTGGGGTTCTCAAGAGAGACGGGCCTTCCGCCTGCCCGTTTACGATGCCGCGGCAACGTTGTCGCTCGCGTGCTTTAACGAAAGAACAAAGGAGGACTGGCCCATCGGGCGGTGTGCCGTCGCACTACGAAGTTTCGCCCCCATCACCGTGTACGACTGCTGGCTGCCGCTGGTACTAGCGGACACGGCCGGCGAGAAGCTGGCCAATCAAGCGCGGGCGCTGGTGGCTTCTGCTCCTCTCGCGACGCAGGCATCAATGCACCAGACGCAAGCCGAGTCGCGGGGGTCGATTCGCGTGCGTTTCAAGGTGGACTGGACCGACGGGGGGGTGAGTGCCTGTCGCTCGGCGCTGGCCGACGTCTTGTACGCTCCGGTGCGAGCCTCCGTAGCGACGCCCGCGACGCTGAGCGGCCAGCGGGTCCGAGAAAACGTGCGCTTCGCCCTCTTTGGGGAGGGCGGCTGCCCGTCGGACGCCCTGAACGAGCCCTTCGCGACGCAAAAAATACGGGGCCACGCCAGGGAAGCCGTCGCGGACGTTTTGAATGCGGTGGCCTGTGCCCACGCCGCGTTGCTCGCCTTGATTAGGTACGAACGGCCCCTCCGAAGCCTGTTGGCTCTCTGCGCGTGGGCCTCGTGCGTCTGGCGGCCGGTCCGTTCGATAGCGTGGCTCGGCGTGTTCTCCGGCTTAGCTCTAAGGGACGCGTTAGTAGGCGATGCGCGGGCCCCGGCCGTCGCGCGCCCTTCCTTATCGTTCGGACGGTGGTTCCGAGCTTTGATAGGTCTGGTGCCGCGGCCCCCCGTAACACGTGACGACGAAAAAACGCGCCGGGCCTACGCGCGCGGTGTGGCGAGGAAAGTCGTGAGCAAGCGCATCCTCAACGAACTGCGGCAGCACCACGCAGATGAAGCAGAAGAAGAAGCGGAGGAAAAGAGGCTGGAAGAGGAAGTTTTGGATCGGGAGCGGCCGATGAAGGCCTTCTGGTCCTTCAATCCGCTGGCGCCCTTGTTACTACCCATCCAGCGGTGCCTCCTAGCTCTTGCGAGGCGGCAGCGCGCGCTCAAGGCGGTGTGTAATGGAAGAGATGACCCGGTCGCGACGGCTACCCTGGCGCTCGCGTGCTTTCTTGGAGCATTAGGACTCTTTATGTACACGGAGTTCATTCATCCATGGGTGCTGTGGGTTGTCATCCAGGCGGAAACCGTCTTGATATACGCCCTGCACGCGGTCGGCCTGCTCGTTCTCGGACCACAGAACTACGTCCTGTCGCGGTTAAGAAGGCGGCTGCGGCGGCGGCGCCACGTGAAGCTCGCGATGACGTCCGTCCCGGCGTCCCGTCGTATACGCCATCAATCTTTCACGTGCGCAGGTGGTTCGAGGGCCCCCGGAAGACGGCCGCGCGCCGCGTGCAGCGGTTCTGGCGCGCGCGCCAAATGAGAAAACGGGCCGCGTACGTGTTGGAGCTGATTTCACAACGAGAGGACGCCGCGGAGGCGCGCAAGGCCTACGTACACGCCAAAGCGCACCTCGACGATATAAAAGCGGCGGACGATATGCGGAGGCGCAACGACGCGCGGCACGAGAGAGCTGAATTAAAAGCGTTGGAAGCGTTTACACGGCGGCAGGCGGCGGGGCCGGTGCGGGCGCGGCGCGCCTTCCACAAGTGCGGCAAGCTCCGGCAGGTCGTGCGCATCGACGAGGGCCGTATTAGTTTCGGGGCGACGTTCGACGAGAAACGGGCCGTCCTACCGAAGAGTGTGGACGCCCGGCGCATCCGGAGCGTGCCGTTATATGATGTCCGGCGGCCCTGCGTGGTGGAGTTCAAGGTCCGGTCCATCTACCGCGTTTGTGGTCTACGAAAGCACAAAAAGTACAAGCTGGTCTGCGACGATTCAAAGGACGCGGAGCTTCTGGTGGGCGCGCTGCGCGCCCTGACCCTGCCCTCTCTGAGATTGAGCCCGGCGTTGCGCACGTCCTTGAGTGTGCGTGCGAACATCGGGAAAGAACGGGCCGCGGAGGCCGACGAGGAATTGCTCGCGCCGAACAAGCCCTTCGGCTTCCTGGCGGCCTCGGTGACGGAGTTCGCGGCGGCGCGGCCCGAGGCTTTTCGTAGTGTGCTCTCTTCCTGCGGGTAGGTGCCTCCTGAAACGCGGCCCGGTGCGTTTCGAAGCCAGCGCCACCTGCGGCGCGGCCGACGGCGCCCCAAACGGTCTGCGTACACGAGAAGCGCACGGGGCATGCTGCTCGTGGGTCTATTGTTAATTTAAACTACTAGTTAATCATGATGATGTTCAGAAGCGCAGGCAGTTGAACTGCATGAAGCGGGTCAGGGCGGGCCAGGCCGTGCGCGGCGGCGAGGGCGGCGGCGCGGGCGTCAGCGTCGCCACGTCCTCGAAGGGGCCGCCCGGCGCCGCGACGGCCGCACTGGCGTCCGCGAGCAGCTCGGTGTCACATGCGTCCTCGATGGACTCGATCTCGTCGTTCGCGTCCGCGAGCATGTCGTATATCTCGAGCTCCTCCGGCGGCGCCGGGGCGAACGTCATCTGTTGCGCCGCCTCGGACAGGGCGTCGTCCGAGTCCCGGTCCTCGCACCCGCACTGCAGGTCGTCGATGGCGTCGAGCACGGCGTCGACCGCGGCGGCGTCGACCGCGGCGGCGTCGTCGCAAGGCTTGAAACCTTTGGCCACGGGCGAAAGGACGGTAGGCTTGGCGCCGCGCGTCCACTGCTCGCTCGCGCCTTTCAATTTGCCGTCCTTCTGGGCGTCGTACGCAAAGTCCTCGTCGGCCGAGTCGTCGTCAGAACCAGGCGTGAAGTCCTTGGCCACGGGCGACAGCACCGTCGGCGGCTTCGGCCGGAGCCGCGTCTTCAGCACGTTTTTTTCGTCGACGGGCGTGTCGCAGGCGTTCGTGCGCTCCGCGAGCGGCGTGGGGGACTCCATGGCCTGCGCGGCGTTGCGGGTGAGTGTGTGCGTCCTCGGGCCGCGCGCGCGTGGTTTGTGGGCTGCGCTCACTGCCCAAAGCAGGTGGGAGAATCAAAGCTGCGGCAGCTGCTGGCAGGAACGTCCCTGGCGGCGCTGCGGCTACGGCCAAGGCGGCACGAGGGTATCTATTAAGGCGATAAGAAAGGTGTGCGCTGGTTCGTACGTGGCTCGTAGGCAGCTCGTGGCCTGTTTCAGCTGGTACATTTTCAGTTTTGGACCAAACGTGCCACGGGCTTTTCACGAAACCCGTATATCTCGAATTGCGGCGCAGCCAAAAAGCTCTACCGGCTTTGCTACTACTCTCTGCACTGCGGCGTCAGAGCAGTTCTACAACTCCTACGGGCTGCGCGGCAACGGTGGTTCAGAAGACCCGGCGCGCAACGGCCCTCGAGAGTGAAATGGCCGCCATCGCCACCCATGTGCGGCACGCCGTCGGCAAGGCGCTGCGCGAGACGGGTTCAGCGATGGAGCGGGCCGGGATGCGGTTAGGGAACGACCAGAGTTTTTGGGACCACCTCTCTCGCCACACGACGACCGTGGCCTTCGCGACGGCCCAGCCGTCCGTTGCACTTGATTCTTGCGTGGCGCCGACGGCCACGGTATACGGCGCTGCTACCATCGGCTCCAAAGCTATCGTTGGAAGTGGATCGGTCGTCTTCGGCCCCGCGGTCGTCGGCGACGGCGCCGTCGTCGGCGCCAACGCCGTCGTCCACGCCGACGTATTGGGGTCCTGCGCCGACGGCGCGGTCGTGGTCGAGCCCATTCCCCTTGGCGAGCACTGGGCGGGCCGGCCCGCCAAGAAGACCGTGTAAATACTATTAACTTATCCGCAGGCTCCCGAGGGGCGGCGGCGGCAGCGCGGCCGCCGTCAGCGACGGGTCGCCGAGGGGCACGCGGTCCGAGTCCAGGAGCGGCACCGGGTCCGTCGGCGCGCTCCGCTCGTTTGTGCGGAAGTTCCAGACCGGCGGCCGCGCCGACGTCCTCCAGTCCGCCCCGTACACGCGCGCGAGCCACGCGCGACTGTCGTGGGGCGCCGGCGGGCGGCTGCGGCACCGCGCCGAGCCGCGGAAGGTCCAGGCTTTGAGGGGGTACAACTCCGACACGGTCCAGGTCTCGCCCGGCCGCGCCAGGCGCGCCTTTTCTGAAGAGTACCGGATCTCGGCCACCGCGTCGGCGTCGCGTTCCTCGGTCGCGTAGAGGTCGCATGCCACCAGTTGGTGCAGTTCCGTCGCGTACACGTCGATGAAGGGCCAGCGGTCGCCCTTCCGGCACCTTGTACAACCATCAACCTCCTCAAAGGTCCAGTTGCCCTCCTTCCGCACGCGCTCGAAATCGGAAGTAAGCCGCTGCGAGTCGAGCGGGCCCACGGCCACCGCCGCGCTCGCATTCCATGGGATCTGGCCGCCGTGCCGGCACAGGCCTAGTAACGTCGCGCCGGTCAGCCAGTACTCCATCCTTAGTTCATCCAACAGGTCCCACAGGTCCCGCAGGAGGTTATACAACTTGTCACCTTCATAAGATGGTAAGACGTGCGGAAGTAATGAAGCGTGGAGGTTGGGCCGCGGCGGCCGGTAGTCGATGCAGCCGTCCAGGGTGCCCGGGGACGGCGCGCCGCGGCTGGCGTAGCAGCGCACCATTGCTACAGCAGCCTGGTGCTGTCCTTGAGAGCACGGGAGGCAATGCTTTCGGGCTGCCTCCTTGCCAGCACCTGGGCAGGGAGGATGCGCGCGCGGGGCTCAAAGCTGTAAAATTTAATTGCTCACATATCGTGCGGGTATTCCCTACGATCGTACGAGGACTTGTTTTGGCGCTGCCTGAGGTGCACAATCGACTGCAGAGTAACACAAGCTAGAAGATCAATAGTCAGATCCCACGCTCCGGAGCCCGGCGCCCGGAAGCGTCAGTTCCACGCCACCGAGACGCTCGGAGCGCCGAACAAAGCGCCGCCATGGCCGCCGCGCCCGAGGAGCCCAACGACCGCTGGACCATCACCTTCCGCGCGCTGAGTGCTTTCGGCCCGGAAGCCGTCTGCGCATTACTCGAAGACGCGCAGTTCGATGCCAAAGCATTGAAAAGGAGAGCCCCGCGCCAACTATGTTCAAGGGGCGACACGCTCCTCACGCGGGCGGCTAGACTGGGCAACATGGCCGCCGCCCAACAACTTTTAAAGTTAGGTGCCGATTTGGAGTGGCCCACGGGCGAGACGGACCTCTCGCCCTTGCAAGTCGCGTGCCACTGCGGCCACGACCGCCTGGTGACCTTCTTTTTGGGAAGAGGAGCATCCATCTCGCGGCGGAACAACCGCGGCCTGTCGGCGGTCTCGACTGCGGTCCACACGCCTAACGTGAAATGCTTGGACGTGCTGGCGAAGCACGGCGCCGACCTGCGGAGCCGCGGTTTAGCTCGCGGAAATACGTTAGCTCAATCGGCCGCCTCGCGCGGCAACGTCGCTGCTCTCCAATACCTCGCGCAAAAGGGCGTGAACTTGTTTGAGCGGGACTACCGGGGCTCCACGTCCCTCGACGCCGCCGCCAAGCAGCGGAGCGGCGCCGCCGGGCCCGACAACGCTACGTTGGAATTCCTGCATGACGTGCTGAAAGTGGGCGGGGCGGCCGCGTCCGGGGCCTGGGCCAAGCATGAAAGAAGAGGGCGGCGGCTGCCCGTGGTCATCCTGCGGTCGTTGGTCGTGCGGGGCCGCGCCGTCGCGCTGCGGGACGCGACCTCCACGGAGCCATGGAAGCGTTCGTTGCGCTTCCTCGTGAACGCGCTCGACGAGCGGCGCCAGGCCTCGCCGCGGAGCGACGAGGAGGGCTCGGAGGAGAACGAGCGCAAGCGCGCGCGGTTGCAGGTGTGCAACGAAGGACCGTTTCGACATATCGTGTCGTTCCTCTAAGAAGTTCCCGTGTGCTTGTACTAGTACTGTGTCTTAACAATTTCAGGGCGCCATGCCACTACGCGAGGAGCGTCTTCACGAGCACCCAGCTCGTGAAGACCCAGCGGCGGAAGCGCCAGATTTTCCCCAGCGGGCCCGCCGGCTCGCTCCGGAGCGCATTCTTCGGATTTTGTTTCTCCTCCTTGAGCCGCGCGAGCCGCCTCCTATCGTATTCGCGCCGCCCCTCGGGGTCCGACAGGACGTCGTAGGCGTCCCGCACGGCGTCGAAGGCCGAGTGCGCGCGAATGTCGCTATTTTTGTCCGGGTGGCAGAGCTTAGCGGTGGCGCGGTAGGCCTTTTTCAGCTGGGCCGCGCTCGCCGACGGCTTCGCGCCGAGGCA
>Ga0302122_10001460_pt1 | contig 15007 bp, 6 predicted proteins | sample CB21_SCM_MG_FD_203115 | JGI IMG/M metagenome (GOLD analysis project Ga0302122, IMG submission 203115) | Marine microbial communities from Western Arctic Ocean, Canada - CB21_SCM | ecosystem: Environmental > Aquatic > Marine > Oceanic | place: Canada: Western Arctic Ocean | collected 2017-09-28
TTCTCAGGCCGGGCGCCAGGTGTTAGAGATGTTGGTACGGGAGATGGATCTGAGGCAGGGTTCGTTGACGGTGGTCTTCGCCGGGCCTTGGAAGGACATGGACGCGTTTATATCCAGCACGCCGGGTTTATCATCTAGAGTACGTCGAACCGTGGACTTCCCTGATTTCAATGATGAGGAGCTGGTCGAGGTGGCCCGGCGGAAGTTCGACAAACGTTTCGGGAACTACGAGCTTGCCGACGCCAAGCACCTCAGGATTGCGGCGCGGCGTTTAGGTAAGGGGCGGGGCGCGCCGGGCTTCGGGAACGCGCGCGCCATTGCACACTTGATAGACAACGCCTGGGAGAGGCAGACGCGGCGCGTCTCCATTGAGCGTTTGAAAGGTCTTGACCCGGACCCCTTCCGCTTCACGCGGGAGGATCTCCTGGGCAATCGGACGCTGGACATGACGCAGAGCGAACCCTTGCAAGCGCTACAAGCCATGGAAGGGCTAGACAAAGTGAAACGTGCGGTGGACGACTTGCTGCGGATCGTGGAAACGAACAACGAACGAGAGGACAACGAGGAGCCCCCGCAAACATTATCTCTCAATAGAGTGTTCCTGGGCAACCCGGGCACCGGTAAAACGACCGTCGCTCGACTGTACAGCCGCGTCCTCAACGAGCTCGGCTTCCTCAGCAAGGGCGGCGTGGTCCTGGCGACGCCCTCGGACTTTGTTGGAAGTGCCCTGGGCCAGTCCGAGGAGAAGACCAACGCGTTACTGGATAAGGCGAGAGGTTGCATTTTGGTCATCGACGAGGCGTACGGCCTCGACCCGGCCCAGAGCAACGGCGGCATCGCGGGCGGCGACCCCTTCCGGGGCGCGGTGGTAGACGCTTTAGTGTCGCGGGTCCAGGGCGAGGCGGGTGCCGACGTGTGCGTGCTGCTATTGGGCTACGAACGCCCGATGCGGGCCTTTTTGAGGACGGCGAACCCCGGTTTAGCTCGTCGGTTTGATTTAGAAAACGCCTTCGTGTTCGAGGATTATGACGACCAGGCTTTATTGAAGATCCTCCTCCAGAATGTGAAAGCGCGGAACCTTCAGGTCTCGCTCGCGGACGCCAAGGCCGCCGTGCGCAAACGCCTCGCGAAGCAAAGGTTAAGGCCCAACTTCGGCAACGCCGGCGCCGCGGAGGCCCTGGTGGCCGAGGCGGTGCAGCGGCGCGAGCGGCGGTTAGATTCTTTAACGGCCGCCGACCGCGTGTTGGAAAGGGACCTCTTGCTGGAGGACTTGTACGAGGAGCCCGCCCACGTGAAGGATCCCTCCTTGGTCTTCGACGGCCTCATTGGCTGCGACCTCATCAAGCAAAAGCTCGCGGAGTATTCGGCCGTCGTCGACGCCGCGCGGCTCGTGGGCCGGGACCCGATGGATGATTTGGGCATGGTCTTCGCCTTCCAGGGCGCGCCGGGCACGGGCAAGACGACTGTTGCCAGACGCATGGGGTTATTGTTCGAAGCGCTAGGTGTCTTGCCGTCGAGTGACGTCGTGCAAGTGTCCGCGTCGGACTTTGTGACGGGCTACGTGGGCCAAGCGGCCGGGAAGACTAGAGACATCTTCGAGAGCGCCCGAGGCGCTGTCTTATTTATAGACGAGGCCTACCGCCTTCACGACCCGACGGGGCGGAGCTACTTCCAGGAGGCTATTGATGAAATCGTCACGTTACTCACGGAGGAAGACTATAAAAATAAGATGGTCGTGGTCTTCGCCGGCTACAGTAATGAAATGAGCACTTTACTAGCCAAGGTCAATCCGGGCTTGAAGAGCCGCGTCTCGGACGTGATTGACTTCCCCGACTTTGATGCTAGTGACGCGGCCGCGATCGCGGCCAACCTCCTCGCGACGAAGCGCATGGGTTCTGTTAGTACAGAATTGTTACAAGCGGAAGCGCAACGGCTCATGTCTGCTCAAGACTGGGCCAACGGCCGGGACGTGGACGCGTGGGTGCGGCGAATTGCCGTTGAAAGTGCAACGCGCGGGTCGGCCGTCGCGACGGAAGAAGCGGTGACCGCGGCGACGGAAAAACTTTTGCTTGCGAAGCGCGGCGCCGTGGTCGACGCGCCCCCTGAAATAGTAGACGCGTCGTCGTTCCTCACGGCGGACATGACCATCGCGCCGCCGCGCGTGGAAGTACAGACGGTCACAGACGTGCGGGAAGACGATGATGACGGCGACGACGAGCCGTCCTTCGGCGTCGGGTCCGACTTAAATGGCGCCCTGGAGGAGGCCTGCGTGGCGCTCGGCTACGGCGACCCCGCGCGCCGGGCGGAACTCACGGAGGCGCTCTCGGGCGGGAGCGTGCCGGACGACATCGTGGCGCACGTGGTCGCGAACCGGGGCGGCGACCGCCCAAATGTCGCGCGGGCGCTCGCGCAGCAGGCGGCGCCCTTTCGGGAAGCATTATTGCGGGCCGCGATCGCGACGAAACTGGGCCGCAAAAACGACGAGGGCTTTTCATCGGAGCCGGGCAGCGACGGCCTCACGGAGGAGGACATCGTGCAGCGCCTGCGGGAGATGGGGCCATGCCCGATGGGCTTTGCGTGGCACCGCGAGGGCGGGGGCTGGCGCTGCGGCGGCGGGTCGCACTTCGTGCACGACGACGACCCCATGCTCCAGGCGTAGTGTTTCCCCTTGTGTTAATATTTATCAACCAGTCCGATGTGCCGCGTAGTCTTTTATGTTATTCCGCGCCAATATACACCGCCGGTGGGATATGGTATCGCACAATGTGCACTGCCGCCACTGACGACGCGAAGATTACACTAGACGTGTTCGCGCAGGCGGGGGGCGGTGAGACGCGGGCGCGGGGGGTGTGGTGCTCCTCCAGGGCGCGGTCGAGGGGGGATGCATATAATAATATCTTACGCGCGAGAGCCCCGAGTCGTCCGGCGACGAGCGGTCTGGGGGCTCTGAGGGCGTCCGGCCGCTTAGGCCGTTACGGTGACTTTCACGAACGCGATCGGGGGGTCCAAGGGTTTGCCGTCGAAGACATCCGGGTGCTGTTCGAAGAGCGTAACCTCACAGCCGATGCACCACGCCCCGTCGTCCGGTTCCAGGTTCCCAGGTGCACCACTCGGCATAACTCCCATGGAATACGCGTCGCACGTCTCGAGTTCCAGGCACTTAGCGCTGCACGCTACTTCAGTCGCGACAAACCCCGGGGACACGCGGTTGTCGAACGCGCGAGGCGTGTTCACTGCTCCGTTCTGGTAAAGGCCGCACTTCTTGCCGACTTTGAATGGGTCCTCAATCATTCTTGTCTCGGTGAAGCTGACCGGGTCGACGTCCGACTCGAGGCCCTGAGGCACGGCGGACCCGCCCATGGCGTTGGCGCTTGCCGAGAGCGCGAGGCAGAGGAGCACCTGCTTGGTGGCGTACATGTTGCTGGGTGACCTGCGCGGCAATTTGGCGTCGTTGATGAGAGCTTTCTTGTCAAATTCTCGAGCCCTCGCCGCGCGGCGCCGAGTCCGCGCGGGCGTACGAGGACAAGCGAGCGGCAGTATGAAGGAGTGCAGCGGGGTCGGCGGAGGGTCAGTACTCACTTAGTTACGGCGTATGGCCGATGTGCAAGCCAGCTGGAGATGCAATCTCGGTTTCACCTCATGCCGCGGTTGATGTGATTTACATTGCCGCCCAACGGCGCTTCGTCTGTGGGCAAGCGTCCAAGCACGCGGTAGGTCACGAAAATCAGGCGTGGTCGCTCGCGCGGTCGCGCGGTACCCGGCCGCAGGCCAGGTACTTGAGCTGAGCCTAGGTGCTGAGCCCGCTCCTTCGAAGGTGGGACCGGCCTCCTACGAGTACCCTTGAAAACTTATCCCCCCTCACTTCCGCCGCTTCGAGGGAGCTGTCGGCTTCTCCTTGCGCCGCCGCGCGACGTGGTCGTCCACCAATCTCCAAAACGAGTGCGCCGCCGTGGGGTCCAGGTGGCGCTTGTGCTTGTTCACCGACACGACGCTGACGTTCCACTTCTTGACGTCCTTGGGCGTCTCGGTGTCATCGAACTTGACATGGACGCCGAGGTACTGGTTGAACAGGTCCACCGGTTGATTAATCTTCCAGCCCTTGAACTGCCACGCTGCTCCTTGCGCTACAACGGCCACGACGCGCTTCCAGTCGCCGTCGCTTAAGCGCCGCGGGTCATCTACGAGCTTAAAGGACTGGACGACGCCATCGGCTCGCGTTCGAGAAACTTTGACTATGGGCTCCTTCTTGGCGCCCTGTTGTCTTTTTTCCGCCGGCGTGACGTACGTGTTCCTTTCTAGGAGATCGGCGGCGTTCACTAGAGTAAGTAACGCGGTCGGGGCGTTCGGCACGATGATGATCCCGACCGTGCCCGCGGTCCGCGGCTTCTTCTTCGACTCGGCCTTGGCTTCATCCCTCGCGCGTTTCTTGTCTGCGAGGACCGGATCCTTCTTCCGCAACTTCTCGTCCCGCTTCAGTTTCTCGGAAGCTCGCTTTTCCTCGTGGTCCTTCTTCTTCTGTTCCCTCTTCTCTCTTTCTACATATCTCTCCCATAATCTCGACGCGAAGCTGAAGTCCTTGCCGGGGATGCACACTAAAGCTTTGTTCCGGTCGCCCAACGAATAGCAATTCCGCTCAAAGGGGTCGTCGTCGTCGGACTCCTCCTCTTTCTCGACGGGTGCGGTCGTAGAAACCTCCACGGGCGGCGGGGCCAGGATCTCCTCGCCTTCTAAATTATCCGAGTCCTCCTTGGCGCCGCTCAACAGAGCTCGGACGTCGCCCTGGTCCACCGTCACCACACCTCGGATCTTCCTCGCAATGCACGCTCGCAAGTACTCGCTCTGCTTCGTGTACCTCACTAGTAGTACAACTGCCGCTAATGAATAAATACCGACGCCCGCCTGGCTGCTCCGGTAGCCGGTCTCCTGGTCGCCGCGGTAGGACGTGCCGTCGATGGTCACGCTGCCGTCCTCGTTCACGTCGCAGGGGGCGTTGGGCTGCTTGGCCAAATAAGCCCGCAGCGCGCGGAGGCAGGCGGCGCCGCGCATGGTGGTAGTTTTGCCCTGGTCTTGGTGCTCGAGGCTGGAGCAGTGCAGGGCGCCGGGTGCAGGGCGTTCGCTAGCGCTGCTTGCGGGGTGGTTTGGTGCGTAACAGACGACTACCTGCCAGAGTGTGATTGGCCTCAACGCCCGCTCACAATGTCTTTTTGCGGGCCGCGATGCTTGCGCAAAACCCGTTTTGTTTGATTAAGATTCGTCCGAAGACTCGTAGCGAGGCGAGCAAGGCATACAGAAGCGTCTGGGGTGGCTCAGTCGTTTCCCTGCCCCTCCAAGGTCGCGCCGCCAGTCGTTTTGGCGGCGCATCGTTTTGAGTACGCTGCACGCCGCCCTCGTTACGCCAGGGGAACGCAGAGCGTCGCTATAGAGCTCGACCGCTCTACACCACAACCACAACCGCGCGCTGGCCGTAGAAGGCGCCGCAACGAATTTTTTAGCACTCAGTAGTTAAAGCTGTTGGGCTTTTTTTGCGCCGCTGCGTCGCCCCCTGTGGCACCACAGAAGTCCTGTGAGTAGGCCGCAGTGTGTTTACGCGCCACCATGCCCTCGACGCCCCACAAGACGCCGACGGCCGAGCTGTCCGAGCGCCTCGCCCGCGCCAAGTCCAGCGCCTCGAAGCCCGCGCTCGCCCTGCGCACGAACGACCGCGTCAGCTTCTGCACGCCGCCCACGCTCCAGGTGCCGGCGACGCCGAAGGACCGCTCCGCCAAAATACGCGCGGACGCGTCGGCGCGCTTCGAGCGGGAGAAGCGGCGGCGCGCGTCGTCGATGAGCGCCTCGAAGGCGCTGATCCCCGACGTGAGCACGCTCGGCCAAGAAGGGCCCTCGGCAAGAAGTACGCTCGGCGGGCCCTCGGCGAAGAAGGGCCGAACGCCGCCGCCGCCGCCGCCGCCCGTGCGCGCGGTGCCGGAGCAGGACAAGGAGAACTCCACAATCGCCGCCGTGGAGGCCGCGGCGCCGGGCGACGCGCGCCTCACCGAGGGCTCGCGCTGGTCCTCCACATCCTTAGCAGGAGCGTCGCAGACCCGGGACGACTCCTGGAGCGCCGCGTTGGACGCGAAAACCTGGGAAGAACCGGCGCCGCCGGCGGTCGCCGCGCTCGAGGCGGATTTGGTGGATAAGATGGTCTGGGCCCCGGTGGGCGCGGGCGAGCTCCCCGGACGGGTGCGCAAGGTCTGGCTGGACGAGGCGGGTTCATATAGAGTGGGCGTGGAGCTGCTGCAGGACCACGCCGAAGCGACCTCGACGCAGTTCCCGTGTCTCAGTGGCCGGGGCGTGGCCGTGGCGCCCGCGCAGATCCGCCTGCTCTCGTGGCAGGACCTCTGTGCGTTGCCGCCGCCCGCGCCGCCGCCGCCGGCGTGTCTCCAGCAGGCGCCCCAGACGTCAAGTGAGGGCACGGAGGGGGACTGCGACCCCTCGCCCCTGCTCGAAGGGCGGACGCCGCCGGCCTGGGCGGAACGGGACGCTTTGAACGCGTCCCTGCGGCGCCAGGACTTCGGGGCCCCGCCCACGGAGCTCGGGGCCGGCGACGAGATGGGCACGTCCTGCGACCTCGCGGATGTCTTTGGAAGGGCCTCGCTCGCGCCGCGCGGGTACAGGGAGACCGGTGATTGGACGGCGGACTCTTGGGACCTCAAAACTGGGACAGTATGACTCGTGAGACCGGGGCCGTTTAAAGACGGGCTCCCTAAGACTGTTGCTTTTTCTCGGCGACGGCCCGCCGCCGTGAACTACCGAAAATTTGACTTGTTGGGACGCCCCGCGGCCACCGTAATTAGAACGCATGGGTAGAATGTCTATCACTACGTGCCCGTCAGAAACGAACATAACATATCCCGTCGACGGGATATGTTAAACATTGCTTTGAAATTCCCGCGGCCGCCCGAAGGCCCAAAAATGGACTTTGGGACCTTCCTGGGTAGGTAGTGTAAAATAAATGCGTTCCCAAATTAAGTTAGCACCATAATCGGTCAGCGAGACCAAATTTTACGAGTAGCGGCCGAGGCACATGTGCTCGCGGCTCCCGGAAATCTGGGGACATTCGCGGATGAGTCTTCCGGGTTGCCAAAGTACACCAGCGATTAACGCCGCCATCCACCATCCGGTTACTACATTATAAGTACTCCGGCCCAGTTTTCATGTATATCTGACGGAACTGGAGCCGATAGCCCGCGCTCGGAGGGCGGGAAAAGAATTCTACTAGACACTTCCCTTCGTTAGATGTGTTTACATCCCTTTGACAATAGTAGAGTCCATCTAGCCCACCAGAACGATTGCTGAGCATGATCATGTACTCCCTATGCTCCGCGCGATTCGGCAACTCCGCGACCCCACGTTTGTACGAAAACGCGCCCAGAACCTAGACCTGCGAGTATCAGCGATCCCACTACCCCAAGGGGCCGTGTCGCCGTTGTTCTATTTACAATCGACCGACTTGCCCATTCTCCGCGGACGACGGTGCGTAGGCGGACCTCCAAAAAGGCCCCAGACCCGTGAGTTATGAAATAAATTTGCGTTTGAGTTGCTTCGGTACTTGAGTGGTCCATCCGAAGCGCCTGAATATTGACTACATAGGAATTATGGAACCGTATACTCCGCGCGGCTGCCGGACTCCGCGACCCCTCGATCTCCTCAATTCGGGCACAAGACCTGGACCTGCGATTATCAGCGCTTGTACCATCACCATGGACCTTGGTGCGACCGTTTGTATTACAATCGACCGACTTGTGCGAGGTCCAGATTAATAATATTCAGACCTGAGCACGGGCAGCCCAAAGTACCCTTCTCGTGATGTACATGTGCTATACTTGGTTTCCACTATAGGTGGGGTAGTATGGAGTCCAACGAGACCGCTATCACGCTTCCTGGGGGCCCTCGAGTAATTGCTGTATTTGACGTTCACGGGTGCTGTCGAGCCCAAATAAAACACTTTTGGGGGTGCTGATCGGCTCCCGGACTCCCTATGGGTTAGGTCTGATGGTGGGTAGACGCCTACACCGCATGCGCAGGTGCTTGTGGCTCCCAGAGAGCTCTGAAGTCGAAACTCAGACAACCTCTGCCAGATGCATCGAGCTGGAGATGCATCTTGGAAGATGTACCTGATGCCGCAAGCAGCGGCGTGTGCGGTGTAGGCGATTGCGTACGTCTATTAACCTGCCCTAACCGACCTCATGGAAGCCTATGCACCACGAATTGACTGAGTTATGATTGCACCACGCCCATGATAGTGGCATCTTCGGCGACGCGAATAAAACAATTACCTTTTCGTCCCCCAGGAATCGTTGTATTGGTCTCTTTGGACCAGTATCCAACCGAACGATACTCAAACGGCTCCATGTCGCGTTTCGCGGATACGTAAAAACTATGAATACACGGGTTTCTACATTGTGTCGGCAGGCGACGCAAAAGGCGCAGCACAGGCGAGGGGGTGCGGGCACCGTCTACACGCGGTATAACGGCTGTGAGCGCTGCGGCTGCGAGCGCTGCCTGCACGCTGTCGCCGCGTCGGCGCATCGCCGCGCGGCGCACCAAGTGAGGCCACATGGCTGCACTGCCGCCGGAGCCCGCCGAGGGCTGCACGCTGCGCGTCGAAGTCCAGGCGCGCGGCGCCGCGCCGCGCCATTTACAGCGAATTTTTGACGGCGACGACACCGGCGCGGTGGTGTTACGGTGGCTCGGGGGCGAGGGCTGCACCTTTGATGGTTGGCGCATGTTCCGCGGCGACGTCCACCCGGAAGAATGGTTAAAGGCGCGACCCTTTATAACAAATACGCTCCAGGCGTCCGGCTTGTGGCCGTCCGCGCGGATCGTTCTGCGGCCGCTGCCGACGCACACCGTCACGATCCGCACGGCGCGCGAGAGCGACGGCGAGACGCTCCTCGAGTGCTACGCGGACGAGACCGCGCCGCAGCTCGCGCGACGAGCCTGCGAGAAGCTGCCCACCTTCCGCGAGGGACGGCTCCAAGCGCGCGACTGGGCCCGGTGCCGCCTCGTGCACGCGGGCAAGGTCCTCGAGGACCGCCCGCTCGGCGACCAGGTCGCCCATCGGGAAGTGACGCTCTTCCTCGCGCCGCCGCCGCCGACGCCGGACCGGCCGCCGCCGCCCGCCGAAGATGGAGGCCCGCCCACGTGCCGCATCTGCTACTCCGAGGAGAACGCGCGCGAGGACCCCCTGATCTCGCCCTGCCTGTGCACGGGCACGATGCGCCACGTGCACGTGTCTTGTTTGAACGCCTGGCGCGCGGCGGCGCCGGACGCGCGGTCTTCCTTCCGCTGCGACCAGTGTCGGTACAACTACCGCATCGAGCGCACGCGCGTCGCGGCCTTCCTGCAGACGCAGCGGGGCGCGTTGGCCGTGGCCTTCACGGTGCTAGGCGTAGTGGTACTCGTGGCGGGCTACGCCAGCCTCTTGGTCGTACCGCCGGCGAAGCGCCTGCGGCTCTACCGGTGGCTACGGCTGCGCACGCGTGTAGACCGTAAGGTGGAAGAGGTCGTGACGCTCGGGCTGGCCTGCGTCGGGCTCGGCATGTTCGGCACGTACGCGTGTCTGGAGCTTCTGGCCGCGCGGCACTTCGGGCGGCCCACGCCCGCGGCCCTCCTGGCGGTCTGGGTCGCGGCCGAGGTGCGCGACGCGAAGCGCGGCCGCGCGCTGGCCGTCGTGGGCCTGTGGATGGCGGGCCAGGCCACCTGGCGCGGGGCCTTCCACGCGGCTAGGGTACTCGCCCAGAGGATCGGCGACCGGGTGCTGGACGTGCAGGCCGGTCCGTCGCCCGGCGTCCCTTGATTTCTTCGTGCTGTCGATGATGCTCAAACGATTAGTCTTTCTGTAGTTCTTTTGGACGGTGCCGAAACAAATTTTTGATGATTCAACTGAGACACCTATGCCTCGCGCCGCCCCGGCTACCGTTTTTTGTGCGTGGCCGAGCTTTCGCGCGGCGCGCAGGTACTACGTAGCGCCGCGCCGACGTGATGTGCAGGCCGGTACGTGTGCCCGCGTCTCTTTGTTCCTTCCCGCCGTCGATGATGTTCAAACGATTAGTCTTTCCACAGTGCCTTGTGCACGGTGCTGAAAAAAACATTTTGATGATTCAACTGAGACACCTCCCTGTTCATTGCGTCGCCCCGTCTTTCGTTTCGCGGGGCTGAGCTTTTTGGTGGCGCGCAGATACGAGCGCCGCGCCGGCGTGATGTGTAAGAATATGAAATTATTTTTAAGCCGCTATCAGTCAGGCGATCAGCCGCCGCCCTAGGGGCTGGGGACCGGATTTACGTAGCGCGGCGCCGCGGCGGACCGGCGGTGGCGTTTGAGTGGTCTTGAGGTAACCCGTCCGTAGTGCCCCTAGGCCAGCCCAAGCGAGAGAAATGCGCCGTGTCGTCATAGGACTGAGCCCGGATGCCGCTAGCCCGCTCCGATACCAGACAAAGTAAATTGCTTGCTTATAAATGACCTAGGCTGCCCTAGCAGACGACGCCCTGTCTAACCTAACGGCCCGCGGTGGCGCTCACCTCGCCCGCCGCCCGAGCGTCGGGTTACGACGGACGACGCCCGGGGCTGGCTGCAGGCACGTTTTTGCCTTAAAAAACTTTTGGGGGCGGTTTGCCTCCGTGCGGGGTGGTACACTAAGAGCCACAAGGACCAGAGCACAAGCGTTATACGACGGTGCAACCTGCTCCGCGTGGACGCGTAAAGCCGTCCGCACCTAAAAAAGAATTAATTAGCCATTTTGGGCATGAGACGCGACGAGGCCGCGCGGCGTGGTTTAGCACAGTCTGCTCGCTTAGAGCATTTGGGATTTGCATCCCGTAAACCGCTTCACGTCATCATCCCGTTCTCGGTGTCAGTAGCAGCCCCACAAGCGCGGCAGCTCAAAAACCGCATTGGTGCTCAAAAACGCGGCAGGAGGTCTCGAGCGGTTTCAGAGCGTCACGAGCCGTGTCCCGGCGCTCCGAAGCGATCATGAGCAGCTATGAGACCCAGCCCGACCCGAAGCGGGGCCGCAAGAGCTGGACAGGCGACTGTAGCCAGTGTGGCGCGACGTTTACGGGCGACGGCGCCTGGAACACGCGCGCGGCCCACGAGCGGACGTGCGGACAGGTGGCGGCCCCCACGCCCGTCACGAGCGAGGCGAGCGACGACCCGTTCCAGAGCGCGGCGCGCCGCGACCCGGCCTCGCTCTCGAGCGACGATCCTCTTCTGAGCGCGCCGCGCCGCGACCCGGCCTCGCCCTCGATCCGGACCTCGCCGCAGAAGCGCCGGGCCTCCGAGGCTTCGCACACGAAGCACCCGCAGCTGAGTTCGCCCGAGGCATCGCCGGAACAGACGGCGCCGAAGAAGTCCGGCCGACGAATAAAGCCGGTCGAGCTCTACAACCCCCTGTTGGAGGCGGCGCGGCCCCAGTGGGGTCTAGGGTCGGGCTCTCCGCGGAGCCCCGCGCCGCGCCAATCCCTCGGGACCGCCCGGAGCCCGGTCAAGTACGCGGCCGCGGACCGGCGCTTCGAGCCGCTCGATTTGATTCAGATCCCCGCCCTCGGGGCCGCGCTCGAGGACGACGCTGTTTTATATGCCAGGGTCTGGCGGCCGTCGGGCGACCCGGGCGCCGACCTCGTTTTACTGCGGCGGGTCGTGCCGGCGTGTACTCGCCCCTGCGGCGACGCGGAGCATCCTGATAATGATCATTGTCGAAACCCCGAACCACAAGAAGCGCGGGCGCTGAGTTGTTTACACGATTCACGTCGGGACCCGGACCAAGCAACGAGTTTGCTGGAGCGGCGCGACGCCGCGTTTAGAACGGCGAAGCTCGGCCCCGGGCCCTCGGCCTGCGACGCGTTGCTGGTGGAGCACGGCGGCGACGTGCAGTACGCGGCGCGGCTCTACGCGCCCGAGAAGCGCGCCGCGACGTGCGGCGCCCTCTTGGCGCGCCTGTACGGCCAGCCGCGCGTCCAGGCCAACCTGTTGGGCGGCGACGACTCGTCGCTAAGTAACGCCTCGAGCGCCTCCAAATCCGACGACGACGGGCCCAGCACGCGCGTCGCGGTCGCGGACGCGTGGGAGGCGCCCGCGGAGATCCCCGCCGGTGCTCTCAGGCCCGTCCCGCGCGGCGCTAAAAGACGATTCTATCGGCGCGCGCGCGCGACGTGGGGCGCGGACCACTGGACCTTTGATAGGGGAAGAGGCCCGGTGCAGACGACGTGCCCTCTGATCTGCGAGCCCGGAAGGCCTCGAGCGCGCTACGCCGTCTTACCGGTAGACTTTTACGTGGACTCGGACGACGGCCACGCCATGCTTGTTTTTAGGTGGTTCTACAAGAAAGCGGATATCGACCGCAAGGCCCTCGCGGCTTTGAAAAAACCGGACACGTTTGATGCCAGGGACGAATTAGCGCTGGGGCGGGGCATCTTCGCGACGCCGCTGGAGTACGTGCGCGGGGCGACGACCGTGTTCGGCGCCGTGCTGCGGCGGAAGGCCTACTACTGCATGCGCGACTACGACGAGGCCAAGGGGAAGCTGTATAAGCGGCAGTTGTAGTTTACCTATCATGCGGACATCCCTCTAACCCCCGGAGCTGGCGCCGCGCCCACGCCCCAAGCTTAGTGAGGGGGATCGCCAGCCCCACGAGCTCCGAGGGCGGCTCGCGCCAGGACCGGTCATAAGGATGCTCCTTGCGGCCGGGCTTGGGGTGCAGCGCCTGGAAGGCGCACGTCTTCGCGAAGGCGCCCGGCACGCCCGCGTGGATGTGGATCAAAACGTCGCCGCCGAGTACGGTCAGGCCGTCGACGGCGTGGTCGGCGATCTCGCCCGCGACGTGGGACGAGGCGTAGAGCTCGAGCGGCGCCCCCCAGTGGACCCCGTCGCACGAGGCGCCCATGAGGACGGCGGCCTGTCCACTCTTAAGCGCCGTGGGGAAGAGGCCCAGGAGCGTCCCTCTGAGCGCCGGGTTCGGGTTCACGCTCCCGAAGTAGACGTCGGCCTGTTCCAGAGCTTGCAGGGGGTCGTGTAACACATCAAAGGGCGGCGGGGCGTCGTTGAACACAAGGGGCTCGAGCGGACCCCACTTCATGTCATCGAGGCGGGCCACGGTCACTTGGCGCCCGCGCTTTATAGGGTGGGCGTTGCCCCGCGCGTAGATCAGTGTCGCATTACGGAGCTTCGCGAGCGAGAACCGCCCGTCGTACTGGCACACCGGGCGGCGCGGTCGGTTTTCAATGCAACCGGGGTGGGTTGATGACAACGGAGGTATACGATCGTCCACGAGCCAGTCGTCGCTCGATGAACGGAGACCCCACGTCGTGTTTCGCGTTTGCGACGTGAGGCCGGACACGCCCCACACTTTCCCCGCGTCGCTCAGGACGGCGTAGTTGTGCACCTCGTTCCCCCCGCGCGCGACGACCGCTGGTCTGTGCGGGCAGTGCAGCCGCGCGTCGCAGCCGCGCCACACGTTTAATGAAGATTTTTGTGCTGCGTTCGGGTAGCTGCCGTTCTTGGAGAGGAGCCAGTAGGTCTCGTCGACGGGCGACTGTATAATCGCAAAGTAGCGGCTCGGGTCGCCCCTATGGAAGCGCCGCGCGACCCAGCGCCGGGTCACGAGGGCGTGGTGGCGGCGCCGCGCCCGGGGCGGCGTGTCGAGGCAGGCGCGTGCGGTCGTGAGGAGGATGAATAGGAGACCGGTCATGCGTGTCGACTAGGCATCACAGTATGGTGTGGCATTCGTCGTCAGTCGTTATGACGAATCATGATGCCTTGTTGTCATGCGTTCTGCGTGGCGGGCTGCATTGCATAGGTGCTGACGCCAGCCGATCAAAAGCTGCCGCTCAAACCCGCACGTTTTCTTTTGCCCTTTTAGTGGCCCCAGCTCTGCATAGCTACCGCGAGGGCTCCTTGACCGCGCAGGGAGACCACCGAAGCGGGCTCGAGCAACATCACCAAATTGCATTGCAACTCGATATTGATCGCAAAGCCACCCTCTCAACACCAACGCGCACCGTTACGACGCGGCGGCCGTTGCTCAGCGATAGCATCTGTGCTTGCGCAGTGCAACACGCAGCGGCGCAGTGGCAAGCGCAGCGATATCTTCGCCGCCCCGACTCGAGCTGCTCAGGCTAGCTCGTCAAGGCGCGCGAGGCTCGGGCTAGCTCGTAAAAAGCGAGAGCCACCCATTTAACATGGCACGACGGAGGATAGTCCGCGCGGCGCGGCTGCTCGCGGTCGCGAGCTGCGCCAGCGCCTACCTCGCGCCGCACGCGCCGCGGTCGAGCCTCAGGCCCATGAAAGCGACGATGACGCCCGAGGAGCGCATCGCGGCCGTGGACGCGCAGGAGGCCGCCACGCCCATTTCGGCGAGTGAAACGGCGCAGGACGGTTTGCCCTTGTCGATGGTCGTGGGCCAGGACTCCATCAAGACCGCGTTACTCTTAGCGAGTGTCAACCGGGACATGGGCGGCGTCTTGATTTCTGGCGGCCGGGGCACGGCCAAGTCCGTCATGGCGCGGGCCTTACATGCTTTATTACCCCCCATCGAACTGGTAAAAGACTCGAAGTACAACGTGGACCCGGAAAACCCGGGCGAGATGGACTCCCAATTAAGGAAGAAGCTGGAGGCCGAGATGATCGCCGACCCGAGTTCAACGGTGACCGAGCGCCTGGCCAACTTAGAGAGAGAAATCGTGCGGGCGCCCTTTGTGCAGATCCCCCTGAACGTCATGGACGACATGCTGCTCGGAAGTATCGATGTCGAGGAGTCCGTGAAGACGGGCAAGAGCGTGTTCCAGCCCGGGTTGCTGGCGAGAGCGCATCGGGGTGTGCTGTACGTCGACGACATTAACCTGTTGGACTCCGAGGCCACAAATATCCTATTGCAAGTGATCTCGGACGGCAAGGTCATTGTCGAACGCGAAGGGATTAGCGTGACCTACGCCTGCAAGCCTCTGTTGATCGCGACGTTCAATGCCGAAGAGG
>Ga0302122_10001461_pt1 | contig 15006 bp, 11 predicted proteins | sample CB21_SCM_MG_FD_203115 | JGI IMG/M metagenome (GOLD analysis project Ga0302122, IMG submission 203115) | Marine microbial communities from Western Arctic Ocean, Canada - CB21_SCM | ecosystem: Environmental > Aquatic > Marine > Oceanic | place: Canada: Western Arctic Ocean | collected 2017-09-28
ATTAAGCAGCTCCCTGAAGTTCGGTCGAAAGGAACGACCGCACACCCCCGTACAAATCGATCAAAGACAAAGTGCTCTCACTCAGAGCACTGCACTGTCCCGCAGCACACAGCAGAGCACGCAAACAGCCGTGGTCGAACGCAAAACATGGACCCAATAGTGATCGAACGCAGCCTTGCCTTCCTCGATGTCAAGGCCGGTGGCAGCAATGCGGCCGTATCGAAGGCCTGGCAGAACGTCTGCGGCTCGTGGGCGCTGTGGCACGACCTTTCTCAACCTCTTCGACAGTGGAAGAACATCGCCGTCGACGCTAGACTTCATCCGCGCGAGTTCTGCCGGCTCTCCATCGCGGACGCAAGACGCATATCCCTCACGCGGGATGAGCTCTGTAGCCAGACGTGGCGCTTCCGCTTCAAAACAGCGGCGGGCGATGAGTGGCTCGCCATCGATCCGTACTGGACGGCAAATCAGCCATCAACGATCAAGTTCACGGCCGACGGTACCACTGAACGGGCGGGAAGCTGGGAGCTCGAGGTCGACGTTACCTGGCGATAAGGCCACTCGCGCAAAGCGCGGCGCGCCCCCGGCATCGCCGGCGGCGAGCGCGGTGAGTCGGTCCGCGTCGTCGTCGATGGGAGGGATGTGCCAACGTTACGAGTGGCCCGACACCCCGTCCACAAGGGCTTCATCATGGAGTCCTGCTGGGCGCTGTATACCTCCTTCCCGATGCCAGCGCTGGGCGGTGGCTTAGACGACGGCGATTTGAACATCGTGCCCGGCGACCAGGCGGACGAGGTGGACGCGTGGAACCGCCGCGCGCGAATATGAATAAAACACGAGACCATGACGGGTAGAGAGGACGGGGGTGGGGCGCAATGGTCCACATCTCGCCGCAGCGGCAAATAATTCACAAAAATTTATACAAGCGCCACGTCCTCGAAACTTTCATCGGGGTCGAGCCGGGGGATCTCAACCTCCGTCGGCGCATACTTGGGCCCCTGAGCCCCTCTTCGCCCGCATGCCGCGAACACGACGACGAGCGCCGCCGACGCCCCGAGGAGCGCGAGGACGTAGGTGACCGGCAGGTTCTGGGCCGCCGCCGCGGTCTGAGGTTTTGGTCCACACCGCCGCGGGTCGGCGGCCGGCGGGCCCCAGTACGACGTCTCGATGCGGACGACGTCGTCCGCGCACGCCCGCAGCACGCCCGTCGCCGCGTCGAAGCGGTCGTCGGCGTCGACGCCGCCTCTAACGTATACCGGACAGCTGGCGTAGGTGACGCGCACGTAGCGGTGGCACGCGTCCGGCGGGCCCGGGAGGTGGCACCCGCTCCCGGGTCCACTCCAATGAATGTAGGTACAGGGCGCCGTCAGATTGTACTGGGCGCAGAAGGCCTCGGACACGTCGAGGTCGACGATCGTCGTCAATACATCGTCGGAGGCCGCGCCCGCGCCGAACCAGGCGTCGCAGGACTGGCCGGCAATAGAGACGAGGTTGATGCAGTACCGGTTGCCCGCGTCATCGGGTAGATTGTGGCCCAGGTGCGTGCCATCAATAGATACGGTCTCGCCGTTTGAGAGGACGCGGACGTTGTCCCAATAGACTTCGTTATCCCGGAACGACGGCCAGCCGTGGGCCTTGCTCTCCGCGAGAAATGTTTCGCGGGAGCGACCAACCGGCGCGCGGAAGAGCGGCCGGCCGCTCACGGAGTCGTAGTAGTCCATCGCGTCCTCCGTGACGGCGTCCGGCCACGGCGTTTCGAAGTCGTAGCCCGACGGCTCCGCAAAGTTCCGATTGTAGCAGCAGATGTCGTCCGCTAATTCGCGGTCGCAGCCCCACCGCAACTGGGCTTGGACCGGCGCGGTGCACGTGCCGTGGGCCCTTTGGGCCATGAGGGCGTCGTCCGTCGCAGCAGTGCCGCCCATGACGTTCCGCAGGGCCGGCGTCGGTGCTACAGTGGGTTGTGGCGTGGGTCGCGACGTCGGGTCCGGCGCGGACGCAGGTAGGTGCCGCGGCGTCGGCGCAGGCGTCGGCTCCGGCATCGGCGCTACCGTGGACCGCGGCGACGGCCGAGGCGTCGGCGCGGGCGCGGGCTCCGCCGTCGGCTCCTCCACGACGACGCGCCGGATCGACTCGATGACCACAGGTGTTTTAGGCACGTCGTCGAATTTTTGGCCGTGCACCGTGACCGAGTGCGTCTTCACGGTCGCGATGGCGTCCAACACGGACATGCCGTCGATAACGAATCCGAAGACCGCGTAGCCATCTTTACCCTTCGCCGCGTCCAGAAATGAGTTGTCCGCATGGTTGATGAAGAACTCGCTCGTGGCCGAGTTTGGGTCGCTGGTCCGCGCCATGGCGAGCGTCCCCCGCGTGTTCGAGAGTGAGGTCGATGCTTCCAGTTTGATGGGCGGAAAGAGCGCGGGCTTCTCCTTCAGAGAACTGTCAAACCCGCCACCCTGCGCCATGAAGCCCTTGATCACCCGGTGGAAGGTGAGCCCGTCGAAGAAGGACGCGTCGACGTAGGCCAGGAAATTAGCGACCGTCGCGGGCGCGTGGTCCGGCGTGAGTTCGACACGCAGCGCGCCCTTGCTGGTTTTGATGTCGATCTGGGGCCCGGGCGTACTTTGCGCACCGACGAGGAGCAGTATAAGGCAGCGGTAGCGCATCATTTGTGTGCTGTCATCTCATGCGCCGGTCGAAGCTTTTACGTCTGCCTGAGGTCAGACGGCTAGAGAAGAGATGCGGTCCAACCAGTCTAATAGTACGTTGTGTGCTGCCTATACAGCTGTCGGCTGATCATGACATGTCGACACGGAGTTTTTTTGGTCGGGTTTTTGCGCTAAACGTTGAGCAGCATGGTACAGGACAGGTGCTATGACCGGTAACTCGGGGTCATGGCAATGTATACTAATATATAGTGGTAGTTTTTAGTAGTGGGGATGGGTGTGCAAGGCGGGGAAGGGGGGAAGTTTGGCGCCGGAGCGCCTAGACGAGGCCCGCCGCGTAGGCCGCGAGCGTGCCCGAAAATGCGCCAGTCGTCTGGCCGTTCGCCGCGACGGCGGCCTCATTCGACAACCAAAACATGACTCCGGCGACGCGGTCTTTGATGGCGGCGATGATGGCCTTCTCTGGAAGAAGGAGCTGCCCCCCTGGGAGAAGAGTTACGCTAGAATCCTCGCCAAGGGGGAGCGGCGCCTGGCCAAGACGATGCTGACCCTGTGGGCTTTGGACTTGTTCTGTCTAGGAGTTCACACGGTGGGTCTGCCGATCCGCGGCGACCTTTCGTTAGTGGCGGCGTCCATCGCCTACCCGATCTGGTTCGGCCGCCTCGCGTCCCAGCTCAAGCGGCGGTATTTGGGCGTCAAGAAGGTGGGGGGCGAGGTCGTGGCGCCAGGTCGCGCGAGCAAGGTCCTCGTCTACGACCGCCTCGGCGACTTCGGCATCGCGATGACGGTCCTCGTCGCGATGCTCGAAATCCTGTCGTTGGAGACGGGCGTGGCCTTTACGTCATTGATAGCCGTCTCTGGAGCTTCAAGCGTCGTGGTGGCGCTCGCCTGCCAGGAGCCGCTCGGCCACGTGATCAATGGGCTCTTACTGACGTTCAACGACAAGTTCCGGCCCGGCGAGGAGATCATGTTCGGCGACGTGGCCGGCGTCGTGACGCAGATGGGCTGGTTCGACACGAAGATCCGCCTCTACTCGGAGCGCACGGTCGTCGTCCCCAACGGCCAGATCATGGGCGCGCCGGTGGTCAACTTCTCGCGCATGCGCCTCGGCCAGTACAAGACGGAGCTGCGGTTACGTTTTGAAGACGTGCCAAGAGTGGAGGCTGCGATCGCGAAGCTGAAGGCGGCGCTCGAACCGCACGTGATCACGGACGGGCGGAACCTCTGGGTCCACTGGACGCGCATCGACAAGGACGCTCTAATTGTGAGGGTCGATGTCAAGCTTCCGTTTCCGGGCGGCTCGACAGATTATTATAATCAAGTAGGAAAGCTGAACGTATTGATTGCCCAGGCGGTCGCGGACGCCGGCGCGGAGCTGTGCCTGCCGTCGTCGCGGCGAGTCGATGTGAAGAAGGCGGCGTAAGGACCTTGGGACTACTATATGTTTCCCCCCCTCACGGGACTGCAGCATTCACGACGCCGACCGTCGACGCGGGATAAATTCACTACTTGTTTATAACACTATAGATCGTCCTTCGCGGACGGCTCATCCTTCTTCTTCTTTTTCTTCTTCTTCTTCTCGACGGGGAGCCCGCTCTTCTTCGCCCGCCGCCGCATGAGCGCATCCGCCGCGGGCACGTCGGGCAAATCTTCCGGCACGCCGTCGGCCGAAGCCAACCCGCCGATCCCGGCGGCCTCCCTCTTCGCGTCCGCGTCGATCTGCTGCTCCGCGTACTTCAGCCAGTCATCGACGTCCTCCAACGCGAGCTGGGTCCGCGCCTGCTCCTTCGTGACGCGCGACCGGCCGTCCTCCTCGGCCTCTTTGTGTTCCCGGCGGGCCCGCTTCCGGCAGAGCCCCTTCCGCCGCTCCGCCTTGAGGTTCGCGGAGAGGGCCTCGTCCGTCGGGCGCGGCGCGGCCTCCGCGTCCTCCTGGGCGAGGGCTTCTTCATCGGCTGCGAGCTTCGCTTCCACGCTCGCCGCGAGCTTATCCTCGGGCGTCTTCAGCCGCTCCACTAATTCCACCTTCAGGCGCGCCTTTTCTTCCCGCTCCACTACATCTTTTTCCTTGTCGTAGAGCTCCTGCTTGTCCCACCAGACGCCCTGGTTCTGGGGCTTTGTTTTGTCCCGACTTAAGCGCGGCCACCAGGACCGGTTCTGGGCCTTGGTCAGGGTCAGGGTCAAGCGTCCCACACTGGCCGAGACCCAGGACGAGTTCGCGGGGTCTATCGGTCTTAAAGGTACGATCTTCAAGTCAAACCGCTTGGAGCCCTTCCTGGCTTTCACGGTAATCAGCTCCTCCTTAAACTCGACCGCTTCGACGTCGTCGAAGCCCACGAGCGTCGCGGGCGCGTCCCACTTGTGGGCGAACTTGACCGAGACAAAAATTTCGTCGCCGGACTGCGCCCACTGGTGGCTCGGGGCTATATTTCTGCCCGTGCTCGTTTCCGAGGTGCGCAGCGCCTCCCGGACGTCCTTCAGCCGCTGCTCCGCGGACCGCAGTTCCATCAAAGCTTCATTGACCGCCAGGTCCGTCGCGTCGACGGCACCGGCGAGCGTCGCCGCGCAGCCTAAGTCCCCGCGGCGCAGCGCGCTCACGAGCGTCGCCGCACTCGCGTGCTTGACGTCGCAGTCGCTGATGGTCGTCGAGGCGGCGACCGCCGTGGCGAAGCAGAAGAGGCGGCGCATCGCGGATCCCGCGCGGAGGCGGTGCATCGCTGCTCGTATTTTCCGGTGACTTATGGTGCGCGGCAGAACTGGCGGGAGCGACAGCCAGCCGCAGCGACTGCGTGCAGGAGCTGTGTCGCGTCGCCGACGACCTCTAAAGCGTGGCAGCGGCACGAATGCGGGCGTCGAAACCCGATTTAGCGGCGTCGAAACCCGCACGAAATACTGACCGCGCTTGCCCGCTGCAGCTGCGAAGTAGTTTTGATTCTGCGCCGCTGCGACTAAATAACGGTTAGACGTCGACTCCTCGGCTGCGCAACAACCGGACGAGCCGCGCGGCGGAGCCACCGAAGCGATGGGCCGCCTCGGCCCCGGCAAGCGCCTATTGGAGATGCTCTGGCCCCTCAAGAACTACGGCATCGGCGCGCGCGTCACGAAGCCCACTTGGACGCAACCGGAATGCTTCTGGGAAATTACTAAACTCAAGTACAACAGGCGCGCGCAGCGCGAGGACGGCGCCATCTGGCTCGGCAAGGCCTGGGGCACGCTGCACTGGAAAGGTGTTCCGGTACAGACCGATGTCCGCGTGCCCTCTCATTCGAAGGCGGCGTGGGAGCACTTCGGCGACGCACCGCCGCCCGCCGATGAGGCGGAGCGGCCGCACTTGACCAAACGGCTGCACAAGAAGTACTACGTCGTCGTGGACGAGTAGACGCCGTTGTAACTTTAGACCAGTATTTCGTACACGCGTACACGCGCCGGGCCCTAAAAATGTATTCGGGTAATGGTACATGGGCCTTTGCACAAGCTCACTGGCGCAACGCCGTGTGCTGTGAAGTGCCCTTCGCTCGCATTGGTCATATTTATCGTCGGCACGGCACCCTGCGCATCGGTGCGACTCAACTCACGCCTCGCTGGCCCTCAGACTGCTGCACTAAAAAATGTCCTCGTCGGCCGCGGAGCGCAGCCGCCGCCGCTGGTCGCTGGCATCCGTCGCACCAAGCAGCAGCACCAGTGCGCCACCGCCACTCACTGCAGCGGAGCGAGCGCTCGAGAACGCATTCGCGGCCTGCGCGCGACGGGACGAGGATGCGTGGCCGACCACGCGACCCGCGAAAGGCATTGCAGCGACGGAGATCATCTGGCGCCTCGCGGCCCAATTCTGCGACGCGCGGGCGCTCTGCGCGCTGGGCGCGGCCGCCGCGCCGCTCTACACGGCGTCGTGCGACGTCGTGCCGCGCCTCGCGCCCGACATCATGCTCTACCCGCACCAGCGGCGCGGCCTGCGCTTCATGCTGCGGAAAGAGAGAAGCGGTCGCGGCGGTGGCCTGCTCTGTGACGAGCCGGGCACGGGAAAGACGCTCACGGTCGTTGCTCTATTGCTAAGGACGGCGCGGCTGCGCGCGGCGCGGCCGCCGGAGCCCGCGCGGCGCCACAGTGGGCGCGTGAACGCTCGCGAGGCGAGCGCAGCGCAAAGGGGGCCGGGTCGCCTCGGTGGCACGCTCATCCTATCCCCCTCGGCGCTCGTGCGCGACTGGCGAGAAGAGCTGCTGCGGCGCGCTTCGGGTCGGTGGCACAATAGTATCGCAGGTGAAGAGCGCGAGTGCTACTGCATCCACGACGCGTACGGGATTATGGCGTTCGATCTCCACGGCATGGAGTGGGGGATCCATGGTGGTGGCACCCCTTTGATGTCTCCGCCCGACGTGCTGGTGGTGAGCGAAGAGCGCCTGTCGCGCGAGTTTCGTCGCGTCACGAAACGGCGCTACTCGCGCGACTCGGACGACGACGAGGATGCCGTGGAACAGTCGCCGCTCCTGAAGCACGCATGGCGGCGCGTCATCATGGACGAGGGCCGCCACGCCGGCGACGCGGCGCCGACGAACCGCCTGCGCCTCCTGTCCGCGCTGACGGTCGAGAGTGTTTGGATTATCACGGGCATGCCGACGCGGGGCGAGCGCGGCGAGGCGCGCAGGGGCGAGGCGGCGCTTCGTTAGGTCGGGAGGCTGCTGCGAACGGTGCGGGAGGCACCGCACGTCACGGACCTGGACGATTCACTGTGGCAGGCGCGCGTCGTCGCGCCCCTAGTCTCCGGGAGCGGCGACGCGGCCGCCGGCGCTCTACGGGACGCGCTCCGAAAGTGCTGCGTGCGTCACTCGTCGGAGGACCTCCAGCTGCCCGCGCCGATCAGAATCGTGAGTCGTCTAGCGCCGTCTCGATCCGAGGCGCTGTCGCTCAACGCGTTCTGCGCCTTTGTCCAGGCCAATCTCTACCTGACGACGCTCGAGGTCGCCGACGTCGCGTCGATGGACGACGGCTATGGGGCCTCGCTACTCAACCCGCGCAATCGCCAAGCGGCAAAAGAGGCCATCAATAACATACTGCTATGCTGTGCGGGCGGCGGCGAGATGCTAAAGTTGTCGCGGCCCGAGGTGCTGGGCGAGCTGCGCTATCTGCTTGAACGGGTTCACAAGACACCGCAATCAAAAACGGACCGGGCCATGCGTTATTTTGCGGACGAGGCGTCCTCGCTGCCCTGCGCGAAATGCGCCCTCAACTTAGCATACCTCCTCGTGGCGCCGTGCGGGTGTTTGTATTGCCCCGAGTGTGCGGCACAAGCGTCGCCGTCGGCGTGCGCGGTCTGTGCCAAGGCCTTCGAGGACGTCTCCGACGACGTCTCCGACGACCGCTGGGAACACCCGGTCGAAAAGCGCGCCGACGGCACGCTGCGATGTAGGTTCTGGCGCGATGCCGACGACGGGCGCACGATCGGTTGTCCGCACGCGCACGTGGCTTCGAAGCGCCAGAAGATGCCGGGCGCCGAAGCCTTTGTCTGGCTGCAGCCCGGCGTCGAGCTGAAGTGGCGCGAGGCACAGCTCGAGCAGGACACGGCGGCGCGCGCGGCGGCCTTCGACGCGGGGGCGGCGACCGCGGGGACGGCGTCCGCGACAACTGCGTCCGCGACAACTGCGTCTGCGGCGCCGGCATCTGCGGCGCCGGCGTGGACTCCACCGGTCGTCGACGACGCCCATACCAAGGCGCGCCATGTGTTAAATCGGCTGGAATCCGCGGTAGCGGCGTTTCGGGCGGGAATGTCGTCACGGCCGGTGCGCGCCATTCTATTTGCTGAAGACCGGAAGATTTTGGACTGGGTTGGCCACTACCTCGTCCTACGACTCGGGCAAGACGCCGTCGCGCAGCACTGGGGGGCGCATCGCGCCGACGAGTTGCGCAAGTTCCGGAGCGGCGTCGTTGCGTATCGTCTTTGCACGAGCTGTGGGGCCGCGAGCGAAGACCGGTGTAAGACGTGCATCCGGCGCGTCCTCGTGCTCACGGCGGTCGAGGGCACGCCGACGCGAGTCTTCGAGGAGAAAGTGCGTGATCATCGGTTAGGGCGCGTCTACTCCGTCGGGGAGACTGTGTCGCTCGTCGCGGGTGGCCCGCCGCGAGTAGTGAAGACAATCGCGCGCTGCGGCGGTGCATACGGGGCGGAGCAGACGCGACAGCTGGACCGCGGCGCGGCACGCGTCCTACTGCTCCACCACGACGGCCGCCATGGCCTCGACCTACCCTTCGTGACGCATATTTTCCTCTTGCGGACGATATGGGACCAAAGCTACGACAAGCAGGTCGTGTCCCGGGCCAATCGCTTGGGATGCAAGGGCCCTATCGTCGTCGATCAAGTCTTGGCGCGGGGCACGGCGGAAGAAGCGCTCTTCGAACACGTCGCTTCGAGGAGCGCCCCGGCATCCGAGTCCGAGAAGATCGACGGGCTGCTGCGGGGGCTGCGGCTTCTGCGGGCATAGTTAGTGTATTCTGTAAGTTTGTTGCTCTCTCGCAAGTTCTCTCGCGGTTCATCGAAGATTTTTTGTGGGCGGGTCTAGAGCTGCCAGTTTCTTTATCAGTCCTCCTGGACTTCGAATACAGGGGGTACCACATTCCCGGACACGTGTAGCCCCAGTTAGTTCGGGTTGCCGCTCTGCGCCGCGCTGTGCACAGCGCTGCGTGACATCACGCCCTCGCACGCCGTCGAGGCTGCCCTTCGCCACGCCTGCGCTGCCCGCCGACGGGGCTGCCGCACGCCGTCGACGACGCCACCGCTGCGGCAGGATGCCCACCAAAGCGCCCAGCAAAAAGAAGAAGCTTAAGCGCCCGAAGAACTACGCCGCGCGCCCGACGACGGCCAGCCGCCAGCAACGCACCATAAAGTACGCGGAGCGGCGGACACCGGCCCCACCGCCCTTGCGCCGCCGGGGCCGCAGGCCGCCCGCCCGGCCCGCGAGCCGCAACGGCATCACGATCACATCCGATTCCGAGGCGTTTCACGCGACGCAGGATATGGGCGACGGCGCGCGCGCCGTTCCGCCGGGCGAGGCCGCCTTCGCGCGGACAAACCCGTGGTACGCCGTGCTGGCGTCGCCGGACGCGCGGCGGCCGCAGAGCGCGAGCCTGCCGAGCGGTCCGCGCTCCGGCCCCGGGGTCCACAGCCGGCGGGGCCCCGACGACGGCTTTGCCTACGGCCACGTCGCGCCGCCGCTCCCGCACGAGGATCTGGACGACCCGCGCGCCACGGGCAAACCCCACTACGTGCCACGAATACGGCCGCGGACGGCGACGCGGCGCGACTACGCGTCCCAGCTCCGCGCCGACAGCGGCTACGCGGGGGAGTACGCCGTGACGACTATGGAAATGCCGACTCATTTAACGATAGATTAGGACATTCGCACAAGTCAATGTCTGGCAGTAGGCGTCCGTGGACTCCACGAGCTTCTGCAGGAGCGGCGCCGCGTCCTCCGCTTTGGCGACTTTCAGTTTCGCGGCGTCGGCGCCGATCTTCTGCGCGATGAGCTCGGCGAACTCGTAGTCCGGGTTGTAGGGGTTTTTGGCGGCCGCGTTCGCGAGCGGCGCGACCGTTTTGACGTAGCCCTGCTCGAGGGCCTTGGCGTTCGCCTTGCCGGCTTGTGCGGTTTTGCTGAGCGCGCCGAGCTCGTCGGCCAACGTCAGGAACTGCTCGAGGCCGCCGGCGTTGGCGGGTCGGCGCGGCGCTACAACCTGTGTTTTATCAATCGCTCTACTGCGGCCCGGTGCATCACCGACGCCAACGACGATACGCCTCAACGTCGTAAAAAATTCTGCGGACACAGCTCGCGACGAATGCCGCCGCGGCGCCTCCTAAAAGAGCCCGGCGCTGCACCACGGGGACCGGGTGTAGTGCTGCTACCACCGGCGCCGCCGCGGCAAAGAGGAGTAATGCTGGGGCGGTATGCATCGACTCTATACCTGGACGACGTATGCGAGTCCAGTGCTTGGTATTGAGCGTAGGTGGCTGCTGTCACGATGCTGGTAAAACCCGTGCCCTGGCGCGCTCTTGGACAGGTTGGGTGCTCAAGCTTGGCTGCGCTCGTGTTTTTGCACGGATGGACTTGCTCCAGCAAAAGCTAGGCGGCCTGCTCACGCGGCCAGTGGAAGACGCCGCATCAAAACAGCTCTCGGGGGCTGCCAGAGCAAGAGTCGACGTGCTGCGAGCCTTATTGAGAACGCCCGCAGTGGTTGGAGATGACGAGTACGAGCGCTTGCTCAAAGGCGTCTTCGACGCGACATCGAAGCTGCTTGGCCGCGAACCGACGGCGCACCGCGGGCCCGAGAGCGAGAAGGGCTGGGAGTTGGCAGGGTTCCAAGCCACGGCACCCGACCGCGAATTCCGCGGCGGCGGGCTCCTAGCTGTGTGGAAATCAACCAATGAGTTAGGTTATCCTGAGAACTATTGCGGAGACCTTTGTGAACCTCCACGCCATCTTGCAGACGCGGTGACGGGGACAACGCGCGTCCATGGCATGGAACCTCCACGCCATCGAGCAGATGCAGTTGCGAAGACACCACCGCGTGGGGCGCCTGAAATTTGATTTCCACACAGGCTCCTTGGGCTGCACTGTCTCTTGCACGGGCTCGAGCACCACCCGCAGACGTGTGAAAAGCTGTTGGAAGGTCCATTTCCGTTCGCGGCCGCGTCCATCAACATGACGTTAGTCGCGGCGAGATTGGCCGGCGTCGCTTCGGCCAACGATGCATTAAAGGCTTCGATAGGGGATGAAGCGCCGCAGGACGCGCCGAAGCACTGCCGGAGCCTGCTCACGACGTCGCACACGGGCTTTTTTGAGGTGCACGCGCTGGCTTTGGATGCTCTGGAGCGCGCGAGGGAGGATGTGGACGCCTCCGCCATGGACTTCATGGGCTGCGCCGCCGCCGCGCGGGAGGAGGTCTCCGTCCTCCTCTCCCACGCGCCGCGCGACGTCGAGGCCCTCAAGAAGCTGGCGTGGGCCGTGCCGAGAAGGCGGAGCGGCTTTCTCACGATGCGCGCCGTGGCCTCGAACTTCCTCCTTAAACTCAACCGCGAACCGGTGCGCCGCTTCTTCGTATTGTCGACCGGACGATTAAAATGGTACGAGGAGCGCGACGTGCACTCGTCGGCCAGGAGCGCCGCAACACTATTAGCGCCCGGCAGACCCGCCGGAAGTCTGGTCTTAGACGGCGATGCCACGGTGCGGTTCCGCGTGGAGGAAAAGAGCTTTTCAGTCATTAACAAGGCGGGGAAGCAGTTGTTGTGGCTGATCGCGGACGAGGCGCGCGACATGGAGCTCTGGTGCGTCGCTCTGACAGAGCACTGCGCGTTAGCCGCGATCGACCTGAGCTTGCGGTTGGGCGAGGAGGCGACCGTCGTGTCCTCGGAGACTTTCGAGGAGCCGCTACCTTATGTAGTTGATGCCGCCGTGGGCATTTACGTGCGCGAGGCGCCGGACTTCGCCGCGCCGCGGACGGGGCGCGGGCTCATGCCGGGGGAGGAGGTGGACATCGTGGAGCGGGCTGTGGTCCATGACGCTAAGGGCGGGCGGACGTTCCTCAAACTTGCCGGCAGGGGCTGGGCCATGGAGCGGCACCCGTCCTCGGGCGTGCCCATATTGAGGCTGTCGAGCGGGGACAGTGTGTAAAAGTGATTTGTATGTTTATCACAAGGTTTTTTACAAACTACATCATCTCCCGCGCGGCCACTACGACCCCGGCGAGCAGCGCCGTCCCGACGAGGCGCCACGTCCGCCGCCGCGCCTCGTCCGCGACGTGGTCGTCATACGCGCTCGCCGGCACTTGTATATCGTGCCTCTTCAGGAGCGCCGCCAACTCGCCAACGTCTATATCGACAGTGTGCGCCACGTCGGAGTCCGGCGCCACGACTGCGGCCAGCGCCGCCGCGACGGGCAGCGTGCCGAGGCGCGTCTCCGGTTGTGCCGCTTCGAAGACCTCGCGCCGCGCTTGTCTCGCGGCGTCTCGCGGCGTTACGCCCTTGCTCATGAGCAGTGCGGCGCGACAGACCCCATCCGTGCGCAGTGCCCGCTGCGTGTCCACGGATGGCGAGAACGTCTCGAGCAGCATGCGGTCGTCCAGGACGCTCGCGAGGAAGGGGAACCGCGACAGGGCGACGTCCAAACGCGCGTGGCGGGCGTCCACGTACACGCGGACGCTTCGGTCCGCGAGGGCCTTGCGGATTCCGACGCCGTTGGTGGCAAGTTCACCGCCGTCAGCAATACGCTCCGCGCCGCGCTGCGACTCGACGTTCAGGGTGACGGCGTCGACGCGCGGTACCGACGTCGCGGCATCGCGCGTTTCGTTATCAACATGGTAAACACCCGAGCCCTTCCCCGCCGCAAAGGCCTCGACCGGCGCCGCGTCGCGGTAGAGGTACAGCGCGCCGCCGGCGAAGAAGAGGACCGCCGGGGCCGCCAGCATCGTCCAGGGAACGCCGGCGCCGGCGATGGCGGGCCGCAACGCGGGGCCTAGCAAGGCCCCCGCCACGAAGCCCGTCGGCGCCGTCACCGGGATCAACCGGTCCACGAATCGCGCCGAATTTGGCATTTCAATTCCAAAGTGCATTTCCATCAATGTGGCGTAGGAATAGGGCGCAAGTAGCGCCGTCGCGAGGCCGACGCCGGCGCCCACGACGGCCGCCGGGCCCGCGACCTTGAGCCACAGCGGGGCGAACCGCGGGAGCACGTGTCCCGCGCCGTCCAGCAGTTTTGCCGGGCCGCCGGCCGCGGCCTCGAGTGCGCCGTACGCGATGGACGCCACCGCGCCGTTGGCCAACGCCATGGGAGCTAGCAACTCAGCGTGGTCCACGATATAAGGTAACGCGTCCCGAATAGCGAAGCTGAAAATACCCGCCGCCGACCCCACGAGCAGGAGGCGCGCGCCTTTGTTCGGCACGAGGTAGCACGCAAGGCGATAGCTCCCGATGACTGGGAATAATGGAGTTGCAACCGCCGTCGCTGCTCCGACAATCGTGCAGCGCACGGGGAAGGGCGCCACGGTCTGCGGTGCTGTGCTCTTGCATCTCTGAAGCACGAGTCTGACCGGTCGCCTCGATGGCGTGGCAAAGCGAATGGGTGCTCGCATCGATGCTCGCATCGATGCTCGCTGGACAAGGGCTTGCGTTCGAAGGGCCAACATCGCTCAGCGCAGCGACAGCCGCGCACGGGCGCGCGGCTACCGTGGCGAAACCCGTTTTGCGTTCGAGGAAGAACCCGTACACAAAAATGAGCGCTCGCAAGCTCGCTCGAAATCGAAGTACTCGGCGAACACGTACGCCGGTTATCAATCCGCTGCAGCAAATCGTGCGCACGGATCGCTCCGCTCACACCGTAAGCGCTGCGTTCGAAACAGCACCTGTACGCCATCGCAGCAGTGCCGAAAGCGATGAACAAGCTCGCCCAGGAGCAGATCAAGCGCCAGCAGGAGTCCATACCGGTGCTCAAGCGCGAGATCGAGAAGAATTTCTACGAGTACGTGAAGCGCTGCGCGAGTTGCCAGCGGCCGGGCGAGTGGACGAAGCACTGCGGCCGCTGCAAGGACACGTACTACTGCTCGCGAGAGTGCCAGAAGTGGGCCTGGCCCGTGCACAAGCAGCACTGCTACGCGCCGGGCGCGGACCGGCCGCCGCGGCCGCCGCGGAGGCCCAAGCCCAAGCCGGCACCAGTACCGTCCGCGGAGCAGGTCGACCTCACCGATAAAGCGCTGCGCGTCTTCTACCTGGAGGGCTGCGGTGACGTTACGGCATCAATGGAGGGCGCGCGGCGCGCTTTGCCAGAAGCGTTCGATCGCGCATTTGTCACAGGCGCGACCGGCGCGACGGTGGCTTTGGAGGCCCCGGACAAGAGTCCGTTGGAGCGGGAGGACGTTTTAAAGCACCACGTGTCGCAAGTCTTCGCGGAGATGAAAGAAAAGAACCCGCAGTGTACCTTGCCGCCCAAGGGTTGTGTCCCGCTTACGAACAAACAGCCGACCCTGCCCGCGGTGAAATTGGACGAGGCCATTCCCGTGGCGTTCGCCGGCTTCTCGGGGTTAGGAGAGGCCTTCGTCACGGCCATCGCGTCGGACAAGACGCTAATGAAGCAACTGGGCGGCACCGGGGCGGTCTCGCGCTTGGCCGGCTACGACGAAGACAACCGTCCAAAACCGTGCCAGGGCATGGACCATGCGTGTTTGATCTTCTTCGCCGGCCTCCACGACGAGCTGCCGCAACTGCCGAAGCTTTTTGCCCACGTCCACGGCCGGTGCCGCAACAACGTCGTGGCGGCCGCCATCGCGCGCAAGGCCCTCTTCTACCGCGTGGAGGCCGCGGACGAGTACG
>Ga0302122_10001464_pt1 | contig 14988 bp, 13 predicted proteins | sample CB21_SCM_MG_FD_203115 | JGI IMG/M metagenome (GOLD analysis project Ga0302122, IMG submission 203115) | Marine microbial communities from Western Arctic Ocean, Canada - CB21_SCM | ecosystem: Environmental > Aquatic > Marine > Oceanic | place: Canada: Western Arctic Ocean | collected 2017-09-28
CACGTCCCCCATGAAGGCGTCGCTCAAGAGGTGCCGCGAGAGCGGGGCGCACCGGGCCAGGCACTGGACCGTGGCGTTGAAGTAGCACGTGTTCCCCAGGTTGCGCAGCCCCCGCTTCGCCAGGTCCGTCCGCGCGTCCCGCAGGCGCGCGAACGCCTCGACGGCGTCGGCGGCCGGGGCCGCGTCGTCCGCGCGCCATTTGCCGCAGTCGCGCCGGTGGCGCGCCCAGTGGCCCCGCTGGCACCGCGCGTCGCAGTAGGCCACCGCGCGACACGCGCCGCAGCCCTGCGCCATCGCCACGGCCAGGGCCCGGCCGCACGCGCCGCAGGCCGCGTCCAAAGGCTCTTTGCACGGCTTCGCGACGGCGCCGACGCCGCCGCTCGCCGCGTCCAGGGGCTCTTTGCACGGCTTCGCGACGGCGCCGACGCCGCCGCTCGCCGCCACGGGACGCACGATGCGCGGGCCGCCGCCGTACCACTTCACGAGCAGGTCGTAGGCCGCCGGCGGCACGCACTCGAAGTCGCGCCACCACCGGGCGTCGCTCCGTGTCGCCCCGCGGTTGTCGAGCGCGCCGGGCGCCGGCGCGGCGGCCTTGCGCGCCGTGTGCAGGCGCCACTGCGCGAGGAATTGCGCATCAACGAGGCAGGTCGTCGACGACGGCGTCGCGCAGGCCGCCGCAAAGCGCTCCCTCTGGCTGGTGGGCGGCGGGCGCTCTGCAGGTGCGAGCCGTTTCTCCGCCACCGCGGCTGTCACAGCGGTGCAGTCCGCAGTCCTCGCGTGATTGGCACTCATTGTTCCCGCCGCTACTGCGTCGCGCAGCTTCGCCCTACAGCTGTGCGTGCGGGTTTCTATCAACTTTGCAAAACAGGTTCAAGGCATCACGGCGCGTGGGCCGGTCTTGCGGTCTTGACCGATTAGTGTTTTACGTCGTAGACCCGTCGCCCACCTGGGCCAGGGAGGCCTGTGCGATCGAGCAGTGCTCAAGAAGCACAATTTGCACATAAGCCAGTCCTTAGACCTTGAAAGAGGATGCGGGCTTCTCTGGTTGGCGTCGTCCTCGCGGCGGTCTCGTGTGCGCGCACGACGGCCCAAATCGGCATGCCACCTTTAAACCCCTTCTCTCACCGCGCGAGCGTTTGGCTGCCGTTCACCGACGACGGTCTACCGATGCCGACTCTCAATCGCCAGTCGAAGCAGCAAGCGATAGCCGCCGCCATGGCCGCGGCCCAGTTCAACGCGCGAAACGGCTCGATAGTAAAGGAATTCTCGCAGCTGCCGCCGTGGTGCAAAAATGGCTGGGATGTGACAAAGGCTTTTTGTTCGGGGGAGAAGCAGGGCCGATACTGGTACTTGGACACGCAAGCGATTCGGTGTCCGAGGCAGGGCAAGAAGGTGTTCTCGGTGGCGATGATGATTGGTGTATTGGTCCTCTTCTTCCTCATCAACGAGATCCGCCCAAACTTCCCCGTGTTGGGCGTCGTACTTATGAGCTACCAGGATCTAGGAATTGTCACACTGTACTTCTTCGATTGGAGCGAACGACTGTCAAACTATTTCTTCGTGTTCCGCGTGGCGCTCTGAGTGCGCGGTCTCGGTCGCGCTCGCGGGCCGCGGCGTCCTCCTGAAAGCCGAGGAGGCCTTCCGTAACCTGACGCTCGTCCGGCCGGAGCCTTCGCCGCGGCGCCGGTTGAAGTCCTGCGCGGACTCGGCCGGCTACGACTCGGGCGACTCGTGCTGGGAGATCCACTCGTGCGGCATGCTGAAGAAGGAGGCGTCCCTGGTATGCAGCGGCGCGAGCGGGGAGAAGTTGTGTTGCGCGAGCAAGCAGGAGCACTGCTGCGTCTACGACGAGGCGGCCGTCAGGTCCCTCTTCATTGCGTCGCCGATGGCCCCCACGGGGCGGTCGAGGAACCCCTCCACCTTCTCCATGACGCCCGAGCCCCGCTTCTCGGGCGCGGCCGCGGCGTTGGTCTTCTCAGCGTCGGCCATTGTTTACCTGCGCGGAAACAAGCCCGCGTTTACGCGAAGGCCGAGCGTCAGTCGACGTGATGTTGTCCCTGTGCTGCATCTCCTCGATGGCGTGGAGAGAACCGCTGCTGCGACCAGCTGGCACCACACAGTCCTGAGCCAGGTCAGGAGGTTACAAGAGTCTGTTTTTGTGATCTCGACTCACTGAGCGCTGTTGGCGGGCGGTCGGTCATTCGGTCAAGGAGTGGCACAGACGAGAGTAGCACAGTAGGATTCGTCAACGCCGAGACGCGCGAGAGGCGGCTGTTCCAAGCTAAAGCTCTGTGGAAAAAATTGCTCTGAAAAACCCGTCACACCGTAGGCAAACGGCGGCAGTAACTCGAAACTAGCTCGCCGTTGCCAACAAAGAAACACACACATGCAAGTTACCCCACGAACTGCCCCGGCCCCGCGATGGGCGGCAACCTGTGCGCCGGGGGGAGCAGTGAGCGCGCGCCGCCGTCGAGGGGCACGAGGCGGCAGGGCCCGCCCCGCCGCAATTCAAAGTGCGCGTCCGACGACGTGACCTCCCAGACCCCGAAGTACCCCTCGGCCGGCGCCGCTCCGGCCCACAACACGTGCGCGACGTGGCCCGCCCGGCCGGCTCGCGCTTCAAATTCTGTGCCGTACGTTTTGGAAAAGTGCAGCACCTTGGCGCCCAGACGGTCGCGCGTCGCCGTGCCCCGCACCGAAAAGTCGCCCAGACTATCGGCGCCGGTGCCCACGATCTCGTTGCCGTCGATCTCGAGCGCAATCGGCGCGACGTCCCTTAGAGAACCGGACGAATGGTGGCAGTAGAACTCCCACCGATTGGTCGCGAGGAAGGGGCTCCCGTCTTCTACTGCGAAGCCGTCCGGTGCTAATGCTACGCACAAATTGGGCAGGATGAAGTTCGTCAAAGCTCTCGCGGCTGCTCTACACCCGGGCGCCTGGCAAAAACTGTCGCGTTCTCTCCTTCGTAAATCGGCCGTGTTGGCGGCCGCGTACCGTAACCGCTGCGCCGGGCTCCGCGCCGCGAGGTGGGCGAACGGCCGCGAGGGGATGTGGAGGGCCACGCGCGCCGTCGGCGACGACAGCAGCGACACCAACGGCCGCCGCGCGTCGCAGGCCCGCAGCTGCTGCAGTACCTGGTCCTGGAGCGGCGTGCACACGAGATTCGCCAGCGTGGCCGCCGCGAGGCCCCGCAAAGCGCCGAGCTCGTTGGACAAAAATGCCACGAACAGAGCCACGCCGCCCGCGTCCACCAAGCGCGAGGCTCCCACCGACCAATAGGCACACGCGCAGAGGGCGCATGCCTCCAACGCGGGGAGCGCGCGCCGTCGACCCTCCGCGCCGAGCGAGTGCACCCGCGCGACCACGTCGCCCGAGAAGGCGCCGGCCCCCGGTAAAGGGTGCGTCACCTCGCCGCGCCGCCTCAATGAAGCACCCAGCGTCCGCGGCGCGATGTCCGCTCTCCGTCTAGAAGCCGCGTCGGCCCCGAACTCCTCCACGAACTTCATCGCCAATGCGGCGACGGCCGCGCTCCGCAAGACGCGCCTCCTACACCTTGTTGTTTCCTCCTCGTGCCCCTCTTCATCTAACCAGGGACACCGGTCGAGCCCGTCCCTCGCATGTAAAGATTGCCACACGACGTCCCCCACGCTCTCGATGAGCCACGTTTTTGCTTGGGAAGAACACCGCGCGTAGAGGAGTAGACTTTCACCTTCGAGGAACTGGCAAACATAGGTCGCGCAGTCGTCGTCGATGGTGTGCGGGCCCCTTTGTGGGACGACGGGCAAGGCCTCCGGGGCGGGCGCCGGGGCCGGGGCGTCCCTTGCTCGAACCATGGCGTCGAAGCAGCGGAGGTTCGTTCGCAGCCTTGCGATTCCCGCCCGCGCCTCGCCCTGGGACGCCTCGACGGCGTCGAGCGACTTCTGCGATTCGAGCAGCCAGGCCGGCAAATAAGACTTCTTCGTCGGCGGCGGTGCCGGCGCTTCGGGGCAGGCCGCCGGCGCAGGGGCTTCCGCTGTCGGGGAGAGGCTCCGCAGGGGCGGCAGGGGCGTCGTGGCGGCGTCGTCGTCGTCGTCGTCGGCCATGACGCTGTCTTTCGCGGGTGCGGGCAGCGTGAGCTGCACCAACGCAGGACTCGAGCGCTCCTCAGACGCGAGTTCGGGTTTGGGGCTAGTACGACGCGCGCCCCATGCGCGCCCTCGGGGCCTATCTGCTTGGCTGGGGCAACGGAGGGGTCGCATGGACGCCCGGACCTTTAACTTGGCGTGCGGGTTTTGCGGGTATGGGCGCCTGCACACTCTTTGAGGCCCTCCACGCTGTACTACTCATCACTCATCACGCGTACGCGATGCTGCTGCTCATCAAAAACTGTAGTGCGTGCGCTGCTCCGCTCCCAGACCTGGGCGCCAAGCAATGCAGCCGCTGCAAGACACGCTACTGCTCCCCTGCGTGCCAGGTGCAGCACTGGAAAGAAGGCGGCCATGACAAGCTCTGCAAGAAGATTAACAAACGCGGCGGCGCGGAGGCGTATAACCTCGACCAAAAATATGCGGATTATGCGGCGGCGGCAGTGAAGGAGTGCGCGGTGGACACCAAGGGCTAGACGTGCTATATCTGCATGGAAGGCATCGAGCGCCGACACACGAAAAACGAGGGCCTCGTGCGCATGTGTGCGTGCCGTGGGACGGCGGGCTTTGTTCATCTGTCGTGCCTGGTCCGGCAGGCGCAGAGTGCTATGGATGACGAGCTGTCGAACGAGGATATGAATTCCAAGTTCTCGCGTTGGTACGATTGCCGCTTATGCCATCAACGTTTCCATGGCTTGGTGTTGGTCGCGCTGGGCTGGGCGTGCTGGAAAACTCACGCTGGCCCCTGGGAAAGCACAAGTAGGCAAGAATTCTCCCTAAAGCATGCGGCGCTCAACCAGCTTGCGGCCAGCTTAAGCAACGTAGACCGCGACGCCGAAGCTCTTTCGCTGTTTGAAGAGCTCTTGGTCGTTGTTCGTCGAGCGTTTGACTTAGGCTTATGCCACAAAGGTGTGGTAGTTGACTGTCAAACGAACATTGCGGGCTGTCTTAATGAGCTAGATCGCACAGAGGAGGCCCTCGCGATGCGGAAAAACGTGTATTCACAAATGGCCAGCTTGCTTGGCGCTAAACACCCGAACATCCTCGCGGACGCCAATAACCTCGCTCAATCGCTGGTTAACTCGCCGGACCATGTTGCCGAGGGCTTGAAGTTCCTGCGTGAACAAAAACCCATAGCAGAGAGCGCGCTCGGTCCCGCTGATGACACAACGCTCAAGCTTCGGTGGAAGCTCGGCCGGGCCCTCATGTTTAGTCAAGACGAAGTAACGAGCGCAGACTGCGAGACGTTCGTCGAGGCCGAGGCCGTTCTCGTGGAGACCGTCGCGCGGGCGCGGCAAGTCCTTGGAGAGCGTTATCCCCTCACGATGCGAATAGACGCGGAACTCGGAAGAGTCCGCTACGTGCTGGCACAAGCCAAGTTCCAGACCGTCCGTATAGGAAACAACTATAGAAGGTAAGTTAACAACAATTAAATATTTCACTAGGCTGGCGACACACACGACGCCTTGTGAAGCCACGGCACCGCGAACAACAAAATCCCGACGAGCGCGGCGCCGGCGACGCGCCGGCCGCCCGCACGCGCCTCGGCGACGAGCAGCGACCGGGGCACCAGGACCTCGCGCCGCCAGTGCGCCGCCAGGTCGGGATGCGCCTCGACCCGCGAGTCGCCCCAGACCAGGCCGTTCCGGGACCACATTTTTTGCGCGTCCCAGTCGTCGTTGATGTAGCTCCACAGCACCACGTTTTCTTCCCGAATAAACTTCAAAACCGGAACGTACCACCGCGCCCAGATCGTGGACCGGGGCTCCGCGTCGCCCACGCCGAACGGCGTCGACTCGGCGATCATGAGCGGCTTCTTATGCAAGCGGCAGAACTTAGCGATGTCCCTTGCTACTGTGATATCCCCCAATTCGTTATCACCGTACGCCTGCTGGAAGACACTAATACCGCACACGTCCACCTTGTCTGCGCCGGGCCACCACTCGTCGAAGGTGTGCCCGTTGTAGGTCTCGGGGAAGGACCACGAGTGCCAGACCCTGTAAACGTTCGGCTCCCCTTTTAGCTTGTCCGCGACCTTTGCATAGGCCTGCTTGAAGAGCGCCGGCTCGTACGCATTCTGCGGGCTGTCGAACTCGTAGCCGATGCGGATGAAGATGCGCCGGGGTGCCGCCCACCTCATGAAACCCAAGAGCTCCCCGAGTTCGTCGTCGTACGCACCACTCAAAACGTCCTCCTCCACGCCGACGAGCCACAGCCCGAGCTGCAGCGCCGTCGTCTCCGGCAGCGCTTTTAATAGTGCCGACGCGTCCTCGACGCCGCTCCCGTACTCCGTACCCGTCCAGAGCGCGGCCGTCAGGTTCGTCAGGGACGCGTAGCTCATGACGCACGCGGGCGGGCCGAAGGCCGCCGTGTAGTTCAGGATGCTCCCGGCGTCCTGGCCGATGCACAACTCGTAGGCTTGTGTTGCTGCCAGTAAAAGGAGGAGGCGGCGCATCGTGGCGAGGCTTCGCACACAGCGATGCGCTTAGCTCCTGATGATGGCTGCTGTGACCGTTGCTATGCTCTTGCTCAAAAAGCGCGGCTCGGCCGGAAAAACCCGCACAGATATTTTTGGTGACCGCTGCATCTCTCCAAGCGTCTAAATGTCAGGCAAGACACCTGCAAGAGCCTCCGGTCGACGATGGGCGCCCCGGCGCGCGGACCTTTGATGGCAAAGGATTGCCATTTTTACTGCCGTAAATTGCATGCCACAGCGTTAATACCAGCACCCGAAGGAATTTGAGCTCGCCACAGCGAATATAAAGCCCACCACGCCGCCACACGAGCGAAAAGAGCGGCGCGAGCCGCTCTGGATGAGCTTGGATCGCCTTGCTGAAGGGCGGCGAGCAGCGCCGCTGTAGCGCGCGCTGGCCCAGCAGCGATCCAACGCGTTCGCGCCGACACCGCTGAACGCTCAACACAAAAACGCACGGCCGCGGTGGTGGCAGAGGGACCTCCTCGGCACGACCGAGCGAGACCCGTCTCCCGTCGCCCGAGCCCAGCACAACGCTGCGGCTGCGGGCGGTGGCGGAGACTGCTTCTGAGCGCGAGCAACGCCGGTCACGGCGGTTGCCGAGAGAGACCCAGGACGCGGAGAGACACCCGGCGACGACCGACCGAGAAAAAACGCCATCGACGCGCAGGTTAAGCACACGACTTCAGGATGAAGCTCGTCATCGCCCTCGCGACGGGCGCGGCCGCGTTCAACTTCGGCAAGAAGTCCACGTCCGCGCCGGCCCGGACGGGCGGCGGCGGCCTCGCCGAGATGCAGGACCTCGCGATTTCGAACCCGGACTTGCTCGGCCGGACCATCGGGTTCTGGGACCCCTTCAACCTCATCGCCGAGGGCGACTTCTGGGGCATCGGCAACGAGGCCACGATCGGCTACCTGCGCCACGCCGAGATCAAGCACGGCCGCGTCGCCATGGCCGCCTTCCTGGGCTTCATCGTCCAATCCTTGCCCATCGTCAGTGGCGACCACCTGTTCCAGCCCTACAAGGGCTACGTCGCGGGCGTCTCGCCGCAGGAGCAGTGGGACAACGTGCCGGCCATCGGCAAGCTGCAGATCGTCGTGGCCATCGGCATGCTCGAGTCCTACGGCGAGGGCGCGGGCAACCCCGAGGGCTACGTGCACTACACGCGCGGCGGCCTCCCCGGGGACTTCCCGGAGATCGCGGGCCGCGCGGGCTTCGGCCAGGTCGGCCTCAACCTCTTCGACCCCTTCAACTGGTTCGACACCTTCTACCCGGGCAAGGACAAGGTGCGTGGCGGCGTCCCTTATTCTGCACCTTCGCGCGCCGTCTTCGCGTAGTACGCGATCGACGCGACGCGGCGATGGCGTGCCGCTGGCATAGATTGCTCGAGAGAGTGACGACGACGCCCGCCGCCTCGTCTCACCGTTTGCTTCGCAGGCCCGCGGGCGCCAGGTCGAGATCAACAACGGCCGCCTCGCCATGCTCGGCATCTTCTCGCTCCTCTCGGAGTCCGCGGCGCCCGGCGCCGTGCCGCCCCTGACCCTGGTGAACTACATCGTGGACGCCTCGGGCATCACGGGCCTCAACTTCCCGAGCCTCGACTTACCCGTGATTGGCACCGTCGGGGGGCAGGCCTTCCTCAACTCGTTCCCGCAGTACACGCCGCCCGCGGACCTCAGCATCGTGACGTCGATCTCGCAGTTCTCGACGCCGGGCAACGCGCTGCTGGGCGCCTTCGGCAACTAGGCAAGCGGATAGAAAGGCGCGCGCGGGGGGGCGCGTTAGTTGTTGACCCTATCTCCCATTCTATGGCGTCGTGGCGCCGGGGGTGGTGCCTGTCCGAGCGGCACGCCGTCGCTGCGGCCATCGTATACTGACGAGTCGAGGAAGACCCGCCGGCGGGCGCTCGTATACGAATTGGGGAGTTACATCACAGGGAGTTCCTAAAAGGGGGGCTGATCAAGGGGGGAATAGTTCGAATTGGGGCGCCAAGCTGGCGGCGGCGGGGGGCACCGCTTGCCGTGCTGCACGGCCGCGGGCGCGTGGGAGAAAGTGCGGTCGCAGCCCGCCGGGCAGGGGAAGCGGCCCGTCAAGTCGCGGGGCCCGAGGCACCCGGCTTGGGCCCGGGGCCGGATCCGGTCGCGCCGGATGTTCAACGCGTCCGTCCCTTCGCGCGAAAAGGAGTCCTCCACGCGGCGCTGCGTTATTGAAGCCACCGAAGCTAGTGCCGCGCCGATCTCCCGGGGCTCCGCTCTTGAAAGCCATGCTGACGGTGACCAATCTTGGGGAACGAGCACCTCGAAACGTCTAGCTTCTAAGCACGGCCGTTTCACGAGCGGTTCGTCGTCCTCCTCTACGTAGAAGGGATCCACGCACTCCCCCAGCGCCCCGTCGTCGTACAGGATGTCCAGGGTCCGGTCGACCTGGACCTGCGTAACGACGCCGCTGCGGTCGTGCACTTTCACGCGGTCGCCCGCTCGCATTCGCCCGTCGTCGGTGTCCTCCGGTTCCGCATCGCGCAGCCGTCTGCCGGCGCTATATGCGCCGTCCGGCTCCGCGTCGCGTAAAGACGCCAGCAGCATGGACGGCGTCAACCCGGGAAGGTCCGGCGCCACGAAGGCCTCCTCCAAGCCTGTGTCCCGCGAACCGTCGTCGTAGACCACGTCGTACAAAGCGTCGTCATGTACTTTTGTAATAGTACCACCGTAGAACGTCGCGCCTCTTTGAAAGCGCGCCCGGACGCGCTGGTGTATGGCGTATTCTGGAATTCGCAACTTGAGAAAGCCCAAAATCGCGTCGTCGGACGTAAAAGTTGTGCCGGAGGGCTCCGTCGCCTCGAAGGTCGTGCCATTCGCGTCGGGACGCACGCTGAAGGTCCAGCGGTCTCGTATACACGAAGCGACGGCGCCGCCGGCAGCTAGCACCTTGGCCACGACTGAGGTGCGCCAGGCGTCCTGCATGGCGCGCCACTTCGTATGCGTGGGCGCGTCCCGGGGCGGCCGCAGGTAGTCGTGGGCGAAGGAGTCGCCGGCCGCGTCCCGAATTGACGGCGCGAGGGACCGGGGCGGCGTACATGGCTTAGCGAAGAGGCGTGGCGGCGGCTGTTCGCGGCTGTCGAATTGGGGCACGAAGTGGGCGTTCCCGGCCGCGTCCGTGCGCACGTCGAGGGGTATAGCGCCGATCTTCAGCTTCGTCGGCTGCTTGCCGCACGTGTGCGCCCGGTGCGCGCCCTGGCAGGCGGCGCACGCGCCCGGCGGAGCCGGCGCCGGTGCGGGGTAGTCCAGCGCAGGGTAGAGTCCAGGTGCAGGGGGCACGTCCAGAGTGTGCTGCTCCGGCGTGGCGGCCAGGGCGGCTTGTGTCACCGCGTCCGGCACGCCATTCGCGTCGCGAATGCGCTCGATCAGCTGCGTCTTTGTGCCACCGACCGGCAGGCCCATCGCGCGGCACATGTCTTTGAGGTCGGGTAATAGTGGCGGTCCCGGCATTCTTTGAGGCGGTCCCGGCGGCGCTGGCGTGGCGGCGCGGGGCGGCGCGGGTGCCGCGAGTACTAGCGGAGAGGGCGGCGGATCGCCCAGCAGCGCCTGGAGCACCTGCTCCGTTGTCACGTCCAGCGACGGCGGGGGCAGCCCCAGCGCCGCAGTGAATGCGGCCATTGTGCTGGGCCCGTGCGTTCAGTGCGGCGTGTTCGTGGGGCTGCGCGCGGCTGTGCTCTGGTGGCTGCGCCCGACCCGCGACGTCGTCGCGCGCGAGCCCGGGTGCGAGCAAATCCCCGTCTCGTCGATGGCACCCATCACAATCCTGGGTACTGGGGCTGCCGCTGCCGACCCCTCTTATCCCCTCCTCCGCGGCCTCTGCGCCTGATCGGCGCCTCGCAGGTTCCATACGGATGTACGCCCACGCGAGGTCTCCGGGGCGGGTTCGTGAGTGGATTCGGGGAGTCGGGTGTTCACGGTCGTGGTTAGAGGTCGTCCGGTGGCGGATCTCGGGGCCCGTCCCACCGCCGGTCCGGCACACCGGCCCTCTTGAAATAAACACTCTTACTACTCGGAATCGAAGATAAAAAGCAAAATTGGCACTGTCACTGATCACGCGCCCGGCGGCCCATTGAGCGCCACGCCCGCGGCCCGCGCCGCCTCCAATACAACCTGGAGCCAGGCCGCGAAGGCCAGGATGTCGCCCTTGCCCCGCAAGACGTCTAACGAAGCGCCGTCCGGCGCCGGGCGGGCGGTGGCCACGAGCGCGAGCAAGCCCGACGGCGACTGGAGCGACGCTTCGATAGCGCGCGTGCCGGGGCCCTCGTCGTCGGTCTCGTCCTCGGTCTCCTCGGTGACCGTGTCCTCGCTTAGCGTCGCGCCGGAGGTCGTTAACGCGCTCCGCAACGCGTCCACCACGTCCGACGGCGTACGAGAAGAGGAAAACACCTGGACCCGCGTCGACTTGCACGTCGATAGCGACGCCTTCTTCACCAGGACCGGTGCCGTCTCGACCACGGGCGGCGACGAGTCGTCCAAGAACCACCTATCTTTTAAAACGTCCTGCAACGTGGCGCGCTTCGTCGGCTCCGCCACGAGTAAGGAATCAATGAGCGCCTTCACGTTGTCCGAGAAGAAGGCCGGGTAGGCGAACTCGGCCCTTTTTATTTTATCAAACAACGCGCTCATCGTCGCTTCGTCGAACGGTAGAAAGCCGGCTAATAACACATAGAGTATGACCCCGATGGACCAGCAGTCCGCGATGCGCCCGACGTAGCCCTCGTTCTGCAACACCTCCGGCGCCACGTAGTTCGGGGTCCCGCACGTCGTGTGCAGCATCTGCGAGCGCGTCGCGCCCTCTTCGCCGTCGTACAAAGCTGATAAACCGAAGTCCGAGATCTTCAGCTCGCCGGCAGAATCGAGGAGCCTGCGTGTTCAGAGTCAGCGGGACGCCCGCACGTAGAAGGGACGGAATGACGCAGTCGTGAAACTGCCGCGGCTCTCTCACGAGACACGTAGACTCTCGCACGGCCGCGTCGCCGGCGTCACGCCGGTGTGGCATCGCCTCGACGCCGTCGCGGCGACCGCCTCAAGTTAAAGATCACTTTTCACGCTGAGTCACGCAGATTCTCCGGTTTCAAATCGCGGTGCGCGACGCCCTGGCTATGGCAGTAGGCCACGCCGTTCACCAGTTGTCTGAAATATATTCTGGAAGACGCTTCGTCCAGGCGGCCCCGTTGCACAATAAGATCAAAAAGTTCTCCGCCCGTTACGAGTTCGAGGACGATAAAAATCTTGGTCCGAGAAGCCAGCACTTCTTTCAGCTTCACAATGTTCGGGTGGCCCAGCTGCTTCATGATGCTTATCTCCTTTTTTATTTGGGAGCCCATGCTCTGCTTCTGGATGCGCTCCTTGTCGAGGACTTTTATGGCCACTTCTACTCGTGTACTTATGTGCACGGCGTGCTTGACCTTTCCAAACGTGCCCTCGCCCAGCGTCCGGCCGATCTCGTACTTGCCCACCTGCTTCTTGGCCGCCATGGTCGCGCGGTGGCGTGCTCCTGCCTGGCCGGGCTGGAGTCTGGAGGCTGTGGCGCTCGGCGCAGATCAGCGCCCCGCGTGCGAGTTATAATGCGTCAGGACAAAGCGTCCGCGCAGCTGCTCCGGCCAGCTCTGCTGACAGACAGCCGCCAATTAATGCCGTTCATACGAAAAACCCGCGACGAAGAAAACCCGCACTTTTGTCGACAGCTCGGATCCATCCCAAAAATTGGGCGGAATGGTGTGTTTGCTTGCAAAAACACGCTGCTTGTGACCTATGCGCCCTCGCCTAAAATCGAATTTCCGCTCAGAGACTTTGGCCCTCCGGCCTCAGATATATTTAAGCCGTGTTTGCGGGTAGGGGCGACACGTTCCTCGCTGCCCCGTACCGTTAACGGTACGGGGCACACAGGTCCTAGTAGGTTTTGCGCCACTAGCTCCTAGTGTGTTTTGCGCCGCTCGCAAGAACGCTGTTCTTCGCCGCTCGCCTCTTCGCCCCACGTAAAAACGTTTCTCTCGGCCCCAGCGTTCCGATGCGCACTTTTTCAAAACCACCCGAGCCCATGCTGCCGCGAAACTGCCGCCGATACTAGGATCATTTCGGACCCGCTCTAACCCGACTCTCGCCCAACCCTAACCCTAACCCTCGTCTACTCCCAATCCTAACCCTTACTCGGACCGAATCCTAACCTCAACCTCGCGACAGATTAAAAAAGTCGAGTCAGTCATTCCGATTCTGACTTTTTCCATCTCAACTCATCGCTAAATGGCCAAATCACCAGACCAAAAAAAAGTCGAGCTGGTCATTACGATTCTGACTGCTCGACCACGTACCAAGGAGCGTGGAGAGGCTGGTTGAAGGAGGTTGCGTCATAAAACATAGATTCCATATTCGTCACATTGGACACGTTCCATTTGTTACCCGATGTGTTGAGGGGCTGGTTGAAGGAGCTTGCTCTCCAGAAACTTTTCCAATATGCACGTTGATGATAGCATATAACTATAGCCTAAATAAACCGCCTATAATCTTTCAAAAACGGGAGGAAGAGCCGCTTGTCGAGCACGCGGCCGTCCGGCAGCAAGATGAGGTCACTTCGCGCCGGCGCGCGGGTCGTTTTTTTTCGCCCACCGCTAGTTTCCGTTGAGAGCCGGTCCCCTCGTCGAGAGCTCGTGCCGCGAGTCTTCCGCACGTCTCGCACGCGCGCGTCGTGCGGGGCGCGCATCATGCCAGCATGCAGCGCGTCTCTCTGCCCGAGAGAGCGCTACCGTGAACGTGAACAAACCCCGAACACCCGAGACGCCCCAACCCGGCAGCGGAGCACGAAATGTTGCCGCCGCGGCGCTACCACAAGTCCTGGGCAGCCTCCGTGCTCGCCCTCACACTTGGGGTGGCTGCCCCCTCCCGGCTGCTGCGATCGAACGCTGGTGCGACCACCACGCATGCGGCGGCGCAAAACAAAGGAAAAAGCAAGTCGATGTCCCTGTGGGCGCGCGCGCCGACGACGCGCAGCTCCGGCGCGGACGACAGCTGGTGGTCGTCGCAGTGGGTCGACAGCGCGCTGCTTCTCGCTTCGGCGGTCCCTGCGCGCTGCACCGTGGCGCGGTCCTCGGCCTGGCAGGCGCCTGTCGTTGGCTATCTGCTAGTCTCAGAGGGCTTTGTACGCGCGGCGGCGGTGCAAGATGTGGCTCGCTTCAATTAAAAAGGGCCTCGGGCCGCTGGGCGGCATGTCTCGGCGGCGGCGCCCGGTGCGGCAATAGCCGAGCGCGGCGCTGTCCTAGAAGTGCCCAAATTTATGAAGAGCGCGCGCCCGGCTCACGGCCAGCGGCGCCTTAGCGCGTGTGATTATGTCACCGTTTCCGGGTCCAACTATCAAAGCAGCAGGCATGGGACTTACCAAAAAGTTGGCACGTGCGAGGGTCTGCCGCTCTACACGTGCTCCGACTGCAGCAATAGCGACGCCAAGATTTGGTACTACGGCCAAGATGCCACTTACACCTGGATTATGGGTAATTTAGGATGCGGATATTCCCCCTGGTTTGTGGGTAATGGTATCAAGATAGTAGGCAGTCCGGACGAAGAAGACCTCACGGCAGTGTCCGGTGTGTACGGTGATTGGGAAGAGTGGACCGGGTCCTTGTGGGAAACGAACTCGGGAATCTCGGTCACGTGTGCGGTCAGCAACGTCATGACCGACAGCAACATCAAAACGGCCGTCGCTGCGTGGCTCGCGGACGCGAGTGCCGCCGAGGCGACGTACGGCCACATTTCTACGTGGGACACATCGGGGGTGACGGACATGTCGTGGTTGTTTTGCGTGCGGCAGGATTGGATGGACAACTATGATTACGACGATTGCGTCTTATCGACGTCGTCCTTCAACGAGGACATCGGCGCGTGGGACACCTCGGGCGTCACGAGCATGGACTACATGTTCCGCTTCGTCTCGGACTTTAACCAAGACATCGGTGGTTGGGCGGTCGACAGCGTCACGAGCATGTACTCCATGTTCGCCTTTGCCTCGGCCTTCGACCAAGACATCGGTGGTTGGGCGGTCGACAGCGTCACGAGCATGGACAACATGTTCCGCTACGCCTCGGCCTTTAACCAAGACATCGGTGGTTGAGTTTAACCAAGACATCGGTGGTTGGGCGGTCGACAGCGTCACGAGCATGTACTCCATGTTCCGCCGTCGCCTCGGCCTTGACCAAGACATCGGTGGTTGGGCGGTCGACAGCGTCACGAGCATGGACAACATGTTCCGCTACGCCTCGGCCTTTAACCAAGACATCGGTGGTTGGGCGGTCGACAGCGTCACGAGCATGGACAACATGTTCCGCTACGCCTCGGCCTTTAACCAAGACATCGGTGGTTGAGTTT